>Ga0137455_1000115_pt1 | contig 18649 bp, 15 predicted proteins | sample EasRivERMGT600_2_FD_102334 | JGI IMG/M metagenome (GOLD analysis project Ga0137455, IMG submission 102334) | Soil microbial communities from meander-bound floodplain in the East River, Colorado, USA - East River MetaG ERMGT600_2 | ecosystem: Environmental > Terrestrial > Soil > Floodplain ... | reverse complement strand
TTCCTCGACCTGATCCAGGAAGGCAACATCGGCCTGATGAAGGCGGTCGACAAGTTCGAGTACCGCCGCGGCTACAAGTTCTCGACCTACGCGACGTGGTGGATCCGCCAGGCGATCACCCGCGCGATTGCCGACCAGGCGCGCACCATCCGCATCCCGGTGCACATGATCGAGACGATCAACAAGTTGATCCGCACGTCGCGCGCGCTGGTGCAGGAGCTCGGCCGGGAGCCGACCTCGGAAGAGATCGCCAAGCGCATGGACATTCCGGTATCGAAGGTCCGGAAGGTGCTGAAGATCGCGCAGGAGCCGATCTCGCTCGAAACGCCAATTGGCGAAGAGGAAGATTCGCATCTCGGCGACTTCATCGAGGATCGCACCGCGGTGTCGCCGTCGGAAGCGGTCATCAACCTCGATTTGAAGGAACAGACCGAGTCGGTGCTGAAGACGCTGACGCCGCGCGAAGAGAAGGTCATCAAGATGCGCTTCGGCGTCGGCGACGGCAGCGAGCACACGCTCGAAGAAGTGGGCCAGAACTTCGCGGTCACCCGCGAACGCATACGCCAGATCGAGGCGAAGGCGCTGCGCAAGCTGCGCCATCCGTCGAGATCGCGTAAGCTTCGTGCGTTCCTCGAAGGCAGGTCTTAGATCCGAGATCCACTCGATCCGAGATCCGAGATCTAATTCGGGCCCATAGCTCAGTTGGTTAGAGCGGCCGGCTCATAACTGGTTGGTCCCTGGTTCGAATCCAGGTGGGCCCACCAACTTGAAACTTGAAGTTGGCGGTTGGCAGTTTGCCAGTTGGCAGTTCAGTTCGCTGAAAGTTGGAGATGCTTCCGGATCTTGAACGATTAATCCAACTGCAAGACATCGAAAGCCGGGCGGCGGTCGCGAACAAGGCGATCGCCGAGGCGCCCGGCAGAATTGCGGCGCTCGACGCGCTCCTGCAATCCGCCACGGCCGCCGTCGCCTCCGCCAAGCAATCCCTCGCCACCAACCAAGCCTCCCGACGCAGCATCGACAACGACCTGACCTCGGCGCAGCAGCGCCAGAACAAGTACAAGGAACAGTTGATGGCCGTGAAGACCAACGACGAGTTCCGCGCGATGCAGCACCAGATCGAGTCGGTGGGCGCGGAGGTCCTGCAGCACGAAGAGCGCGTGCTCGTCAGCATGATGGAAGTCGACGAGATCAACGCCGCCATCAAGAAGGCCGAGGCGGCGTTGAAGGCGGCGCAGTCGAAAGTCGCCGCCGAGCGCGCCGCGATCGAGAACGAGACGAAGACGCATCAGGCGACCGTCGCCGAATGCGCGGCGGCGCGAGCCAAGATCGTCGCGGCGATGGACAACAGGGGCGCGGTGGAAACGTTCGAGCGCATCGCGAAGGTGCGCGGCACCGCGGTGGCGCGCGCCGAGGGCGAGCGCTGCACGATCTGCCAGGTGCGTCTCCGCCCGGCGGTCTTCGCCGAAGTCCGCAGGAACGAATCGCTGATGCAGTGCGACAGCTGCAACCGCATCCTCTATTTCGTCGCACCTCAGGCACCCAAAGCACCCAAAGCACCTGAAGCACCTCAGGCACCCTAGGCACCCTAGGCACCTTAGGCACCTTAGGCACCCTGATTACCTTGATCACCGCGTATTTTGACGGCGGCGCCCGCAGCAATCCGGGTCCGGCCGGCTACGGCGTCTATATCGTGGACGACGGCGGCAATGTGCTGGCGGAGTTGAGCGGCTCGCTCGGCAACACCACGAACAACATCGCCGAGTACCACGGGCTGATCGCCGCACTGCAGTGGGCGGTCGACAACAAGGTGACGCAAATCACGATCAAAGGCGATTCGCTGCTGATCGTCGAGCAGATGCGCGGCAACTATAAGGTCAAGAACGAGGGCCTCCGGCCGCTGCACATGCAGGCGCGCATGCTCGTGATGCAGATTGGCGACGTGAAGTTTGAGCACGTGCGCCGCGAACTAAACAAGGAAGCGGATCGCCTATCCAATGTCGGCATGGACGGAAATACCTGATCCGTAGAAGCGTTTCTTCACGATCGCATCTCGCATTCCCTCTGATTACTCCCGTTCCACCGTGGCACGACATCTGAATAGCTATTAGCTACATCGCGAGCCCCCGCGAGGTGGGAGGCTATTGTGACGCGCACGTTCTGTGGGCTCATCTTGCTGTTCGCGATCGGCTGCTCGAATTCACCGACGGCGCCGACGCCGGCGCCAACACCGACGCAGTCGGGACCAACGGTGATTAATCTTCAATGGAATGTGACCGCCGCTTCATGCGCGCCGGTCATCACACCACCGTCGCAACCCGCGTTTGCGGCGGCAACGATCGTGCGTCAGTCCGACACGAGCATCACCGCGTCGTGGCCGTATCAATCAGGCGCACGCGCTGGGACGCTCTACGCGAATTTCATTCTCGAGAACAACGTGTGGGGACTCTGCTCGTGGGACATCGCTGACGTATAGATAGGTGCTACGATTCGCGTCATGGCTCTATCGATCATGGCGCTTGTCCTCTCCGTACTTCACCTGTCCGCCGCCGGCCTGACGTTCACGGCTCCTGATACCTGGAAGAAAGTTGCGACGTCCTCGTCGATGCGCGTCGCGCAATTCGCGCTGCCGCACGCGGCCGGTGACGCGCAGGACGCCGAGCTCGTCGTCTATTACTTTGGTGGATCCGGCGGTACGGTCGAAGCGAACATCGAGCGCTGGGTCGGGCAGATGCAGCAACCCGATGGCCGTCCGTCGAGTGCCGTTGCCAAACGGCAGTCGCGAACGATCAACGGTCTCAAGGTCACACTCGTCGACGTGCCCGGCACGTATGTCGCCGAGATGACACCAGGCGCGTCCCAGCGTCACAACAGTCCGAACTTCCACTTGCGCGCGGCGGTGATCGAAACCACCAACGGACCGTATTTCATCAAGCTCACGGGTCCGGCGAAGACGGTCGCCGCCTCGGAAAAAGACTTCGAGCGTTTCCTGTCGGGTGTAAAGTTCGCACCATAGTCATGGTGCGATGCATCCTCGCCGCCGGATTCGTCGCGTCGCTCATTCAGCCACAAGCGGCTCTTCGCATTGTCGTCCTCGCAGGCGAGGGCGCGGTCAACATCATTCAACAGAAGACGGCGGTGACGCCGCTCGTCGAAGTGCGCGATCGGAACAACTTACCCGTCGCCGGAGTGTCGGTGACGTTCACAATCGGCGGCGGACAACCCGCGGCCTTCGCCGGCGGCGTGCGGACGCTGACGGTGACGACCAACGCGGCGGGACAAGCGGCGGCCGCCGGCTTCAATGTGCTCGGCATCGGCGCAGTGCAGATCCAGGTGCACGCTGCATCTCAAGGTCAGATCGCGACCGCGGCGATCTCGCAGACCAACGTCGCGACCGCCGCGGCGGCGGCCGGAGCCGCGGCAGGCGGCGGAGTATCGGCGACGACGATCGGTATCATCGGAGCGGCTGTTGCCGGCGGCGCGGTCGTCGCAACGAAAGCTGGTGGCGGCAACGAAGACACCACCGCCACGACCACGTCGCGAACCAATGAGCCCACAGCGACCGCTCCAACCGCGCCGGCCCCGATCGCCGATCGCGTCTTCACCGGGTCATTCAGCGGTCAGATGATCGTCACAACCACCACGACCTCCGACTTTACGACGACGTGCACATCGACGCGAGCGATCACCGGCACGCTGAGGATCACGCTGCGCGGTGGCGATGCGAGCGGGACGCTCGAAATCGACGGGACGGAAAACGAGATTTCCTTTACGCAGTCACAGTTCTGCCAGGCAATCAGCGGCGCGGCGCCCTTTAAGTCTTTCGGCAGCGTGACCGGCGGCCCCGGCGCATACACATACACGTTTGAATCATCAGGGACGGGGCCGACGCCAAATGTTGGCTCGGTCACGTCAACGAATACCACCACGTTCACAGGCGCGATGTCCGGAGGCGTCATCGCCGGGACCTTGAGCCACACGCACATGACGCGGGGAACCAACAATGTCGGCGGCGTCTCGTCCACCATTGCCGGAAACGGAGCGACCAGCTTCCCCGTCACCCTTCGCCCATGAAGACGACGCTCGCGACGGCTGCCTTTCTGATCGCCTCATTGCAACCAGGCCTGCCAACCGGGCCGCTCGCGATGCGCGACTTCCGCTTGCAGTTCGATCCCGCCGGCACGTTCTCGCTGAGCGGCGACGGCTGGCCCGCGATGACGGGCCGCTGGACGATCGCCGGAGCCGAAATCACTCTCGTCAACCAGACGGGGCCGCCGGTTTGCGCGGCCGTGGCGGCGAGATACACCGTGAGTATTGACGGCGCGCGCCTCGGCCTCGACGCGATCGCCGACGACTGCAAGGTGCGGTTGATGATTCTCGATCGCAGCAGGTGGCTTCCGCCTGGCAGCGCGACAGCCGCACCAGAGCGACGCATCGTGCGCACTGCGGGCACCGCGAAGACGCCGCTTCGTCCCGTGACAGCAGGCTCGGGAGACTGGCCGTCGTTCCGCGGCCGCGAAGCCTCCGGTGTCAGTGACAAACAGAATCTGCCGGACACGTGGAATCCCGCGACCGGGGAAAACGTCCTCTGGAAGACGCCGATCCCCGGACTCGCGCACTCGAGCCCGATCGTGTGGGGCGACACGATCTTCGTCACGAGCGCGATCTCGAGCCGGGGCAACGCAACGTTCAAGCCCGGCCTGTACGGCGACGGTGACGCATCCGACGATCGATCGTCGCAGCGATGGATGCTCTACGCGATCGACAAGCGCACCGGAAAGATCCGCTGGGAGCGAATCGCGTCGCAGGGCGAGCCGCGCAACAAGCGCCACATCAAGTCCACGTACGCAAGTGCATCGCCCGCCACCGACGGGCGCATCGTCGTCGCGTGGTTCGGATCGCAGGGCATTCATGCCTACGATTTCGACGGCGGCTTGAGATGGTCGGTCGATCTCGGCCGCGTTGACATGGGCGCGTACGACATTCCTGCCTACGAGTGGGGACCGGCAAGCTCGCCGATCGTTTGGAACGGCCTGGTGATCGTGCAGTGCGACACGCAGGCGGATTCGTTCCTGCTCGCGCTCAACGCCGAAACCGGCGAGACGGTGTGGAAGACCGATCGCAACGAGCTGCCGTCGTGGGGCACGCCGACGATCGTCACGACGCCCGCGGGTCCTGAGCTCGTCACCAACGCGTCCAACTTCGTGCGCGGCTACGATCCGAAGACGGGCCGCGAGTTGTGGAAGCTTGGCGGCAGCTCGAAGATCACCGCGCCGACGCCGATCTTCGCCGACGGGTTGCACCTCATCGCCAGCGGACGGCAGCCGGAGCGGCCGGTATTCGCGGTGCGGCCAGGCGCGCGCGGCGATTTGACGCTCGCGAAAGGCCTGACGGAGAGCGCGAGCATCGTGTGGAGCAAGACCGGGCGCGGCTCGTACATGCCGACGCCGCTCGCCTATCGCGGCATCGTCTACATCCTCGCCAACAACGGTGTCCTCGATGCCTACGAACCGGCGACCGGCAAGGAGATCTATCGCGAGCGCCTGCCGCTCGTCGGCAGCGGCTACAGCGCATCGCCGATCGCGGCCGACGGCAAGATCTATCTGTCGAATGAGGATGGCGAGATGTTGATCGTCGAGGCGGGCGCGACGTTCAAGCACATTGGAACGAACTCGATCGGAGAGATGCTGATGGCGACACCAGCTCTCTCCGACGGAGTCATGTATGTGCGCGGCGTCTCGACGCTCTTCGCGATCGGACGCCGGTAGCAGCTGCTAGACCGAGGTCTTGCCGAGCACCTGCTTGAAGATCGGCATCGCCTTCTCCATGTCTTCCATGCGGCCGAGCGAGATGCGCGCGTAGCTCTTCTCCATCGGCGGGAAGTCGCGGCCGACCGCCACACCAAGTGCGCGGCACCCGTCGCGGAATTCCACGGCGGGACGACGGATGTTCACGAAGATGAAGTTGGTATCCGACTCCGGCGTCTCGAAGCCCATCGCGCGGAACTGCCCCTGCGTCCATTCGCGCACGCGCTTGTTCTCGCCCTTCTCCCACTTCATGTGCTCCTGGTCGGCCAGAGCGGCGATGCCGGCCACCGCCTGGAGCTCGCTGATGCTGCCGAGGCCCCACGCGCGTCCGACCTTCTGCATCGTGTCGGGCTGGCCGATCGCATAGCCCAGGCGCATGCCCGCCAGGCCATAGGCCTTGGAGAAGGTGCGCGAGATGAACACGCCCGGCAGTTCGAGCGCCAGCTTGGCCATCGTGAACGCGCCCGGCTTCGTCGCGTACTCCAGATAAGCCTCGTCAATCAGGATGCCGGTTTCCGGTGAGCGCTGCTTGATGGTGCGCACCGTCTGCTCGACGTCCGCCGACGTTTGCACGGTCGACGTCGGGTTGTTCGGGTTGCAGAGGAAGACGAGCCCGGCGCCGAGCGAGGCGCGGATCATGCCCTCCAAATCGAGGGCCAATGTTTTCGGGTTCACGGCGATGAACTTCACCGGCGCCTTGATGCGCTGCGCGGTCTGGGCCGGCGAGCCGTACGACGGATCGCCAGTCACGAGCGACTTGTCGCCGTTGCAATAGGCCATGACCGCGGCGGTGAGGATTTCGCCCGATCCGGTGGAGATGATGACGTTATTCGGTTTCGCCCCGTCCATCGCCGCGCACGCATCGACGAATGCGCTGACGTTGGGCGGCGGATAACCCAGACCGAGATCCCTCGAGGGATGTGCCTTCAAGGCTTCGATGACCTTGGCGCTCGGGCCCCTCAGATTCTCGTTGCTGCTAAGGCGAATCGGGGCTGGGCCGGCCATGGCCGGCCGTGCGCCGCCGCGCCCCTGCTCGAACGCGAAGAGCTGCTCTTCGCGGCCGTAGCCGATAAGGTGTGAGGCTGCGGCCACGCCTGCTCCGCCAGCGCCAATTCTTCGGACGAACTCACGACGTGAAAGTGCCATACCGCCTCCTATAGATGGCGCATCTTAACACTCCGCGCGGAGCTCGCGCACGGAAGCTGCCCACAATATCCAGGCCGCATAAAGCCGCGGATAGGCCAGCAGGGCCCACCATCCGGCCGTAAAACGCTCGGCCGTGAATTCAAGCGGGACGAGCAGCAGCGCGGCGATCACGACAAATTCACTGACCGTCAGCCGAAGCAGCGCCAGCGGAATCGCCATCAGGACGAAATGCGACTCAGCCGCCGCCGGCAGGGACAGGACCGCCAGCGTGGCGCCCGCGGCGAGCCACGGCTCGGCGCGCCGCGATCGCATCGCCAGGACGAGCGTGACGATCGTGGCAGCGCCGAGGAGCAGCGCCGGAACAGCGAACGCGATTGGCGCGCAATTCGCGGCGGGCGACGGATTCCATTGCGGATCGGCAACGCATAGGCGCCTCGCCAGGCTCAGCGTGGTCTGGTACGCCGTCACCGAGCCTGACGGACGCGCGACGAACGCACTCACCTGCGACGGAAAGATCGCCCACATCCGCGCATCGATGAAGGGCGTGATGGCGATCACGACGATCGCCGCGGTGAGACCCGCTACCGCCAGCGCGGTCCACCGCTTCCGTACGATCAGGAGGAGGACGATCGGCATGCCGCTCATCTTGATCGCGAGCAGCGACCCGAGACATATGCCCGCGGCGCGATCGCGTCCTTTGATCAACAGCAGCGCCGTTGCCGTGAACAATCCACAGACGATCAAGTAGCCCTGGCCGATGCGAAGGTTGGTGAACACCGCCGGCGACAGCAGCATCAATAACAGGACGGGGATCGAGACATCGCGATTGCGGAGCGCCTGATACCTCACGAGCGCGGCGACGCCGGCGATGAACGCGATGAGCGACACGATCAGCCAGATCGCTCGCGCAGGTTGGGCGTCGAGTCCGGCCAGCGGCAGCGCCATCAGCGCCATCGTCGGCGGATTGGGCGTGAAGATCTCACGCACGCCGCTCGCGGTCAGCTGCTGCACACGGTCGCCGAACCAGCGATCGTCATAGGCGAGCGGCCCCAACTCGCCGTTCGCGAGCAGCCGCGACGCCGTGTAATACGACGCGAACCCGTGCGTGATCGAGCCCGCGGAGAACACGGTGAAGATGGCGAGGGCCATCGCGGCGAGCATGCCGGCCAGCGCGCGTCCGTGGCCGGGTTGATGCATCGCCACGCGGGAATCTTACGTCGTAGGAGGCTTGCCCCGCCGAAGCCTCAGGCGAAGGCGGGGACGACGATGATTCCCGCCATTCGCCCGGCCTTTTCTCCGTCGACGCGGAACGAATCGAAGATGTCGGGGTGCGAAACGGTGCTCAGGCCGGAGAGAAAGATGGCGCCCGCATCGAGACCGGCGTCTATCAACTGGTGAATGTTGGCGGCCCAGAGATCGAGAAACAGTTTGTCGCCACGCCGCGTGAACCACCGATCGACGCTGGTCTGCGGATGACCGGCCTCGCGAAACGACGTGATTAACGAGTCGCCGACTTGATAATCGTCCGGCCCAACGCTCGGCCCGATCGCGGCGATCAGATCGGACGGGTGGCAACCGAACTCACGCATCGCTTCAACTGCGGCCGGTCCGACCCGCGCGCAGGTGCCGCGCCAGCCGGCGTGGATCGCCGCCGCGGCGCCGTGAATGGGATCGCACAACAGAATCGGCACGCAGTCGGCCACCATCACCGCCAGCGCAAGGCCGGCTTCGTTCGACACGATCGCATCGCCGTCCGGACGCTGCGTGTGCGCCAACTCAGGCACCTGACCTCGTTTGAGAACGCGAACGACGTTGCCATGCACTTGCTTGACGCGCATCAAGCGATCGGCGGTCGAGCCCACTGACGTGAGTGCCGCTCGCCACGCGGCGTCATCAGGCAACGCCAGTTGCCTGGACGTAAACAGATGTTGCGCCGCCGCACTGAGCGCGCGGCAACGCAGCGCGTCGCCCCAAGCCTCGCTGGTCCAATGAAATGTGGCGTCCGGCCGCGGCCGCGTCATCGCCGCGCACCGATCCGGCGGCAACCGTGGTTGTCGTCATGCGCGATTGACCCGCAGCCGATCGCGGGTTTTCGCCGGATTTGCGGTGGCATCGACCTTGATCATGCGTCAGTCGGCAACACACAACAAGGAGAAGACCAACATGGTGATCAAGATCCTGCCGAACGATAAAGGGGCGCCGACTGGAAAGCTCGCCGATGCCGAAGTGCACTTCACCGAAGGGGCGTTCGATGGCCTGCGGCTGCTGGGATTTGCCGTGTGGGAGAAGCGCGGCGGCGGCGTCGGCCGCAACGTTACGTTCCCTTCGCGCACCTATTCGGTGAACGGCGAGCGCCGCAACTTCGCGCTGCTGCGCTCGATCAACGGCGAGACCAACGCGCAGAACGCCATGCGGGATCTGGTGCTCCAAGCGTACGCGGAATTCGAATCGCAAGCAGCGGTGGCGAGCTGACTCGCGCACCGGCAGCGCCGGTTGTCGTGCCGTTAATCGCGTATATCTGCGCCCTAATTTCGTTCGGTCCCGTTTCGAAGATCGGCGACGTCAGGCGTTGGACGAAGCGAGTACCGGTAAAACGCTGACGGACCTGCGGTAGCTCCCAGTCGTCGAAGACGGCGAACACGGGACGGCCCTTTTCCGAAAGCTGTGCGATGGCGCCGTCGATTTCGCCGGCGTCGATCCAGTCCCACCGCAGCAGTGTCGCGGACTGGTAGTACCAGAGGCTGCCGGAATATTGAAGGGTCACGAACACGGCGTCGGGTGGAAGCCCGCGGACAAACTCGGCGACATCAAGGTAGCGCTGTTCGCTATGCCAAAGTTGGAACGCGCCGAGACTGCGGGCACGCCCGACGCCCCAACTGGCCACCAGTACGGCGATCAGCAATACGGCCAGGCCGCGCAGCGGCAATTGCGCGCGGCGGCAGGCCGCGGCGATCACGGCGCTCTCGAGGATCAGTACCAACGGGAGGGCCGGCAGCAAAAAACGGAAATACACCCAGTCCTCGAAGACGAGATAGAGCAGGTAGGTCGTTTGAAGAGCCGCATACAACACCAGGCCGCTCCAGGCCACACGTGCTGCCGCTCCCGCATCCATCTCGGGGTCGACCCAGCGGCGCCGAATCACAAACGGCGCGGCGATCGAGACGGCGATCAGCGCGGACTGCACGAACACCGTCCATCGCGAATAGCGCACGAGGTTGGCGCGAACATGTTCGATCGAGAAGAGTGTCTCGACGGGTCCATACCCCGTACGCGTCGCGCCACCGAACATGACCTGCTGCAGGTACACGAACGCGGCAGCAGCGATCGCGGGCGGCACGACGAAGACGATGGCTCGCAACCAGGAGGCGCGGGTCCAACCGCCCCACCACACGCTCAGGCCGGCGAGAAGCGGGGTCAGTGCAAACAGGTTCGGACGCACCAGACACGCGATCGCCGCGGCGGCTCCGCCGAACGCGGCCATCCGGTTCGACTCGTGCGTCAACAACAGGACCGCGAGCGACCACCAGAACGCGGCCGGCACGTCGCTCATCGGTTGAACTGACTGGAAGATCAATATCGGCGACGCGCCAACGGCCGCGGCGGCGATCAGCGCCGTATCGGGACCACCCAGCCGTCGCCCGAGCATGAACGCGACGATGATCAGGCCCGCGGCCGAGAGCGGCACAACGGCGAACGCGGCCTGCTCGCCGCCGATCGAACCGGCGAGCGCCATCAGCAGCGGAAATCCCGGAGGGTAGCCGGGCACGCCGGCGCCTGTGCCCGCGGGCTGATATCCGGCCGGTATGAACGGGTGCTGGCCGTTCGCAAACGTCAGCTCGTTCGCGAGCGGCGTGGTGATGCGCAGATTGCGCTCGCGCCACAACCGGGCCTCGCTGAGATAGCCGGACGAGTCAGTACCGCCGGCAAGATGGGCGCCGCCGAAAATGGTGGTGAAGCCAATCGCGATCGCGAAGCCCCACGCCATCAGCCATCCGCGCCGGGTCAGGGTGTGATGAAGGTTCTGGAATGGAAGCTGCGCACCGGCACGGCGCAGGGCGATCACGCCCGCGATGCCAAAGACGATCGCGGCAATCAGCGGTCGCGCTGCCGTTCGGATCGAGACGAGCATGCCGGCAACGTCGAACCGGAAACCACCGCTCGCGGCGACGACGGCAGTGAGGAGCGACGCGGCGACGGCCAGCCAGATCAGCGCCACCCCAATCGAGCGCGTCGTATCAGGGCGCGGCTCGCTCACGTCGGCTCAGCTCAGGACGGGCAACAGGCGCGCGTTCTCCTTGGCGCGCTTGGGCGGCAGCGTCCATTCCTCGCGCGCGCCCTTCTCGAACTCGTTGCGGAAGAAGGCATCCTTCATGCCGCCGTCGATCATGCTCCACGGAAGGACCGCGTCGTTGGATCGATCGCGATAGATGTAGAAGTCGCCGTCGAGGCCCGCATCGGCAAGCGCTTTCCGCCACTGGCCGCCGTTCGCTTCGGCGAGCTCGATCGCCGGCGCGATGCGCCGATCGCCGAGCGACAGCAGCGCCTGGTAATACGAATGCCGCTCGCTCTTGATGTTGAAATAGACGTTGTCGATGCCGGAGACGAGGGTGCGCAAGCGTTTCATCTTGCGCTCGATCTCGTCGGTGCGCACCATCGGCAGCCATTGGTACGCGGTGCCCGGCTTCGGCACCAGCGGATTGACGCTGGCGACGATGCGGCCGATCCGGCCGCGGGCGCGCGCATGCTTCAGCATGATCTCGTGCAGCTGCAGCGTCAGATCGCGAATCGCCACGAGGTCGGCGTCGTCCTCGGTCGGGAGGCCGATCATGTAATAGAGCTTCAGGCTCTCGATGCCGGTCGAGAAGATCAGCTCGGCGCGATCGAGGATCTCTTCGTTGGTGATGGTCTTGTTGATGACGCGGCGCAGCCGATCCGATCCGGTCTCCGGCGCGATGGTCAGCGAGCGCTCGCCGCTCTCCTTGAGCAGGGAGACAATCGTCGGTGTGAGATCGTCCAGGCGCAGCGACGCCGGGCTGATCGAATAGCCCATGTCCTTCAGGCTGCGCAGGATGTGCTCGATGTCGGGGTGATCACAGAGCGCGATCGACACCAGGCCGGCGCGCGACGAGTACTGGCGGGCCGCCTGCGCCAGGTCGAGGATACGCTGCGTCGGGAACGCGCGGACCGGCAGGTAGTTGTAGCCGGCCCAGCAGAACCGGCACAGGTTGGCGCAGCCACGCACGACCTCGACGAGGAAGCGCGAGCCGAACTCGGTGTCGGGCGTGAAGATCGACGTCGACGGCGGATCGACCGCGTCGGTGGTCTTGAGCGCCGCCTTGCGCACGACCGGCGGCGCGCCGGTGCCGTCGCGCGGCACGAATCGCGCGATCGTGCCGTCGGCGCCGTACTCGACGTCGTAGAACGACGGGATGTAATAGCCGCGCGCCTGGGCGAGCCGCTTCAGCTGCTCGCTCCGCGACGAAGTACCGAACGCGTCGAGCAGTGCCGGCACGAGCGCTTCGCCTTCACCGGCGGCGATCACGTCGGCGAACAGCGCGAGTGGCTCGGGATTCACGAACGTCACGGCGCCGCCGATGACGATCAGCGGATCTTTGTAGCTGCGATCCGCAGCCCGTACCGGCACGCCAGCGAGCCGCAGCATGGTGAGGACGTTGGTGTAGTCCCATTCGAACGACACCGAGAACGCGATCACGTCGAAGTCGGCGAGCGGCGTCTGCGATTCGAGCGTGACCAGGCGCGTGCCGCTCTCGCGCAGCGCGGCCAGTTCCTGCTTCGGCGGCAGGAACGCGCGCTCGCACACGATGTCGGGCTGATCGTTGAACAGCCGGTACATCGTCTGGAAGCCGAGGTTCGACATCGCGACGAAATAGGTGTTGGGAAAAATCAGCGCGACGCGCAGCCGGTCGGCGTGCGGCTTGCGCACGTAACCAACCTCACGCGAAAGGATTTGCTGTGCGAGCTCCGTTTGGTGCCGGGACGTCATTCAGATTCCAGGGGGTCGTCGAGCTGTCGTTACGCCGTCGGCGCTCGCGCCTCCCCTGGATCTCTTTACTGTATCAGCCCTACCCCCGCTCTGCGCTCTCTGTGCCTTCTGCGGCCCTGGAGTCTTCCGCGCCTTCTGTGGCCCTGGAGTCTTCTGTGCCTTCTGCGGCCCTGGCGTCTTCTGCGCCTTCTGCGGCCCTGGCGTCTTCTGCGCCTTCTGCGGCCCTGGAGTCTTCCGCGCCTTCTGTGGCCCTGGCGCCTTCTGCGCCTTCTGCGGCCCTGGGGTCTTCCGTGCCTTCTGTGGCCTACCCTTCGTTACGCCGGAGGAAGGCCGGCACATCAAGGTCGAGATTGAGGTCGAACTCGCCCGGCACGCCAGCCGGGCCGTTGCTGAGCGGCACGTCGCCGGAATTCTGACCCACGGCCACGGCCCTGGGTGTCGCGAGCGGCATTTCGATCGGCGCCCGCCGCGTCAGTGTCGGGGTAATCGTGGCCCGCGGCTGCACCGCCACCGGCGTGGGCTCCGCCATGCGGAGCTGCGACGAGTACGCCGTCATGTCCACCGGCGTCTGCATCGGCGCGTTGGCCGGCGTCGATCGGTCGGTCCGCACGTGATCGAAACCAGTGGCGATCACGGTGATCTTCACCTTGTTGGCAAGCTTCGGATCGACGACGGCTCCGAAGATGATGTTCGCGTCCTCGTGCGCCGACTCCTGGATGATGGTCAGCGCCTCGTTGACCTCGAGCAGCGACATGTCGGGGCCGCCGGTGACGTTGATGATCACGCCGCGCGCGCCCTTGACCGACGCGTCCTCGAGCAGCGGGCTCGAGATGGCGCGGTTGGCGGCGTCGATGGCACGCGTCGGACCCTCGGCGATCGCCGTGCCCATCATCGCCACGCCCATGCCCGACATGATCGTCTTGACGTCGGCGAAGTCGAGGTTGATGAGGCCGGGCACCAGGATCAGGTCCGAGATGCCCTGGATCGCCTGCCGCAGCACGTCGTCCGCGGTGACGAACGCGTCGAGCATCGAGGTGTTGCGATCGATCACCGCCAGCAGCCGTTCGTTCGGGATCGTGATCACCGTGTCGACGGCGTCGCGCAGCATCTCGAGGCCCATCTCGGCCTGCTTGTAGCGCTTGCGGCCCTCGAACTTGAACGGCTTGGTGACGACGGCGATCGTCAGCGCGCCGAGCTCGGTGGCGAGGCTCGCGATCACCGGCGCCGCGCCGGTGCCGGTGCCGCCGCCGAGTCCGGTGGTGACAAACACCATGTCCGCGCCCGACAGCGCCTGAATCAGCGCGTCGGTGTCCTCGAGCGCCGCCTGGCGCCCGACGTTCGGATCCGCGCCGGCGCCGAGCCCCTTCGTGAGCTTGCCGCCGATCTGGATCTTCACCGGCGCCGGGTTCGCCTTCAGCGCCTGCGCGTCGGTGTTGGCGACCATGAACTCGACGCCCGAGATTCCGGCCTGCACCATGCGCGACACGGCATTGCTGCCGCCGCCGCCAACCCCAAGCACCTTGATCCGCGCGCCCATGCGCGCTTCCTCATCGAGCGTCAGCCGCAGCGATTCCAAGCCGTCGTGATCCGCCATCTTGCCTCCTGATCGTGAACTCATGAGATGCCCCGATTCCCAGATCCCTTGATCCCTGATCCCTAAAAGAATTCTTTGAACACTGTTCTGAGCCTGCCCATCACTCTCGTGAGAGCGCCGCCTCCCGATGTCGATGCCGCGGCACCGCGATGACGCGCCGCATACAGCACCAGGCCCACCGCCGTGGCAAACGCCGGATTGCTGACGTGATCGGCAAGCCCACCGACACCGACCGGTACTCCGCGCCGGATCGGCAGATCGAAAATCTGCTCGGCGATCTCCGACATGCCTTCGAGCTGCGCACCGCCGCCGGTCAGCACCAACCCGGAGTTGAGCGACTTCTCGTAGCCCGCCTTGTTGATCTCGTCCCAGATCAAATGGAACATCTCTTCGGCGCGCGGCTGCAGGATGTCCGACAGGATGCGGCGCGCCATGACGCGCGGCCGGCGGCCGCCGACGCTGGCGACCTCGATCGTCTCGTCCTCTTCGACCATCGACGACAGCGCGCAGCCGGCGCGGCGCTTGACCTTCTCCGCATCCGGAATCGGCGTCCGCAGCCCGACGGCGATGTCGTTGGTGAAATGATCGCCGCCGACGGCGATCACCGCCGTGTGCCACAGGCTGCCGCGCTCGAAGATCGCGAGGTCCGCGGTGCCGCCGCCGATGTCGACTACCGCGACGCCGAGCTCCTTCTCGTCGGAGGTCAGCACCGTTTCCGATGCGGCGAGCTGCCCGATCACGGTGTCCTGCACTTCGACGCCGGCGCGGTTGACGCACGCGACCAGGTTCTGCGTCGCGGTCTGGCTGCCGGTGATGATGTGCACGTTCACTTCGAGGCGCGCGCCGGTCAGCCCGACCGGCGCGCCGATCCCTTCCTGCTCGTCGACGACGAAGTCCTGCGGCAGCACGTGGAGGATCTCGCGGCCCGCGGGCAGCGACACGGCCCGCGCCGCGTCGATGGCGCGCCGCACGTCGTCTCGCGTCACCTCGCGGTTCTTGCCCGCCACGGCGACGACGCCGCGGCTGTTGAAGCCCTTGATGTGGGGTCCGCTGATCGCCAGCTGCACCGACCCGACCTCGACGCCCGCCATCAGCTCGGCTTCCTCGATCGACTTCTTGATCGAGTCGACCGCCGCCTCGAGATTGACGACGACGCCGCGCTTCAGGCCCTTCGAGTCGGTCACGCCGATGCCGATCACGTCGACACCGCCGTCGTCCAGCAGCTCGCCGACCACGGTGCAGACCTTGGCCGTCCCGATGTCGAGACCGACCACGTATCGTTCCTGTCGTGCCACGAGTCCTCCGTCCCCCTACTGTTTCGCGCGCGCCCCGGCCTTCGGCGGGCGCACGTACATCCGTTCGTCGAATCGCAAATCCACGTAGTCGATCCCGGCGAGCCGCTCGTGCAGCGCCGGCGCGAGATCGATGTATTGCTGCAGCCGTTCCGCGAACTCGGTGTCGCCGAGGTGCAGCAGCGCCGCATCGCCGTCGAGAATCACGACCGCGTCGTGCAGGTCGGCGACGTCGATCTGCGAGACCCGGCTGGCGATCTCCGGGCGCACGGCAAAGGCGCCGATGACGCGGCCGGCAAACTCGGCACGCGTGACGTCGACGATCGAGCCGCCGTCTCGCGGTGAGGCGGCGATGCCGTCGATGATCGGCAGGTCGACGTCGGCGTAGGCGGGACCGTACTCGTCGATGATCACGCCCTTGGGGTCGATCAGGTACATCGCGGTGCCGAGCCGGCCGATGCCCATCGGCCGCCGCTCGTGAATCGAGATCTCGACGGTCGACGGCAGCACGCGCCGGATCGTCGCGTGCTCGACCCACGGCGACGACAGCAGCTTCTGCTGCCACGCATCGAGCTTCACGACGAGGATGTTCTGGCCGCGCAGACCTTCGACGAGCGACAGCACCTCGCCCGTCGACAATCGTTCGTGCCCGCGCACGACCATGTGACCAATCTGCAGCGACGACGCCGCGGCGATCAGCGTGACGCCGCGATACGCCGCATAGCCCAGCACGAGCGCGAGCGCGAACAGCCGCGCCGCCAGCCACGCGTAAGTCGAGGCGGAGCTGCGCCGGCGCGACGGCTTCACGTGGGCGCGGCGAAACCGCTTGTCGGTCTGGGTCGTCACCGCCTGCCCGCCGGAGCCGTGGCGAAGGAGGGCCATTAGCGACGCCCTCCGTGACGGCGTTCCAGTTCCGCAACGAGATTCCCCGCGAGCGATCCGATCGATCCCGCGCCGAGCGTGATGACCAGATCGCCCGGCCGCGCCAGGTCTGCGACGCGCGCGGCCATGTCATCGAGCCTGGGAACCACGTGCACGGGCGTCGAACGCGCGTTGTTCACCGCCGACGCGAGCGCTTCGATCGTCACGCCGGGAATCGGCTCTTCGCTCGCTGCATAGATCGCGGTGAGCACCACTTCGTCCGCTGGCGCGAGCGCGGTGCCGAACTCGTTCATCAGGTCGCGCGTGCGGGTGTAGCGATGCGGCTGGAACGCGACGACGATGCGCGTCGGCTTGGCGGCGCGCGCCGCTGACAACACCGCCGCAATCTCGGTCGGATGGTGCCCGTAGTCGTCGACGACCGTGATGTCGTTGATGACGCCGCGCTTCTCGAACCGGCGCTCCGCGCCACGGAACCCGCCGAGCGCCGAGGCGATCTTCGCGAACGGCACATCGAGCTCCAGGCCAACGGCGACCGCCGCCAGCGCGTTCTGCACCGAGTGCTTGCCCGGAACCGACAAGGTCAGTTCGCCGAGCGTGTCAATCGTGGTGCCGCCCCGCCGCTCGTGTTTCTGGACGACACACCGCGATCCGTAACCCTCGAGCCGCACATCGGATCCAAAGATGACCGGCACCGCCTGGTGCGGGCCTTGCGGCGAACTGATTCCGTAGGTGATCACGCGGCGCTTGAACTGCGGCAGCACCGCGCAGAGCTCTGCATCGTCGGCGCACGCCACCACGGCGCCGTAGAACGGCACCTTGTTGGCGAAGTCGATGAAGGCCTGCTGCAAGTCCGCGAAGCTCCCGTATGCGTCCATGTGTTCGCGATCGATGTTCGTAATCACCGCAATCGATGGCGACAGCTTCAGGAACGAGCGATCGCTCTCGTCCGCCTCCGCCACCATGTATTCCCCGCTCCCCAAGCGCGCGTTGCTGCCGAACGCGCTCAGCCGCCCGCCAATCACCGCCGTCGGATCGAGTCCCGCGCGCTCCAGCACGAGCGCGACCATCGAGGTCGTGCTGGTCTTGCCGTGCGCGCCGGCGATCGCGATGCCGAACCGCAGCCGCATCAGCTCTGCCAGCATCTCGGCGCGCGGAATCACCGGGATCCGCCGCCGCGCCGCTTCCGCGACTTCCGGGTTGTCCGGCCGCACCGCCGACGAATAGACGACGACGTCGGCATCGCCGACATTCGCCGCCGCGTGCCCGGCCTGCACCGTGACGCCGAGCGATTCGAGCCGATCGGTCACCGCCGATCGCTTCGCATCGGAGCCCGACACCGCGTAACCGAGATTCGCGAGCAGCTCCGCGATGCCGCTCATGCCGATGCCGCCGACACCGACGAAATGAATGCGCCGCGTCTTACCGAGCACGATTCACTTTCGACTGCCCCACCAGCGTTTCCAAACGATCCGCAATGCGCTGGGCGGCATCCGGCCGCGCCAGCGTTTTCGCCGCCGCCGACATGCGTGCCCGGCGATCCGGATCGGTCATCAACTCCCTCAACGCGCTGGCCAGCGCATCGCCTGTCAAGTCCCGCTGGTCGATCACGATCGCCGCGCCGGTCTTCGCGAAGACCTCGGCGTTCCTACGCTGGTGGTCGTCGGTCGCCGTCGGCAGCGGCACGAGAATCGCCGGTGTGCGTGACGCGGCCAGCTCCGCCAGGGTGGTCGCCCCGGCGCGGCAGATGACCACGTCCGCCGCCTTCATCTCTCCGTCGATTTGTAAGATGAAGGCCTCGACGCGGGCCGCCAGCCCGGCACGTTCGTACGCGGCGCGCACCAGATCCAGATCGCGCTCGCCGGTCTGGTGGGTGATCGCAAGGCGTATCCCGGAGGCTGCCAGCCGCGGCGCTGCCTCCACCATG
>Ga0137455_1000114_pt1 | contig 18655 bp, 14 predicted proteins | sample EasRivERMGT600_2_FD_102334 | JGI IMG/M metagenome (GOLD analysis project Ga0137455, IMG submission 102334) | Soil microbial communities from meander-bound floodplain in the East River, Colorado, USA - East River MetaG ERMGT600_2 | ecosystem: Environmental > Terrestrial > Soil > Floodplain ... | reverse complement strand
CCGATCAGCGCCTTCATCGTCGACACCGCGACCCCCGGGGTCGAGGTGCTGCAGCGCTGCGAGTTCATGGGCATCCGCGGCATCGAGAACGCGCTGATGCGCTTCACCGACGTGCGCGTGCCGAAGGAGAATCTGCTGTGGGGCGAGGGCAAGGGGCTCAAGCTCGCGCTCATCACCCTCAACACCGGGCGCCTCACGCTGCCGGCCACCTGCGCGGCGGCGGGGAAGTGGTGCATCCAGGTGGCGCGCGAGTTCGCGGCGCGGCGGGTGCAGTGGGGCAAGCCGGTCGGGCACCACGACGCGGTCGCCCAGATGCTGGCGGAGATGACCACCCGCACCTACGCGATGGAGGCGATCGCGGACCTCGGCGCCCTGCTCGGCGACGCCGGTCGCTCCGACATCCGGCTCGAGGCGGCGATCGCCAAGCTGTGGAACAGCGACGCGGCATGGGAAGTGTGCGACCAGGCGCTGCAGATCCGCGGCGGCCGCGGCTACGAGACCGCCCGCTCGCTCGCGGCGCGCGGCGAGCAGCCGGTGCCGCTCGAGCAGCTGCTGCGCGACCTGCGCATCAACCGCATCTTCGAGGGCACCAACCAGGTCATGCGGCTGTTCATCGCCCGCGAGGCGCTCGACCGTCACCTCGAGGCCGCGGGCGACGTCGTCATGCCCGGGGTGCCGCTCGGCCGGCGCCTCGCCGGGCTGGTGCGCGCCGGTCTGTTCTACGCGCTGTGGTATCCGACCCGCTGGCTGGGATGGTCATGGTGGCCGAAGCACGCCGGGTTCGGCCGGCTCGCCGGTCACCTGCGCTACGTCGAGGGCACGGCGCGCCGGCTGGCGCGCCAGCAGTTCCACCTCATGGTTGTCTACGGCCCGGCGCTGGAGAAGCGCCAGGCCCAGCTCTTCCGCTGCGTCGACATCGGCGCCGAGCTGTTCGCCATGGCGGCGATCTGCGCCCGCGCCCGCGCCGACACGGCGCGCCAGCCCGGTGACCCAACGCCCGAGATGCTGGCCGACGTGTTCTGCCGCCAGTCGCGGATGAAGGTGGAGAACCTGTTCGAGGGCATCCGCTCCAACGCGGACGTGCCGGCGTACCGCGCGGCGCGCGACGTGCTCGAGGGCCGCTACGCCTGGCTCGAGCGCGGCATCATCGAGCCCGACGAAGCCCCGAAGCCGGCGGCGCGCGAGACCCGCGGGGCCGCGGTCGGCCGCTGACGCTTCGCCCGCGTCAGGGCGTGGCGATGGAGTCGGCGGCCGCCGGGTCCGCGAGCGAATCCCCGCGCACCACCTCGAACACCATCACGCCCTTGAGCGGCTCCAGGATCACCTCGTGCACCACGTTCAGGCGACGCTCCGCCTTGCGGAACGAGCCGTCGGCGAACAGCGGCGCGAGCCGCGGGTCGAATCCGGCGACGTTGTCCTCGACCACGAGGTAGTCGACGCCGGTCGCCCGCGCGTGCTCGAGGATCGCATCGAGCGAGCCGTCCGGAACCGGCACGTGCCGCATCTGCGCGAAGAACGCGACGAAGGTCTGGCGGTCCATCACCGTGGCGCCGGCGGGCCCGTGCTCGCGCAGCCACCGGCCGGCCTCCCGCAGCTCCCTGGGGCCGCCGACGAACGCGCGCGCCCCGCCTCCCGCCGGCCCGATCCAGCACACGACCATTCCGGCGAGCGCGATGGCGCCCAGCACCGGGGCGGCGGCGCGCGCGCGCGGCCAGCGCTCCGCCACCCAGCGCGGCGGCAGCGCGGCGTATGCCATGAGCGAGGGCAGCATGGCGAGCAGGAATCGGCCGTCGGCCGGGATCGCGAGCAGCGGCAGCAGCGGCAGCACCACCAGCGGGGCGATCAGCGGCCCCGGCGCGAGTGCGAGGCCGAGGAGGCTGAGAATCAGCAGCGGCCAGGGCCACAGCTCGACCAGCTTCGCCGAGTGACGGAGCAGACCCTGCAGGTAGCCGGGGCGCGCCGCCTCGGGCGGCGGCGCCGAGGCATCGGTGGGCGCGACCGTGCCGGGCGTCTGCACGGCGGGAGCGGACGCGGTCGATACGACCTGCGGCGCCAGGCTCCAATGGCCGCGCTCCAGGCGCAGGTAGCCAGCGTAGGGTAGCGCGACCGCGGCGAAGGCGATCAGCACCGCGACCGTGCCGCGGACTTCGCGCGAGAGCAGGGCGAGCGCCGGAGCGATCCACAGCGCCTCCGGACGCACCACGTATCCGAGCCCGAGCCACAGCCCGCCGGAGGTGAACTTGTACGAGGACACCATGAGCATGCTGAGCGTCACCATCAGCAGGAACAACGAGTCGGGGGCGATGGCGCCGCTGTAGGCGACGAGCAGCGGATGGAGCGCGGCGAGCGCCGCCGCGAGCAGCGCCCAGCGCGGGTTGGTGACGGTGCGGGCGAGCCCGTGCACCACCGGCAGCAGCAGGACGCCGCTGATCAGCGAGATGATCCGCCCCGGCCACTCGCTCTCGGGGATCGCCTGGGACGCTCCCGCGATCAGTGTGGGGTAGCCGTGGTGCGCCGGCTCGATCGCCGGGCGGCCGGCCGCCAGGCTGTCGGCCATGCGCAGATAGATGGGGGAGTCCGGCGTCATCCCGGCGTTGCCGAAGAGCAGCCAGAGGCGAAGGGCCAGGCCCACCAGGACCACGGCCGCCAGCCCCCAAGTCTCGATCGGAGACCGGGGAACGATGGGCGGGTGCACGGCGTGGCGTCGCGGCATGCACGTGCCGGATACCACAACGCCGGTCGCGTGTCGACGGCCCGGTTGCCGCCCCGGTCGGGGTGGGGCACAATGTCGCGCCGAACCCGCCAGGGAGGTGGGTCCGCGCCGTTCCGGGGTGCCCACGCCCCGGGGCGCCCGTCGAGAGACGGGTCCGGCGCGGTCATTGCCGGGGCCGAGGGCCGCAGGGCCCGTCCCCGCACACCCGAGGGAGCTTCCGGCCGGTCTCGTGGCCTCCATCTCCTCCAAACGACAGCGTCAGATCCTCGCCCTCCTGCTCGCGGCTTTCGCGGGCCTGGTGTTCGCGAGCGTCGCCACCTTTGAGCCGCCGCTGCCGTACGCGGCGCCCTGGACGGCGTCCAACGCCTGCGGGCCGGTCGGTGCCGCCCTGGCCTGGTCCATCGTCTGGTCGGTCGGCCGGATGGCGTCGTTCGGCGTGCCGCTTCTGGCGGCCGCGTGGGCCTGGAACCGCGCGCGCGGCAACAAGGCCTGGCCTCTCGCGCTGCGCTCGCTGCTCGGTGGCCTGATGGTCTTCGAGATCTGCACCCTGCTCGGGCTCGGCGGACTCGATCGTCACGTCTGGGCGGGCGGCTGGGGCTTCGCCGCCGAGCTGGCGTTCGCGTCCGCCTTCGGCCGCGTCGGGTCGTGGATCGTGGCCGGGGCGCTGTTCGGCATCACCGTGCTGGCCGCGAGCGAGCTGGGCTTCCATTGGATCGGTCGCGCGCTCCACGCCGTCGTGGTGGCGCCGATCCAGGCGCTGTTCACCGCGATCGCCGATGCGCGCGCCCGCGCCGCGACGCCGGCCGAATTACCGCCGCGCGCGAAGCGGGTGAAGGCGGTGAGGCCCGCCGCCGTCGCCGCGGCGGTGGAGCCCGTCGCCGAGCGGGCGCGGCCGCGGATCATGACCGGGGCGGAGTCCGCCGAGGCCCGCCCGCGGGGCGAGGACCAGATGAGGCTGCCGCTCGCACTCGAGCGCAAGGCCGAGCGGCCCAAGGCGAAGGCCGTCCCCGAGCGGCCGGCGGCGCCACCGCCGGATCCGGCCACCGTGCCGACCGAGGCCTTCCCGTCGCTGAGCCTGCTCGCGATGCCCGCGCAACAGGAGGACCTGATCACCGCCGCCGACCTGACCAGCGAGGCCAACCTGCTGGTCGCCAAGCTCGGCGACTTCGGCATTGTGGGTCGCGTCACCGAGATCCATCCCGGCCCGGTGGTGACCACGTTCGAGTTCGAGCCCGCCGCCGGGGTCAAGGTCAACCAGATCGTCTCGCGCGAGGACGACCTGGCGCTGGCGCTGCGGGCGCAGCGCATCCGCATCCTGGCGCCGATCCCGGGCAAGGGCGCTGTCGGCGTGGAGATTCCGAACCGGCGCCGCCGTACGGTGTATCTCCGGGAGGTGCTGTCGTCCGCTCAGTACGAGGCCAGCGACGCCGCCCTCAAGGTGCCGCTCGGGGTCGACGTGGTCGGGCAGCCGTTCGTGTCCGACCTCACCCGCATGCCCCACGTCCTGATCGCCGGCGCCACCGGCTCCGGCAAGAGCGTCTGCCTCAACGCGATCATCACCGGCCTCCTGTTCCAGCACGACCCCAAGACGCTCCAGATGGTGATGATCGACCCCAAGATGCTCGAGCTGTCCGCCTACAACGGCATCCCGCACCTGGTCATGCCGGTGGTCACCGAGGCCAAGCGCGCCAGCCGGGCGCTGCGCTGGGCGGTGTCCGAGATGGAGAAGCGCTACAAATTGATGGCGACCTGCGGCGCGCGGAACATCGCCGCGTACAACGACAAGGTGGCCGCGGGCCTGGTGCCGACGTCGCCGGCCTCGCCCGACGGCGGGTCGGCGCCGCCGGATCGGCTCTCCTACGTGGTGGTGGTGATCGACGAGCTCGCGGATCTCATGCTCACGGCGCCGGCCGAGATCGAGGAGCCGATCGCCCGCCTCGCGCAGATGGCCCGCGCCGTGGGCATCCACCTGGTGCTCGCGACGCAGCGTCCCTCGGTCGACGTCATCACCGGGGTGATCAAGGCCAACTTCCCGTCGCGGATGGCCTTCCAGGTCGCGAGCAAGATCGACTCGCGCACGGTGCTCGACATGAACGGCGCCGAGAATCTGCTCGGCCACGGCGACATGCTGTTCACGCCCGCCGGCAAGCCGGAGCCCTATCGCATCCACGGCGCCTACGTTTCCGAGGAAGAAACGGCGCGCGTGGTCGAGTTCTGGAAAGCCAAGGTCCCCGCCGGCTCGCCCGGCTTCGTGCCGCCGCTGGCCACCGACGCGACCATGCCCGAGCACGACGATTCGGAGTACGGGGAGGGCGCCGATCCCGACGAGGATGATCTGCTGCAGGAGGCGGCGCGGTTGGTGGTCTCGCATCAGCAGGGCTCGACCTCGCTGCTGCAGCGCCGCCTCAAGGTGGGCTACTCGCGCGCGGGCCGGCTGATGGACCAGCTCGAGAGCCTTGGCGTGGTGGGCCCGTTCCAGGGCAGCAAGGCGCGCGACGTACTGGTCGACGAGCGCTGGCTCGAGGATCGGGGACTGGAGTGACGCGGATTCCGACCCCCACGGCGACGCCCCCGACGCTGGCCTTCGTCACGCTCGGCTGTCCCAAGAACACCGTCGACTCCGAGAAGATGCTGGGGCTGCTGGTCTCCGACGGCTTCCGCACGGTCGCCGACCCGCGCGACGCCGACGTCGCCGTGGTCAACACCTGCGCTTTCCTGCAGAGTGCCGTGCGCGAGTCGCGTGACGCGATCGGCCAGGTCGCGGAGCTCAAGCGCACCGGCCGTCTGCGGGGTCTGATCGTCACCGGCTGCCTGGCGCAGCGCGCCGGCGAGGGTTTGCTCGCCGACTTTCCCGAGGTCGATGCCGTGCTGGGGACGGGGCAGTGGCGCGAGGTTCTCCCCGCCGCGCGCCACGTGCTCGACGGCGGCTCGGAGCGCCGGGCGCGGGTCGACTTCCCCGGCGGCGCGCTCGACGCGCTGACGCCGCGCGCGCTGTCGACGCCCCGCCATCTCGCCTACCTCAAGATCTCCGAGGGATGCGACCATCGCTGCACTTTCTGTATCATCCCGCGCCTTCGCGGCGACCAGCAGAGTCGTCCGCTGGAGGAGATCATCGCCGAGGCGCGGCAGCTCGTCTGCGAAGGCGTGCGCGAGATCAATCTGATCGGTCAGGACACCACGGGCTGGGGGACCGATCTGCCCGGACGCCCCGAGCTGGCGGACCTTCTCGAGGCCCTCGACTCCGTCGAGGGCCTGACATGGATCCGGGTGCAGTACACGTATCCGCGCCTGTGGAGCGATCGGCTGATCGAGACCTGGGCGCGGGCGAAACGGGTGGTGCCCTACGTCGACATGCCGCTCCAGCACATCGCCGCCGACATGCTGCGCACGATGGGCCGCGCCATGACGGCGGCCGACACGCGCGCCCTGGTGCGCCGCATCCGGGCCCGGATACCCGGCGTCGCGTTCCGCACCAACTTCATCGTCGGCTTCCCCGGGGAGACCGACGCGCACTTCGACGAGCTGTGTCGTTACGTGGAGGAGGAGCCCTTCGATCACTTGGTCGTGTTCTCGTACGAGCGCGAGCCGGAGACGCCGTCGGCGCGGATGACGCCGCGGGTGCCGGTGAACGCGCGCCGCAGCCGCCGCGCGCGGCTGCTGGCGCTGCAGCAGCGGCTGTCGCACGAGCGGCTCGCCCGTCGCATCGGCGGGCGCGAGATGGTGATGATCGACGGCCCGGCCGGGCGCGGGCAGTGGGCCGCGCGCACCGCGGGCTCGGCCTGGGAGGTGGATGGCGGGGTCGTGGTGGAGGGTGGCGACTTCGCGCCCGGCGACCGTGTGCCCGTGCGGATCACCGGCGCTTCGGCCTACGACCTGTTCGCGACTCCGGAGCCGAGCCGTCAACCCGGCACGCTGGCGCTGATCGGAGCCGCGCGATGAGGCGGGCGATGAGGCGCGCCCTGGCGCTGGCCGGGCTGGCCGCGCTGCTCCTGGTGGGCGGGACGCCGGCGGGGTCGGAGACCTTCCGTTACGACTCGGGCCCGCAACCGGGGGCCGACACGGCGCTCTCCGTCGCCACCTCGGAGCTCGAGCCGGTCGTGCGCTCCCGCGGGCCGCGGGTGCCGCATACCAACCTCCAGCTGGTGACGCTGGTGGCCAAGACCGCGTTCGATCGCGGGCTGACGCCGGCGCCGATCGACAGCGGTTCCCACGTGATGGTGGCGCCGGCCGAGCCGCATCCGCTCAACTTCGTCGTCGAGCACGCCGTGCTCCGGCATCTGGCGCGCCGCGGCGTGACCGTCACGGTGCGGCGCAGCGTCGTCCCCGACGACAGCGTGATGGCGATCGCAGGCAACCCCGGCGATCCGCTGCTCGAGTACCAGCTCGCGTCCGCACGCATCACCTACCTGCGGCTGCGCGGCTGGCTGCCGGGGCGGGTGAAGATCGAGCGCCAGGCGCTGGTGGAGGGCGCGCTCACGCTGCGCGATCCCACCACCTCACGCGTGCTGTGGACCGGCGACGCCAGTCACAATCTCGTCGACGCCTTCCCGCGCAACCAGGTCAAGCTGGTCGAGGACGCGCGCTTCGAAGAGCTGAAGGCCGAGGTGCCCGGCCGCACGGTGGACAAGGTGCTGGAGCCGGTGCTGGTGGTCGCGATCGTCGGTGGGCTGATCCTGCTGTTCTTCGAGAACCGGCCGTGATCCCGCGATGCACCCGCCTCCTCGCCCTCGCGGCGGGGCTGCTCGCGCTCGCCGGCTGCGGCGCATCGTCGACGATCGGGCGCATTACCTCCGACGCCGACCGCCTCGCCGTCGCACGCGACCTCCACGACCACAACAATTGCACGGCGGCCATCGAGCTGCTCAAGCCCTACGTCGCCAGTTCGGCCGGCACCGCCCAGGTCGACCAGGGCATCTACCTGCTCGGCTCGTGCTACCTGAAGACCAAGGACTGGGTGCTGGCCCAGGCGGAGTTCGATCGCCTGCTGCGCGACTACCCGGAGAGCGACTCGGCCGGGTCCGCGTCCTACGGCATTGGCGAAGCGCTGGTCGGGCAGTCGCGTCCCCGCGACTTCGACCAGGAGTTCACCGCCAAGGCGATCGAGCAGTGGGAGCGCTACCTGGCGGGCTATCCCGGCCACTGGCGCAACGAGGAGGCGCGCCGCCGCATGCTCGAGGCGCGCACCCGGCTGGCGTTCAAGCTGATGGACACCGGGGCCCTCTACATCAAGCAGAAGCTGCCCGAGCCGGCGCGGGTGTACTTCCAGAAGGTGGTCGACGAGTACGGCGACACGCCGGCAGGGCCCGAGGCCGAGTTCGGCGTGGCGGTGGCGTACGAGAAGATGGGCCGGTGGGTCGAGGCGATCAACCGCTTCCGTGAGATCGAGTCGCGCTATCCCGGCAAGGAGCTGGGCCGGCTCGCCGCCCAGGAGCGCAGGCGCCTCGAGCGCCGCTGAGGGGCTCGCGCGTGGAGCGGATCGGTCTGTTCGGCGGCACCTTCGATCCTCCGCACGTCGGCCACCTCGCGCTGGCGGAGTGGGCGAGGGAGCGGTTGCGGCTCGACCGCGTGCTGTTCGTGCCGGCGGGCGCGCCGCCGCACAAGCGCCCCGACGCGGTCTCGAGCGCCGCCGACCGGCTGGCGATGACGCGCCTCGCCGTCCGCGGCAACCCGGCGTTCCAGGTCTCGACGCTCGAGCTGCGGCGCGGCGGGCCCTCGTTCACGATCGACACGCTGCGCGCCTTCGCGCGGCGCGCGCCGCGCGAGCGTCGCTTCCTCCTCGTCGGCGCCGACAGCCTCGACGACTTTCGCCGCTGGCACGAGCCCGAGGGCATCCTCGAGCTGGCGACGCTGGCGGTGGCGGGCCGGCCGGGGGCGGGCGCGGCGGCGGCGCGCGCGTGGGCGAAAGCCCGCGGCGTGGTGTGGATCGGCAACCCGGACTTCGAGGTGTCGTCGAGCGCGATCCGCGTCCGCGCGCGCCGCGGCCTCTCGGTGCGCTACCTGGTGCCCGACCGGGTCGCGGCGTACATCGCCGCGCGGCGCCTCTATCGGAGTCGGCGGTGAGCTACCGGCCGCGCGAGTTCTGGGATCGCCGGCTGTCGGAGCAGTTCGATCTTCGGGGCACCGGCGAGAGCGGCCTCTCGATCGCCTACAACCAGGCCTGCTACGCGCTGCGTGCCGCGACGCTCGACCGTTGCCTGCGCGACCACGGCGTCGACCCCAGGGGACGCACCGTGCTCGACGTCGGCTGCGGCACCGGCTTCTTCACCGCCTTCTACCTGGCCCGGGGTGCGAAGGTGACCGGGATCGACATCGCTCCGACCTCGATCGAGCGGCTGCGCGCGCGCCACCCCGAGGCGACCTTCGTGCTCGCCGACGTCAGCGAGACGCCGGCGCCGGGGCGCTACGACCTGGTCAACGCCTTCGACGTGCTCTATCACGTCGTCGACGAGGGGCGCTGGGAGGCGGCGCTCGCGCACCTGGCCGACGCGGTGGTCCCCGGTGGCCTGCTGCTGGTCACCGACACCTTCATGGCCCCGCGCGCCGAGGCCGCGCACAACCGCATGCGCCCGCTCGAGCGCTACCGCGCCGTGCTCGAGCCACGGGGGTACCGGCTGTCGGCCCCGCGGCCGACCCACGTCCTGCTCAACCGCCACCTCGGCCCGCTCCGCTTCCTCAACCGCGCGCCGCAGCTGCTGCTGCTCGCCGACCATGCGCTCCTGGCGGCCGGGCTCGGCCGCGGCGATCCGGCGGTGAGCAAGCTGCTGGTGGCGCGGCGGAGCTGACATGGCACGGCTCTTCGTGCTGGACGCGATGAACCTGACCTATCGCGCCTATCACGCGCTGCTCACCCGGCAGGACAAGACCGAGGCCGAGCTGGCGGCCGAGCGCGCCGCGCGCCCCGACCGCGAGCCCGACCCGAGCAAGTGGGCGCCGCTGATGACCACCCGAGGCGAGGCCAGCAACGCCATCCTCGGCTTCGCCAACACCGTGCTCAAGATCCGCCGCGAGGAGGAGCCCGACTACTGGGCGCTGGCGTGGGACGGCCCGGGGCCGACCTTCCGCCACCAGCGCTACGCCGAGTACAAGGCGACCCGCAAGCCGATGCCCGCGGACCTGCTCAGTCAGATCGAGCCGGTCGAGCGCATGGCGCAGGCACTCGGGCTGCCGGTGATCGAGATCCCCGGCGTCGAGGCCGACGACGTCATGGCGACGCTCGCCCGCCGCGCCGAGCACGACGGCTTCGACGTGGTGCTGGTCACCGGCGACAAGGACCTGGTCCAGCTGGTGAACGAGCGGGTGAAGGTGCTGGCCCCGCTCCGCCGCGGCGACGACTACGCCTGGATCGACCGGTCGGCGGTGATCCAGAAGTGGGGCGTGCCTCCCGAGCGCGTGCCCGACGTGCTCGCGCTGCTCGGCGACACCATCGACAACGTCCCCGGCGTTCCCGGCATCGGCGAGAAGACCGCCGACGAGCTGATGCGCGCGTTCGGCTCGCTCGAGGGTATCTACGAGCACCTCGATCAGGTGAAGAAGCCCTCGGTGCGGGCGAAGCTCGAGGCCCACCGCGAGCAGGCGTTCCTGTCACGCGAGCTGGTCACGGTGAGGGCCGACTGCGAGCTGCCGGTGACCTGGGAGGACCTGACGGTGCGGCCGATCCGGCGCGACGCGCTGCGCGAGATCACCACCCGCTACGAGCTCGCCGGGCTCGAGAAGCGCGCGACGAGCCTGGCGGTGGCCGACGATCAGGCCGGCGAGCCGGCGCCCGGTCGCGACGCGCGCCGGCTCGGGACGTACGCGCGGGGCGGGGGTCCCGCGGAGACGATGGGGCGCGGCGCGGCGCGCGCGGAGAAGGAGTCGCCGGCCGTGGCCGCAGTCGTGGATCTCGAGACCCGCCTCCACGAGACCGCCGCGGCGGAGGACGCAACGGCGCGGCCGGAAGGCGAAACGGCCGGAATCGTGGCCGCGGGGCGGGTCGCGCTGGACGAGCCCCCGCGCCGCGGCTCCGCCGCGGCGCCGCACGGCATCACACTCGACCTGTTCGACGTGGCCGCCGCGCCGGCCGACCTCGAGACTCTGGAGGCGGCGGTCCACGAGGTGCGCTCGCGCGCGATTCACGGTCTCGCGCTGGTGCCGGTGGCCGAGGGCGCCGACCCGCGGCGCGCGACGCTGATCGGGTTGGCGATCGCCTCGCGCGACGGCTCGGCCGCCTATCTGCCGGTGGCCCACGCCGGCGGGCCCAATTTCCCGATGGACCAGGTGCGGGCCTGGCTGGCCCCGGCACTCGCCGATGCTTCCGTGCGGAAACTCGGCGTCGACCTGAAGCGCGACGCGCACGTGCTCGAGGGCGCGGGGATGCCGCTGCGCGGGCTCTCGTTCGACGCCCGGGTGGTGTCGTTCCTCTGCGACGCCGAGCGGGCCCACGACCTGCCGTCGCTCGGCCGCGACGCGCTCGGCGTGGCGTTGCCGCCGCTCGCGGCGCCCGCCCCGCGCGGGCGCGCGGCCCCCGGCCCGGCCGCGTGGCCGGTGGAGCAGGCCGCCCCCGCGGCGATGGCCTGGGCCGCCGCGCTGCCGCGGCTCAACGACGCGCTGCGCGCCCAGCTCGAGTCGCGCGACCAGTGGGCGCTCTACGAGACGCTCGAGCGCCCGCTGCTCCGCGTGCTGTTCGAGATGGAGTCGGCCGGGGTCGCCGTCGACCGCGCCCGGCTCGGCGAGATGGCGGCGCGCGCGGGGGAGGAGATCGCGCGGCTCGAGGCCGAGCTGTACTCGCTGGCCGGCGGCCCGCTCAACCTCAACAGCGGGCCGCAGCTCGCGCAGACGCTGTTCGAGCGGCTCGGGCTCAAGGCCGGGCGCCGCACCAAGACCGGCTACTCGACCGACCAGGCGGTGCTCGAGGAGCTGGCGCGCTCGCATCCCTTCCCGGCGCGGCTGCTCGAGTACCGCACGCTGGCCAAGCTCAAATCGACCTACCTCGACGCGCTACCGCTGGCGATCGACCCGCGCGACGGCCGGGTCCACACCTCCTTCGACCAGGCGGGCGCCGCGACCGGACGGATCTCGTCCTCCGATCCGAATCTCCAGAACATCCCGATGCGCACCGCGCAGGGCCGCGAGATCCGCAAAGCGTTCCGCGCGGAAGAGGGTTATCTCCTCCTCGCGGCCGACTACTCGCAGATCGAGCTGCGGGTGATGGCGCATCTCTCGGGCGACGAGGCGCTGCGCCGCGCCTTCGCCGGCGGCGAGGACATCCACGCCAGCACCGCGCGACGGGTGTTCGGCGTCAGCGGCGACCTCGACCCGGCGCTGCGCGCGCGCGCCAAGGTCGTCAACTTCGGGATCATGTACGGCATGGGCCCGCGCAGCCTGTCGTCGCAGATGGGCCTGTCGCTGGCCGAGGCGCAGGAGTTCATCCGCCGCTACTTCCAGGCCTTCGCCGGCGTGCGCAGGTTCCTCGACCGCACGCTCGAGGAGGGCCGGCGGCAGGGCTACGTGCAGACGCTGCTCGGTCGCCGCCGCTACCTGCCCGGCCTGTCGAGCGCGCACGGCGGGGAGCGCTCGTTGGCCGAGCGCGCCGCCATCAACGCGCCGATCCAGGGCTCGGCCGCCGACCTGGTGAAGCTGGCGATGATCCGGGTGCATCGCGCGCTCAAGGCCGACCATCCCACGGCGCGGCTGCTGCTCCAGGTCCACGACGAGCTGCTGTTCGAGGCCGACGCCGCCGACGCCGAAGCCGTCGCCTCCCGGGTGCGCACCGAGATGGAGAGCGCTTTCCCGCTCGAGGTGCCGCTGGTGGTCTCGGTGGGGCAGGGGCGGAGCTGGTTCGACGTGCACTGAGCCTGAGGCGCGCGTCGCCGCGCCGCCGCTAAGGCCGGTAGTACTTGAGCGCCTCCGGCATCAGCTCGTTGAGTTTCTTGAGCCGGGTTGCGTCCGACGGGTGGGTGCTCATCAGCTCGGGTGGCGCGCCGCCGCCGGAGGATGCCGACATCCGCTCCCAGAATGCCGGCGCAGTGCGCGGGTCGTAGCCGGCCATCGCCATGAAGATCAGGCCGAGGTGATCGGCTTCGCTCTCCTGCTGGCGGCTGAAGGGCATCATCACTCCGTACTGCGCCCCGACGCCGAACGCGGTCATCCACAGCGACTGGGTCTCCGCGGGCTTGCTGGCCAGCGCGGCCGAGAGCGCGGCGCCGCCCATCTGGGTGAGCATGCTCTGGCTCATGCGCTCGGCGCCGTGCTCGGCCACCGCGTGCGCCACCTCGTGCCCCATCACCACCGCGATCCCGGCGGCGTTGCGGCACACCGGCAGGATCCCGGTGTAGAAGACGACCTTGCCGCCCGGCATGCACCAGGCGTTGACCTGCGGGCTCCGCACCAGGTTGAACTCCCACTCGTAGCCCTGGAGCTTGGACGCCAGCCCCTGGTCGGTCATGTACTTCTCGACCGCCTTCTGGATGCGGACGCCGACGTCGCGCACCATCTTGATCGAGTCGGCGCTCTGGCTCAGCGGGTGGGTCTTGAGGAACTCGTCGTACTGCGTCGTGCTCGCCGCCATCATCTCGGAGTTCGAGATGAGGTTGAGCTGGCTGCGGCCGCTGAGCGGGACTTTGGCGCAGGCGGCCGGGAGCGCGGCGAGCGCGACCAGCGCGAAGATCAGCCCGATGCGTGCGGGGTGACGACGGGAACTCGTCTCCATGTCATTCCCTCCGGTTGACGGTCCGTTGACGGGCGCAGCCTATCACGCGCCGCCGGCGCGGCTTGACTCGCGCGCCGCGCCGCGTAGCATGCCACCATGTCCCGCCGCATCGCCCTCCTGATCGGTCTCGTCGTGCTCGGCGCCGCCGTCGCGGTGTTCGTGATCGTGCGACGACCCGCGCCGACCGGGGGCGACGGGGACGAGGCACAGGCCGGCGGGCCGCCCGGCATGGTGTGGATCCGCGGCGGCACGTTCGACATGGGCTCGGACCACGCGGAGTTCCCGGACGCGAAGCCGATCCACCGCGTGGAGGTCGACGGCTTCTGGATCGACGCCACCGAGGTGACGAACAGCCAGTTCGCCGAGTTCGTGAAGGCGACCGGCTACGTCACGGTGGCCGAGCGCGTCCCCCGGGCCGAGGACTATCCCGGGGCCAAGCCCGAGATGCTCTACGCCGGATCGGTGGTGTTCACGCCCCCCGATCACGAGGTGCCGCTCCACGATCACTTCGCCTGGTGGAGCTACGTCCGCGGCGCCGACTGGCGGCACCCGGACGGCGCCGGCAGCTCGATCGACGCCCGCGCCGACCACCCGGTGGTCCACATCGCGTGGGAGGACGCCGAGGCGTTCGCGAAGTGGGCGGGCAAGCGACTCCCCACCGAGGCCGAGTGGGAGTACGCCGCCCGCGGCGGGCTCGAGCACAAGGCCTTCGTCTGGGGCGACACGCTGCGCCCCGGTGGCGCGATCATGGCCAACACCTTCCAGGGTCACTTCCCGGACCACGACACGGCGGAGGACGGCTATGCCGCCACGTCGCCGGTGCGGGCGTTTCCGCCGAACCGTTACGGGCTCTACGGCATGTCCGGCAACGTCTGGGAGTGGACCGCCGACTGGTATCGGCCCGACACCTACGCCGAGCAGGCGGCGATCGGAGTCGTGCGCAACCCGCACGGCCCGGAGAGCAGCCACGACCCCTCGGAGCCGGGGGTCGCCAAGCGCGTGCATCGGGGCGGCTCGTTCCTCTGCAACGACTCCTACTGCGCCCGCTACATGCCGGGCGGTCGCGGCAAGGGGGCGCCCGACACCGGCACCAACCACCTCGGGCTCCGGCTGGTGCGCGACGGCTCGCCCCCGGCCCGCTGAGCCGGCGCCTTGCCGGTCGATCGCACCCAAGGTTAGATTTCGATCTCCGTGCATGCCGGGCCCGATGTCCGCTGAGCGGCCGCGACGGCCGCCGTCCGACGACGGGCTCTTCGTGGTGGGGCTGGTCGGGCAGGCGGGGAGCGGCAAGAGCACGGTCGCGCGGGCGCTCGCGGCCGAAGGCGCGGTGGTGATCGAAGCCGACGCGCTCGGACATGAGGTCACGGACCGCGACCCCGAGGTGCGCCGCGGGCTCGAGGCGGAGTACGGTCCCGACGTCTACCGCGGCGACGGCACGCTCGACCGGCGGCGGGTCGCGGCGCGAGTCTTCTCCGATAAGGCGGCGCGGGCGCGGCTCGACCGGCTGGTTCACCCGCGCATCATCGAACGGATCGCCCGGCGGCTGGACGCGCTGCGGGCCGAGGGGCATCGCGGCGTGGTCGTGCTCGACGCGGCCCTGATGCTGGACTGGGGGGTCGAGCGCTCCTGCGACGCGGTGATCGCCGTGGTCGCGGCGGCGCCGGACCAGCTGGCGCGGCTGGGACAGTCGCGGGGCTGGAGCCCCGAGGAGTCGCACGCGCGGCTGGCGGCGCAACGGAGCCCGGCCGCCTTCGCGGCGGCGGCGGACGTGACGCTGGAGAACCGCGGCACGATCGAAGCACTCGAGCGCGAGGCGCGGTTGGCGGTGGAGCGGCTGAGGGTGCGCCGCGGAACGACGGGGGAGTCAAGATGCTGACGGCGAGCGAGCTGCGGAAACGGCTCGAAGGGTCGCGCGAGACCCTCGACGGGCTGCGGAGGTACCTTTGACGTGGACCGCCTGCGCGAGCATGCCGGCGCGCTCGAGAGCCGCATGGCGGCCCCCGGCTTCTGGGACCGTCCCGACGAGGCGCAGAAGACCGTCGCCGAGCTGAAGCGCGCGAAGCGCACGGTCGACGACTGGACCACGCGCCACGACGCGCTCACCCACCTCGAGGAGATGCTGGGGCTCGCCGAGGCCGATGGCGACCAGGAGCTGCTCAAGGAGCTGTCGAGCGAGCTCGACCCGATCGCGAGCGGGATCGCCGACCTCCAGCTCAAGAGCCTGCTCTCGGGCGAGCACGACCGGCTCGGCGCACTGGTCTCGATCCATCCCGGAGCGGGCGGCACCGAGTCCCAGGACTGGGCCCAGATGCTGTTCCGCATGTACATGCGCTGGGCCGAGCGCCACGGCTTCGCGACCAACGTGCTCGACCTCCAGCCCGGGGACGAGGCCGGGGTCAAGGACGCCACCGTCGAGATCACCGGCGAGTACGCCTACGGCTATCTGAAGGCGGAGAGCGGCGTGCACCGGCTGGTGCGGATCTCGCCCTACGACGCGGCGCAGCGGCGCCACACCTCGTTCGCCTCGGTCTTCGTCTACCCGATGGTCGACGAGACCATCACCGTCGACATCGCGCCCGGCGATCTGCGGGTCGACACCTTCCGCGCCAGCGGCGCCGGCGGCCAGCACGTCAACAAGACCGAGTCGGCCGTGCGCATCACCCACCTGCCCACCAACACGGTGGTCCAGTCGCAGGCCGAGCGCAGCCAGCACCGCAACCGCGAATTCGCGATGCGCATCCTGCGCTCGCGGCTCTTCATCCATTACCAGCAGCAGGAGCGGGCCAAGCACTCCGCGCTCGCGGCGGCCAAGAAGGACATCGACTTCGGCAGCCAGATCCGCTCCTACGTCCTCCAGCCGTACACGATGGTCAACGACCACCGCACCGAGCTCAAGGTCGGCGACGTCCACGCCGTGCTGGACGGCGACCTCGACGCGTTCATCGACGCCTATCTCAAGAGGAAGGACGAGCCATGATCCCGCGCCACATCTTCCGCGAGTACGACATCCGCGGCCTGCACGAGACCGAGCTCAGCGACGAGGTGGCCGAGGGCGTGGGCCGCGGCTTCGCGGCGCTGGTCGCCCGCGATGCGACCGCGGCGCGCGGCCCGGGCCCCGCGCGCGTCGCCGTGGGGATGGACGTGCGTCCGAGCAGCCCGCGGCTGGTGGCGGCGCTCGAGCGCGGGCTCGTCCGCGGCGGGCTCGCGGTCGAGCGCGTCGGGGTCGTGCCGACGCCGGCGCTCTACTACGCGGTCGTGGCCCGCGGGCTCGACGGCGGGATCCAGGTCACCGGCAGCCACAATCCGCCCGAGTTCAACGGCTTCAAGATGACGCGCGGCAAGCTCCCGGTGTTCGGCGCCGACATCCAGGCGATGCGCACGATCATCGAGGGCGGCTCGTTCCCGACGCCCGCGGCCGCGCCGCCGCCGACCGCCGACCGCCCGATCCTGCCCGAGTATCGGAAGATGCTGGTCGAGCGCCTGGCCAGCCCCCGCGGACTCCACGTCGTGATGGACTGCGGCAACGGCTGCGCCGGGACGGTCGTGCCCGCGGTCTTCGAAGCGATGGGTCATCGCGTCGTGCCGCTCTTCGCCGAGCTCGACGGCCGCTTCCCCAACCATCTCCCCGACCCGACGGTGCCGGCGCTGCTCCAGGACCTGATCGCCTCGGTGCGCCGCGAGGGGGCCGACTTCGGCATCGGCTTCGACGGCGACGCCGACCGCATCGGCGCGGTCGACCGCAACGGGCGCATCGTCTTCGGCGATCAGCTGCTGGCGTTGCTGGCGCGCGACGTGCTGCAGCGCGTCCCGGGGGCGGAGATCATCTTCGACGTGAAGTGCTCGCAGGGCCTGGTCGAGGACATCGTCGCCCACGGCGGGCGACCGTCGATGTGGAAGACCGGGCACTCGCTGATCAAGAGCCGCATGCACGAGACCGGCGCGCCGCTGGCGGGGGAGATGTCCGGCCACATGTTCTTCGCCGAAGGCTACTTCGGCTTCGACGACGCGCTGTTCGCCGCGGGCCGGCTGCTGCGCTACGTCGCCGCTTCGGGCCGGACGCTCGAGGACCTGGTCGACACCATTCCGCGCTATCACGCCACCCCCGAGACCCGGCTGGCCTGCCCCGAGGAGCGCAAGTTCGCCGTGGTCGAGGAGCTGCGGCAGGCCTTCGCGGGCCAGCGCGTCATCGACATCGACGGTGTCCGCGTCGAGTTCGGCGACGGCTGGGGGCTGGTGCGCGCGTCGAACACGCAGCCGGCGCTGGTGGTGCGCTTCGAGGCCCGCACGCCGGCACGACTCGAAGAGATCCGCTCGCTCTTCATGGAGGCGCTGCGGCGGCTCGGAGTGGGCGAGGCGACGGTCGGACACTGAGCGCCCTGCCGCGCGCGTTCTACACGCGCCCCGCCCGGATGGTCGCCCGCGCCGTGCTCGGCCGCGTGCTGGTGCACGATGCGCGGGGTGGCCGGTGCGCGGGCCGCATCGTCGAGGTCGAGGCCTATCTCGGGGCCCGCGACCCGGCGAGCCATGCCTTCCGCGGCCGAACGGCGCGCAACGCCGTGATGTTCGGCCCGCCGGGGCACGCCTACATCTATTTCACCTACGGCATGCACCACTGCCTCAACCTGGTCACCGGCCGGGAGGGCGTGGCCGCGGCGGTGCTGATCCGGGCGCTCGAGCCGCTGGAGGGGATCGCGCGGATGGCGCGCCGCCGGGGCCTGGGCGTGCCGCTCGAGCGACTGGCGCGCGGACCGGGTTGCGTCGCCCGGGCGCTGGGACTCGACCGCCGCCACGACGGGCTCGATCTGGTCGGCGGGTCGCTGTGGATCGAGGACGCGCCGGCGGTGCGCCCGGGGCCGATCGTCTGCGGCCCTCGCATCGGGATCTCGGTCGCGATCGACCGGCCCTGGCGCTACTGGGTCGCCGGGCATCCCTGCGTCTCGGCCGGCGGGCGGGCGAGGGACGAGGCGACGCGCGGCACGGAGGCCGGACTTCGACGTTGACACGCCCGAAACAGGTTTCCTAGTATCCCGCGTCCGTGCATCGCGCACGCCGTCGACCGCGCGTCCCTTTCGCCTGAAAGGCGGGGCGTTCACGCCTGCACGAACGTTCCCTCCGGGCATATGGTGAGTCGGAAAGGAGCTTTCATGAGCCGTTCGCGCGGCTCGTCGCATCGCGCATGGTGGATGGCAGCGCTGGCGTTGCTCGCCGGCGTCGGATCGGCCCCGCTCTCGGGGGGGCCGGCCGAGGCCCAGGTG
>Ga0137455_1000113_pt1 | contig 18668 bp, 12 predicted proteins | sample EasRivERMGT600_2_FD_102334 | JGI IMG/M metagenome (GOLD analysis project Ga0137455, IMG submission 102334) | Soil microbial communities from meander-bound floodplain in the East River, Colorado, USA - East River MetaG ERMGT600_2 | ecosystem: Environmental > Terrestrial > Soil > Floodplain ... | reverse complement strand
CTGTGCCAGAACAAGGACGTCGCCGACGACAACTATCTCCTGGGCGGGGAGGTCGAAGCATTCGAAAAGCACTGGGCGACGCTGCTCGGCAAGGAGACGGCGGTGTTCATGCCGTCCGGAACGTTGGCGAACCAGTTGGCGTTGCGAGCGCTGACCGGGACGAAGCGCCGCGTGATCGTTCCCGAGATGAGCCACGTCTACAACGACACTGGCGATGCGTGTCAGACGCTCTCGGGTCTGACCCTGATGCCGCTGGCGCCGGGCCGCGCGACGTTCACGGTTGGCGACATCGAGGCGGTCCTGGCGCGCACAGCCGGCGGACGGGTCGCGACTGACGTCGGTGCGATTCTGATCGAGAGCCCGATCCGCCGCCTTTCTGGACAGATGTTCGATTGGGACCAGGCCAAGCGGATTACGGCATTCGCGCGCAGCAAGGGCATCGCGACGCACCTCGATGGCGCTCGCTTATTCATTGCGTCTGCGTACACCGGGATCTCGCCGGCCGAGTACTCGGCGCAGTTCGACACGGTCTACATTTCGCTCTGGAAGTATTTCAACTGCGGCATTGGTGCGATCCTCGCGGGACCGAAGCGCGTCCTCGATGGCATGTTCCACGTCCGCCGCATGTTCGGCGGCAATCTTGCCGTTGGCTGGAACGCGGCGCTGATCGCGCGGCATTACATGGATGGATTCGAAGCACGGCTCAAGAGCGCAGTGCAGACGTCTGAAGCCTTCTACGCCGCGATCGCGAAGCATCCGCGGATTGGCATCGAGCGCATTCCGAACGGCACGAACCTCACCCGCGTGACCTTCAAGGGCGTGAGCGCCGCCGATGTGGCGAAGCGCCTTGGCGAGCGCGGCATTGCGATGTCGGGGCCGGCCGCGCCAGCCACGATCACGTTTGGCGTGAACGAGACGTGGAACCGGATGCCCGCCGCCGACCTGATTCGCGCCTTCGAGCAGTCGCTTACTTAGTTTTCCCGTCGACGATCCGTGCGCGCCGGCGCGGGTGCGCAACGACGTTCGAGTTCGCCCCGAGAGATACCTCGTCGCGTAAATTCGCGCCGGCGCAGTCCCTGATCCCTGATCCCCGATCCCTGATCCCTGATCCCTATTTCACCTTCCCGTCGAGGATCTCGTACGCGCGCCGCATCGCGTGGTTGGGCGTGATGCCAGCTGTGCGAATCGTCGGGAAGTTCACCGCGTTGCCGCGCAGGTCCACCTGCTTGGCCGCTTCTTCCCATGGCGTGCCCGCCTTGTGAAACTTCTGCGCCTGCGCCCAGAAGTCGCGCACGTAGGCCTGCCAGTGCGTGAGCTTGGCCATGTCGGTGAAGGCGGCGCCGTGGCCCGGCAGGACGGTGCCGATGTCAAGCTTCTTGACCGCCTCGATGGTGTCGATCCAGTCGGTGAAAAATGCGTCGCCCATGTACGAGGTGCCGTTCACCATCAGATCGCCGGTTGCCACAATGCGCTCTTTTGGTAGATAGACGACGACATCGCCGGCGGTGTGGCCGCGGCCGAGGAACAGGATGCGGATCTCGCGCCCGCCGCGATGCAGCGTCATCGTCTGTGTCAGCGTCATGGTCGGCGGCGTCGGCTTCACCGCGTTGGTGCCTTCGAGGAAGGTTCGCTGGATGTCGAGCTGCGCCTGGATCGTGGCCTTCTCCTTGTCGTCCTTCGCCGCGGCCAGCCGGCCTTCGAGGTTCTTGATCGTTGTGGGAATGCCGCCAACGTAGAACTCGCGGGCCGGGGAGTCCTGCGATTTGCCGGCGAGGATCTGCTGACGCGCAAACTCGTGGCCGATGATCTCGACTTCGGGCCCGTAGATCTGGTTACCGTGCGAGTGATCGAAGTGATAGTGCGAGTTCACGACCCAGCGAATGGGCTTGGGCGTGATCGCCTTGAGCTCCTCGCGCAACGCCCACGCACCGCCCGGCGACACCTGCGAGTCGACGACCAGCACGTCGCGATCGCCTTCGATGATGGTCGCGTTCGACATCACCACCAGGCTGCCCGTGCCGACCGCGTGATACACGCCATCGGCGATCTTGTTGAACGTCCACGCCTGGCCCTTGTAGGTACTGCCGGGCGGACGCGTGTTCGAGGGCGAGCCCTGTTGGGCCAGCGAAGCCGGGCCGAGCAGGACGGCAATTGCGCCCAGAATCACGATGGACAGAAGCAGGAGCGGTCGCTGTCGTGTCATGGTGCCGCATTGTATTCGATACAATGCACCGGCTGTGTTTTGGAGGATTCAATGAATCGCCTGATTGCATTCACCCTGTTGACGCTCGGTATCGTGTCCGGTTCGGTTGGGCTGCGGGCCAACGGCACGCCGACGCGATTGCTGCGCACGCCCTCGATCAGCGCGACGCACGTCGCGTTCGCGTATGGGAGCAACATCTGGATCGTCGAGCGCAAAGGCGGTGACGCGCGCCGGCTCTCGAGCTTCCAGGGCCAGTCGACCAACCCGAAGATTTCTCCCGACGGCGCGCTGGTCGCGTTCAGCGCGGACTACGCCGGCAACACCGATGTCTACGTCGTGCCCGTGAGCGGCGGCGAGCCGGTGCGGCTGACGTGGCATCCGGGCGCCGACACCGTGCAGGGCTGGACGCCCGACGGCACGAAGGTGATGTTCACGTCAGGGCGGCAGTCCTCGGCGCCAGGCGCGGCACCGAGGTTCTGGACCGTGCCTGCTAAAGGCGGCATCGCGGAGCCGATGCCGTTGCCGCGCGGCTACCAGGGGAAGATTTCTCCCGACGGGCGCCGCATCGCCTATCGCATGAACAATTCATGGGACGAGGAGCGCCGCAATTATCGGGGCGGCCAGAACCGACCGGTGTGGATCGTCGATCTCAAGTCGTTCGATCTCGTCTCGCCGCCATGGACCGATTCGAAGGACGTCGATCCGGCGTGGCTCGGCGACACGGTCTATTTCATTTCCGATCGCGACGGCATCGCCAACGTGTGGTCGTACGATACCGCGTCGAAGGCGATGACGCAGCGCACCAAGTTCATCGATTACGACGTGAAGGCGCTCGATGCTGGCGGCGGCGCCGTCGTGTTCGAGCAGGCGGGGTATCTGCACGTCCTCGATCCGAAGACCAACAAGACCGAGCAAATGACGATCAGCGCGGCCGGAGACTTTCCGTGGTTGATGTCGCGCATCGAAGACGTGACGACGCGCCTGTCGAACATCAGCCTGTCGCCGACCGGTAAGCGCGTGCTGGCCGAGGCGCGCGGCGAGATCTTCACGATCCCGGAAGCGAAGGGCGACGTTCGCAACATCACCAACTCGAGCGGCTCGGCGGAACGGCAGCCGGCGTGGTCGCCGGACGGAAAGTGGATCTCCTACTTCAGCGACAAGTCGGGTGAATACAAGCTGGTGATCGAATCGCAAGACGGCGTCGGCGCGCCTCGCGAGATCGCTTTCCAGAAATCGCAGTTCTATTACTCGCCGGTGTGGTCGCCGGATTCGAAGAAGCTCCTCTACACGGACACCAATCTCAACGTGTGGGTGATGGACGTCGCGACCGGGCAGGCGAAGATCGTCGGCAACGATCCGTGGATGGTGCCCGAGCGCACGCTGGCGCCGTCGTGGAGTCCCGACTCGAAGTGGGTCGCGTTCGCGTCGCGCCTGAACACGCTCTATCGCACGATTGTCGTCGCCAACGTCGACACTGGCGAGAAGCGCCAGGTGACCGACGGCCTTGCCGATGCGATGTACCCGGTGTGGGACGCGAGCGGCAAGTATCTGTGGTTCCTCGCCTCGACCGACTTCGGCCTCGCCTCGCAGTGGCTCGACATGACCTCGTACGGCCGCGAAGAGACCTTCGCGTTGTATCTCGCCGTCCTCAACAAGAGCGACGCGAGCCCGCTCCTGCCGGAGAGCGACGAGGACCCGGGCGTCGGCGCGCGCGCACCCGAGAACACCAACAAGCCTGCGCCGGGACCGGCGCCAAGCGTAACTGTGACGATCGATTTCGATAAGCTGCAGCAGCGCATCCTGCCGGTGACGGCGGTGCCGTCCCGCCAGTACTCACAACTCAAGGCCGGCGTCGCCGGCACGGTGTTCTTCCTCGAAGCGCCGGGCGCCGCCGGCGCGCGCGGCAACATCCTGCATCGCTTCCAGTTGAGCGAGCGCAAGGCGCAGGAGTTCCAGACCACCGTCGCGCAGTATTCCATCAGCGCCGACGGCAAGAAGCTGGTGTACCGCACCGCGCCTCCCGTGGCGGTTGGAAACCCGAATGCGGCGGCGGTGCGTCCGCAGCTGTTCCTCGTGGATGCCGACAAGAAGGATCCGCCGAAGGCCGGCGACGGCCGCCTCGACATGACGCTGCGCATGAATCTCGATCCGAAGGCCGAGTTCACGCAGATCTTCAACGAGGGCTGGCGCCTGCAGCGTGATTATTTATATGTGCCGAACATGCACGGCGCGAACTGGCCGCGCATGAAGGAGATGTATGGCGCGATGCTGCCGCACGTCGCGCATCGGGCCGATCTCAATTACCTGCTCGACAACATGGGCGCGGAGATCGCGATCGGCCACTCCTACGTGCGTGGCGGCGCAATGCCGGAAGTGCCCGCGAATCCTGGCGGCTTGCTCGGCGCCGACTTCGCAATCGAGGGCGGGCGCTACAAGATCGCGAAGATCTACGATGGCGAGAGCTGGAATCCCGATCTGCGGGCGCCGCTGGCGGGTCCCGGGATCAACGTCAACACCGGCGATTTCATCCTCGCGATCGACGGCGTCAACCTCGCCGCTCCCGACAGCATCTATCGATTGCTCGACGGCACGGCGAACCGGCAGGTCGTGCTGACGCTGAACTCGCGGCCCGACACACAAGGCGCTCGACAGGTCACCGTCGTTCCGGTCACGAACGATCAGAACCTGCGGACGCGCGCGTGGGTCGAGGAGAACCGGCGCTTCGTCGAGAAGCGATCGAATGGCCAACTCGCGTACGTCTACGTGCCTAACACCGGACAGGGCGGCTTCGACAGCTTCAACCGCTACTACTTCGCGCAGCAGGACAAGCAGGGCGCGGTGATCGACGAGCGCTACAACGGCGGAGGCTCCGCGGCCGACTACATCATCGACGTGCTGCAGCGCGACTTCGACGGCTACTTCAACAACGTCGCCGGCGATCGCCGGCCGTTCACGAGTCCGTCGGCCGGCATCTGGGGACCGAAGGTGATGATCATCAACGAGATGGCGGGCTCGGGCGGCGATCTGATGCCGTGGATGTTCCGCTATCGCAAGATCGGCCCGCTCGTCGGCAAGCGCACGTGGGGCGGACTCGTGCACACCGCCGACACGCCGCAGTTCATCGACGGCGGCTCGATGATCGCGCCGCGCGGCGGTTTCTTCACGCGCGAGGGCAAGTGGGCGGTTGAGAACGAAGGCACCGCTCCCGACATCGACGTCGAGAACTGGCCGAAGGACGTGATCGCCGGCCGCGACCCGCAGCTCGAGCGCGCGGTCGATGAAGCGCTGCGATTGCTGAAAGAGAAGCCGGTCAACCGCATGACCACGGAACCCGCGCCGCCGGCATGGGGGAAGCGTCCCGGAGGCCACTAGATAGATGGCGTATCTTGATAACCGAAGCAGCGTGAACGGCCGGATCGTCTTAATGACGATTCCGGCCCTCGCGTTCTATTCCCTGCTGTTGTTTCAGTCGACAGTGGTAGCCGACAGCACCAGCGTCCTTGTGGATGTTGAATCCGCCTTATCGTTCGTGTCCCGCCTGGTCTGGATCTCGCCGCTGTTCGTACTGATTCAAGTCTCGATGATCGTGCGTGGCCTTGCGGCCGCGTCCGTGCAGAACTGGTTCTGCATTGGCCTGACCGCCGTGGCGGCCGTCATGATGTGGCGGCCGCAGTTGGGTTTTTAGGCGGATTAAGGTCACTTCAGCCTTTTTTCAGGTATTCCTCACGACTTGGTGAGCCGATTCCTCTACGCTTCAGGTCGTGGAGAATTCGACGACGGCCAGGCGCAAGGGCATCCGCGATCTCAAGGGAAACGTCGCCGTGATCACGGGGGCGGCCAGCGGGATTGGCCGCGCTCTGACCCTTGGCCTCTGGGAAAAGGGCTGCCACGTCGCGCTCGTCGATCTCGACCAGGACGGTCTCGCACGCCTGCAGCTTTCTCTCATCGCATCGGGTCGTCATCAAGTCGCGACCACGCACGCCGCGAATGTTGGCGACAAGCGTCGCATGCAGGAGCTTGCCGGTGAGGTGGTCGCGGCGCACGGCGCCGTGCATGTCCTCATCAACAACGCCGGGATCGGTCACGAGGCGGCATTTCCGCAGACCAGCCTCGACGATTGGGAGCGGATCATCGACGTGAACCTGTGGGGAGTGATCTACGGATGTCACTTCTTCATGCCGCACCTGGCGAAAGTTGACCGTGGGCACATCGTCAACGTCTCCAGCCTGTTCGGCATCATCGCGATGCCTGGTCAGTCCGCGTACAGCGCCACCAAGTTCGCCGTGCGGGGCCTTTCGGAGTCGCTGTGGGAGGAGCTTCGTGCCACGTCGGTGGGCTTGACGGTCGTGCATCCCGCCGCGGTGGCGACCGACATCATGAAACGCGCCAAAGGCGACGACCCCGAGCTTCTGCAGCGAGTCAGCCGCTGGTACGAACGTCACGCGATCTCGCCGGAACGCGCCGCCGCCCAGATCATCCGGGCGATTGAAAAGGGCACGCCTCGTTTGCTGATCACGCGGGAAGCGTGGCTCGGCGATCTCATGAAGCGGCTGATGCCCGTCGCCGGCAACAAGCTATTCAGTGACTTGGTGATCCGCGTCATCGGCGTGGAAGACATGCGGGCCAAACGGATCGCGCAGTGGCGCGAAACGATGATGAAGGCGAAAGACGATGAAGCCTGACGTCGAGACGCTCATCATCGGCGCCGGCATCAGCGGCATCGGTGCGGCGATCGAGTTGCTGCGTCGCGGCGACTCATCGTTCGCCCTTCTCGAGGCGGCGAGCGAGCTTGGCGGGACCTGGCGCGACAACACCTACCCAGGCGTCGCCGTCGATATCCCTTCGGTCTCGTATTGCTTCTCATTCGAGACTGACTTTCCCTGGTCGCGCGAGTATGCGACCGGCGCCGAGATTCAGCGTTACGTCAGTCACTGCGCCGGGAAATACGGCGTGACCAGACATATTCGCTATCGCTCGCGCGTCGTAAGGAGCGAATTCGACGGGACCCGCGACACGTGGACCACTCATCTCGAAGACGGCAGCGTTGTTACTTCCCGGTATCTGATCGCCGCGACCGGATTATTCACACAGCCGATTGTGCCGGACATCGCGGGGCTCGAGAGCTTCGCCGGCAAGACGATGCACACGGCCCGATGGGACCACGGCTACGACGTCAGGTCGAAGCGCGTCGCCGTGATCGGCACCGGCGCGACGGCGGTGCAGGTGGTGCCGGAGATTGCTCCGCTGGTGACGCAGTTGACGGTCTTCCAACGCACACCGATTTGGATCGCGCCGAAACTGGATCGAACCCTGTCCGGCCGTCGCTTCTCGTTGCGACGGTTCGCCCTCATCAGGAGAATTTTGCGCGGTGTTTCCGAATCGGGTCTCGAGTTCCTTACCTTCTCGATCGTCAACTACCGGCGATTCCCGTTCGTGGTCAGGCTCGTGCAGCGGAGCCTCCGCACCTTGATGCGGCGACAGGTCAGCGATCGGGCGACGGCCGACGCTCTTGTGCCGGCGTATGGTCTCGGCTGCAAACGGCCGACAATCTCGAACGGGTATTTGCCGGCGTTCAATCGCGCCAATGTGCGCCTCGTCACTCAACCGATCGAGCGCATCTGTCCGGGCGGCATCGTCACCCGCGATCAGACCGTGCACGGCGTGGACACGATCATCCTGGCCACTGGATTCCTTACGACGGAGCAGGGCAATGCTCCCGCATTCGAAGTGATTGGTCGTGACGGTGTCGAACTGGGGCAGTTCTGGACTGCGCATCGCCGGCAGGCTTATGCGGGTGTGTCGGTGCCGGGATTCCCCAATTTCTTTCTGACCGCCGGTCCTTATTCGGGAGGCTTCAACTGGTTCGCGATGCTGCAAGCAAACCTGACCCACATCATGGCGTGCATCGATGCGGCCGGCGAGCGCGGTGTGACCCGCGTCGAGGTGAGGCGCGACGCGCACGAGCGTTACATGCGGCACATGTGGCAGCGCAGCGAAGGCACGGTGTTCAAGGCTCCATTCTGCGCATCGGCCAACAGCTTCTACCTCGATCGGCACGACGACCCGTCGCTGACGTCGCCACACACGCCGTGGTGGCGGGCGATTCGCGGGAGTTGGAAGGGCACACAGGGCTATCGCTTTGGCGCTCCCGAAGGAGGCCGCGCATGACGTCCTCGATCCTCCCCTCATTCTACGAATGGACCGAACGCAGTCCGGACAAGCTGCTGTTTGCCTTTCTCGATGGTGAAGGACGCACGACGGAGTCCTATACCTACGCCCAGTTCCTGCAGCGCACTACGGCGATCGCGTCGCATATCCAGCGCACCTTCCCGATGACTCCAGGCGAGCGCGTGCTCCTGGCGTATCCGCCGGGTGTGGAGATGATCTGCGCGTTCTTCGCGTGCGTCCGACTCGGGTTGATCCCGGTTCCTGTTTACCCGCCGACCAGTCACGGATTCCAGGCTGCCCGCGACAAGACGGAGTTCATCGCTCGCGACTGCCAGGCCATTGCGGTGCTCACCGGGCGTTCCTACTACTGGTCCATGAAGTTGAACCAGACGAGGAACCGGGCCGCCACACTGTCGTTCAAGCGCGACTACCTCTCGACACTCAAGTGGATCATCAGCACCGACGCGGACACGGGCGCTCGTGCCGACTTCTCGGAGGGCCACTCGGATGTGCTCTTCCTCCAGTACACCTCGGGTTCGACCAGCGAGCCCAAGGGCGTGATGGTGAGCCACGACAACATCCTGGCGAACTGCGAGTCGGTCGTCGATCACCTTCCGGTTGGCGTGTCGTGGCTGCCCCAGTACCACGACATGGGCCTGATCGGGTACTACATCTTCTTCGCGCTCAAAGGCGGCACGACGTACGGGTTTTCACCCGTTGACTTCATTCAACGGCCGGCGCTGTGGCTCGAGACCATCACGAAGTATCGCGGCACCGCATCCTCGGCGCCCAACTTCGCCTACGAATACTGCCTGCGGCCGGAGAAGCTGCCGGCAGAGACATTGGAGCGTCTCGACCTGAGCTCGCTGCGATTCCTGATGACCGCCGCTGAGCCGGTGCGGGCGAACGTCTACCGCGACTTCATTCGGAAGTTTCAGCCGTACGGCCTGAACTCGAAGAGCTTCTTTTCCGCCTATGGCCTGGCCGAATACACGCTGGCGGTGTCGAACTATGGCCGCACCATCGCGGGCTTCGATCGCGCGGCGCTGTGCCGGCATCAGGTCCAGCCCTCGAACGGGAACGCCGCCGCCGACACCACGATGCTGGTCAGCTGCGGCAAGCCGCTGGGCGCGACGGAGGTCAGGATCGTCGACGTGACGGGGGCTCCGCGCGAAGCGCGGGCACGCGAGGTCGGTGAGATCTGGATTCGCGGCGGTAGCAAGTGCCTCGGATACTGGCGACGACCGGAGTTGAGCGCCGCGCACTTCGAGGCGCAGCTTCCGGGCGACCCGCATGACTCACCCACGTGGCTGCGAAGCGGCGACCTCGGCTTTGTCCTGGACGATGAGCTCTATATCTGCGGCCGCCTGAAGGACATGCTGATTGTTCGCGGCCACAATTACTATCCGCAGGACGTTGAAGCGCTCGTGGAGGAAGACCCCAACGTCAGGAAGGGGTGTGTCGCCGCCTTCGCCCACGAAGCAGAGAACCGCGAGTCGCTGGTTGTTGTCGCAGAAGTGAAGAATCCACGTTGCCTTCCTGATGCCGGCGCCCTCAATCGGCGACTGTTGCAGCAGCTGGGTGTGGGTGCGGCGTCGTTTGTCTTCATCGAGGCGCGCACGATTCCCAAGACCAGCTCGGGCAAGATCGTCCGCCACCTCGCGCGTGAGCGGTGGCTCGAGGGTCGTCTCCGCGTGGTCAGCCAGATCGACTCAAGTCTCGAAACCGATCCGCCCGATGGCGGTTTTTCCGAGACACGTCCGAACGCCTGGCTGCATCGATTTGGCTTGAGCGGAGCCGAGACACACACGCTGTCGGACGCCGGATTCGATTCCATCAAGCTGGTCGAGTTCTCGCAGGCGATCAAGGAGCAGTTTGAAAGCCAAGGCGATCACGACCTGTCGGGCGCGGTCGATCTGCGAGTGCTGCAGAAGATCGCGATCTGCGAGCTCGTTGACCTGCTCGGGCAGGTCGCGGCATCGGCTCCCCACGCCAAGCTGCGACTCAGGCGCGCGCTCGCCGATCTCGGTCGCGAGCACCGGGCGATCGAAGCCGAGATGATGCGTCAAGACACGCGACTTCGTTTCGATGTTGCGAGCCTTCCAAAAGCGACGGACATGATCCCGGCGACGGAGGGCGCGGTGCTGCTCACGGGTGGAACGGGATTCCTGGGTCCGTTTCTCCTCGCGAGTCTGCTGCAGCAAAGCGCTGACGACATCTATGTCTTGGTCCGCGCCAAAGACGACGAAGATGCGATGCGGCGGCTCCGCGACGGGCTGATGTCTGTCGCCGCCGATGGGACGACCTGTCCTGATGGATGGGAGCGCCGGGTGCGGCCGATCTGCGGCGACTTATCGGCGGCGAATCTGGGCCTCAGCGACGCCATCTGGCGAACGCTCGCTGACGGCGTGCACACCATCTATCACAACGGCGCATCGGTGAATTACCTCCTGGACTACCAGGCGATGCGCGACGCGAACGTCGGCGGCACGAACGAGATCGTCCGCCTCGCGATGAGCCACCGCGCCAAGGTCCTGAACCATATCTCGACGACGTTTGTGTTCGGGTGGTCGGTGAAGGAGACGCTGTTCGAGTGTGACACCAACGCCGGCATGGATCACCTCGACTTCGGCTACAGCCAGAGCAAGTGGGCGTCCGAACAGGTGGTGCGCGATGCCATGCAGCACGGGTTGCAGGCGCGGATCTTCCGGCCAGCGCTGCTGACCCCGTCCGTGCACGGTGGCGGCTACAACTTCGATATCTCGATCCGGTTACTTGCGTTCATGATCAACCACGGCATCGGCACGACCGCGCGGAATCAAGTCAGCTTTTCGCCGGCGGATCTCGCGGCCGACAATATCGTCGCCATCTCGCGCATGCCTGGCAGTATTGGCGCCACCTGCCACGTGACCCGCGACGACTACGCGAGCATGTCGGACGTGACGGCGATCCTGGGTGAATTGACCGGCAGAACATTCCGCAACTATCCGTTGGACGCCTTCGTGCCGGAGGTGATCGAACGTTGCCACTCCGGCGACATCCTGTTTCCGCTGCTCGATTTCCTGGTTCGCTCCGTCGACAACATCACCGCGATGGAGTTCAAGCGCTACGACAACAGTCAATACCGGAAGTTTCGCGACGCCTCGGACTGCGGGAAGGCCGATCCGCCACTGCGCGACGTCGTGGTGGGCATGCTCCGATTCATGCGCAAGCAAGACCTCGTCAAGTGTGAGGAGGTGGCTGGCCATGTTTGAAGGCAGAATCAGCAACGCTCCGCACGTGCCGCGTGGTCGCGCGGTCCTGGACTCGCGTGCCATGGTCCGCAACCCGGTGGCAGTGTTCGAGAAGTATCGGGCGCGTCTCGGACCGACATTCACGGTGCACTTTGGCGGCGTGAAGCCGTCGATGGTGTCGACCGATCCTGTCGTCGTCGAGCACGTGCTGAAAGGCAACCGGGACAACTACGAGAAATCCCATATCCAGGTCGAGCGCATGGTGGAGTTCCAGGGCAAGGGCCTGGTCAACAGCCATGGCGAGATCTGGATGCGGCAGCGAAAACTCCTGGCCCAGGGTTTCAAGTCCAGCCACCTCACGAAGCTGCTGCCGATGCAGCAGGACGTGTTGCAGGAATTGATGGACGGCTTCGATCAGGACGCGCGGCAGGGGCCCGTCGACGTGCATCAGCAGATGGTGCGATTCACGCTGCGGCTGGTAGGAAAGTCGATGTTCGGCCGGAGCATGCGCGACGAGGAGCTGGCGCGGATCGGCGAAACGATCTCAGCGATCCAGGCATTCATCCTTCGCCAGGTGGTGCAGCCCTGGAAGATTCCGTGGTTCCGGTTCAGCGGCCAGTCCGAAACACACCAGCAACTGCGCCGGGACGGTGACGCGATCGCGTTGCGGCATATTCGGGCGCGGCTGAAAGAGGGCGTCGGCGATAACGACTTCCTCCGGGTCCTGCTGGAGACGCGCTATCACGACACCGGCGAGCCGATGAGCGAAGCGATGGTGCTGATCGAGAGCCTTCAACTGCTGGTCGCCGGCAACGAGACATCTTCAAACGCGTTGACGTGGATCTTCTACCTGCTGGCGAAACACCCTCGCTACATTCTCGAGATCCGGGACGAGATCGCCGCGGTCATCGGCGGCGATGCGATTGATTTTCGCAACCTGCACCACCTGGAAGGCACCATGCGCGTGATCGACGAGGCGCTGCGGCTCTATCCGCCCTTCTGGATGATTGATCGCATCGCGCTCCAAGATGACGAAGTCGGCGGCCTGCACATCCCGGCCGGGTCCATGGTCATTCCCTACATTTACGGGACGCACCGCAACCCGGCGCATTGGGACGACGTCGAGTCATTCGATCCGCGTCGCTTCGACTCCGAACGACGCAAGACCCGCCACCCCTTCGCCTACATCCCGTTCGGCGGCGGCCCCAGGATTTGCATCGGCAACAACATGGCGATCATGCAGATGCTCCTGATCGTCGTCGCCTTCGTACGAAAGTACGATTTCGCGCTCACCAAGGACGAGGCCATTCCCATTCGGCCGATGATGCTGCTGCGGCCAGGCGGAGCGGTCGCCATGACGTTTCGAGCCGTGTCGTGAACATCGGCGTGCTCGACGCCAGGCTCGAGCGGTGGATGAGCGATGCCCACGGACGCTTGCGCAAGCCGCGCTTCGCGCTCGTCCTCGCGATCTGCTACGCGCTGTTCACGGCAACCTATGTCTCGATCAACGCATTCAGCGTTGGCCGCGATGCGCACACGCTGTTTCTCCCAGGCGAAGAGCGGCTGCCATTTCTGCCGATCTTCGAATACCTGTACGTCCTCACGTATTTCATCGCCGTCCTGCTCATCGTCACGGTGCGCGACTACGACACGTTTCGCCGCCTGTTGCGCGCCACGGGCCTGACCCTGCTCATCGCATACACGACCTATCTGCTCTTTCCGGTGTACTTCGAGCGGCCCCGCCTCGAGGTGACGTCGTTTCATACCTGGCTGCTCTCGCTCGAGTACATGGACAAGCCCTACAACCATTTTCCGAGTCTTCACGTGGCGCTCAGCTGGCTCGCCGTTCATGCATCGCAGGTGTCCGGCCGCTCCCGGGTTGGCCTTTGGCTCCTGGCCGCCGGCGTCAGCGTCTCGACGCTGTTCGTGAAACAGCACTACGTTGCCGACGTCGTCTATGGTTTCGCGCTGGCCTGGGCCGCCTGGAAGGCTGTTAGGTCTAACCCCTGAAATCTGATATGCTTCACCCGTCTCTGTAGCTCGGTCCTCGATTTCCCGCTGGAATCCTGCCACCGCTCGGTATCCGTTAGCTCAGGTCACACGCGCCGCTTATTAGGAAACGCTGCGGCGTGATGTTCGTCTAAGAATCGTCAGTCTGTTGTGTGCGGGAACGCTCCAGGCCATTTTGCTGGGAGTAGTCTGTACATGCCGTTCGCTTCGCTGGGCTTATCGCCCTCGCTATCCAATCCGCTCGCACGCCTGGGCTATACGACGCCCACGCCCGTGCAACTGAAATCCATTCCGATCGTCCTGACCGGCAGCGACCTGCTCGCGAAGGCGCAGACCGGCACCGGCAAGACCGCCGCGTTCGGCCTGCCGATGATCGATCGCCTGCTGATCAAGGGCGGCGCCGCCGCCGGCACGCGCAAGCCGCGCGGCCTCGTGCTGGTGCCGACTCGCGAGCTCGCGCTGCAGGTGCACAAGTCACTCTCCACTTACGGCGTGCCGGCGAACCTGCGCGTCACCGCAATCTTCGGCGGCGTCTCAATCGTGCCGCAGAAGAAGGAGCTGCTCCGGGGCACCGACATCATCGTCGCCACCCCCGGACGCTTGCTCGATCACATGGAGCAGCGCACGGTCGACTTGTCGGGCGTGCAGATCCTCTGCCTCGACGAAGCCGATCGCATGCTCGACATGGGCTTCATGCCGCCGCTGCGCCGCATCCTGAAAGTGCTGCCGCGCGATCGGCAGACGCTCCTCTTCTCGGCGACGATCTCCGACGAAGTCGCACGGCTCGCGGCGGACTTCACGCGTGCGCCGCAACGCGTCGACGTATCCGAAGGACAGACCATGGCCTCCACCGTGACGCATCGCGTGCATCCGGTTACCGACCAGCGAAAAGGCGATCTGCTGACGCACGTGCTGAAGGAATCGCCGGGCGCGCAGGCGCTGGTGTTCTGCAAGACCAAGCACGGCTCGAATCGCGTCGGCCAGTATCTCGAGCGAGCCGGCATCAACGCGGCCGTGATTCACGGCAACAAGAGCCAGGGCGCGCGCACCAAGGCGCTCGGAGACTTCAAGGCAGGTCGCGTCACCGTATTGGTGGCCACCGACATTGCCGCCCGCGGTCTCGACATCGTGCAGCTGCCGCTGGTCGTGAACTTCGATCTGCCGCTTGTTCCGGAGGACTACATCCACCGCGCCGGCCGTACGGGTCGCGCTGGACTCGCCGGTCGAGCGATCTCGCTGGTATCGGCCGCGGATCGCGATCTGCTGCGCGGCATTCAGCGGCTGTTGCCATCGCCGATCGAGCACGTCACGATCGAAGGATTCGCGCAGACCGCTGGATCGCAGGATGCGTTGCCGGAAGCCGGCCGTCGTCATCAGGGCAGCCGCGGTCGCGGCGGTTTCGGTGGCAATCGTCCAAGCGGGCCGCGTCCGTCGCGTCCCGGCGGATCGAGCCGTCGTCCCTCGTCGCCCCGCCGCTCGTTCGCGCGCGGGTAATCTCCGGGCCCGGGGCCTGCGCCGTTTTGCGTCCACGAGTGATGCTCGATCATGAGCACCACTCGTGGATCGCGCGAGACTATGGCTTGATGTTCTGGTTGACCCTGAACAGGTTCTGCTTGTCGTACCTCCGCTTGATCGAGACCAGTTTCTTGTAATTGTCTCGATAGGTCGCCTGGACCCGCTCGGCGCCCTCGTCGGCCATCATGAAGTTCACATACGCGCCCGGCATGTTGAAGGGATGGACCGCCGACCAGTAATCGCGCGCCCACTGGATGATCTTTTCCTTGTTTTTCGGATCAGGATCGACGCCGACGATCACTTCGGCAAATTTGGCGTCGCGGTTGCCCCACGCCGTCGCGCCCGCTTTCACCTTGGCCGGCGCGCCGTCGATTGGATACAAGTGCATCGACGACTGCATCGTCGGCAGCTTCGAGCCATGTTCCACGTGCTTGGCGATGGCGGCGTCGCTCAGCTCCTTGACGAAGTCGGCCTTCCAGTACCAGAGATGTCCCGGCGGGTAGAGCCCGTCGAACATGCTGTTCCAAACCGGGTGGGGTATTGGCCCGGCCAGGTCGAGTGCCGGCTTCTTGAACGCGCGGATTGGCTTGAACACTTTCTCCGCCGACTTGAGCGGACCCGAGTAGCACCACGCCACGCCGCACATCTTCTTCATGTGGAGATGCTCGGGGAACGGCGGGCCCGGCGGCACGACGAGAAACAGGAAGAAACCGGTCAGCTGGTTTGGCGCCTTCTTCATGAACTCGCGGTACCACTTCATGACCTCGGTCGCCTCGCTGAGCTCGTAAATGATTGGCCCGGCGTAGTCGGTGTGCACCGGGTGCATCCGGAACAGGAACGACGTGACGACGCCGAAATTCCCGCCGCCGCCGCGAATCGCCCAGAACAAATCGGCGTTCTTCTTGGCGTTGGCGGTGACGAACCGACCATCGGCCAGCACCATGTCGACCTCGAGGATGTTGTCGATGGTCAGGCCGCAGTTGCGGCTGAGATGGCCGAGCCCGCCGCCCAGTGCCAGGCCGCCGACGCCGGTCGTGGAGATGATGCCGGTCGGGACGGCATAGCCGAACGCGTGGGTGGCGTGATCGACATCGCCCCATGTGCAACCGCCTTCGACGCGAACGGTTTTCGCGCCCGGGTCGACGCGAACGCCTTTCATCCTCGACAGCTGAATCACGAGGCCGTCGTCGACACTACCGAGGCCGCCGGCATTGTGGCCGCCACTCTGGACGGCGAGCAGCATCTTTTGCTCGCGCGCGAAGTTCACGGCCGTGATGACGTCGGCGACATCGGCCACGCGCGCGATGAGGCGCGGCTTCTTGTCGATCATCGCGTTGTAGACCTTGCGGGCTTCCTGGTAACCGGGGTCAGAGGGCTGGATCAGTTCGCCGCGTAAGCTCGATTTGAGGGCGGCAATTGCGGCATCGGTAGGCATGCTCGATCTCCTTGAGGACGTTTCGAATGAAGGACCCCGTAGTCTACCTGAAGTCTCAACCACTATGGCTGGGTCGCGAGCCCCTCGCGGAACTCGCAGTGACGCACGAAACCCAGTGAGTCATACACGCGAATGGCCGCATCGTTATCGGCACGGACGTTCAGTCCAATCGTCTCGATGCCGGCCAGCGCGTGCAGCACTGCCGCTGTGACCGCTCGTCCAAGTCCGCGTCCGCGGCGATCCCTTCTCACATAAACATTGCCGATCGCCGCCGCGCCTTCCTCGCGCGAGACCAGGTGCGTGCCGGCGGCCGCGATCAACTCGTCGCCTTTGTAGACACCGAAGAACACGCCGTCCGTCACCATCGACGGATAGAAGAAGTCGGGCGATTCGCCGGTTGATTCGCCGTCGGCATACAGGTGCTGTATCGCCGGCGCGTCCGAGGCGCCAAGACGCGTCACGCGATCGCTCACCCGCGTCGATCCACCTGTCCATGCCATGCGGATCATGTGCTTGACGTTCGTGACGTTCGCATGCCTCGCGACTTCGTCGAGCGCGTCCGGCTGGACTTGCAGATGGACCGGCCACGTCACGTGATCGAGCGCTTCGCGAATGCTGCCAGTGCCATGCGCGAACAGGATGCTGGTGCCGTAATCGTGCAGTACCAGCGTCAGGTCGGGCGTGAACCACTGGCATTTCGGAAACATCCGTGGCGACAGATCGCCGAGCGCGTAGACGCACCAGATCGGATCCCGGCGAAGGATCGCGCGGATGTCGTCCTTGTTGCGAAGGGCCGGCACGCGATCAGGAGGTGCGCCGCGGATCGGCGCACATCTCGCACACGCGATTGATCGAATCGAAGCCGAGCATCTCGACCTGCGGTGTGAGATAGCCGTTCTTGACCGGCTCGGACCGCAGCAGGTCGGTGCTGAGGTATTTCTTGTTGCTGTCGGCGAGGACGGTCACGACCACGGCCTTCGGACCCAGCCGCTGCTGCACGCGCAGGGCGCCGATGACGTTGGCGCCCGAGGAAATCCCCACCGCCAGTCCACGCTGCGCCAGCAGTTGCGCCATCAGGATCGCGTCGCCGTCGTTGGCCTGCACCACGGCGTCGAGCTCGTCGAAATGAATGATCGGCGGCACGAACTCGTCCGAGATGCCTTGGATGCGGTGATGTCCTGCCTTCTTCCCCGTGGACATCGTCGGCGACTCGGCCGGCTCGAGCGGATGCACCGCGATGGTGCGCTGCTGCTTCTTCAAGTACCGCCCGACGCCCATCACCGTGCCGCCGGTGCCGACGCCGGCCACGAACGCATCAGGCGTGAGGCGATGCTCCCTGAGCTGCAGCCAGATCTCGGGGCCGGTGCCCGTGAAGTGGGCGTCGATGTTGGCTTCATTCGAAAACTGGTGGGGCAGGAAGGTGCGCGGGTTGGCGTCCTTCATGGCATCGGCGCGCGCGATCGAGCCGAGGAATCCGCCGTCGGCCTTGCAGACCAGCACCACTGACGCGCCGAAGCTCGAGATCAGCGCGATGCGCTCGGCGCTCATCCAGTCGGGCATGAAGACGGTGACCGGATGGCCGAGCGAGCGGCCGATTGCGGCAAAGGAAATTCCGGTGTTGCCGCTGGTCGCCTCGGCGATCGGATCGCCGGGCCGAATGGCGCCGGTCTCGTAGGCGCGGCGCAGGATGTGCAGCGCCATGCGGTCCTTGATGCTGCCGGTGAGATTCAGCGGCTCGTACTTCGCGTAGATCGTGCGCGGCTCGCCGTTGAGGCGAAACTCCAGGGAGAGCAGCGGCGTGTTGCCAATCAGCCGCCGCATCGAGTGGAAGCGCCGGCCGAGCCCCGCATCGAGGACGATGGTGTCCATACCAACCACTATATCGCTCAGCGAGCAGGCACCGCCCACTGGTAGTGGGCTTTCGCCCGCTCGATGATTGCCGGCACGTCGTCGGGAAGCAGGAACCGCTCTTTAACCAGGGAGGCTGCGGCGATCGAGATGCGCCCGATGTAGTCCTCGAGTCCTGTGTAGCGCTCAGCGATTGACTTGCGGCTGTCGCCGGTCTTCTCTCGATCGGCCTTCGTCCGCGCAAGCGGCAAGTACG
>Ga0137455_1000111_pt1 | contig 18691 bp, 12 predicted proteins | sample EasRivERMGT600_2_FD_102334 | JGI IMG/M metagenome (GOLD analysis project Ga0137455, IMG submission 102334) | Soil microbial communities from meander-bound floodplain in the East River, Colorado, USA - East River MetaG ERMGT600_2 | ecosystem: Environmental > Terrestrial > Soil > Floodplain ... | reverse complement strand
GTCGCGGCCCTCTTCCGTTTTGCCGGTGACCTCGGTCTTGACGCGGCCCGGCAGCGCCTTCTCGAGCGCGCGGAAGTACCGCTGCTGATCGGCCACGTAGGTCAGTTTTTTCTCCGTGCCGATGTTGTAACCGAGCACGTCTTTCGGCGTCGGGACACCGGCTTTCTTGGGCAAATGATCAACAAGCGGCGATAAGAACTCGGGTTTGGTCGTCGCTTTTTTCACGAACTCAGTAAAGTCCGCATCATCCTGGACCGCTGCTGCGGCAGGTTTTTGTGCATGCGTGACCTCTGGAACGGCTGAGCTAAGAAACAGGGCAACGACGAGCAAAAGGCAGGGGACGCGCATCTTTTTGGTCATTGCAATAAGCCCTTCAAACGTGGCGACTTACAGGTTTTCTCGAGGCCGGAGCTGGGTCGGAACCCTCACGATTTTGGGCAAAAACCGTTGAGAGTGCGTATCCGCAAACGATAGAATCCACCTCTTTGGGCAGACTCTTATGATCAGCGTAGCGGCTATCCGGATGCAGCAGTTCGGCGTGCAATTCTATCAGGCCTCCCTCACGGCCAGCGACATCGACAAGCTCGTGCGCTTCGAAGTGCTGAGCTATCAGGACGAGGCGAAGGCGGGTCTGCGCGGCAAGAAAAAGGGCGGGCCACAGTCAAAGATCAACTGGGATCTGCTGGAACGCCGCATCGCCTCGAATGAGAAGGCGTATCAGCGACAGATCATCCGCAAGAAGATCGACGAGCTGGTCCAGTACTACGAACAGTGCCGCCAGGCGCGAGACCTTCCGTCGATTCCGGGCGCCGTGATCATCTCGTGCGACGAGAAGCTGAGTTTCGAGCCGGCCGAAAGCGGCTCGTGGGTCGGCCGCCTCAAGGTGCCGGAGCGCGAAGGCATCCTCCGCGCGATCGACGGACAGCACCGCCTGCTCGCGCTGCACGCCGACATCGATCGTTTCGGCGACGAGCCGTTCACCGTGCCGGCGATCATTTTCGATCGCGTTCCCGAAGATCACATCGTGCAGATGTTCGTCACGATCAACGCGAAGCACACCCGCCTCAACGCGTCGCACCTCGTCTCGCTCTCGGGCCGTCAGCTCTATCGCGACGAGGCCCTCGCCGCCGCGCACGACGTCGTCCGCGCCATCAACGATCGCGAGGAGTCGCCGCTCTTCGGCGAGATCAAGCTGCTCGGCGTCGGCAAGGGCCGCGTCGGCCAGGCGCCGCTCGCGCAGGAGCTCAAGAAGCTGTTCGCGGATGAAGCCGCGCTCGGCGGCGCCCGCAAGAGCGAGCAGTTCCGAGAGGAATCGAAGAAGTTCTTCGTGAACTACTTCAAGCAGATCGCCAGCATCTTCGAGTCGGCGTGGAACGGCCGCAAGTACAGCATCAAGTCGGCGACCGCGCTGCGCGCCTTCATCCGCGTCGCGCCCGACGTCATCCAGAAGATCGACCAGCACCACGCCGATCGCACCGACTTCCGGGCCATCGGCCGCGTCATCTCGCCGTGGGGCCGCCGAATCGGCGCACTTCGCTTCGAGACCGACGGTGCGTGGAAGCGGCAAGGCACCACCGTGGATAACCTAACCAAGGAACTGCGGCTGGCGCTGCAATACCCGGAAGGCGCGGCGGGCTAGCCAGCTAGAACTGTGATCGCAGCGATCAGATCCGTAGGCTCTGTGCAACGGATCAGAAGAGTGATTGCGTAAATCGGCCGAAATCCTCTCGGCACGGACTTTGGATTATTGGTCCGTGTCGCCAGTCTGTTTACTGTGGCATTAGTGCTGCAGTAGCTGGGGGGAGCCAGGTTGGCGGCAACTTTTGGGCGGTGTTCCCGAATAGGGAACACCGCCCTTAGTCTTTTTTGTGGTCCGCGTTCAAATTCGTAACACGCTGGGTTCTGGAAAACCTCTCAAAACACGCCCAATTCTGTAGCTTACCCTCGGCATTGTCCTTGAAGTGTCTTCATGGCAGTTCGAGTCTTGATTGACGGACTGACCGGTCAACCCTACGATGCGGATGCTGGTCTGACGAGGTAGACACCATGGGACGCCCCAACACACCGCTGCCAGAATTCATCGGTCGGTTCCAGATCCAAGAGGTGCTGGGCCGCGGCGGCATGGGCGAGGTCTACAAGGCCTTCGATCCCACGCTGCAGCGCACTGTCGCCGTCAAGACCGTCAGACCGGACATCGATCGGCCTGATTATCTCGACCGCATGATGCGTGAAGCGCAGGCCTGCGCGCGCCTCTCGCATCCGAACATCGTCACGGTCTTTGAAGCCGGCCAGGACAACGGCGTCGTCTACATCGCCATGGAGTATCTGCAGGGCAAGAACCTTGCGGACGTCCTCGAGACCCAGTCGCTGTCGTTCGAAGAGAAGGTTCGCATCCTCTCGAAGGTGCTCGAGGCGCTGCATCACGCGCACGATCTCAACGTCGTGCACCGCGATATCAAGCCGAGCAACATTCACCTGCAGTCCGACGGCACGATCAAGTTGATGGACTTCGGCCTCGCGCGCGTCCTCGTCGCCGACACCCTCACGGCATCCGGCAACGTCCTGGGCACGCCGCATTACGCGTCGCCCGAACAGTTGCGGGGCGAGGCCGTCGATCGCCGCACCGATATTTATTCGACCGGCGTGATGGCCTACGAGATGCTGGCGGGCCGCCGTCCGTTCGAGCCGGACAACGACAGCATTTCGTCCGTCATTCTCAAGGTCATCCAGCAACCGGCCGCGCCGATGGATACCGAACTGAGCCGGATGCTTCCTGAAATTGAATCGATCGTCTCGCGCGCGATGGCGAAGGCGCCGGCCGAGCGCTACCAGTCCGCCGCCGACATGCGCCGGGCGCTCGTCAATTTCCTCGAGCAGTCGAGGGCGCGCATCACGGCCATCGAATCGAGGGGCGGATCGACGGTGATCAGGTCGAGTTCGGCTGAGACCGCCTCGATCCCGACTGCCATCACCGCCGCGCCACCAGCGCCATCGTCGAACTCGAAGACGATGATGTGGGCCGGCGGCGCCGCCGCGGCGGTCCTCGTCGGCGTGCTGTTGATCGCCGCGCCGTCACGCAGCATGGAGGAGCCGTCGCCGATCGCTCTCGACACCACCGCGGCGCCGGCTCCCTCTGCCACCATCACCACGTCTGTGCCCGTGAACAATCCTTCGCCTTTGACTTCGCCGGCCGACGGCGCACCACGAGCGGCGGCACCGGCGGAAACCACGTCGGAGCCACCTGCTTCACCCGGCTCACTCGCATCACCCGTTTCACCCGCTTCCCCTGCGAAGGAGCTTGGCGCCAAGGAAATGTTCACGTCGAACGACGCGAGCGTCTCGCCTGGATTGCGCTTCCGCATGATCCAGGCTGGTGACGCCGATGCGCCGATCGATGTCGATCCCGCCAAGGATTTTCAAACCGGCGATCGCATCCGCTTCGCGTTCGAATCGAACATCAACGGATATCTCTACGTCGCGCAACAGGGGACGAGCGGCAATTGGACCGTGCTGTTCCCGAATCCGCAAATCAACGGCGGCCGCAATGCGGTGGAACGCTTCAAGGAATACGAAGTGCCGCAGGGCGACTGGTTCCGTTTCGACGGACCCGCGGGCACTGAGCGCGTGTTCGTGTTCCTCAGTCGCGAACCAATGAACACGCTGCCGGGATTCGATCGCCCGGTGAAGGGTTTCGAGCCCGGCTCCGCGACGATGATCGCCGGGCTGCGATCGAGCATTCAGTCGCGCGACCTCGTGTTCCAGAAAGATGCCGCGAACTCGAAGACGCCGCAGGCGACCTACGTGGTGAACAAGGCCGAAGTCGGCAAGGCCGTCACGGCGAGCTTCAACCTGACGCACAAGTAAACCATCATGCGCGCGCTCATCGTTGCCCTCTCGATCGCGGCGCTCTCGGTGGTGACCCACGCATCCTTCGACTCCGCTCGCGATCAAGTCGCGAGCGTCGCTCAGGACAAGCCGGGTAACCAGTCGCCTCGCGACCTGATTCTGGCGCCCGGCAACAAGCCGCTCCAGGTCAAGACCTCGGTGCCGCGCGGCTACGCGCTGATCGTCGGCATCTCGCAATACCAGAACCTCGACGCGTCGAAGCAGCTGCGTTTTCCCGAGAGCGACGCCGATGCGTTCTACCGCGTGCTGATCAGCCACGTCGGCGGCGCGTTCCCGTCGGAGAACGTGCACTTCCTGAAGGGACCGCAGGCGACGCTGAGCAACATCAAGCAGGAGCTCGAAGTCTGGCTGCCGTCGGTCGCGCAGCCCGCCGATCGCGTGGTCGTGTATTTTGCCGGTCACGGCTTCGTCCAAAACGGCAAGGGCTTCCTCGCACCGTATGACGTCGAGCCGGAGCGGCTCGACGCCACCGCGTATTCGATGTCGACGCTCGGCGACATTCTCGCGAACAAGGTTGGCGCGAACTGGAAGGTGTTGCTGACTGACGCGTGCCACTCGGGAAAGATCAACGCCGAGACCACCAACGAAGCGCTCGAAGCGCAGTTCAGCGCGCTGCCGACGAGCTTCCTCACGTTGACCGCGACCACCGAGCGCGAGCAGAGTTTCGAGGATCCGAATCTCGAGACCGGCTACGGATTCTTCACCTATTACCTCGTGCAGGCGTTTCGCGGCTATGCCGACGTCGATCCGTGCGACGGTCGCATCACGGCCGATGAATTGATCGAGTACGTGCGCTCGAACGTGCGCCGCTACGCGCGCGATCGCCAGCTCTCGCAGACGCCGACCGCCCGCGGCGACTACGAGCCGGACATGCTGCTCGGCGTGTCGCAAAGCTGCCTGTCCGACGGCGCCAGGGCGCCGTCGATGGTCGGTATCGCCGTCGTCGAATCCAACATGGACGATGTCGATCTCTATGTCGACGGCGCGCTGATCGGCAGGCTGTCGAAGAGCAAGCCGCTCACCATCCCCAGCCTGCCGAGCGGCCTCCACGAATTCCGCGGCGTGCGTGAAGGCTACGAGCCCGAGCGCAAGGAAGTGATGATCGCGCCGGGGCAGGAAGTCACCGTCAGCCTGCGCATCCGCTACGTCCGCCAGGTGAAGAAGCCGGCCCAGGCGCTGAACGACGAAGGCGAGAAGCTGCTGTTCACGCGCCGGTCGTCGATGAGCCTCCTGAACGTGCTGCCCGTCGAGCGGCGACAGAGCGAATCCGATCTGAAAAAAGCCGCGGAGCTGTTCGAGAAGGCGCTCGCCGTCGATCCGGCATTCAGCATCGCGGCGTATCACCTCGGCCAGGTGAATCAGCTGTTGTTGAAGCATGAAGACTCCGTCAAATACTTTCGCAAGGCCATCGAGATCGATCCGACGCACGTCGACGCGCGCATCGAGTGCGCGGCGGTGCTGATCGAGCAGGGCGACGCCGATGAAGCGATTCGCGAGCTGACCGAAGCCCTGCGCCTCGAATCGGACGATGACACGGCGTATGCGATGCTGGCCCGCGCCTACTGGGACAAAGGCGCGTGGCGCCGCGCGGTCGAGAGCGCGGACCAGGCGATCAAGATCAAGCCGTCGAACGCACAGGCGCACTTGTGGCGCGCCGATGCCCTGAGACAGATGGCGGCCGCGAGCACGGACCAGACCGCGCAGATCAGCCTTTACGCCGATGCCCGCGAGGGGTATCGCGCGTTTCTCGACCTCACGAATTTCTCGACCGGGCTCGGATCGAAGCTGGCGTTTCACTTCATCGGTCTCGGCGTCGGCAGCCGGCGTCACGCCGATCGTCAGGGCGCGTACGACAGCCTCCGCAGCGCCGGCTTCCTTGGCCTGTGCCTCTCGGAACAGAAGGTCGGCAATCCGCTGAAGGCGCGCGATTACTGCAAGCGCGCACTCGGCCACGCGCCAAATGATCCGATCGCGTACTTCCTGCTCGGCAACATCAACCGCGATCTGTTCAATGCGCGGCAGTCGTGCGGCTATCTGAAGGACGCGCGCACCAGTTACGTGAGGATGCTCGAGCTCAACCCGCACCTCGACGAATCGAAGAACGCGAGGAACTACGTGGGGCAGATCGACGGACTGCTGCCGCGCGCCGGATGCGGAGCCTGATGAGTGTTCGTGCCGTGGTCGCCGCCATCATCCTTGCCGGCGCGGGCATGGCGAACGCGCAACAGCCCGCTGCTTTACCTACACGCTCGAAGGCGCGATCAGCGGCGATAGCGCGTCCGGCACGTTCCACTACGAGCAGAAGAGCCTTTCGACGGGCGGCGGTGGCGGCGACGCTCAGCAGTCGGCCATCGGCATTTTCACCATCACTTTTCAGAAGTCGTGACGCCGATGTGGAATCCGCGGTCGATCCTGGTCAATCTGATCGAGCGGGTTTCCCATCCTCTTGAAACCATCGCGAGGACGGTATGCGAAGGACGTTAGCGTTTCTATTGATTGCGGTAATGACGGCGGGCAGCAGCGCCCTGGCGCAGGGCAGCGCCGCACCATCGCCGGCGCTATCGCTGGCCGCGGCGGTCAACGAGGCGCTCGTCAAGAACGAGCGCATCGTGAATCAGTCCGACGCCATCGCGCAGGCGGACCTGGGTTTGCGGCTCGCCCGCAACACCTTCCGGCCCAAGGTGACGCCCAACATTTTCGGCTCGCTCGGCCGCGACGACATCAGCAGTCAGACGTATCGCGTCGACGTCTCGCAAAAGCTCGTGACCGGTACCGAACTGCGCGCGTCAGTCGGCACGGTGTCGCAGATCATCCCCAGCCCCCTCGAGGGCGACGTCCTGTTCTATAACGCCGACACCACGTTCACGGTCTCGCAGCCCTTGCTGCGCGGGTTCGGCAGGAGCGTCGCGCGACGAGGGTTGAGTGCCGCCGAATTGAGGCGCGAAGATGCAGCGCGCCTCCAGTCGCTATCAGAACAGCAAGTGGCAGTCGACGTGGCCGCGGCCTATTACCGTGTCGTCTCGCAACAGGCGTTTGTCGATGTCGCGCGGCAGAGCCTCGGGCGCGCCCGGCGGCTGCGCGATGCCTCTGAAGCGAAGCTCGATGCCGGCCTCGTGTCGCAGCTGGACGTCCTGCGCTCGCAACAGCTCGTCTCGCAGGCGGAGATGCAGCTGTTCGATTCGCAATCGGCGGTCGAAGACGCGCGCGATCAGCTGACGTTTCTCATGGGCCGTGACAAGACGGAGCCGTTCACGGTCGAGGCGATCGTGCCGCGGCCGGGTCTTGATCCCATCGACGTCACCTCGGCGACGGCGATCGCGCTCGCCAACCGTCTCGATCTCAAGAGCCGCATCGCCGCCAGTGACGATGCGGAGAACCAAATCCGCTTCTCGCGCAACCAGCTGTTGCCACAGGTCGACGTGAACTTCGCGTTGACTCGCCGCGAGACCGCGCCGGGCTTCCGCGAGAGTTTCGGCCTGGACGGCTACAAGTTTGCGACGTTCTTCACCATCGCGATGCCGGTCGATCGCACGACGCAGCAGGTCGAGTACCAGTCGGCGATGATCGATCGCGAGCGGCGCCGCCGCGAGGCCGAGACGCTCGAGCGGCAGATCGTCGACAACGTGAAGCAGGTCGTCCGCGAGCGCGAGCGGTTGATTCGCAACGTCGCCGCCGCGGAGAACGGCGTCGACCTCAGCCGGCGCGAAGTGGAAGTCGCGCAGCTGCGTTACGAGAACGGCCTGTCGAACAATCTCGACGTGGTGACCGCCGAAGCGGGCCTGTTGCAGGCGGAAAGTCGGCGGATTCAGGCGCTTGCCGATTCGGCCGTGGCCGGCCTGCGCCTGCGTGCGGTCCTCGGCGTGTTCAATCCCCGGACCGACATGTCCGGCTCGACTAACATCCTGTCGATCGCGTCTAATCTGGCGAAGTAAGCATGGCAGGAACGCCCGCATCGGCCTGGAAGTCCCGGCGCACCGCGATTGCCGGTGTCGTGGCGGTCGCCGCCATCACGCTGTTCGTCTATTGGGTGCGGGCCGGCGCTGAAGATGCGATGGTTGCCACGGTGACGCGCGGCGAGCTCATCGCGCGCCTCACTTCAAGCGGCACGCTCAAGCCGATTCAATCCATCACCTATCGATCGCCGATCCCAGGACGCGATGTCGAGATTCGCGATCTCGCTCCGGAAGGATCGCGCGTCGACGCCGGCGACTTGCTGGTCAAGCTCGACACGACCGATCTCGACGTCGAGCTGGCTCGTGTGCGCCAGGAACACCGCCAGGTCCTGATGGATCTGCAGGTCGCCGAAGGCGAATTCGAGGAGGCGGGCGCCGAGGTCAAGGCGGTGACGGAAGGCGAAGGCGCGCTGACCGTCGAAGAGGCGCGATCGACGCTGTTGCGCGCGCAGAAGAAGACCGAACGGCTGCGGGAGGAATACGAACACTTGAAGCCGCTGCTCGACAAGGGCTTCATCACGCGCGATGAGCTCGCGCGCACTGAAGATCAGCTCGAGGAAGCCGAGGAGGAACTGATCCTGTTGCGGCGGCGCACCGACGTCGTCGTGGAACTGTCGCACCCGCGCGAGCAAAAGCGCGCCGCGCTGGCGCTGGCGCAGAAGTCGGCGCAGCTCGGTCACGCGCGGACCCGCGCCGCCGAAACGCAATTGCGGCTCGAGACGCTCGATCGGCTGATCGCAGGATGCACGATCCGCGCTCGCGGCCCCGGCCTGGTCGTGTACGAAGAGAACCTCAACTCGAATCCGCGCCGCAAGCTGCGGATCGGCGATCGCGTCTTCGCGACGCAGGGCATCGTCACGATCCCCGAAGTCAACCGCATGCTGGTTGAAGCGTCGGTCAGCGAGAGCGAGGTGCATCGGGTGAAGACCGGGCAGCCCGCCGAGATTCGTGTCGAGGCGTTTCCCGAGCTGAAACTGACCGGAAAGGTGACGCGCGTCGGCACGCTCGCGAGCTCGTCGGTAAACCGGCCGTTCGATGACAAGCGATTCGACCTGGTCATCACGCTCGATCCGACTGCCGCGGACCTGCGGCCGGAGATGACGATTCGCGCCGACGTGATCGTCGGATCGCGCACCAACGTGTTGATGGTGCCGGTCACCGCCGTCTTCAACAGCCAGGGCACGCGCGTCGTCTACGTCACCGGCGCGACCGGCACCGGGATGCGGCCCGTCGATCTCGGCGAGTCGAACGATCGCATGGTCGAGATCGTCGCCGGCCTGCGCGAAGGCGAGCGAGTGTCCCTATCCGCGCCGCCCGCCGCCGGCGCTGCAACGCTTCCCCGCGGCAATGCGCTTCAGCCTCGCTGAGCTCACCGAGTTCCTGCGCATCGCGGTCGAGGCGCTCGGCCGCTATCGCCTGCGCACGGCGCTCAGCGTCCTTGGCGTGGTCCTCGGCGTCGCCGCGGTGATCGCGATGATGTCGGTGAGCGAAGGTGCCGCGCGCGAGGCGCTCGCGCAAGTCGATGCGCTCGGTCTCGACAACATCGTGGCCCAGAGTACCGGCGGCCTCAACGCCAGGGGCACGCTCAAGCGAAGCTTGATCGCGGCTGATGCCGCTCGCGCGCTCGATCTCGTGCCGTCGGCCACCCTCGCGGCGCCGGTCGTGTCTCGCTACGTTCGTGTCGGTCGCGGCGATCAAGTCAACCCGGCGCAGGTGCTCGCCGCGCCGGCGTCGTTCCAGCAGATCCTCAGGCTCACCGCCGAACGGGGGCGGCTGTTGACGGAGACCGATGATGCCGCGCGCGTCTGCGTGATCGGCGCCACGCTCGCGCGGCAGATCTTCGGCTATCGCGATCCGATCGGCGAGACGATTCGCATCGTCGAGGACCACTACCGCGTGATTGGCGTGCTGCGTGAGCAAGGCGGCGACCCCCAGTCGGGCACGACGATGGCGTGGCACAACGTGAATCGGGCGGTGCTCGCGCCGCTGTCGTCGATTACCGGAAAGACTGTTGACGTCGGACAGCATCAGCCGGTCGAAGAGATCTGGGTGCAGGTGGGCGATGCCGAGCGCACCCTGGAGCTTGGCGAAGTGCTGCGGCGGCTGCTGCTGCAGACGAGAGAGGCCGAGGAATTCCACATCGTCGTGCCGCGCGAGCTCCTCGCGCAGCGCTACCGCACGCAGCGCACGTTCAGCGTCGTCGTCGGCAGCGTGGCGGCGCTCGCGCTGCTCGTCGGCGGCATCGGCATCATGAACATCATGCTGACGTCGGTGGTCGAGCGGACGCGAGAGATCGGCGTCCGGCGCACGGCCGGCGCCAGGCGGCGCGACGTCACGATGCAGTTCCTGATCGAGACGCTCTTGATGACGGTCGGCGGCGGCGTGGCCGGCATCGTCATCGGCGCGCTCGTATCGGCCGGCATCTCGGCCTACGCGGGCTGGTCGACTTACGTGTCGATTACAGCGGTGTTGCTCGGATTCGTGGTGTCGTTCCTGGTGGGATTGGTGTTCGGCCTGTATCCGGCGATGAAGGCCGCGGCGCTCCAGCCGGTCGATGCTATGCGTTACGAGTAGGTCCGCCTTTAGGCGGACCAACAGGCGACAGAGATTCCTGCTGCTTCTAGCCCTCTTCTGACCGCCTTTGCATGATCCGCCGCACCCGGCGTGTCGCCGTGCAGGCAAATTGTGTCTGCCTTCAGTGAAATCGTCGAACCGTCGACGGCGATCACCTGTTTGTCGCGCACCATCTTGATGGCGCGCTCGACGACTTTCGACGTGTCGTGAATGACGCTGCCGGGTTTCGTGCGTGAGGTCAACGACCCGTCCGGATCGTAGGCACGATCAGCGAACACTTCCGCGGCGACCGAGAGGCCTGCCGCCGCGCCGGCGCGCAGCAACTCCGAGTTGGGCAGGCCGAACAAAATCAGCGATCGATCGAACGCGGCGACTGCCTTGGCGATCGCATCGGCAAGCGCGCGATCGCGGCACGCCATGTTGTAGAGCGCGCCGTGCGCCTTGACGTGCTGGAGTCGGACGCCTTGAGCCGACGCCATTCCCGCAAGCGCCGACACCTGGTAGAGCACCAGGTCCTCGACTTCCGCCGGCGTTGCCTTCATCTCGCGCCGGCCGAAGCCCACCAGGTCCTGGAAGCCGGGGTGGGCGCCGATCGCCACCCCCTTCTCGCGGGCCAGCGCGATGGTCGCCCGCATCGCCCCGGGGTCCCCGGCGTGAAAGCCGCAGGCGACGTTCGCCGAGGAGATGCTGTCCATCAGCGCGGCGTCCTGCCCCATCGGCCAGGGGCCGAAAGACTCGCCAAGGTCCGAATTGAGATCAATTCTCATTTTGGGGCACCAATATACAAAGTGGGGGAAAACAGCTATGATCTCGGCTCCAAATAATTGGAATCGCCAAATCGAGCCGTCGCCCTCGGTCACTCAGAATCAATCGCATGGCGACAAACCCCGCTGGGAGGGGTCGCTCATGCTTGAAATTGCAAGAACTGCTCATGAAGCGTTGGGGATTCAATCCACAGCAGCGTTCACTGCCATCTTCGCGTTGATCGGTGCGTTGCTTTTCGGCGGCGGAGCATATCTCGTTGATCGAACAATTAAGAAGCAAATTGCCAGAGAGTCCCAAAGCAATCATGGGTCAGCCACGACGCCAGATCAAGTTGCTGCGCAAGGACTAGAGTGGTGGTTCGACCGCAAAGAAAATCCGACTGGGTTCTTGGGTTTGTCATCAAGCTTTGGAGAAGAACCGTACGTCTACCTTCTGCAATTCTATGGAAAGAACAACACAAACGAGCGACTAGAGAACATTAGTGGATTCGTGCAGTCACGAAGCTCAGACACAAGACTCCCAATAGGTATCAATGTAAGCGGCACCATCTTCGAACCCGAGAAAGCAGGCGGGATACCACCTGGCGCTGAGTTCGCAATCATGACGTGGCCACTACCGTCGAACATGCCGAATCGAACAGGCGGCATGACTGTCTCTCGTTTTCTAGTTGAGTTCGCAGAATTTACGTTCGTGCTGAACTACAACGGAAAGCAATACACCCGCACGTTCGTCAACGCGGAAATCAGAGAACCGATCGAAAAATTCGCTCGTGAACGCGCAGATGAAGCCGCTAAACAGAAGCCCGCTGTAAAACCTAAGTCCGCATCGCCTCCAACATCCGCGCCGAATCCAGTTAAGCCGATCAGTTTCGATGTGCCCGTTAACTCGTACCGAGCCCCGAGACTAGAGTGGTTCGATGGTGCAGAACTTCGAGTTCTTGTAACAAACACAGGCCCTGTGCCGTGTTCCTTCAAGGCAACAGCTCAGATACTCGGCGCGTCTTATGGCCACACCATGAGACATCCGTTTAAGGCTACTTGGCTAGGCGACGAACCTACCGGAGTTCGATCGAATACCGCCGCCGCGATTCGTCTTGCGCAGTTTCTTAGGCCGCTTGACCGTTCTTATATCTACATTTCAAACATCGAAGGCGGCACGTCTGGTCAGTTCATTGTCGATAGAGGCCGAGAATTCAAGGTCTTTGTCGATCTACATGTGTTTATTGAGGAAGATCCAAGCGCATTCACTTTGCTGCGAGTGGCGATTGAGCCAGATCATGACAATCAAGTTCTCGTCGTAACGCAAGACCCCAGAACAATCACAAAGGAGCGAACGGCCGAAGGGCCTATTCGCCTTGCGACTGGAGACTGAACGTTCATGGCTCGACCGAGCAAGGAATACCAGGCATTTCGTGACGCTACTCGTCGTCTGCTGAAAGTGTCAAAAGCAGAAGTTGATAGGCGGATCGCCGCATACAAGGATGAGCGCGAGAAGATTCCGCGATCTTCTCGGCCCGGACGCAATCCGAAGCCGAAACCAGAGGGCGGGGGCCGCGCTTCAGATGAGTGACGCGGCTCAGACTGTTGCCGCGTCCTCTGCTCCCGTTACCTGTGCATACGTCAGGCGACGGCCGACGATGGCGGAAATGACCGCTGCGAATCGCTGCGAGTCGTTCCACTCACGATTGTTGAAACGAAACGCTTGCTCGTCAAGGTAGCGAAACAGATGAAACGGCTCGACCGCAACGTAGGTGCCCGCAAGGGAACGCTTCAACAGCGACCAGTAATTCTCAAGGCCGTTGGTGTGAACGTTGCCAATCGCGTACGCCTCCGCGTGGTCAATGAACTGATGCACGAACATGTGATTCATGCTGCTGTAGGTGGGGAGCGCGTCCGAGTAGACGTTCGATCCAAGTTCCACGTGCTCTTTGATCTGTCCGATCAGATCGCGACGCTTCGTGGTCGGCACGATGCGCGTACGGACGCGGCTCTTGCCCGTGGTGTTGCGTTCAAGCAATCCCATGACGGCAACCTTGCCGTGCCAGCGTCCGGTCTTCGTGCGTTCCTTGCGGTCTTTGTGCATGTTGCGAGCCTTCGCGCCGATGTAGGTTTCGTCAACCTCCACGTCGCCGCCCAACTTGCCGCCGCCGCCGTTGTTGTCTTCCTGCATCGCCAAACGAATCCGCTGCAACATGAACCACGCGGTCTTTTGCGTGACGCCAATCGACCGCGCAATCTCGTGGCTGCTGACACCGTTCTTCGCGTTGACGATCATCCACACACACGGCAGCCACTTGTCCAAGCCAAGCGGCGAGTCCTCGAAAATCGTTCCGGTCTTGAGGGTGAATTTGCGCTTCGGGTGACGGGTCTTGCACTCCCAACCGTTGCGCGACTGGTCGAAATAGACGGCATCCGAGCCGCATTGGGGGCACCGGACACCATCCGGCCAACGCTGGGAAACCATGTATTCCCGGCAGTTTACGGGGCTTTCGAAGAACCGGACGGCCTCAATCAGCGTTTTCGGCATACCCATAATTACGGATATTAGCCTATGAAAGTTCCCCCGTCAAGTCTATTAATACCCATTTTGGTCTTGACCGACCATTTTAGTCGGCAATAAGCTTGTTAAGAAGTTGAGACCAAGTCTCAAGATTGGCCGCATGAAGACATTTCGCTCCGTTCTCTTCTGGATGCACCTCGCCGCCGGCACGGCGGCGGGAGTCGTGATCCTCATCATGTCCGTGACCGGCGTCGCCCTCACCTACGAGAAGCAAGTGCTCGAGTGGGCGGATCGCCGCGCCTGGACGGCGCCGTCCTCCTTCGATGCCCGGCCCCTGTCGCCGGAGACGCTGCTGGCGAAGGCGAGGGAGGCCCGGCCGGCGGCGGCGCCGATCGGCGTCACCTTGCGCGCCGATCGCTCGGCGCCCGCGACGATCACCCTCGAAGGCAACAAGGCGCTGCTCACCGATCCGTTTACCGGCGCCATCATCGGCGAGCCGTCGCCGCGGCTTCGATCGTTCTTCCGGACGATGACCGTTTGGCATCGCTACCTGGCGCTCGAGGGAACGAGCCGCGCCACCGGCAAGGCACTGACCGGCGCCGCCAACCTGATCTTCCTGTTCATGGTTATCAGCGGCCTTTACCTTTGGGTGCCGCGTGTCTGGTCGTCGATCCAGTTCAAGAACGTGCTGTGGTTCCGATCGGGTCTTGCGCCGAAGGCGCGCGACTTCAACTGGCACAACGTCATCGGCGTGTGGACCGCGGTTCCGCTTGCGATCGTTGTGCTGGGCGCGCTGCCAATCTCGTATCCGTGGGCGAGCAATCTCGCGTATCGCATCGTGGGCGACACGCCGCCAGCTCCCGTCTCGGCGCCGGCGCGCTCGAACGATCAAGCCAGCGTGACCTACGTCAGCGGCGGAGTCGACGCGGCCTGGATCGCGGCGCAATCACAAATCCCCTCGTGGCGGACCATGACGACGCGGCTTGCGTCGTCGACCAACGCGCCGGTCGTGATCGCGGTCGATCAAGGCTACGGCGGCCAGCCGCAGAAGAGAACGACGTTCACGGTGAATCGCGCATCGGGCATGGTCGTGAAGGCCGAAGACTTTCAAACTCTGAGCGCCGGCCGTCGATTGCGATCGTGGCTGCGCTTCGCGCACACCGGTGAGATCTACGGATTGACGGGACAGACGATCGCCGGTCTTGCGTCTGCCGGCGGAGCGGTACTCGTCTACACCGGCCTCGCTCTAGTCCTGCGCCGGCTCGTCGCATGGATCAAGCGTCGTCGTAGCGTGGACGCATTCGAGCAGCAACGGGCGGCCTGAAGCCCCCGTCAGGTCAACGAGTTAACGGTTAACCTGGCCGCAACACTGGCGCGATACGATCGGTTCGAACCTGACGAAAGGAGAACCGATGGCAATCAGCGTAATAGCCGCACTGCTCTTGATAGGAGTGATGATTCTTCTCCTGGGCCTGACACGGAGTGCCCAGCCTCGCGCATGCCGCGCCGACGGCGGAGACGGCGGTTTCGCCGCATTCAGCGGTGACGGTGGTGACGGCTGCGACGCCGGCGGTGGCGGTTGCGATGGCGGCGGCGGCGATGGTGGAGGCGGCGGCGACTAGTCGATCGGCGCTATCATGCGCCTCATGTTTTCCCGAAGCACGACCACAAGGGCCCTGGCCCTTTTTCTTTTTCTGGCAGCCCCCGGCTGGGCGCAGACCCCTCCGCGACAGACCCAGGAAGACGATTACACCCGCTACGAGCTCCTCGCGCCAGATACCGCGCAGTTTCGCATCCTTTACGAAGTGGCGGCGACGACGGCGGGCGCACCGTTCTTCTTCAACGCGATCCGCAAGGGCAGCGTCGCAAGCGATGAGCGCGTGTCGGACACGATGACAGGGCAGCCGCTGAAGTGGGAAGTGGTGAGCGGCGCGCAGGCGCGGAAGGAAGGACACCCGACCGCCGATCTTGAAACCGAGTGGCTGAAGGTGTATCTCGCGCGCCCCGTGCCGAAGGGCGGCGAAGGCCGCGTGCTGATCGACAAGACCTACAAGGACGCCAAGAGCTACTACCGTGACGGCGACACGATCGTGTTCGATCGATCGCTGGGCATTCGACGCAACGCCGTGGTACTCCCGCTCGGCTATCGTCTGATCAGTTGCAACGTACCGTCACAGGTGATGGCGACTCCGGACGGCCGCGTGACGATGACGTTTCTCAACGCCAGCGCCTCGGCCGCGCCGCTGGTGATTCGCGCGAAGCCTGGACTTGCGCCCTTCACACCACAGATTCCGACGACGCCGGGCGCGCCATCAACCGTGACTCTCGCCTCGCAGGCATCGCGCCTGTCCGATCGCGCGCACCAGGATCGCGAGATCGTGTACTTCCCGAACGATCCCTCGACGCATTCGTTCAACCTCTATCACGACTACACCGAGTCGCGTCCCGGCATCGCGCATTACTTCAACGTCGTGCGCGCCGGCAGCAGCGTGTCGAATCCCTCGGCGGTCCTGCTCGACACCGGCGAGGCGTTGAGAGTCGAAACGATCAGCGGCGCCGAGTTGAAGAAGCGCGGCCTCGATGCGGGCGAGCCCGTCACCAATACCACGCAGATCGTGGTGATCAGTTTCCCCGCGGTGAAGCAGGGGCAGTCGGCGCGGCTGCGAATCACCGAGACGTACACCGATGCTAGTCGCTACGTGCTCGACGGCGATGAGCTCGTATGGGATCGCGCATTCGGACGGCCCCGCAACTCCGTAGTGCTGCCGGCGGGCTGGACGGTCGTCGCCAGCTCGACACCGGCAGTGATTTCGCAAGATGCGGACGGCCGCCAGCGTTTGTATTTTGAGAACAACCGGAACGATGAGATCCAGGTCCTGATCCGAGCGAGGAAAGCATCATGAGGAAATACGCAGCCGCTCTTCTGATCGCCGCCGCGACGCTGACCGCGCCGCAGGCGCAGTCGCTCGCTCCGATCACCGCTGAAGATACCTTGAAGGTCACCACCGCGCAGGTGCTCGATCTGAGCGAGGACGGACGCCTCGTGGCGATCGGTGCGCGGCGTCTCTACGACAACGCCGAGACCAATCATCGACGATACGGCGACCCGACCTACTTCGCGCCGACGATGGTGGAGGTGCAGGTGATCAATACGCTTACCGGCGCCGCTGACAAGATTGGCAAGGGCCTGATGAACGTGCGCCAGACGGCGTTCACGCGCGATGGCGCGAGGCTCGCGCTGTTGACGGCCGCGGAAACGCCGGCGGGCCTTCCCATCACCTCGTTGTGGGTCTACGACGTCGCGAAAAAAACGCTGGTCGAAGTGCCGCGGAGCAAGGGTGCCGAAGTGGCCGCCAATTCCGAACTGTCGTGGACCTCGGACGGATCGAAGTTGTACGTCGCGTTGCGGGCTCCGGAAGACGACGTCGCCGCCCAGGCCGCCTTCAGAACTCTGGTTTCCGGCCCGGTCGTCGTCCAGTCATCGAAGCCGTTCCTGGATTGGGACGCGATGAGCCGCGCCAATCGCCGTCGCGAGCTCGCGCAGATCGATCCTGTCACGGGGGGCAAGGTGTCCGTGATGGCGGCTGCCGCCATCACCAGTTATGAATTCTCGCGCGACGGCTCGTCGGTGACGTGGCTGGAGGATCAGACCGAGAAGACCAACTACGACGTGATCTTTGGGACCGACAATTCGGTGAGGGCGATGACGCGCGGCAGTGCGCCGCGCACCGTGCTCGACGCGAAGGTCCTGAAGACCACGACGCCGCGATGGTCGGACGATCGGCGGACGCTGGCCTATGCCGACAAGGGCGAGGTGTTCGTGCAGCGCATCGATGAGGAGAAGCCGCGCTCGATCACGCCGAAGCCGAAGAAGGACCCGGCGGCGCCTGCGCCCGCGGCCGGCGAGGACGCGACCGAGTCGTTCTCGATCGTCTCGTTCTCTCGCGACGGATCGAAGCTGTTGTTAACGAGCAAGAAGGGCTGGTACGTAGCGGCGGTCGCGGACGGATCGCGCGATCGCGTGCTCGCGCTCGACGACAAGAACGAGGACAAGAATCCGAAGCTCACCGCGATCGACTGGGCGCCGTCGGGCGACGCGATCCTGGTTCAGTACGGCGAGCCCGACCGCTGGGATCGCGGCATCTCGCGGCTGGACCTGAAGGCGAAGACGCTGACGACGCTGATCCGCGATTCGAATCTGTATCAAGGATTCCGCCAGTCACGCGACGGCAGCACGATGGTGTTTCAGAAGTCCGACGGCACGCGGCCGGCGGAGCTCTACGCCGCCGACCCCGGACTCACCAACGTCCGGAAGCTGACCGACTTGAATCCGTGGATCGCGAAGAAAGCGTTGCCGGCGTCGGAGCTCGTGTCGTACCGCGATGCGGACGGCAAGGTTCTTTTTGGCGTGCTGCGTTATCCGGTCGGCTACGAGAAAGGCCGCCGCTATCCGACCGTGTTCGAGCTGTATGAAACGTTCTTCGACAACGGCTTCAACGGCCGCGCCGCCCTACTCGCGGGGCAGGGCTACGCGGTGTTCCATCCGTCGGTGAATCTCGTCGTCGGACGGCCCGGTGAGTCGTGGGCGAAGGGTGTCACCGCGGCCGCGAACAAGCTGATCGACATGGGCATTGCCGATCCCGATCGGCTTGGCGTTCACGGCACCAGCTACGGCGGCTATGCGACCGTGTTGCTGCTGACGGAGACCGATCGCTTCAAGGCCGCGGTCAACGTGTCGGGCAAGGTCGACATGATCAGCTTCTACACCGACAGCGAACGGCTCGGCGTCCGCAACACGCACGCGCCCGAGAAGAGCCAGGATCGCATCGGCGGCACCCTGTGGGAATATCCGGAGCGTTACATCGAGCATTCCGCGATCTTCCGCCTTGATCGCGTGAAGACGCCGCTCCTGACGATCAGCGGCGATCAGGATCCCAACGTGCCCGCGAATCAGTCACGCGAGCTGTATTACGCGCTGCGGCGGCTGGGCAAGG
>Ga0137455_1000109_pt1 | contig 18746 bp, 15 predicted proteins | sample EasRivERMGT600_2_FD_102334 | JGI IMG/M metagenome (GOLD analysis project Ga0137455, IMG submission 102334) | Soil microbial communities from meander-bound floodplain in the East River, Colorado, USA - East River MetaG ERMGT600_2 | ecosystem: Environmental > Terrestrial > Soil > Floodplain ... | reverse complement strand
GTGATCGCACGTCAACACCACATCGACACGTAGATTGTCTGTGGCTTGCCCAGCGTAGCCTTGGCGAAGGTGGGTGCGGCACTGCACGTTGACGCCGGCTTCATGCACCGCTTGCAGAGTCGGCGACGTCGCCGTGGCGACGCGCTCGAGCGGCGCGCCGCCTTTGAACAACACACCGCGCCGGGCAGCCGAGGTCAGCGCAGCGACGACGGTGACGGGTGTCGAGATCACGAGCGCGCATGGGCACGCCAGCACCAGGAAGATCAAGCCGCGATAAAACCACACGTCCCATTGCCCGTCTACGAGCGGCGGCACAACCACAACGGCGATCGCGGCGAAGGTGACGACCGGCGTGTAGACCGCAGCGAACCGCTCGGTCCATCGCTCCACGGGAGCAGCTTCGTGGCCACCGTCATCGCCCCACCCGGGCTCGTGGCCAACGAGCGCGCTGACTGCGTGGCGGGCCTTTTCGATACTCCACGCTTCCATCAAGTGAGCGATCGCAAACAGGAACGCAACGGCTGCGGCCTCAGCCCACTGCCCGATCGCCGCGGCGCCGACCGCGGAGATGCAGACCAGCACGTGCATGTCGAGGCGCCCGAAGCGCAGCGAGGTGATCGCGCGCGGAATCATCGGCCACAGACCGGCGAACGTGGCAGTGCCGTAGGCGATCGCCGCATACGGATGATGCCCGTGATCGAGATGCTCGCCGTGGCGGCCGAAGACCGCTTCGGTCCAGCTGTCGGCGTAGACGCCGTCGATGATCCAGCCGGCGAGCAGAATGGCTCCGCTCGCGAACGCCCACCACCGCGCCGTCAGGTGATGATGATCGTGCGCGTGATGATCGTCGCCGACGAGATCGCCCGCCTGGTGCGGGTGCGCGGCGAGGCCGGTCGCGGTGACGGCGTCGAGAATCGCCGCGGCGGAGATTCGTTCCGGATTGAAGGTGACATCGACACGCCGGCCGACGAGATCGAAATTCAGGTTTTCGATGCCGGGCCTGGCGAGCGCGCGCCGGATCAGCGCCGCTTCGTCCGCGCAATCCATGCCCGCGACGTGCAGCCGGGCCACAGAAAGCGCAGAACCCAGGGCCGCAGAAGGCGTAGAACCCAGGGCCGCAGAAGGCACAGAGCTAGAGTTGTTGGACAGCGGCAAGCACTTCCTCGGCGTGGCCGTCGACCTTCACGCCGTCCCAGCGCTTGACGACCTTGCCGTCGGGACCAATCAGGTAGGTGGTGCGCGCGACGCCCATGTACTTCTTGCCGTACATCGACTTCTCCTGCCACACGCCGTATTTCTCAATCACCGCGTGATCTTCATCGGCGAGGAGCGGGAACTTGAGGCCGTGCTTGTCGGCGAACTTCGCCTTGCTCGCCGAGTCGAGCACGCTCATGCCGAGCACCGCCGCCTTGCTCTTCTTGAACTTCGGCAGGTTGTCCTGGAACGCGCAGGATTCCGTGGTGCAGCCCGGCGTGTCGTCCTTCGGATAGAAATAGAGGACGACGGGCTGGCCTTCGTAATCGGCGAGCGAGTGCTTCGTGCCTGCCTGATCCGGCAGTGAAAATGCCGGGGCTTTCTTTCCTGGATCGATGAGGCTCATGGTGATTTCCGCAGGCGGTCTAAAGACCCGCCTCGACGTTACTGTGATGTCGTCGACGAATTTTTGGTTACCGGAACGGCCGCGTGGGAGCGGCGCGGCTCGGCGCCGCCTTCGACTTTGCGAGCTGCCATGTCGACGGTGATTGCCGCGGCATAGCCGTAGCGGACCTCGCCCTTGCGGCCGATCTTCTGGAACTTGTGGCCGCGATCGATCAGGTTTGTCAGCAGCGGTCGCGGGAAACGATCTTCGATCTCGATGCGCTCGCCGTTCTCGAGCGGATCGGCGGGATCGCGGCCGGGCAGGAAGCGCGGCGCTTCGATCGCCGCCTGCGCGCCCAGCTTGCCGTCGATGACACCGGTGATGATGTTGTAGACCGACAGCGGGATCCACGCGTTGCCGGCGCAGCCCACGGCCAGCTTCGGCACTTCCTCGCCGCTCGCCTTCTTCTCGAACACCAGCGTCGGCACGGCGGACGTTGACGATCGCATCAAGGGCACCAGGCTACCGTAGGCGCCCGCGGTCATACGATTCGATCGCAGGTGATTGTTGTAAAGGAAGCCCAGCCCCTTCGAGACATAGAAGGTCCCGCCCCACGTGCTCAAGGTCTGCGTCACCGCGATCATGTTGCCGTCGGCATCGGCGACGGCAAACGACGTCGTGCCGGTGCTGATGCGCGGCGTCGGGGCCGTCGGCGTGGTCGGCGCGTCATCCGGTGGCGTGCGCTCGTAGCGCGACGCTTTCTTCGCATCGATCTTCGCGAACAGCTTCTTCGCGTGCTCGTCGGTCAGGTGCTCTTCGAAATCAACGGGCCAGCGTTCCGGATCGGCGACACGGCGAAGCGGATCGCGCACTTTCCACGATTCGATCAAATAGTGGAGATAGTCGGGATCCGTCGATCCGCGCGCGCCCGCCTTCGGCTGATAGTTTTCGAGCACGTGCAGCGATTCGAACAGCTGAATGCCTGTCGACAGCGGCGGGCCGCCGGCGTACAGCGTGTGGCCGCGATAGTGCCCCGCGATCGGCGCGCGTTCGATGGCGCGATACTGCGCGAGATCGGCAAACGTGAGGATGCCGCCGTTCTCTTCCATGTCGGCGGCGATCTTCTTCGCAATCTCGCCCTTGTAGAACGCGTCGGCGCCGCCCTTCTGGATGGCTCGCAATGTCGTCGCGTAATCCTTGTTGAAGAATCGATCGCCCGGGCGCGGCACCTTGCCGTTCGGCAGATAAATCTTCTTCGCCTCCGGCCACTTGTCGAGGAAGCGGCGGCCTTCGGCGATGCTCGACGGCAGACCCTCGTCGAGAATGAAGCCATCGTCCGCCAGCGTGATCGCGGGCGCGACGAGATCTTCCCACTTCACCTTGCCGCTGCCGTAGTTGCGATAGAGATAATCGAGACCCGCGACGACTCCAGGAATGTTTGCGGCCGCGGGCCCGTCGGCAATGATGCGGCCGTCCTGCACCATCTGCGGATTGTCGGGCGTCGCCTTGATCGGCGTCATGTCCTTGTAATCGATCGTCGTCGGCTTCTTCATCCCCTTGAGATAGAGAACCGCGGATCCATCACCGCCAACGCCGGATGCTTCGGGCTCGACAACACCGAGCGCGAACGATACGGCGATCATCGCGTCGACGACATTGCCGCCTTTTTCGAACGCGAGGCGGCCGGCTTCCGAGGCGAGCGGATGTCCGGAGACGATCACCGCGCCATTCGACGTGATCACGGGCTTGATCAGCGGCTGCGCCGCCACCATCTCATCGATCACGGTCTCGAGCTCGGCTTCGTTCTTCGCGACCGTCGCGCGCGGACGAAACTTGTCGCGCGCGCTCGCCCATTGCTCGCCCGTCGACCCCGACGAGTAATACAGCGACTTCAACGTCGTCCAGACGCGATCGAACATCGCGCCGAACAGCGCCGGCGACGGCGCGATCTCGGCCGGCACGGCTCCGCCATCCTCATGCACCGGCAGCGGCGCCGCCACGCGCCACAGCTGGAAGGCGGCGTTCAACGCGAAGAGCGGCGGGGCCTCGGTTTCGTTGCGAAGCGGATTGCCGTTGTAGACAGGCTCCGGATCCGGAAGACCCGTCACCAGCAGCGTCTTCCCATCAGGCGACCACGCCGGCGCACCGCCACGTCGCGAGACCAGTTGCGGCTGCGCGGCAGGCTTGGCGCGCGGGATCAGATCTTCGGTGGGCTCGGGGCGCGGCGGCTCCGCGGTCGCGACCCAGACGGATCCGATGCCTTCGCGAACCGCGTAGAACGCCACGCGCGAGTTGTCGGGCGCCCACGATGGATACGCTTCGTGGCCGCGCACGCGCGTGATGCGATTCGCGCGCAACGGCTTGCCATCGGTGCCCGCTGATTGCACCGACGACGACACCGGCTTCGGCGGAGGGGCGCCGAGCGGAATGGGTTTGGCGATAGCGGCGGCGGGAACCAGCATCCACCACAGATCGAGATCGTCCTCGGAGTCGCGCTCGGAAATGAACGCGACCTTCAAGCCGTCCGGCGATACGCGCGGAAAGGTTTCGCTGTCTTCGGTCTCGGTCAGCGGCACCGGCGTCTGCCACGACTCTGAACCGGGCAGCGGCGTCCCGAGGTAGATGTCGTACTGCAGGCTCGGGTCGCCGTTCTTGCCGGCGGGACGCGCATCGCGATGCGAAAACACCAGACGGCCATCGGCGGTCCACGACGGCCAGCGCTCATCGCCACCCATCTGCGTCGCCGCAACCGGGACGCCGCCGGCGGCGCCGTTCTTGATCGTCACGACGAAGATGTCGAAGCCGTCGCCACGATCGGCAGCATAGGCGATGCGGCTGCCATCAGGAGACCAAGATGGTTCACGCTCAATTGTCAGGTCCTCCTTCGCGCTTTGCGCTACGGAGGACAAGCTCGGGCTGTTCACAGCCCTCGCTTGCTTGCCTTCCGGCGTCATCGTCCAGATGCGATCGAGGTACGACACCGCAATGCGCTTGCCATCAGGCGACCACGCCGGCTCCTGCAGACCAACGGGCACTTGAGCGTGGCCAACACTGAAGAGCAAAAGGCATCCGCCTACGCTCGCAGCCCATCGAAGCGAGCTACGGCGGGACGGCTGACGCCGGAAGAATATGCGCTTCACGTTCAGTCCTTGTGTAACAGCGCCTGGAGCAGGTGCGCTTCGGTCATGCCGAAATGCTCCCAGAGCTCGAGAAACGATTCCGACGGCGCCACGGATGGATCGACGATGCCGAAATGATGCGTCAGGACGTCCGCACTCTGCAGATGCGACGCGGCCAGCCCCGCAAAGCCTTGCAGGCCGGATTCCGGAGTGCCGATCAAACCATCCTCGATCGTCAGCACGCGCGTGTAGCGCGATGCGATTCCCTCGAAGAAGTCGTCGGCGAGCGGGAATCCGTTGATCACGTACGCGTCGGTCGGCACGCCTTCGGCCGTCGCCTTTTCAGCGGCGGACGCGGCCATATACGATGGCGCACCCAGCCCAAGGATCACCGACTTCGCGTTTGGATGCGTGCGCATTTCAGTGGCCGGCGTCCAGGCGTCGGTGCCCTGCCATAGCGGATCTTTGCTGCCCTGCTTCGTCAGGACCGGCAGCGTGTCGCGCGGGATGGCAACGATGTGACCGCCGAAGTGCGCGGCGGCGTCGCGCACCGCGATAAAGGCCGCGCGCGCGTCGGCAGGCGCGTAGACGCGATGCAGCAACGGCAGGTAGCCGAGCGAGAGGTTGACCCAGTCGAGGCTCCAGCCCGAGAAGTGATCGCGGCCGGTGCAGGCGCCGACGTGCGACAGGTGCATGATCACGTTCAGGCCTTCGTTCACGCCGTTGAGATTGCGCTGGTAGCGCCAGAACTCGAAGCCCTCGCGCGCGATGCCTTCGATGAACGCCGCGAACGTGGCGAAGACGTTGATCTGCGGCTTGTCGGCAACGTACGACAGGCCGTCGGTGACGAGCGTGGCGACCTGTTCCTGGATGCTCAGCTCGATGGCGTGGCCGGGCGGCACGAGCGCCGCCGCCTTGCCGAGTTTCGTCGAGGGATTCAGGTCACACGATACGAAGAAGCAGCGTGACGCGTGCTTCTTTGCGACTGCGGCATACGCGGCTTCCGAGCCGGCGCGGGGGCTGACCGATTTATCCGTACCGGGCAACGCGATGTCGGCGACGTCGGCACGATCGAGCACCAGGTTCGGCGAGCCCTTCTTGGGGCGCGCCGACTGATTGACGAGGCGCTTCGGCTGCTTGCGTAGACCCTCGAGGGCCGCGTTCTCTTCTGCAGACAACTGCAGCATCGGGTTGGCGAGCACCGCGGCGTGATCGCGGCCCTTCATGCCGCCATCGTGATGCGCTTCGCCGCCGGGCAATCCGTTCACATAGAACAGGCACTCCAGCATCGCGTGCGGATCGCGATAGCTCATGAGCGAGCCCGGCACCTGCACCTTTCGATCGAGCGGCACGTTGTTCTTCGCGGCGAAATGTTCCGCCTCGTACTGAATGCCGTATCGGCTGGCGAAGTCCGCGACCGTTTGATTCTGGAAGCCCACCGGATAGATCAACGACGGCTTGCCGTTCTGCGCCAGTTCATACGCGCGCGCGTAGGCCTTGAACAACTGCGGGCGATCGTGCAGCGATGGGATCTCGAGGACCTCGATCCCGAGGCTCGACACGATCGGCCGCGCGTCCTTGTTCATGATCTGCGCTGTCGTGCCGGACAGCTGGATGCCGTTGCGATGCATCACCATCGCCATTGGCGCGCCGTGCAGGCTGGCGGCGATCATGCCGTTCAGCGCCTGGCCGGAAATCCATCCGGCGTCACCGGTGTGGCAAATCACCAAGGTTTGATCACCGTACGCGGCCTTGAGGCCGAGCGACCATCCCGCGGACACCGGGACCGCGATGCCAAGACGGCCCGAGCCGAGCGGCGTGCCGCCGGGCACCCACAGGACGTGACCGGCGATGTCGAGGCTGCGGCGGAATTTTTCGATGACGCGCTCGCGCGGCAGGAAGCCAAGCGCGGAGAGCGCGCCGTAATAACCAATGCTGGTGTGGCCGTGCTCGATCGAAAACTGCCGGCCCTTGTAGTCGACGACGCCGAGCGTCATCAGCAGCGGGCCGATCAACTCGAGTCCGCCGCCGAGATGATCGATGTCGTTGATCTTGGCGAGGGAGATCAGCGATTCAATCGCGATTCTCGCCGCGGTCTTCTCGAGGGCGGCGAGCGCGGCGTTCTGGGCGTCGCTCAGCGCGCCGGCGCGGAGGTCAAGCGCGAACGGCAGCACCTCGGAGCGCACCTGGTCGCCAAGGGTCGGCGTGTCCTTCAACAACGCCGCATTCCGAGCCTCTTGCTCCTCGGACAACCGCCGAAGCGAGTCACGATGTAGTGCGCGAGTGTCGGTCACGGTCTCAATCTCTCCAACAAATATGGGACGCCGGAAAAGCAAAAGTTTATCAGTAAAATGGAGAGATGGTCTTGTTGCGCTACCTCTACGTCGTGGCGCTGGTGTTGTGGGTGGGCGGCCTGATCGCCGCGGGCGCACTAGTGGCGCCGGCGGTTTTCGGCGTGTTGCAGGCCTGGAACGAATCCGAGGGGCGCGTGCTCGCCGGCCAGGTGTTCGGCGAAGTGCTGCTGCGCCTGACCTGGCTGTCGTACGCGGCGGGCGCCGTGATGTTCGTGACGCTGACGCTGCACCGGCTGCTCGGCGCGCGGCCGCTCAAGTACGGCGTGCGCGTCGGGATCATGGGCACGATGCTCGTGATGATGCTGGCGATCGGGTTCTACGTGATCCCTCAGGTCAACGCCATCCAGGCGACGGTGAAGGGGCCGGTCAGCGCGCTGGCGGCAACGGATGCGCGCCGCGTGGAGTTCGATCGCCTCCACGGACTCTCGAACATTCTCTTCTCGATTACCGCTCTGGGGGGGCTCGCGCTCTGTTTCTGGGAATCAAGGGAATGACGAGATCTCGGATCTCGGATTTCGGATCTCGGATTTGATGGCACAGACAAAACGCATCATCACGCTGATTCCCGGTGACGGCATCGGGCCGGAAGTCACGCGCGCGGTGGTGCAGATTCTGGAAGCATCGGGATTCACTCCGGAGTGGGAAACGTTTTCCGCCGGCGCCGAAGCGGTGAAAGAACACGGCACGACGCTACCGCAGCCGCTCCTCGATTCGATCGCGAAAAACAAGATTGCGCTGAAGGGTCCGATCACGACGCCGATCGGCAAGGGCTTTACCAGCGTCAACGTCGGCCTGCGCAAGGCGCTCGATCTCTACGCCAACCTGCGGCCGGTCTCGAACCTGCCTTCGGTCAAGTCGCGGTACACCGGCGTCGACCTGGTGATCGTGCGCGAGAACACCGAAGATCTTTACGCCGGGCTCGAGCACACTGTCGTGCCCGGCGTCGTCGAGAGCCTGAAGATCATCACCGACAAGGCGTCGACGCGGATCGCGGAGTTCGCGTTCGAGCATGCGCGGCGGCGCGGACGGAAGAAGGTCACGGCCGTCCACAAGGCCAACATCATGAAGCTCAGTGACGGCCTGTTCCTCGACTGCGCGCGGAAGGTCGCGGCGAGGTATCCCGACATCGAATTCGACGATCGCATCGTCGACGCGGCGTGCATGCACCTGGTGATGCACCCCGAGCGGCTCGACGTGCTGCTGCTGCCGAATCTCTACGGCGACATCGTGTCGGATCTGTGCGCGGGGCTGGTCGGCGGACTCGGCGTCGTGCCGGCGGCGAATCTCGGCGAGAACGGGGTCGGCGTGTTCGAAGCCGTTCACGGCACCGCGCCCGACATCGCGGGCCGCGACATCGCGAATCCGACGGCGCTGCTGCTATCGGCGGTGTTGATGCTGCAACACCTGCATGAAGACCAGAAGGCCGACGCGATCGTCGGGGCCTTGAAGACGGTGCTCGCATCCGGGCATGTAACGCCGGATCTCGGGGGAACGGCGTCGACGAGTTCCTTTGCGGATGCGATCTGCGAAGAGTTAGAATCTCGGTGATACGGTCCGGCTAAAGCCGGACCTCACAACGTCATCAATGCCTCCAGATACCATCGCCGACGCCGTTCTCGCCCGTGAGGATGTCGCGCGGTTTCTCGAAGGCAGCCACGGCCTGTCGAGCGTTGAGGCGCGCACCAAGGTGCTGGCCTACCTTGATGAGCTGCAGACAACGCAGCGCTACGAGCTGTATCGCGCGCTCGAGTACCCCCTCTATCCGATCCTGAGAAAGATCGAGCGCGTCGGCGAGAACCAGACGCTCGCGATCGAGGCCGCCAAGAAGGGCCGGGTCGTCTACGCCTCGAATCATCGCAGCCACATCGACTATCTCGTCGAGCCGCTGGTCCTGGACGATGCGGGAATCAGGCCGCCGATCATCGCCGCCGGCATCAACCTGTTCGGCGGGCCGCTGGGATTGATTCACAAGCACGTGACCGGCGCGCTGCCGATTCGACGCAACACCAAGGACCCGGCGTATCTGATCACACTCAAGGCCTACGTGAGCGAGCTGCTGCACAAGCACGACCTGTTCGTCTACCCGGAAGGCGGCCGCAGCTACAGCGGCGAGCTGAAGACGATGAAGGCCGGTTTGCTCAACGCGTGCCTTGATGCGGGCATCACCGGCCTGAAGCTGGTGCCGGTCGCGGTGGCCTACGATCTGGTCCTCGAGGATCACGTGATCGCCCGGCAGAGGGTGAAGCGGAGCCAGAAGGCCTTCAGCCGCGAGATCGCCGAGCTCGTTCGCTACGCGGTCGGCTATCGGAGCCGGGCGTTCGTGACGTTCGGCAAGCCGATCGCCATTGATGGCATCGATGCCGAATCGAAGAAAGCGGTGTTGGATCTGACCCGTCACCTGCGGGACGTCATCGGCAAGCAATACAAGGTGCTGCCGACGGCGGTACTGGCCGCGGCGATGACGCGGTCCGCAACGCGCGCCGAGCTGAAGGGGCGCATCGACGGCGTGCTCGACACGCTGCGATCGGTCAACGCCAACCTGAGCGTGAATTCCGCGGAAGAAGTGCTGGAGCTCGCCACCGAGCCACTGGCCACGCGCAACATCATCGTCGTCGAGAAGGGCCGCTACCGGGTGCGTGAGCGCAACGTGCTCCGCTACTACGGACGCTCACTCGCCCATTTGCTCACGCCCCCTGCCTCCACTCACTAGATGCTGGACGCAACTTCAAAGGCCCTCTTTCACGGACTCGCACAAGTCCCCACGCTGCAACGGCTCGCTTCGAAGTACGGGATGGCTCCCGGGTCTGGCTTCGCGCGCCGCTTCATCGCGGGGGAGACGATCGACGAAGCGGTCGAGTGCGTCAAGGATCTGCCGGCGAAGGGCCTGAACCTGACGCTCGATTATCTCGGTGAGAGCGTGTCGAGCGCCGCGGCCGCGGGGAAGGCGGCCAACGACTACGTGCAAATCCTCGCCGTGATTGTCGCCTCCGGCATCGAGCGCAACATCTCGCTCAAGCTGACGCAGCTCGGGCTCGACGTCGACAAGGCCACGGCGGTCGACAACATGCGCCGCATCCTGGAGCCGGCCGACGCGCACGGGTTCTTCGTGCGCATCGACATGGAGAACTCGCCGTACACCGACGCGACGCTGGAGATTCTCGACACGCTGTGGCGGCAGGGGCACACGAATATCGGGACGGTCATCCAGTCGTACTTGAAGCGATCCGCGGACGACATCAGGAATCTCAACGTCCGCGGCGTCCGCGTGCGGCTGGTCAAAGGCGCCTACAAGGAGCCGAAGGCCATCGCGCATCAGAAGAAGAGTGAAGTCGACGGCGCATTCGTGGACCTGATGCAGACGCTGCTCGACGAGGGCACCTACCCCGCAATCGCGACGCACGATCCGGTCATGATCGACGCGACGAAGGCGTATGCGAAGAGCAAGGGCTACGCGAACGATCGCTTCGAATTCCAGATGCTCTACGGCATCCGGCGTGATTTACAGACGGCGCTCGTGAAGGAAGGCTACCGCGTTCGAGTCTACGTGCCGTTCGGGAAACAGTGGTATCCGTACTTCATGCGGAGGCTGGGGGAGCGACCAGCCAATGTCGCGTTCGTATTACGCGGGATACTCAGCGACAAGGGATAACTGAAACTCGTAGTTGGCAGTTCACCAGTTGGCAGTTGGCAGTTGAGTTTCCAGTTCTAAGTTCAGTTTCGAGTTTCAGTGACAGTGCGGTCGTAGGGCGCCAAACTACAAGTTGCAGTTAGCGGCACCAGTCGCGGGTTAATGCGACGAGGGCATCGCGACACGTTGTCACTGACTTGGCGTCCACCCATTCTTCGACGCTGTGTAGCCCCGCGCCCGTCGGTCCGTAGAGGATCGACGGGATGCCGGCGTCTCCGAGCACGGCCGCATCAGTCCAAAAACTCATCCCGATTGACGATGTGTCGTTGCCTGCCGATCGCAACATCGCCTTCGGCAATTCGTGATCAGCGCCGATCTCGTACGGCGATCGCGCGAACATTACCTTGCTCGCAGCCTTGAAGTCGGGATCATCGCCGCGCAGGCGCGTCAACAGTTCCTCGACTTCCCTGCCGGCCGCGCCTGGCATTTCGCCGGGAATGGTGCGGCGCTCCATCTGCAGGTGGCAGCGATCGGGGTAGCTGCTCAACTCCCGCCCGCCTTCGATCAGCGACGCATGCAGCGAAGCGGTACCGAGCAGCGCGTGCGGCACGCGCGATTGAAGGTGCTTGTCGAGCGTGTCGAGGCCGTTCAACACTCGACCCATCAACCTGATCGCATCGCGGCCTTCGCGCGGGCGGCTGCCGTGGGCGGCGACACCTTCGGTCTCGATCTCGACCCACTCGAATCCCTTGTGCGCGATCGCGACCTGCAGGTCGGTGGGCTCGGTGACGACGGCCGCGTCGGCGCGCCAGCGCGTCACCAACGCATCGGCGCCGATGCTCGCGTGCTCTTCGTCGACGACGCAAGCGATGACGAGTTTGCCGGCGGCGAGACCGCCGGATTCCGAGATGACGCGGGCCACATCGATCATCGCAGCGACGCCGCTCTTCATGTCCTGGGAGCCGCGGCCGTAGATCCTTCCGTTGCGCTCGGCGGGATCGAACGGCGCCTTCATGCCGGAAACGCCGACGGTGTCGATGTGACCGCAGAACATCAGCGATCGCCCGGCGACGCGGCCCTGCAGCGTGCCGACGACGTTCGGGCGGCCAGGAGCGGCGTCCTGAGTTTCGACGGTAAGCCCCATGCCGCGCATCGCTTCGGCGATCGTTCGAGCGACGGCGGCTTCACCGGCCGCGCCGGGCACCAGCGACGGATTGATCGAATCGACCGCGATCAGTTGCTTGAGAAGCTCGAGCGCCTTGTCCACTGAATCGTAATTGTAGCGCCTTGCATTATCGCGTTCGTCGCGCCACTTCAGCTGACCGGCGAATGCTCCAAGCCTGCCCTTCCTTTTGGCGGCTTCGGCATCCGCGTCGTACTCACGGCGTTCGTCTTCAGCAGCGGTCGCGGGATCGGCATCGCCATTGCGGCAGCCTCCAGCGGATCGTCATCATCGTCCGGTGCGGCGTCGAAATAAGCCTCAGCAATTGCGGCGAACCGCGCCGCCTTCAACGTCCGACCCATCGCTCGGTAATAGTCAGCAAGATCCGAATAGCGGTCGAAGAAAAACAGGTGCGAGTCGAGCAGCTCGCCGTCGCGGCCGAGCAGCCACACGAACAGCTTCATCGACCAGATGTCGAGGAGAAGACTGATGTGTGTCCGCGTCGCGGCAATCATTTTGCCTTCTGCCTTCTGTCTTCTGCCTTCTATTTACCCCGGTTGTATTCCTCATCCGTGGTCCGGGTCAGCCACTTGGTGGTCCCGCCAAACTGGATGTTGACCTGGACGAGCGGCTCTTTCGGCGTCGCGCCGTGCCAGTGCTCGACGTTGGGCGCGGTATATTCGCTGCCACCCGCGGCGTATTCTTTGAACGCTTCGCCGCGCCGGCCGGTCCGCATGCGTCCCGACTCCGCGTAGATCAACTGGCCCTTGTCGTGGCTATGCCACGCCGTCCGCGCGCCGGCCTCGAAGTTTCTCCGACCCGCGGTGACGTCCTTGGCATCCAGCGACGTCACGACGCCGGTGAAGTTCGGATCGCTGCCGGGCTGCGGCGCCTGCCGCGCTTCAGCGATCGTCATCGTCAGAAGTCCGCCGACGACGATCAAGCTCGCGATAATGATGCGCATCACTCGACTCCCTGATCCCTGATCCCTGATCCCTGATCCCTGATCCCTATTTGATTGGAGAGTAATCGGTCGCGTCCATGAACACGGAGACGACACCGCTGACAATCCGGCCATCGACCTGCGATTCGGCGGCGACCTTCTTCCATTCCGGGTCGGCCTGGAAGTCGGCCCAGTTCTTCTTGGCCTGCTCGCGGCTGTCGTGCGAAATGATGTAGACGAGCGTGTTGTCCTTGGTCGGCGCGTCCTGCGGCACCCAGTAGCCGACGCTCCTCATGCCGTGCTTGTTGAAGATCCGGATGGTGTGATCGCGGAAGCGCGCCTGCAGGTTCGGCAGCTTGCCTTCGGGCGCGGTGTAGGTTCGCAGCTCGAACACCTTGCCTCCACCCTGCGCGGACAACCCCACAGAAGGGGTTGCCCCCACGGACGACGCTGAGATGCCGAGGATGAATCCAAATGCGACGAACGCCATCGCGGAGATGATTCGGGTTGGGGTCAATGCGGCCATAAACATCCTTTCAGGCGGTCATCATATGCTGTCCGTGTGGATCTGGATCAACAGGCGCGGCGGATCGCGACGGCCGTTCGTGACGCCGGCGGCCGGGCTCTGTGTGTCGGCGGATTCGTTCGTGACCGCCTTCGCTCGCAGGAGCGAGCTTCGGCGGGTCAAGCCGCCGCGGCACCGGCGAAGGATCTCGACATCGAGGTCTTCGGCATCCCGCAGGACAAACTGCCGTCGCTCCTGCAATCGCTCGGCAAGGTGGTGCCCGCCGGCCAGGCCTTTCCGGTCTACAAGCTCGGCGACATCGACGTGGCATTGCCGCGGCGCGAATCGAAGACGGGCCGCGGGCACAAGGGCTTCACCGTCGAGGGCGATCCGTCGATGCCGTTCGAAGAGGCCGCTCGACGGCGCGACTTCACCATCAATGCGATCGGATGGGATCCGCTCAGCGAAGAGTACCTCGATCCGTTTCACGGCCGCGACGATCTGCAAAGACGAATCCTGCGAGTGGTCGATCCGAACACGTTCGCGGACGATTCATTGCGCGTCCTGCGCGCGCTTCAGTTCGCTGCGCGATTCGAGCTGACGATCAATCCAGACACGGCGCGCATCTGCTCATCGATCGCGCTCGACGATCTGCCGGCCGAGCGCATCTGGGGTGAGTTCGAGAAGCTGTTGCTACAAGCGCAGCGCCCGTCGATCGGCTTCGCTCTGGCGCGCGAGCTTGGCGTCATCCACCAGATCCTTCCCGAGATGGAGCCGCTCTACGACACGCCGCAGGATGCCGAGTGGCATCCCGAGGGCGACGTGTGGATCCACACGCTGATGGTGATCGACAAGGCGAGGGGGCTGAACGGCGATCTCGATCGGCCGCGGCTTGCCGCGATCATGCTTGGCGCGGTCTGCCACGATCTCGGCAAGCCGGTGACGACGGCGGTGATCGATGGCCGGGTGAAGTCGCCGAATCACGAAGCGATGGGCGTCGAGCCGGCGACGAGAATACTCGATCGTCTGAACGTCAACACGCTCGATGGCTTCGATGTGCGCGCGCAGGTGATTGGCCTCGTCACCGAGCATCTCCGGCCAATGGCGTTCTTCAAGGCGCGCGACACCGTGACCGATGGCGCGTTCCGGCGGCTGGCGCAGAAAGTCGATCTCGAATTGCTGGCGCGGTTCGCGCGATCGGATTGTCACGGCCGCACGGGCACGTTCGACTGCTCGGGCATCGACTGGTTCATCGAGCGCGCGCGAACACTCGGAGTCGAACACAAGCCGCCAGCACCGATTCTCCTTGGACGCCATTTGATCGAGCTGGGCGTGCAGCCGGGTCCGCGAATGGGCGAGATCCTTCGCGCGGTCTACGAACTTCAGTTAGATAGCATCGTCACCACGCTCGACGAAGCGATCGCCGAGGGCCGGCGACGAATCTGATCGATCTCGGATCTCGGATCGAGTGGATCTCGGATTATTGGTCGATCGGCGATCGATCCGAAATCCGCTCGATCCGAGATCCGAGATCCTTTTATTGCTTCTGCAAGGTAATCGTCGTGCGCATCGGCGTGACGGGAAAGTTCGCTAGCGAAGGGATCCACACCATGTCGATCTGACCCGTAATCGTCGAACCTGACAATGCGCCCACAAACTTGAAAGTGCGGTCGAGCGTGACGCCGGCTTGTAGTGATTGGACGTTGTCGTGCGAGTCAAACTTCATGTTCGATTCGGTGCCCGTGACCGGACCATCGGGCATACCCCAGCCGCCGTCCCCGATCGGGCCAACAACCGCGCCGGGGCACGTCGCCGCGGTGACCGCGCCGGTCGCGTCCTTAATCTCCGCATGACCGCTGATCGAGCCGCTCGTGGACTCCAGTTCGATGACGAGCGTGCCGGTGTAGGTCTCCTGCCGAAAGCAGTTACCGAAATTGAGGGTCCCATTCATCGAGAATGTGCCGCTGTACAAATCGCCCTGGCCGCCAACGACCTGCGTCGCGGCGACAGCGCCTGCTGCCGCGACGCCGCCGACGATGCCAATCGTGGTCGCCGATAGACCACCACCGCCACCGGCCGCGCCGCCACCGGCACCGGCGCCCGATCCCGCACCGCCACCTGCACCACCGGCGCCGGCCGCGGCGGCTACTTCCGCCGCCGTCATGACGTTCACCTGGGTAATCGCCGCGGTGACGACCTGTCCTTGAATCGCCGCTTCGACGCTGATATTCACCGCGCCGGCGGTGAGCGGCGTGAGGCCGGCCGCGACCGCTTGTCCCGCGGCGTTGGTCGCGACGGTCATCGTCGCCGCACCGCCCTGGAATGCCGCGGCCTTGCCTCCCTGCACCGCGAACGTGACGGCGACACCCGACACCGGGTTGTTGTTGCGATCGCGCACCTCGACGAGCGGGGCGACGGCGGTCTTTTGCTGGATGACGTTGACGGAGTCCTCGCCGGCGAGAACGACGATCTTGTACGGACCTTGCCGCTGAGCGAATGCGGGGGCGGCGGCGAAAAACGATAACAACGCGATCAACCCGGGGGCGAGACGGATCACGGAGGACTCCTCGGGCGAACTAACGTTCGCCCCTACGAATGCACTAGTAGGATTGCGCGACGTATCTTGCGAAGGCTTCGGGCGCTACGTTACCACCGGAAACCACGGCGACGACAGGTCCCTTCGTGAGATCGACGTTGCCAAGGCCGAGGGCAACGGCAGCCGTGGTGACGGCGCCGCTCGGCTCGACGACCAGCCTTGCATTGCGAAACAGCCAACCGACCGTTCCCGCGATGTCCGCTTCGCTGACCGTAACCACTTCATCAACGAACTTGCGAATGTGCGCGAAGGTGATGTCGCCCGGACGCAGGTTCATCAAGCCGTCGGCGATACTCTTCGAAGACGGCAACGTGATCGGCTGGCCGGCCTCGAGCGACTTCGTCATCTTCGGCGCGCCGCTCGGTTCCACGGCGACGATGCGCACCGACGGCTTCGAGAGCTTGATCGCGGCCGCGACGCCGGAGGCCATGCCGCCGCCGCCGACCGGCACGAACACGGTGCCGACGTCCGGGCACTGTTCGAGGATCTCGAGGCCCATCGTGCCCTGGCCGATAATGATCTGCTTGTGATCGAACGGCGGCACGATCGTCAAACCGCGCGCGCTCGCTTCCTTCTCCGCGCGCTTCTGCCGATCGAGCGACGTCGTCCCTTCCATAATCACTTCGGCGCCGTAACTCTTGCAGCCGTCGATCTTCACCTGCGGCGCGGTGGTCGGCATCACGATCACCGCCGGCGCGCCAAGTTTCTGCGCCGCCATCGCGACGGCCTGGCCGTGATTGCCCGACGAGTAAGTGATCACACCGCGCGCGAGGCTGTCTTTCGGCAGCTGCGCGATCATGTTGAACGCACCGCGGATCTTGAACGCGCCCATGGGCTGAAGGCTTTCAGCCTTCAGCCAGAGTGCCTTGGGTGCCTGAGGTGCCTTCGGTGCCTGAGTGCCGGGCCAAGGGACTTCGAGCATCGGGGTGTACAGAGCCGTTCCCCGGATGCGATTGCGAGCCTCAGTAATCTCGGCAAGCGTGACCATCTCCAAATTATTTCTTCCTCACTTCGCCGAACTGATCCCCCGCGTTGTACTTCGGCATCTCCGGCTGCGCGGCGATGCGCCATCCCAGCTGCGTGAGCACCTTCATGTCGTCGGCGCCACCGGCGAAATCCCAGGACGCATCGTACTGGTCGCTCGGCTGGTGATAATCCTTGTCGTTGTAAGCCTCCTGCTTCTTGAGCAGATCGGCCGCGTTCGCACCCGTGAACTGTCTCGGCTCGCTCAGCGAGATCGCCGGCACGCCCAGCTTCGCAAACGAAAAGTGATCCGATCGAAAGAAGTAGCCGCGCTCCGGATGGGTGTCGCCGGTCAGCGTGCGGGAGCGCTCCTTCAGAATCGCTTCGATCATCGGTCCGATCGTCGAGCGCTCGGATCCAAGTTGAACCATGTCCTTCGTGGCGCCGAGGTAATTCACTCCGTCGATGTTGATGTTGGCGGCGATCTTGTCGATCGGCAACGGCGGATTGGCGGCGAGGAACGCGGACCCGAGCAGTCCCGACTCCTCTGCCGTCACGAATGCGAAGTAGATCGATCGCGCGGGTTTCTGCGGCGCCTTCGCGAACGCCTTCGCGATTTCGAGCACACCGGCGCAGCCCGAGGCGTTGTCGTAGGCGCCGTTGAAGATGCGATCGGCGTCCTTCGCGTCGCCCGGTTGCGGATCGCGGATGCCGAAGTGATCCCAGTGCGCCGAATAGATCACGCCTTCCGAGGTGTTGGTGCCCTTCAACACGCCGATCACATTCGCCGCCGTCTTACGCGACGAGCGCTGCATCAGCGTGGCGGCGGCTCGAATGTTCAGCGTCACCGGCTTGAAGCCGCGCTTGCTGGCCGCGGCGCGCATGGTGTCGAGATCGCGGCCGCCGCGCTTCGCGAGATCCTTCGCGGCCGCATTGGTGATCCAGGCCTTGATGCCGAGCGCCGGCTCGCCCGCCCGCGGCGGCAATGAATATTGCGTGCCGCTCCACGAGGTTTGCACGACCTGCCAGGGATACGTCGCCGATTCGTCGGTGTGAATGAGTAACGCGCCAGCGGCGCCCTGCCGCGCCGCTTCCTCGAACTTGTAGGTCCAGCGTCCGTAATACGTCAGCGCGGTGCCGCCGAACAGCGTCGGCTCCTCAGCGGGCGCGGGCGGATCGTTGACCATGATCATCACCCACTTCCCGCGCACGTTCGCGCCGGCGTAGTCGTTCCATTTCAGCTCGGGCGCGTTGATGCCGTAGCCGACGAACACGACCTCGCCCTGCACCTGCACGCGCGCCTTTTCGACGCCAGAGAACGCGACGACGTCCGTCATATATTTGTAGGTGTTGCCGGGGACGCTCACCACGAAGTTGCGCTCGACGGCGGATTCGACGATCGGCACCTGCTGGAAGTAGGTGCCATCCGGCGCTCCCGGCTCGATGCCAATCGCTTTCAGTTGCTGCGCGAGGTAGTCCTGCGTCTTTTGCCCGCCGGGAGTCGCGGGCGCGCGGCCCTCGTATTCATCCGATGCGAGCACCTTGAGGTGATCGACGAGCGATGCGGCCGTGATTTGATCTTCGGCCGGGCCCGGTGGTGGAGGCGGCGGCGCAGGGGTGCTGCAACCGATCGCGAGAACAAGAAGAGCGGAACACGTCGTCTTACGCATTCCCTCAGTATATTTCCTTAGTCCTTCAGCTCGGATTCCTCAGGCGCGTCGGATGGGCTTTCGAAATAGATGTCGTAGCCGTCGGGATCCTTGAAATGAACCACCCAGAGGTTGTTGCCGACGAACGGCTTCTTCTCGGTCTCGAGCCCCTTCGCCTGCGTCTCGCGATAGATCGCCAGCGCGTCTTCGCACATGAAACACACCGAGAAGCCCACGCCGAGCGTCGC
>Ga0137455_1000108_pt1 | contig 18757 bp, 19 predicted proteins | sample EasRivERMGT600_2_FD_102334 | JGI IMG/M metagenome (GOLD analysis project Ga0137455, IMG submission 102334) | Soil microbial communities from meander-bound floodplain in the East River, Colorado, USA - East River MetaG ERMGT600_2 | ecosystem: Environmental > Terrestrial > Soil > Floodplain ... | reverse complement strand
GCGACCTGCGATGCGGACTTCGTAATGGGTGGTGTTTCGTGATGAGGCCGGGAACCCTGCGCGGCGGCAGGTCGAGGCAGGAATGTCAGCGCGGCACACACCGGCACCAACCACGAAAGACAACAGCGTCCGTTCTTCATGTATCTTCAGTCGTTATTGGCCAGGACGGCGTTGCAGCCCTGCAAGCGCGCTTCGGCCATGTTCCCGATGAGCCGCGAACCCGAGCAGATAGTGTACCGTGCCTGCGGCTCAACACGATCCTCGAAAGGCAGCTAAAGCCGGGCTGCGATGCGCTGCGCAAGCGCCAGGACGTCCGAATCGACGGGCGGAGCCGCCTTCCAGTCGTGCAGCCACACCGGTTTTTTCCGCAGTTCCGGATCCTCGCCGGCATGTCGAGGAATCACGTGGGCGTGGAGCGCGGGTTCGACGTTGCCGAGGATCTCGTAGTTGATACGTTCGGCGCCGGTGGCCTCGAGCACCGCATCACCGAGGGCGGCCATGTCGTCGAGGAACTGCTGCCGCGCATCGCCGACCAGCGCGTTGAGATGGGAGACGACGGGATCGGGCAGCAGCAGGCAGTAGCCGCTGGTGATTTGCGGATCGCCGAGCACGGCCCACCCTGACAGCATGCGCGCGATCACGCGCTCGAGCTCACCGCGGCGCGCCGCTTCGACCTGCCGATGAATCGCGGTCGGCATCAGGCGGCGGGCCTGGATGGATCGTCGAGCGGCACGCCGGCCGCGCACAGCGGGCATTCCGGCGGGCGCCACGAATCGAAGGGCGTGCGGCCGGTCGTTTCGATGCGAAGGCCCCGCTCCTTGAAGAAGTCCGCGCCGGTCGTGCCGAGCACGTGCAGCGCGCCGACGACGACGGGAATCGCACCGTGCGATTCGATCGCGATCAACGTCGCCCGCAGCGACGATCCCGTGCTCATCACATCGTCGACGATCGCGACGCGCTTGCCGAGCAATCGATGTCCGATGCCGGGCAGCAATTGATACCGCGCGCTGAACGCGCCGTTGCCTTCCGGTGGCGCCGGGGTCGTGAAGTAGAACTCGCTGCCGAGCAGACGCGCGAGCAGCTGCGCGAGAAACGCGCCGCCGGTCAGCGGCCCGCAAACCGCTTCGATGTTGTGGCGCCGCAGCGATTGCGCCAGCTGGATGACGTACGGATCGAGCGCGGTGTGATTGGCGAACATCGCATCGAGATCGAACCACATCCCGCAGTGCAGGCCCGATTCCATTTGAAAGTGACCGCGGCGGGCCCGGGCGAGGTCGAGAAACGTCGTCATTCGGGGCGAACGAACAGCGCGGCCCTGCCGCAAATCACGGTGACCCGGTAGGGATCGAGCGGAGGGATTTCCGGTTCGCCATCGGCGCCGCCATCCCACACGCCGCGTGCGAAGCACGCCGCCGTGTCCTTGCGATACGCGAACGAGGTGCCATCGTGGCCATCGGCGGAGAATTCCGGCAGCTCGCGCCAGCCCTGCGCATCAAGGCCGTCGCGCAATCGATCCGCCGCGGCGCCTGTCTTCTCGGCCTTCTTGAACGAGCCGTCGATCTCGATCCGGCAGCCCGGAATCGGCGCGCGAAATGTTTCGTCGTTGAACGAGCCGTTCGATCGCCGCGTCTTGATGCCGGCGGTTTTCGCAACGATCGCAAATGCGGCGTCGCATGCGGTGCGCACGTCGGCGGGCGGCGGCTGCTCGCCGAGTAGAGGAGTCAGGAGTGCGACGCCGGCGGCGAACCGCCGGACGCGGCGCTGGTGCATTCCTGATACTACATCTGTGTCCAATCGGTGTTTAATCGGTGGCCCTCAGGCCGGCGCCTGTCCGACCTGACGCACTTCGAGCGGCATATGCAGCGGCTTGCCGCCGGGACCGGGACAGAGCGAGATGCGGGCCGCGATGCGGTACGCCTCGTCGGCGTCCTTCACGTCGATGATCCAGAACCCGGCGATGAACTCCTTCGATTCGGCGAACGGACCGTCCGTCACCGACGGACTGCCATCCTGGTTCGCCGTCACGAGCCGCGCTTCCTCTGGCGACACCAGGCCTTCGCCAACCACCCACTGGCCCGCCGCCTTGAGCTCGGCGTTGGTCTTGTTCATGAAGCCGACCATCCGCTTCACGTCTTCCTGCGACCAGCCCTGCATCTGATAGGGGCCCTTCTTCACATTCATCTGCACCATGAACTTCATGATTTCGTCTCCTCTGCTTACACGTCGGACGGGAAAGGCCCGGATCGACAAGCTCAGCAATAAATATTTTCGGCTTAGGGAGCGAGGCCGGTGATCTCGGCAGCGGCAATGCCCTGCTCGCCGCAAATCGAATAGAACAAATAGCTGCGGCCGTTTTCCTCGAACACAAACGGATCGCGAATCTGTCGGACTGGAATCGCGATGTCCCCGCTTTCCGATGGCGCGTTGGGATGATTCGTGCATTCGTAGCCGCGCTCGGGTTGAATCACGTCCACCGGCGCCGACGCGCGCCACGTGCTCCAGTCGCCGTCGAGCGGAATCGTGCTCAGCATCACCCGCTCCGGCGTATCGCCGATAGCGGTGAAGAACACGTGGAGCCTGTTGCCTCGCAGGACCAGCCCGACGTGACGGATGCGGCCGGCATACGGTCCCTCACGGAACGGATTCGGACCCAGTTCAAAACTCGCGAGCGGATCTTTCGATCGCGAAAGACGTCCGAGGCGCGAGACGCCGTAGTAATAACCGTCGTGCTGAACGACGCGGATGTAGGGCGTGCGCGTGATCGCCGGCGACGCGTCGAAGTGCAGTCCGTCGCGGGAGATCGCCGCCTGCGTGAATTGCGAATAGCCGCTCTTCTGCGCCCACGCGCGCGTCGCCGCCGGCTCGGCGGGCCAGTTTTCGCCGTTGGTCCACCAGCCGTGAAACCACATCACGAAGCGCTTCTGTTGGTGGTCGACGACGATTTCCGGAGACGCGACATGCGTGTAGAAATCGTCCAGCGCCTCTTTCGGATCGGGACCGGGCCGTGACATCGCGGTGTTGCGCACGTGCAACACGCCTGTTTCATAGATTTTCCATGGCCCGGTGATCGTGTCCGCGTAGGCAAGCCGGATGAACTCGCCCATGTGATTGGCGAAATACATGTAGTAGCGGCCGAGGGGATTCGGCGTCCAGTCGGGCACGCGGATCACCGTGGGTCCGTTGACGTTCGATCCCAGCGATCGCGACGTCCTGATTGTGATCAGCGGGTTCTGCTCGAATCGCGCCACTTTGATTTGCGCGCTCGCGGGAGAGAGGCTGATCGCGACGATGAACACCGCGCGAAGCAGGGTCTTCATGACGCCTCCTGCTGCGAATTCAGCACCATGGCCAGCAGCGCGTAGTAGCCGCAGATTCCGACCGCGTCCATCGCTCCTTGTTCGCCGAGCGTCTTCACGGCCCGCTCGTGCGTCGCGGCGGTGACGTGTCGATCGCGGTGGAGCTCGGTGCAGAGATCGTAAAGAACCCTGAGATCGGCGTCGAGATTGGACGGCGTCATGCCCGCCCACATCGCATCCATGACGAGCTGCGGAATGCCGGCCTTCAGCGCGATCGGCGCGTGGATGTCCCACTCGAGCTGCTGCTGCCACTGCGCCGCTGTGACAAGAATCGCGAACTCACTCAGCCGCGGCGGCAGCGCGCTACGATAGCGCAGGTATTCGCCGAGCGCGCTGACGCGCGACATCAGTTCGGGGCTCGTGAGTAAGGGGATGAAGGGGCCGAATGGCTCGACGCCGCGGAGGCGTTTGAATTCCTCGACGGCACGAGCCTGTTCGGGTGTGAGCGGCTTCACTGTCAGGCGGTCGCGGGCAATCCGTTCTTGAGCAGATCCTCCATCGCCGCGGTGAACGTGTCGATCTCTTCGAGCGGCGTATAGATGTTGGGCGTGACGCGGATGCCGTTGTATTCGGGTCGATTGATCGCCGTCGTGATGATCCGGTACTTATCCCACATGAACGCGTTGATGCGTGACGCGGGAATGTCCTTGATGCCGACGCACGCGACCCCGTAGACCTGATCGAGGCCGGTGTGTATGAGCACGCGCGGGTTGCTCTTCAGCTTGTTGGCCCAGCGCAGCGTCAGGTAACGCAACCGCGCGGCGACGCGTTCGGTGCCGATCGCCTGGTGGAACGCGAGCGCTTCGTTGATCGCCGCCTTGGTCGCTGCCGGCGACGTGCCGATCTCCTCGAACTTGCGGATGTCGTTGACGCTGCGCTCCGGGGCCGCCTGCATCGGCCATGTCTTGGCAATGCGATCGCGGCGGACGTAGAGGAATCCGGTCCCGGTCGGCGCGAGCAGCCACTTGTGCAGGCTGGTGCCGTAGTAGTCCATCTCGAGATCGCGCAGCTTGAACGGGAAGTGCGCCGCGGCATGCGCGCCGTCGACGATCGTGATGATGCCGCGCGAGCGCGCCATGCGCGCCAGGTTCTGCACCGGGAAGATCTGGCCGGTCAGGTTCGTGATATGGCAGAAGTGCAGCACCTTCGTGCGCGGCGTGATCGCGCCTTCGAGCAGCGCGTAGAGGTTCTCACCCGTGGTCGGCACCGGGAAGTTGATCTTCTTGATCGTGATCTTGTTGCGCCGCGCCCGCTGATCCCACGTCGTCAACATGCGGCCGTAATCCTGCTCGGTCGTGACGACTTCGTCGCCAGGCTCGAGGTCGAGGCCGTTCTGCGCGATCTGCAGCGACTCGCTCGAGTTACGAGTGATCGCCATCTCCTCGGGATCGCAGCCGAACTGATCGGCGAGCCGGCGGCGGACGACTTCGATGTTCCGTTCGATCAGACCGCGGTGATACACCGGCGCCTGGTTCGAATAATCGAGATAGCGCTTGTAAGCCTCGTGCACCACGGTGGGGCTCGGGCAGCTGTTGCCGTTGTTGAGGTTGATCAGCGATCGATCGAGCGTGAACGCGTTCTGGATGTCGCGCCAGTAGCCCTCGTCCGCCGCTACGTCGTCCGGTGTGCGATTGCCGAGCGCGCGGGAGGCCTGCGCCACCAGCTCGATACTGTTGTCCTTGAAGACGAGTGCAGCGGCGCCCACCGCGCCGGTCATCCGCAGAAATGCCCGCCGATTGCTCTTCATGATTGCCTCCAGATCGCGCTGATTATATGCCTCTCCCGCGGGTGTAGAATCCGGCCATGAGAAATACCTCAATCGCCGTCCTCGTCGCCGCACTGTGCGTGACTGCCATCGGGTCAGCGCAAGATCGCGTCGACTTCAGCGTGATCGAGAAGATCCGCGCTGAGGGGATGGAACGCTCGAAGATCCTCGAAACGTTCGATTACCTCGTCACCGCCATCGGCCCGCGCCTGACCAACTCGCCCGCACACCGGCGGGCCGTCGAATGGACGGAGCAGCAGTTCAAGACCATCGGATTGAGCGACGTCCACACCGAGCCGTTCCAGTTCGGCCGCGGGTGGACGTTGAACAAGGTCACCGTCGAGATGGTCGAGCCGCGCTACATGCCCTTGATCGGATATCCATCGGGCTGGTCGCCGTCGACGGTCGGGCGCATCGTCGCGACGCCGGTGTGGATGCCCGGCCTCGATGATGCGGCGATGAAAGGGCAGGCGGGAAAACTGAAGGGCGCCATCCTGTTCACCAGCCCGATCCAGCAGTATGCGATTCGCGCCGATCGTCCCGCCGCGAGCGGCGATCTGAAACCGCCTGATCCGCGTCCCGTAGGGCCGCCGCAGCTCAACGCGGAGCGGGTCGCCGCGCTGAAGGCCGAAGGCGTCGGCGTGGCGATCCAACCGAACATCGGCGAGCACGGCACACTGTTCGTGACCGGACGCGATCAGGGCGCCAACGCGGTGCCCTCGATCATCCTCGCCTCGGAGCACTACAACCTCGTCGCGCGCATGCTGCAGGCGAAGATCCCGGTGAAGCTCGCGGTCGAGATCCAGGCGACGTACAACGAAGAAGATCGCAACGCCTTGAACGTGATCGCAGAAATCCCCGGCACCGATAACGCGATCAAGGACGAGATCGTGATGGTCGGCGCCCATCTCGATTCGTGGCACACCGGCACCGGCGCGACCGACAACGCCGACGGCAGCGCTACGGTGATCGAGGCGATGCGCATCCTCAAGGCGCTCAACATCCGACCGCGCCGGACGATTCGCGCCGCGCTGTGGGCCGGTGAAGAACAGGGCCTGCTCGGATCGAAGGCGTATGTCACGCAGCATCTGGCCGGCGACAAGAACAAGGCCGCGCGCGACAAGTTCTCCGTCTACTTCAATCTCGACAACGGCTATCCGCCGATCAGCGGCTTCTACATGGAGAACAACGATCCGGCGCGCGCGATCATGGCCGAGTGGCTGAAGCCGATGGCGAACATCGGCGCGATCATGCCGGCGCCCGGCCACATCGGCGCGACCGATCACCTGTCGTTCCTCGACGTCGGCGTGCCCGGCTTCCAGGCGGTACAGGAATACATCAACTACGACGTGCGCACGCATCACACCAACGCCGATACCGCGGAACGCATCGATCCGAACGCGCTGAAGCAGGCCGCCACCGTGATGGCGGCAATCCTGTATCAGGCGTCGATGCGCGAGGGCACGTTCCCGAAGCCGGCGCCGCCGAAGCCGAAACCGACCCAGTAAGAACAGCCACGGAGACACAGAGGCACGGAGACAAAATGAAAACCAAGATTTGCCTCCGTGTTCTCCGAGCCTCCGTGGCTGTATTTGCATTTCAAGCCGCGCTTGCGGCGCAAGACTGGCCACAAATCCTCGGACCGAATCGGAACGGAATTTACATCGGTCCTGAAATCGTCCCATCCTTTCCGCGCACCGGACCGCCGTCGCTCTGGAAACGCGATGTCGGCGCCGGATTCGCCGGCCCCGCCGTCGTCGGCGATCGGCTGATCCTGTTTCATCGCGCCAACAATCGCGAGACGGTCGAAGCGATGGACGCTAACACCGGCAAGACGATCTGGACCTTCGACTACCCCACGTCCTACCGCGATGATTTCGGATTCGATGAAGGCCCGCGCGCTGTGCCGGTGATCGCCGGCGGCCGCGTCTTCACGCACGGCGCCGACGGCATGCTGCACGGCATCGACTTCAACACCGGCAAGATGCTGTGGAGCGTCGACACGCGAAAAGTATTCGAGGCGCCGAAGGGATATTTCGGCGTCGCCTCCTCGCCCGTCGTCGACGGCACGCGCGTCCTCGTCAACGTCGGCGGCACGAAGGGCCTTGGCCCGCCGAAGCCTGGCGAAGGCGGCGGCATCGTTGCGTTCGATACCGCGAGTGGCAAGACGATGTGGACGGCGACCGCGGATGAGCCGAGCTATTCCGCGCCAATCGTCGCCGACATCGGCGGGCAGCATACGGGGGTGTTCTTTACGCGCACCGGCCTTGTCGCCCTCGATCCAACGAGCGGCAAGGTGCTGTATCAATATCGCTGGCGCGCGCGGCAGGCGGCGTCGGTCAATGCCGCCACCCCCGTCATCTCCAACGACCGGATATTTCTCTCGGCGAGCTACAGCACCGGCGCCGTGCTGCTCCAGGTCGCGAACAACAGCGTCAAGCCGATCTGGTCGGGCGATGAATCGATGTCGAATCACTATTCGACGAGCGTGTTGAAGGACGGATATCTCTACGGCTTCGACGGCCGCCAGGAATTCGGCCAGACGCTGCGCTGCGTCGAGCTCGCCACCGGAAAGGTGATGTGGAACGTCGATGGCTTCGGCGCCGGCACGTTGTTGATCGCGGGCGACACGCTGGTGATCACGCGCGAATCCGGCGAGCTCGCGCTCGCGGCCGCATCACCCAAGGCGTTCCGCTTCAACGCGCGCGCGCAGCTGATTAAGGGAGTGGTGAGGGCGTATCCGGCGCTCGCCAACGGCCGTTACTACGTTCGTAACGACCGTCAGCTCGCAGCCTTCGATCTCCGCACAACCAAGTAAGGCAACCGCAAGAAGCGGTTGCCTCCACAAGGACTGCTTCGATTGAGCTTGTTGTGGAGGCAGCCCCTTCTTTGGGGCTGCCTACTTCACGTTCACGACGACGTCTTTGTAGGTGTTCAGCGCGCCGTCCGATGCCATGCAGCGGATCGTGTACTGACCCGGATCCGCAAACGTCACGTTCACCTGATACTTGCCGTCGGCCGGAACCGCAGGAGCCGTCCAACGCGGCGCCCAGGGTGAGTTCGCGCCCGCGCGGGTGTCTTCCCACACCTTCGCCTGCCTCGGCGTGAACTCGACGCGGCCAGCGCCACGATAGACGAAGCACGAATGGCGGAGCCCGGTCTGGCTGCCGACGGTGATCGCCGAGGGCGGACGCTGCGTGGCCGGATCGAAGGTCATCGTGCCGCGCGGTGTCGGCGCCGGCGGCGTGGTGTTGGTCGCGCGCGCGCGAGCGGCGGCAGCGCGTTCCGACTCGCGCGAGTCAGGACCGTAGCGCGGACGCGGCACGCCGTCGTCTTTCGCGACCGCGATCAACGTCAGTGGCTGGCCGATCTGCGCGCGGCGTTCGCCGGTATCAATCGTGACTTCGGGAGCGATGTTGGCGCGAATCGCGGGGCTGCTGACGCCCGCGCCGAGCGCGCCCTGCTCCGACGCCTGGACGATGTTGTCGACGAGCGAGTCTTCGCGCAGCGACGCAAACGCCTTTTCGGTCTTGCCCTTCGTGGTCAGCGTCCAGACCAGTTCCTTCTTGCCCCAGTCGGCGGGGACGCGCACCTTGAACACGAAGCGATTGCGGCGCGGCTGGAAGTGCGTCGGCTGTCCCTGATCCGGAAGACCGGGTGAGATGTTGTTGTCGGGCCCGACCGGCACGTCAACTTCTTCCTCCCAGTTGCGGTTCATGTAGCCGAACATCATGTTGAACGACCCGTCGTCGTTCTTTTCCCAGCCTTCGAAGGCCGGGGAGACGTTCTGCCCGCGCGAGTAAGAGAGCATCTGGGTGCTCGCCGTTTGATAGGCGAGCCCCACCATCAATACTGAAAAAACAATTCGCTTCATTTACTGTTGCTGCCCTGGCTTGGCCGTTGTCGCGGGGGTCGCCGGCGGCGGAATCACGTTGCAAAGCGGACATCCGACGATGACGTCCGGACGATTCGGTCCCAGCCTCTCGCGGCGTTTTGCCATCTCAGCCTGGAACTCGGCGTCGGTGAGCGGCATGATCTGTCCGAGATCGATGAACATGTTCGCGATCGAGCGATTGCCGGATCCCTGCCAGTTGCGCGGATCGGGAATGTTCTTGTTGTTCGGCGTGTTGTCCATGTAGCCGATGATGTGGAGGATGGTGCCGCGCGGCAGAATCGGCGCGTAATCGTCCTCGTATTCGTACTGGCGCACCCAGTTGTGATCGTAGCCGGCGCAGGTCAGCGTCTGGATGTTGAAGCCCCAGATCGCTTCGAGGCACATGCGCTGACCCGGCGCGTGGAGGTGCGGTTCGAAGGTCACGACCTTGGCGGGCTGCTGCAGCACTTCGTACGCATGCAGCTGCTGGTTCGCTTCGCCCGGCTTGATGTCGATGTCGAGCGCGTTCGCGAGGCTGTGCAGCGAGGTTTGTTTCGCCGGTTTGTAGCCGACCGGATGGAAGCGGAATCCGAACAGCAGCTTCGACTTCACGTCGCTGCCGCCCGAGTGCAGGTGCGCCGATTGATAGACGATGCTCGAGCCTGCCTTCAACAGGCGTCCCGCGTTGTCGTCGAAGATGTCGGCGTTGCGGCCCACTTCATGAACAGGCCAGCCAACCGCGCCCTGCGTCACCGATGCGTCGAGCGGATCGCCGCTCTCATCCACCGGCGCGGTCGCCCAGATCAGGTGATGCCACACGTAACGCTGTCCAACCGTCTGGCGGGCGGAGCTGCCGCTGCCGAAGTCGTTGGACTCGCGAATCTCCACCGACTTCACGTAGCGGTCTTCAGGAATAGGAAGCTTGGTCGGCGGGAATTCACCCCACCAGTCCGGCGCGTTGGCCTTCACGGTGATCTCGGGGCTCTCGACGATCAGGTCCGGCTCGCCGGCGTGCCACGCCGCGCCATCCGGGAACACGCGCGCCACCGGCATGTCTTTCATGTCGCCGCGCGGCGCACCGGTGTCGGCCCACTTCGCGATCTTCGCGACTTCTTCATCGCTCAGCGACGGATCGTTCTTGTAGTGCTGGATGCCGATGTTCTTCTCGATGTACCACGGCGGCATCGCGCCCTGCTTGTCGCGGATCGCGGTGCGCGCCTTCATCGAGCGCGCCCACGGCCTCGCCTCCTCGTAGGTGAGAAGCGACATCGGGGCCACCTGGCCGGGCCGATGGCAGTTCTGACAGCTGCGCTGCAGAATCGGCGCGATGTCCCTGGTAAACGTGACTTCAGGCGCCGCGGCGGGAGCGGCCTGTTGGGCGCTCATCGGCGTCGTGAACACCGCCACACCAAACATCGCCGCGCCGGCAAACAACGCCAGGCCGAAATTCTTTCCAACCGCCATTGCAAATCTCCTTAAGAGCCGGTTTAACCGCCCCGCCGGAGGCGGGGCAAGAAACGCTGCGGGAACAAGTTATTTTACCCTTACGGGCGCAGCAGCGCCGTCCCGTTCCGCTTCGGAACCTGCCCTACTGGTATACGAGCGATAACCTTCAAAGTTGCAGTATCTACGGCAGTTACGCTGTTATCGCCGGCCGCCGCAATGTAGGCCACTTTCCCGTCCGGAGTCAGGGTGACCCACTCCGGATGCTGTCCGACATGCACGGTGCCCTTTGGTTTCAGGTCCGGAAGCGAATACGCATACATCGTGCTGTAGACCTTGCTGGTAGCCAGGAGCAGCTTCCCGTCGGGCGTGACCCCAAAGCCATGCATCGGCGCGGCCTGGAGCCCCTCGGTGTGCTTGACCTCACCCGGAATGGCGGGCGTCTCGAAACGCGTGACTTCTTTGCGCTCCTTGAAATCAACGACGGCAATGCCGTGATAGTCCGACAGCTGCACGAAGATGCGTGAGGTCGAGCCATCCGCCGCGCGCTCGAAGGCCATCGGCCGGATGCCGGCGGACATCTGCAGCTCCCACGCGATCTCCTCGGTGGCTTGATCGATCACGGTAATCATGCGATTCGGAATCGATCCCGACACGACGTACTTGCCGTCCGGCGTGACGTAGACATTGTGAATCGAGCCCTTCACCGCGATCGACTTGGCGCGCGTGAGCGTGGCCGTGTCGATCACATCGACCGCGCCCGGCGCCTGCGCAATGCCGGCGTAGACGCGCTTGCCGTCGTTCGAGACCGCGATGTTGTTCGGCCTGCCGCTGAGCGGCACGCGCGCGATCACCGCGAAGGTCTGCGCGTCGACGGCATCGACGGTGTGCAGCGCTTCATTCGTGAAATAGAGCCGCGATCCATCGGGCGCCGCGGTCACGCCGTGCGGCACCTCGATGTCGTTGATGATGCCGACGACCTTGTTGGTCACGGGATCGATCACGTGGATGTTGTCGCCCGCGGCGTTGGTCTGGATGATGCGCGCGAGCCGCGCCGTGCCGGCGTGCGAGGCCATGGTCGCCCCGTTCACCCAGGCTTCCAGGACTTTCCAGTCCGGATCGGCCTTCGACGTCCAGTGCTGGCCGCCGCCGTGAAACACGTCGCCGCCGGCGTCGCGCGAGAGCGGATGGCGCAGCAGCCTGCTGGCGCCGGGACTGCCCGGCACCACCATCAGCTTCACGGCATCGAAATTCTTCCGGGTCTCGTCTTCCGTCCAGTTGTCCGCGCCTTCGGGCAGCCGCTGCAGGCGCAGCGTGGCGCTCCCGGCGTGGCACGTGACGCATCGCGCGTGCCCCTCCCGTTTCTCCAGAAAGAGCGGCTGGACCCGGGCCTTGTAGTAGTCGTAATCGAGAGCCGCGCTCGCCGGGGGTGCCGCCGGCTGTTGTCCAAGCAGTGCCGCAAGAAGGAGTTCCAGCATTCCAACCTCCATCCCGTCTCACGTCCCAACGGGAATTTGACGAATCTTAGCTCCACTCGGGATACGATTACCGTTTTCCGGGCCCCCGCCGCACGGACTTTGCGCGGTGGGGCCTAAGGCGGACCCGTGCATCCTGACCTCTTAGAAACGATCGCCTTCCACGAAGCCATTCTCGCGGAAGGTAGCAAGGCGCTCGTCGGTTATCAACAGCCCAAGATCCTGGCCAACATCGTGCTCCTGTCGGAGATTCCGACGACGTACGACAAAAAGGAGCAGCGCCAGGTCAACTCCGGCAACCTCCTGCTCCGCGGCGTGCCGGGCGTCGGCAAGACGTTTTTCGGCGTGATTCTCGCCGCGATCAGCGACGCCAAGTTCGCGCGCATCCAGGGCCGCGCCGACCTGCAGCCGACCGAAGTGGTCGGCTTCCAGATGATCAATCCCGCGACCGGCGAGCTCACGACCGAAATCGGTCCGCTCGCCGAAGCGGAAGTGATCCTGCTGGACGAAATCAACCGCATCCCGCTGAAGTCGCAGAGCGCGTTCCTGGAAGGCCTGCAGGACCGCACCGTGACGGTCGGCAAGACCACCTACGAGCTGCCGGCGTTCAACTTCGCGATCGCGACGATGAACCCCGTCGAGCTCGGCCAGGGCACGTTCCCGCTGTCGGAAGCGGCGACCGATCGCTTCGCGATCATGGTCAACATCGGCTACCTGCCGCCCGAGGAAGAGCGCAAGCTGGTGAACTTCGACTTCAAGCAGGTGCGCCTCAACCCGCTGATGCGGAAGGACCGCATCATCCAGCTGCGCGCGGCCATCACCGAGCACGTGTTTCTGCACGAGCGGCTCGGCGACTACATCCAGCGCCTCGTCGCGAACACGCGTCCGTACAATCCGGACACCGACTGGCTGCGCCACTCGGCGTCTCCGCTGGTCGAAACCGGCGTCGATCTCGGCGCCTCGCCGCGGGCGATCATCGTGTGGGGCCGCCTCGCCAAGGTGTGGGCGCTGCTCGTGCGCCGCCGCGACGAGGTCTATCCGGAAGACATCCAGGATCTCTCGACGTACGTGCTGGCCCATCGGCTCTGGCTCGGGCCGCACGCCGCGAGCCACGGCCTGACGACCGACGCGGTGATCAAGGACATCATCGACAGAACCCCCATCCCGTGATCAGTCGATGAGGACCAGAGAACAAGAAGTCGAGCCGCTGATCAACCTGTCGGAGATCACCGAGGTCGAGCTGCTCATCCTCAAGCGGATGCGCGAGTTCACGATCGGCGAGCACTCCAGCATGTTTCATGGCACGGGTTTCGACTTCGTCGGGCTGCGCGACTGGCAGGCGGGCGATCGCTTCGAGGCGATCGACTGGGCGCAGTCGTCGCTGAACAACTTCAGCCCGCTGATCGTCCGCGAGTTCGAGCAGCCGACCACGTCGAGCGCGATCATCGTCGCCGATCGATCGGCGTCGACGCGGTGTGGCGCCAACAGCGGCGCCAATGACAATCGCGGCATGCAGATCGCGACGCTGATCGCGCGCGCCATCGCGACGGTCGGCATGTCGGCGGTGTTCTTCCAGGATTCGATCGGGCTGATCACGTTCGATGAAGGCTTTCGTGAGCTCGGCGCGGTGCGCCCGCGCATCGGCAAGGGGCAGGTGATTCACGTCCTCGAGGCTTACCAGAACGGCTACGGCCTGCAGGACATCCAGAACGTCGGCAGCCTGAGCGCGACGCTGACCGGGTTTTCGCGCAAGACCGCGATGATGCCGGTGATTTCGGATTTCCTGTTCGACGAAGCGCCGGAGTTCCTGAAGGAGTTGCGGCAAGTGAACAGCGTGCACGACGTGTTCATCATGATCGTCGACGCGTCGTTTGCGTTCGAGCTGCCGAAAGTGTCCGCGGGGTGGGTCGAGGTCTACGACGTGGAGACCGGACGCACGCGCATGATGTCGCGCCGCGAGCTCGCCAGGCAGAGCGCGCGCGTCAGGGCGTGGCAGGACGAAATCGCGCGCCAGGCCAAGGAAAATGACCTCGACGTCATTCGCCTGTCAGTGGATCAAGTGAAGTTCGACGTCGCGTTAATCGAATGGGTTGCTGAGCGGCGCCTGCGGCGTAAGAAATAACGAATAAACAAACAACGAATAACAAAAATGAGAAGAGCCCTCCTTTTATTCGGACTGCTGATGAGCGCGGTTCCCGTTGCGGCACAGACGGGAACCGACATGGTCGAAGTCGAGCCGATCACCTGCTGGTGGCGGACGTCGACGAGCGCGGTGCGGACCGGCGAGTCATTCGGCCTGACGCTCACGTGCTCGGTCGTCGAAACCGAAGCCAATAAAGTCGTCGCGGATTTTTCGAAGCTCGATCCGACCGTTGTGCAGTTGCCGCCGTTCGAAGTGCTCGGCGGCGGCGCGCGGGCGGGCGATCTGGTGACGCCAGGCAAGCGGTTCTTTCAATACGACTATCGCCTGCGCCTGATTGCCGAGGACGCGTTCGGCAACGACGTGACGATTCCGCCGCTCGAGATTTCGTACCACATCGAGAGCAAGGTGACGGGCGGCGACACTACGCAGGGGCGCGATCAGTCGTATTCGCTGCCGCGCGCGTCGGTGCGCCTGATCTCGCTGGTGCCTGACGATACCAGCGACATTCGCGAAGCGCCGGCGGCGCCGTTCACGTCGATCGAAAACCGCGAATCGCGCGCCAACCTGCTGCAGACCGTGGCCGGCATCCTGTTCGGGCTCGCCGCCGTCTTCGCGCTGGTGATGCTGATCTCGATGATCCGGCGCAAGACGCCGAAGTCGGCGGTCGAGATCGCGCACCTCGGTCCGCGCCCGATTCTCGGCGCGGTGGCGAAGGAGCTCGACGAAGTGCAGCGCGCCAGCCGCGGCGGCTGGACGCCGGAGCTCGTCGGCCGCGCGCTCGCGGCGCTTCGCGTCGCCGGTGCGTATGCGACCAATCGTCCCGTCGGCCAGCGGCCGGCAAAGCCGGGCGAGACGCCGCAGGAAGGCGTGATCGTCGTTCGCCAGTTCGGCCGCGGCGAAGTCTACGTCTCGGGAGCCGCGACGACTGAGACGGCGGCGTTCGCGAACACGACCGCGGGACTGTCCGACGCGATGAAGACGTTGACCGTCGCTCGATTCGGACGCCACGAGAAGTTCGACTCGATGGCCGACGAGGCGGTGCAGACCGCGATCCGCGTGACGAAGGATCAGCAGTCGGCGCATTCGTTGTTGAAGGAATGGTCGCACTCGTTCTCCGCCTCGGTGGTCGATCTGAGAAAAAAAGTGTGGTCCTGACGGCCTGACAACCTGACGACCTGACGACCTGTTATGCAATTTATCCGTGACCTCGGCGCGATTGTGTCGGCCACGTGGGCCGAATGGGATCAGCTGCGCCTCGATCAGCTGCTCTATTCCGAAGTCACGACGGCTAGACAGATCCTGCTCGCCCTCATCGGCCTTGCCGCGATCTTCGTGGTGATCCGCTCGTTCGGCAGCCGCAACCCGGGTCATCACCGGATGGCGCTGCCCGCGCTCGTGAAGTCGTCCGGCTGGTCGCGCGCATCGCTGTCGCGGCATGGCGCGTTGCTGCTCGCGCTCGCCGGGCTGCCGTTCTTCATCATCTCGCTGGCCGATCCGCGCACGGCACTGACGCGCTCGGAAACGACGTTTCCGGGCCGCCGCATCGCGCTGCTAATCGACGCATCATCGAGCATGTTGTCCGCGTTGCCGTCGACGACCCTCGCCAAGGGTGCGCCGAACAATGCGGCGTTCTTCACGACCGTCGGCGCCGCGCGCTATTTCATCGAACGGCGCATGTCGGGAAAGTATCGCGACCTGATGGGCCTCATCGAGTTCGGCGACGACGCCTACGTGATCACGCCGTTCACGACCGACTACGAGAACATCCTGCTGAGCACAGCGTTGATCGGCGACTGGAACGAGTTCATGGCGTTCCCGGATCAAGGCACCGTCGTCGCGCGCGCGGTCGAGCAGGCGGTCGGGCTCTTCAACGCGTTCGACTACCTCGACGCCTCCGGCAACTTGATGGTGATCTTCACCGACGGCGCGGACGCCGACGTGCTCGAGAACGGCAAGACCGTGGACGACGTGCTCTCCGAAGCGCAGAAGGCGAAGATCCCGGTTTATCTGATCAAGATCGGCGGCAACATCCAGAACAAGCGCAGCGTCGCCGACGACTTGTGGATCGGCGCCGTCAGGAAAACCGGCGGTGAGTTTTTCTCGGGCGGCGACGAAGCGACGATCATCAAGGCCATCCAGGCGATCGATCGGCGCGCCGCCGGCAAGATCGAGATGAAGCAATACAGCACCGAGCGGCCGCGCTACGCGCCGTTTGCGATGACCGCGGCGTTGCTCTGGTGCGCGGCACTGTTACTCCGTTTCACGATACCGACGTTTCAGACGTTTCCATAGGACCGACATGAAATCTTCATCCTGGTTTGGGCAGGCATTGATCGCGATCATCCTCGTCGCCGCCGGCGCGATCCTGTGGCGATCGTCGGAATACGAGCGGCGCCTCGCCGCGGCGGAGCGCGATCTCGTCACGCTGAAGTACGAGGACGCGGCCGCGGCCGCGGCGCAGCCTGGCGGCCGGCTCGCCAACCTGATGCCGCTGACGAGGACGGCCGGCGATGCGAAGGCTTTGGCCTCGACCGCGGGATACTGGCGCGGCGATTACGAGGCCGCGATCCAAAACCCCGATGCGAAGCTGCTCGCCGCCAACGCGCAGTTCCGAAAGATTCGCGAAACGGGCGGCTCGTGGCAGGCCGTCGTCGGCCGCATGGATACGATCGTGAAGCAGTACGCGGAAATCCTGCGCGAGAATCCGAACAACACCGAGGCGGCGTTCAACTACGAATACGTCGTGCGGCTGCGCGCGGTGTTCGCGGCGAGGAAGCTCCCGGTGCCGCCGCTCAATGCCAAGGCCAACGGCCTCACCATTCACGGCTACGCGGGCGCGCCGCCCGAAGAGTCGGACATGAAGAAGTTCAAGATGATCGTGCCGATGCGTCCCGACGAGCGTCTCGAAGCCGAGAAGGCCGGCAAAGGCACGACGAAAGTGAGAAAGGGATAGGTCTTAGGGTCTTAGGGTCCTAGGCTCTTAATAAATGCGTTTCGGCGCTCCAGGTTTTCTGCCGCTGCTCGCGGTCCCGGCGGCACTGCTGCTGCTGTGGTTCTGGCAGTTGTGGCGCCGGCGCGCCGATGCGCGGGCGTTCATGCGGCGGCGGCAGGTGCCCGTCGACGAGCGCATTCCGTTTTTCGGCGAGCTGCTCTTCTGGTTGTTCCTCGTGCTCGCCGCGGGATCGGCGATCCTCGCCCTCGCCAAGCCGCAAGCCGTCACCTCGCTCGTGCGCACCGCCGGCGTCGATCTCGTGATCCTGCAGGACGGCTCGGCGTCGATGCACGTCACCGACGTCAAGGGCGATCGCTGGCAGCGATCGATGCGGTTCCTGCGCACGCTCGGCGAAGCGCTGCGCTGGGAAAACGATCGCGTGGCGATGGCGCTGTTCGCGCACATGGCGACGCCGCAGATCCGGCTGACGAAAGATCCGAACACGTATTTCTTTTTCCTCGATCACCTCGAGGACAAGTCGCCGTTCCGTCTCGAAGACGATGGCACGTGGGACACCAACATCGAGCGCGGCATCTATTGGGGCCTGCGGCTGGTCGAGAAGGATGAGGAGATCCGCCGCGCGACGGGACTGCTCGCCAAAGGCAAGCTGCCGCAGTCCGAGAATTCCAAGGCGTTCGTGCTGATCTCGGATGGCCAGTCGTGGAGCGGCGAGGTCGCGAAGTCGCTCGCGCTCGCGCAGGGCCGCGGCATTCCGTTGAGCGTCGTCGGCGTCGGCACGACGGCGGGCGGGATCATTCCCGATCCGAAGCGCGAAACGAATTCGCCGGTCGTGCGATCGGTCCTGAATCGCGCCGAGCTGACACGCATCGCCACCGCGGGGGGCGGGCGCTACTACGAGCTCGATCGCGAGACCGATCGCGAGATCGCCAACCAAATCATCGATCAGACGCGCCGCCGCGCCGGCACCACCGGCGTCCAGGAAGGCACCAAGGACCTCTACTGGAACTTCCTCTTCGCCGCCGGCATCTTCCTCGCGATCGGCGTGCTGTTCCTCCGCGACCGCGTCGCGCTCGCCCTGCAGCTCGGCGCCGCCGCTGCTGTATACGTCTTCGTGCAAACGATCTTCGGCCGCTGATCCGCGCGCCGGAGTACCAGGCCACGGAGACACGAAGGCACGGAGATCACTTTTTGCCTTAGCCCTCAGTCTCCTTCGTTGCAGGATCTGCAAACTCGAATCAGCCCGCCGCGTCGTTTCGGCCTGTTTTGCCTCGGCATTCGCGTTCATCGTGCTCTAGGACCAGGACTATTGGAGAGCGCTTACAAGAGAGCGCTAGGTCTCGAGTTGGCGCATCACGGCTTGCGGTTCGAACGCGAGCGGCGAGTTCCTCTTCGGTATCGCGGCAATCTGCTCGGCGAATACCAGGTAGACCTGATTGTTGAAAACCGGGTCGTCGTGGAGGCAAAAAACGTGTTGCATTGGGAACCAGTCTTTGAGGCGCAGATCCTGACCTACCTGAGAATTACGGGCGTGCGGGTTGGATTACTCATGAATTTCAACAAGAGCGTGTTGAAGGCTGGCATCAAGCGATTGGTGTTGTAGCGGCCTGAGTGCGTAAATCAGATGGCTCCGTGCCTCCGTGTCTTCTATGAAGCGGCTGTTGATAGTCAAGACTCCACCGTAGTTGTCTTCTGTCGTTGTCCTTGCCGAAGCCACGATGCGGAACGTGGCGCCGATGGCCGAAGCCAGG
>Ga0137455_1000107_pt1 | contig 18779 bp, 14 predicted proteins | sample EasRivERMGT600_2_FD_102334 | JGI IMG/M metagenome (GOLD analysis project Ga0137455, IMG submission 102334) | Soil microbial communities from meander-bound floodplain in the East River, Colorado, USA - East River MetaG ERMGT600_2 | ecosystem: Environmental > Terrestrial > Soil > Floodplain ... | reverse complement strand
GGCTCGCGGATTTGCGCCGCGTCGCGTCGGAGCTGTCGGGCAATCCGCCAGGCGCCGGTGACACGTTGAACTTCGGAGGGCGCCGCTACGTTGCCGGATCGACGCCCGGCACGCGCACCGAGCCCAACAAGCAGGACGTCGACGAGATCGCGCGGGTGGTGAAGAGCGCGTCGGCACTTGCCGACATCGTGATCGTGTCGCTGCATTGCCACGAGAGCGGCGCCAATCGATCGGTGCCTGCGGACTTCATTCCGATCTTCGCGAGGGCGGTGATCGACGCCGGCGCCGACGTGTTCGTGGGGCACGGGCCGCACGTGCTGCGCGGCATCGAGATCTACAAGGGCAAGCCGATCTTCTACAGCCTGTCGAATTTCATTTTCCAGAACGAGACCGTGCTGCGCATGCCGGAAGAGAGCTACGAAGAGTACTCGTTGAAGGATGATGCGCAGCCGGCCGATTATCTCGACGCGCGCTACGACAAGGATCGCCGCAGCTTCCCGGCCGATCGCGAGTACTGGGATTCAGTGGCGGTCGTCACGAAGTGGGAAGGCGGCAGGTTTGTCGAAGCGCAGCTGCATCCGATCACGCTGGGTTTCCAGACGCCGCGCTCGGAGCGCGGCCGGCCGAAACTCGCGGCTGGCGCGGACGCGACGCGCATCCTGGACATGATGGTCGCGCGTTCAAAAGCATTTGGAGCGACAGTAACCGTGAAAGGTGGCGTCGGGATCGTGACGCCGTAGAGGTCTTGCGGGCTTGCGGTCTACGGGCTTGCGGGTACGGACTCGCGGATTGAGATCCGTAAGCCCGTAGCCCGTAAGTCCGTAAGCCCTCAGAGAGCCGCGCGAAGCGCCGCGACCTTGTTCGTGGCCTCCCAGGTCAGATCCTTGTCGTTCTTTCCGAAGTGGCCGTAGTTGGTCGTCTTCGAATAGATCGGCCGGCGCAGGCGCAGCTGATCGATGATCGCCGCCGGCTGGAAATCGAACACGCGATTGATCGCGCGCGTGATCTTCGCGTCGGGCACGGTGGCCGTGCCGAACGTGTCGATGTGGATGCTCACCGGATCGGGATGTCCGATCGCATAGGCAAACTGCACCTCGCACTTCGCCGCAAGCTTCGCTGCCACAACGTTCTTCGCCACCCAGCGTCCCATGTAGGCGGCGCTGCGATCGACCTTCGTTGGATCCTTGCCCGAGAACGCGCCGCCGCCGTGCCGGCCCATGCCGCCGTAGCTGTCGACGATGATCTTACGGCCGGTGAGGCCGGTATCACCCTGCGGGCCGCCGACGACGAAGCGGCCGGTCGGGTTGATCAGGAACTCGGTGTCGCGGCTCAGCAGGCGCGCCGGCAGCACCGCCCGGATTACTTCGTTGATGCAGAACTTTTCGATCTTGTCGTGTGTGGCGTCGGCGGCGTGCTGCGTGGAGATGACGACGTTCGAGATGCCGACAGGCTTGCCGTTTTCGTAGATCACCGAGACTTGCGACTTGGCGTCGGGCCGCAGCCACGATGCGCCGCCGGACTTGCGAATCTTCGTCAAGCGCCGGCCGAGGCGGTGCGCGAACATGATCGGCGCCGGCATCAGCTCCGGCGTTTCGTTGCTCGCGTAGCCGAACATCAGTCCCTGGTCGCCGGCGCCCTGCTGCGAGGTCCGCTTGCCCTTGACCTTGCGCGCGTCCACGCCCTGCGCGATGTCGGCCGACTGCTGCGTCAGCAGCAGGTTCACGAACACCCGATCCGCATGAAACACGTCGTCGTCGTTGACGTAGCCGATCTCGCGGATGCTCTCGCGCGCGATTCGCTCGACGTCGAGCTTCGCCCTGGTCGTGATCTCGCCGCCGACGATGACGACGTTCGACTTGACGTAGGTTTCACAGGCGACGCGGCTGTACTTGTCCTGCGTGAGGCAGGCATCGAGAACGGCGTCGGAAATCGTGTCGGCGACCTTGTCGGGATGGCCCTCGCCGACGGATTCCGAGGAAAAGATGTATCGGTTACCCATTAACACTCCAAAAAAAACGCCCGCGAACAATCGCGGGCGTGGCTCGCGACTTAGATAGAGCTATTACGGCTCCTGCGGCCCATCAAGTCGGAAAAATCGCCGCAAACGACCCTTCAGTATGGCTTCTACACGACTGGAGTGTCAAACAAACACAGTGCTCCGCAGCCCGTAGCCCGCAGGACCTATTTCTTGTGTGTCGCGATGTAATCCAGTGCGAACTTCTCGAGCGGCTCGCCGCGAAGTCCAATCGCCTTCGCTTCTTCGGTGGCCTTGTCGATGGCCCACCCGTCCTGCAGCACGCGCTTGACCAGCCAGAATGCGCCGACGCGGCTCGCCGCCCCGCAGTGCACGTACACAGGCTGATTGCTCTTGTTGGCGATTTCGCCAAGGAATGTATCGACGGCCTTGGGATCCGGCTGCTGCGTGGCGAACGGGATGCTGATGTACTTCAGCCCCAGTTCCTTCGCCCGTGCCGCATTCTGTTCGAGGTTGGCGCCCTGCTCGCCGGCGGTGCGCAGGTTGATGATGGTCTTGAAGCCATCGGCCTTCAACCCGTCTAGCGCCTTGGTGTCGGTCGCGCCGCCGCACGCGACGACCGCATCGACCTTGCTGAAGTTGACGATGCCCTCCCGTTCCTGCTTGGTGACTTGCGCCAGCGCAGGAACGGCGAGCGAGAGAATCAGGAGTGTAGTGAGCGAGCGCATGATCGGCCCTCCAAGCGGCCGATCATACTCCCTCTATTCCTTTTGGACTGTAACAGTGACCGGTGCCTGCATCCGCACAGTCACAGTCGTGCCGGCTGTCAGCGTCGCCGGGTTGCGATCGTTCGTCATCGCCGCGGCCGTGCCGGCGCCGGCGCCCACCGCGCCGCCAATCGCCGCACCCTTGCCGCCGCCGAGAATCGCGCCGAGGATCGCGCCGCCGATGGCCGCGCCGCCGACCTTCGCGGCGCTCTCGCCGCCGGGCGACTGGCCTTCGCGCACGACCGGGTCCGTCTTCAGCGCGACCTGCGTGCCGTCGGCCAGCACGATGGTGTGGAAGCGGATCGCGAGACGCGCCTTGCCCTTCATGCGGCCGCCGCGCTCGACTTCGGTGACCGAGCCGCGAACCGTCGATCCCGCGGGGATCGCAATGCGATCGGATACGCGCACGTCGCGGGTCACCCGCGCATCAACCTTGTCTTCGAGACGCGCGAGCTCGCTCGACACGGTGCGCTCGATCTGCAGTCCGAGCACCGCATCCGACGGCACCGTGAGGTCAACCAACTCCGGCGCGGGCGGCGGAGGCGGAGCCGGCGGCTCGGGTTCCTTGTAGTCAGGCGTCGAGGGCTGAACGCTCGGACGCGTCTCCCACATTGATCCAGACGTGCTGGGCGCCGGTGCCGTAGGCGCCGGCGCGCTTGATGCTACTTGTGAGTCAGGCACCTGTGCTGAGCGAGTGACGGGTTGCGTATTTCGCGACCCGTCACGAGTCGAAGCACGCGATGAAGTCGTCGGCGCTTTCGCAATCGCCGGTTCGCGTCTTACCGGCGGTGCCGGGACATCCGGACGCGCGGGCTTCGGGACCTCCGGCGAAATCACGCCTTCGGATTCCGTCACGGGTGCAACAGGTGCAACGGGTGCAGCTGGTGCAACAGGTGCACCGGTCGCACTCGTCGCACCAGTTGCACTCGCGCTCTGGTTCTGCCGGACGGCCAGGTACGACCCGCCGGCTGCTGCCGTCAGGCACCCTACCGCCAACCCTGCAAAGACCAGCTTGTTGAAATCCATTGCGATTGAACTCCTGCCCAGTCCTTGAGCAAGTGCCGTGCCGGGGGTCATACCCCGGAATGCCTGATTTTACGCCAGTTTCTGAAGGTTTCTTGACCGCGTACGTCCTGTTCAGAGGAGGGTATCTGGCTCGAAACAGGACGAATCCGGGCCTGGCCCGTCAGCGCGGGATTTACGACGCCAGTACTTTGAGGGCCTTCGCGTCCTTCGTGCTGCGAAGCGCCGAAGCCATCGCATCCTCAAACTTACGCAGCGTCGTCGCGCGGTGGCTGCTGGTGTGGAGCTTCAAACACTGCGCTTCCAGCCTCACTTGATCGCGTGACTGCCAGCGGGCAGCGCGGCGGCGAAGATGCCAGCCATACAACATCCGTGCGATGCGCTCGGAAAGCTGGGCGGTGCCGAGCGACAGCAATCGCTCGAGCGCGGGCTTGAGGCGTGCGGCCTGCGGCTTGGGCCCGATTGGCGCGAGCTCGAAGTTCGGATAAAAGTCCCTCACGAACGGATTCGACTTCACAAAGCGATCGAAGACGTGATGGCCGACGATCGGCCGCAGGTGAATGATCTGGTTCGCCGAGAACAGATCGGCCGGCTCGATCGACATCGCGTTTTCCGACACGACGTAATTCATGCACACGTGCTTGCGCCAGCCGAGCATCTTCGACAACACCAGCGTCGCGACCGTCACGCTCCACACGCGATGCGGCGCGGTGATGACGAACAGATCGAGATCGGCCGATCCTTCGGCGTTGAGGTGGGCGAGGCTGCCCGAGAGCGCGACCATCCGGACGAACGGCATGCCGGCGACGAGCGACAGGATGCGGCGATCGCGATCGAGCAACTGGCGGCTGAGCGCCTCGCGCCGCGATCGGGTGCGCACGAGATCGGATCGGCCGGCAGGGAAGTAGAGACCATCGCGCTGTTCGAGCGCGGCCTGTAGCAGATCGCTCTCGCGGCACCACGACTCGATCGCCGCGGCACAGGCGCGGACGCCGATCAGGCTCGATTCGAGCTGCGCCAGCGTCAGCGGATAGTCGAACAGCGACGCGTAGATCACCGAGCGCAGGACGGCGAGTTCTTGCTCTCGTGTCGGAATCACGGCTGTTCGGCTCGGAGGTTCGACACAGTGGTTCTGCCCGAGGGTTCAGTACGAAGGCCCAGAAACCAGAGACAACCGGCGGTGACCACGACCTCCGTCAACAGTGTCGCGATCGCGGCGCCGATCATTCCCTCGACCGGTACCAGCGTGAAGTTGGCCGCGACGTTGGCAACCAGCGCGAGCGTCACGATCAGCAAATACGCGCGCTGGCCGTCCCATCCAATCACCTGGTGCGTCAGCGCGTAGTTCAGGAAGAACAGCGGCAGCGCCAGCGACAGGATCGCGAACGTCGGCGCGGCATAGAGGTACGGCCGGCCGTAGACGAGCGGCACGATCACTGAGGAGCCGAGCCCGCAGATCAACGCGAGCGCCACGCCCGCGATCGCCAGCGCCGCGCCGATCCGTTGCACGAGCCGCGTGTCGGTGGCCTGCACCAGCAGCGGGAACGTGACGGCCATCACCGCGGCCGGCAGGAGCCGCATCGCCTCGACCAGCCGGAACACCGCGTTGTAACCGCCAACGGCTTCAAGCCCCTGCCATCGCTCGATGCAAAATACATCGATGCGGAAGTAGAGCGCGGAGATCAACACCGCGGCGCCAAGGGGAAGTACATCGCGTGCGAATGTGGAAGGGGTCAGTAGCGAAGCCCTGATCCCCGACTCCCCGATCCCCGATCCCTGATCCCTGATCCCTGAGAGGCGCCAACTAATCCCGATAGAAATGGCGAGCGCGACCAATGCGGGCGCGAGCATGGCGGCACCCAAGAAGTCGAGCCGCGGCCACCAGAAGAGCACGATCAGCGCCAGCACCAGCGTCGTGAAGCGATGCGCCGCGTGGATCGCGGATTCGATCTCGCTGCGCTCGATGCCGCGGAAGTAATGCGCGACGGTTTCGATGATCGCGCCGGTGAGCTGCGCGAACACGATCAGCACGAACTGCATCTTCCAGTGCGGCGGAACGATCGACGGCGTGAAAAACGCGATCATCGTCGCCGCGACGTAGGCGAGCCCGGCGCGCAGCCGCAGCACTTCGATCAGCAACTGGCGGCCCTGGGCGCGTTGACGCGCCGTTTCGCGCGCCAGGTGCATCGACAGGCCCGCATCGGTGGCGACGCCGAGCAGCCAGCCGGTGGCCATCGCCAGCGCCATCACCCCGAACGCGTCGGCGTTGAGAATGCGCGCGGCGGCAACGGTGATGACGAGCGTCACCGCCTTGCCGACAACGTCAGCTCCGGCCTTCAGGACAATACGCACACGCGTATCGCGAGCAACAGAGGGCTTGCCCTGAGCGAGACGCTGATTGCGTGAGCGATCAGCGTCGAGTCGAAGGGTTACGGATTGCGAAAGCAGTTTCACGTTCGGAAAGCCCCCGGACGCGGCAACGCCACGAACCGTGAGTTTACGCCCAAGACCGCAATACCAATGCACTGACTATGCCCGTAAATGGGCCTGCCCTGAGCGAGCGCGCGTTCCGCGACAGCGGAGCGCGCACGAGTCGAACGGGCACTTGTCTTGCACTTCGAAAGCCACTCTTGGCCGACGCTGCCGTGATCTCCGTATCTGGCCTGCCACTAGCGCGTACGCGCGCGGGCTCGTGGGCGCTGCCCGCGAGCGTGATGCTCGTCGCCGCCGTGTCGCCCTTCGAGCGCGCGCTGCCCGGGTCGATCTTCGGCCTCACGCTGACGACGGTCGAAGTGGCGATCGTCGTGGCCCTCGCGATTGGCGCCGTGGCGTGGTTGAGAGAGCCTTCCGCATTCGAGTGGCGCACCGCGATTACGTTTCCGCTGGTCGCGTTCGTCGCATGCGCGTTCGTCGCCGCATTCGCCGCGCCGGAGTTCCGCGGCAACGCGTTGCGCGTCGCCGCGCGGCTGGGCGTGGCGACGATGTTGTTCATCCTCGTGGCGAACGTCGGCCGATCCGATCGCCTCGCCAGGCAGATCTCCGCCGCGCTGCTCGCCGCTGCGGCGCTGGTTGGCGCGATCGCGCTCCTCGAGCTGGCGCAAGTTCCGTGGGTGCTCAATGCGCTGAAGCAGTTCCGCCCGGGCTTTCACGTGGTCGGCGGTCAACTGCGCGCGACCTCGACGCTCTTCTATCCGACGATCACGTCGATGTTCCTCGAAGTGGCATTCGCGCTCGGCCTCGTGTGGATTGCCACCCCTCGACTTCGCTCGGGGCAGGCGAGCTGGCTCGGATTCGTCGGGCTCGTCCTGACCGGCGCCGGCGTGATCGCGACGTTCACGCGCTCAGGCCTGATCACCATCGCGCTCAGCCTCGCGGTCTACGGCGGCATCCTGTTCCTCCGGCCGTCTTCGCCAAGGCTTCGGCGCCCAGGCCAGAAGCACTGGAGCGGGGAACACCGGCGACTCGCGCTTCTTGCCGCGATCCTCGTCGCTCTCGTGCTGATGTCGCGCTCGCCGCAGATGCTGCTTGCGCGCATGAGCGTCGAGGGCTCGCAGGATTGGTACGGTGCGTCGTATGACGTGCCGCAGCGATTGACGGTGCGCCCGGACAGCTTCAACGACATTGACGTCACGCTGACGAACGAGGGGCGCCTGTCGTGGCAATCGACCGCCGAGCCGCCGTTCGCGCTGTCGTATCACTTCCTGAAAGCCGACACCGAAGACCTCGTCGTGTTTGACGGATTGCGGACGCCGTTCGCGCGGCCGGTCGATCCCGGAGAGGACGTGACGATGAAGGCGCGCGTGCGTGCGCCGGGATATCCGGGAACCTATCTGCTGATCTGGGACGTCGTGCAGGAGCATCGCACCTGGCTCAGCCTCGAAGGCGTCTACCCGGGACGCAGTGTCGTCTCCGTCGAGGGTACGCCGGTTGGCGCGCCGCTGCCGTCGCGCGGCCGCATGCCGTCGAGCATGATGCGCATGCCGCGATCGATATTGTGGCAAACGGCGCTGGCCATCGCGCGCGATCGACCGCTCGTCGGCATCGGCCCCGACAACTTCCGCCACACCTACGGCCGCCACCTCGGACTCGTCGCGTGGGACGTGCGCGTTCACGCGAATAACTCCTACATCGAAGTGCTCGCGGGCATGGGCGCGATCGGCGTCATCGCGCTGGGCTGGCTGCTGTTCGCGGCGTTGCGATCGGGAACACGAGCCGTGATCGACGCCGGCGACGCGCGCCTGCCGATCGTGGCCGCATCGTTCGCGGCCTGCGTGGCGATCGCCATGCACGCGCTCGTCGATTCGTTCCTGACGTTCACGCCGACCTATACCGTCTTCGCCGTCGCGGCCGGCCTGCTGTTCCCGCCGCCTGGTGATCATGCGCATCGTCTTTGACGGCACGACGCTGACGCCGGGGCGCACGGGTGTCGGGTACTACACCGAGCACCTGCTGCAGCATCTCGCCCGCGAAGTCGTCAACACCGGCGACGAGATCGTTGTTGTGTCGAACAAGCCGATCGACACGCAGGCGCCGTTGCCGCCGCATGTGCGCGTCCACGATGGCCATCGTTTTCCGATTCGGATCGGCTGGATGCAGCTGCGCGCGCAGCGCGCGCTCGAGGCGCTGCAGCCGGACGTCGCCCACTTTACGAATGGGATGATCCCGATTGGCTCTCCAGTCGCCACCGTCGTCACTGTGCACGACATGAGCCTGCGGCTGTATCCGAACTGCCATCCGGTGCGGCGGCTGCTGCTCAACCGGCCGCTGATGCACGTCGCGATTCGCCAGGCGTCGTCGATCGTCACGGTGTCGAACAGCGCCCGCCGCGATTTGCTGCGGCTGCACCGCGTGGCGCCGGCTCGCGTCGCGGTCGTTCATGAAGCCGCGAGCCCGGCGTTCCGGCCGATCGCGGATCGCGAGTGGCTCGAGAACGTGCGCGCGCGCTACGCCCTGCCGCGGCAGTTCATGCTGTACGTCGGTACGATCGAGCCGCGAAAAAACCTGTCGCGCCTGATGTCGGCGTTCGCCGACGCGCGCAAGGCCGGGATTCCGCACCATCTCGTGTGTGTCGGGCCCTACGGATGGTCGTCGCGCAATCTCGCCGGGCACATCGAGCGGCTCGGCATCCAGGACGTCGTGCATTTCACCGGCTACGTGCCGTTTGAGCACCTGCCGGCGATCTACAACCTGGGTGAGTTCTTCGCGTTCCCATCTCTCTATGAAGGCTTCGGCCTTCCGGTGGTCGAGGCGATGGCGTGTGGCATTCCGGTGCTGACTTCCACCACGTCGTCGCTCGGCGAGATCGCGGGCGATGCCGCCGAGACGATCGATCCGGCCAACACGGATGCGATCGCCGATGCCATCGTTCGACTGGCGACCGATCAGGATCTGCGGCGCGATCGAGCCGAGCGCGGCCTGCGGCGCGCCTGCAGCTTCTCGTGGGCGCAAACCGCGCGCGACATGCTGGCCGTATATCACCGCGCTGCCGGCGTGACGCTGAAAGCGCCGTCGCCGATGCCCGTCGAGGCCGCCGATCAGCGCGTGCCGGTGAAATCGATGTCGAGGAGCCGGCTGTCATGACGACCGCGGCCACAGAAGGCACAGAAAGCACAGACCGGGCAGCCATGCTCTCTCGCCTTGCGTTCGATCGTCTCGCGCCGGGCTACGACGCGCTCGCGTCGGGCGAGGCCTTTCAGCTTCAACGCAAGCAGACGCATCGCCTGTTTGCGCGATGGATTCGATCGGGGTTCCGCGTGCTCGAGATCGGCTGCGGCACCGGCGCCGACACGGTGTTCCTCGCGGGACTCGGCGCCCGAATCGTCGCGTGCGATCCATCGGAAGAAATGTTGATCCGTACGAGGCGGCGGCTGGAAATGGCCGGCCTTGGCGATCGCGCCGGCATCCTCTCGTGCGATCTGCACGATCTGCCGCAGTTCCTCGACGCCCTCGATCACGCCGAAGGCTTTGATGCGATCGTCTCGAATTTTGGCGCGCTCAATTGCGCGCCGTCACTCGATCCGCTTGGCGTCATCGGCCGCCGGCATCTGCGCGCCGGCGGCGCGATGGCGATCGGCCTGATGGGCCGCACCTGTTTGTGGGAGGCGCTGTACTTCACCGCGCGCGGCGATCGTAAGAAAGCATCGCGGCGACGGACGGCGCGGGCGGACGTGCCGGTGGCCGGCATCGACGTGCCGACGTTCTATCACCGGACCGATGAGGTCGCTGCGGCGCTCGGAGCGGAATTCGTTAGAGATGCCGTCATCGGCATCGGTGTGATGGTGCCGCCGCCGTACCTCGAACCGCGCTGGCTGCAGGTGCCGCCGGCGTTGCGCCGGGCCGCGGCCGGCGTCGATCGATTCGCGGGCTCGTGGCCGATCGTGAACGAGCTCGGCGATCACACGCTGTCACGCTGGGTCAAACGGCGGGTGAACCATGGCTGATTTGCTCCTCGGCCAGGCGTATTACCTGCGCTTCGATCCAAAACTCTTCCAGGCGCAACAGCCGTACGCGCCGCTCGGCACTCTGTACGCCGCCTCGTACCTGCGCGAGCGCGGGCACAGCGTCGTGCTGTTCGATGCGATGCTCGCGGAATCGGTCGCCGACTGGGGCGCCGCGCTCGAGCGGCATCGCCCGCGCATCGCCGCGATCTACGAAGACAGCTTCAACTACCTGAGCAAGATGTGCCTGCTGCGCATGCGCGAAGCGGCACTCGCGATGATCGATCAGGCGGTCCGGGCCAAGGTGCCAATCCTGATCTCGGGATCCGACGCGACCGATCATCCCGAGCTCTATCTCCGCCGCGGCGCGACTGCCGTGATTCTCGGCGAGGGCGAGCTCACGATCGCCGACCTCGCCGATCGCCTGCTCGTGGGCGGTCCGATCGAGGACGTGCCCGGCATCGCCTACCTGGACGATGTGTGCGCGGTGCGGCGGACGAGCGCGCGGCCGTTCATCAAGTTACTTGACGACCTGCCGTTCCCGGCGTGGGACCTCGTCGACATCGATCGCTATCGCGAGATCTGGTACGGCCGCCACGGCTACTACTCGATGAACATCGCGACGACGCGGGGATGCCCGTATCACTGCAACTGGTGCGCGAAGCCGATCTACGGCCAGCGCTATGCGACGCGCAGCCCGAAGGCCGTCGTCGAAGAGATCGCGTGGCTCAAGCGCCGCTTCGCACCCGACCACTTGTGGATCGTGGACGATGTGTTCGGCCTGAAGCCCGGATGGGTGGAGGAATTCGCCGCGCTCGTGAACGAGCGGCACGCGCGGGTACCGTTCCGCTGCCTGATGCGCGCCGATCAGGTGAACGCCGGCGTCGCGCGGGCGCTCGCCGGCGCAGGCTGCCAGATGTTGTGGATGGGCGCGGAGTCGGGATCGCAGAAGGTGCTCGACGCCATGGAGAAGGGTCTGCGCGTCGAGGATATCCGCACCGCGAATCGCCTGCTGAAGGCTGAAGGCATCGACGTCGGCGTGTTCCTGCAGTTTGGATATCCCGGGGAGACGTGGACCGACATTGAAGCGACGTTGCAGCTCGCCCGCGAGATCGAGCCGGCTGACATCGGCGTGTCGGTGTCGTATCCGCTGCCGGGGACGCAGTTCTACGAGCGCGTCCGCCAGGAGCTTGGCGTGAAGCAGAACTGGGTTGACTCGAGCGATCTCGCGACGATGTACAAGGCAACGTATGCCCCGGAGGTGTATCGCCGCGTCCACGGTCTCGTGCATCACGAGTTCCGGGCCCGCAAGTCCGCGAACGTTCTGTCGGCGTTGGTAAGAAGTCCGTGGGAGATGCGTCCGGCGCACGCGCGCCGTGCGGCATCGTGGATCTACAACCGCGCGGCGCTGGCGCTGACACGCCGCCGTCTCCAGAACCTTCGGGTAGAACCTTCGTGTTGAACCCTCGTGTCGAACCTCCGAAAAGAATTGCCGTGCTGAACCGACCGCGAGTGGTCCTCTATAACCCACGAGCCGTGTTCTTCACCATGCCGCTGGCACTAATCGCCATCGCGTCAGCGCTCGACCGCGACAGGATCGACGTGGTCATCGTCGACGGCAGGCTCGAGAAAGATCCGATCGCCGCGGTCGTCGCCGCGTCGCGTGGCGCCGTGTGTGTCGGCGTCACGGTCCTCACTGGCGCGCCGATCCACGACGCGCTCGCGGTGAGCAGGGCAATCAAGTCGACGTATCCCTCGATGCCGATCGTCTGGGGCGGCTGGCATCCGTCGCTGTTTGCATCCGAGTGCCTCGACGAACCTGCCGTGGACATCGTCGTCAGCGGACAGGGCGAAGACACGTTCAGGAACATCGTCGATCGACTGATTGCCGGAGAGCCTGTTGCGGGAACGCAATCGGCGCCGCTGAAGGATTTGAACGCGTTCCCCGCGCACGACTACTCGTTGATTCCCGTCGAGCGGTTCTTTGCGCTCAAGGGCTCGCGACAGATCGACTACATCTCCTCGCAGGGCTGCCGATTCCGATGCGCGTTCTGCGCCGATCCCGCGGTGTTCAATCGCGGCTGGACCGGCCTGTCGCCCGAACGAATCGCCGACGAGATCGCGTTCCTGGATCAGCGGTACTCGGTAGACGACGTCGCGTTCCAGGATGAGACGTTCTTCACGCATGCGCAGCGCGTCAACGCGCTGGCCGACGAGTTCCTGAAGCGGAATCTCTCAATCACGTGGACGGCGACGCTGCGTGCCGATCAGGCGTGCCGGCTTGGCGACGAGCTGTTTGCGAAAGTCGTTCGATCGGGCCTGCGTCGAGTGATGGTCGGCGTCGAATCGGGCTCGCAGGAAATGCTCGATCGCCTTCAGAAGGACATGAAGCTCGAGCAGGTGCGCGCGACCGCGGACATGTGCTCGCGTCACGGCGTCGGCGCGATCTTCAACTTCATCGTCGGCTTCCCGGGCGAATCCGAGCAGAGCATGCTGGCGACGCTCGCGCTCGCGAAGGAGCTGCGTCGATCGAACCCGGACTTCGAGACGCCGATCTTTTATTACCGTCCGTATCCAGGCAATCCGATGGCCGAGTTGTCGGCCGAACGCGGCTATGTGTTCCCGCGCGGGCTCGAGCAGTGGGCCGACTTCGATTACGTCGCTGGACGCGGCCCGTGGATCACACCGCGGCAGTGGCAGCAGGTAGAGCGCTTCAAGTTCTACACGCGGCACGCCTGGAAGCCTGGCGCGTGGCGCTGGCCGCTGCGAGCCACGTCGCAATGGCGATGCAATCACGACTGGTACAGCCTGCCGGTCGAAAAGTTGATCGTCGACTTCGTGCGGCCACCGCAGCAGGTGTCGTGATGGACTTGTTGCTGGCCCACGGCTACTTTCTGTCGCTCGACGCCGCCGAGCAGCGCGTCATGCGTCCGCATCCGCCGCTCGGGCTGCTCTATTTGTCTTCGCATCTGAAGCTGAAGGGCGTTCGCGTCGGCGTGTTCGACGGCACGTTTCGAACCATCGAAGACTTCTCAAACACGCTCGAGCGCGAGCGGCCGCCGATCGTCGGGATCGCCGTCAACCTGATGACCAAGCGCAACGCGCTCACCATGATCGCGATCGCCAGGCGCCGCGGTGCGAAAGTGATCATCGGCGGGCCCGATCCGCCGCATCATGCCGCGTCGTATCTCGATGCCGGCGCTGATGTCGTGGTCATCGGCGAGGGCGAGCAGACACTCGAAGAGCTGGTCGAGATGTTGCGATCACCCAACCCGGACTTGTCGGCGATCCACGGCATCGTGTTCAAAGCGGCCGACGGACACATCGTGCGGACCCCTGCTCGCGCGCTGCTGTCCGATCTCGACAGCCAGCCGCATCCCGATCGAGCCGCGATCGACCTGCCCATCTATCTCAATGCCTGGCGCGATCGTCACGGTGTCGGTACGGTATCGCTGATTACCGCGCGCGGCTGCCCGTACACGTGCACGTGGTGCAGCCGATCCGTGTTTGGTGAGACCCATAGACGCCGATCGGTGGCGAATGTCGCCGATGAAGTCGAAGCGATCGTCGATCGCTATCACCCCGAGCGCCTGTGGTACGCCGACGATGTATTCGCGATCCATCGCCACTGGACGATCTCGTACGCGCAAGAGCTCGAGCGACGGAAGATTCGGCTGCCGTTCGAATGCATCTCGCGCGCTGAGCGCATTGATGACGATGTGGCGGGAGCGTTGGCGAGTCTGGGCTGCTTCCGCGTCTGGATCGGATCGGAAAGCGGTTCGCAGAGAATCCTCGATGCGATGAAGCGGAAAGTGTCGGTCGATCAAGTGCAGGACACTGCCGCCCGGCTGCGCCGCCACGGCATCGAGATCGGGATGTTCATCATGCTCGGCTACGACGGTGAGCAGATGGCGGACCTGCGGGCGACCGTCGATCATTTGAAGCACACCTCACCGGATGTGTTCCTGACGACGGTGTCGTATCCGATCAAGGGCACACCGTATTACGACCAGGTGGCCGATCGACTGGCGCCGCAGCAGTGGACCGACGGCACCGATCGCGATCTGGTCGTGCGCGGGCGTCCGGTTCGCACTTATTACGACTTCGCCCGGCGATGGATGACCGCGGAGGTGGCGAAGGATCAGCACTGGCGCCGGGGCCGATATGCGCAGGCCGCCCGCTCCGCATCTTCGGCGCTGGTCGGCAGGATCGGCATGGCCGTGACCGCCAATTGGAGAGAGCGATGATCGTCCTCTTCAATCCGTGGAGTACGCCATCGCCCAAGAAACCGCTGCCGATGTCGCTGCTGGCGATTGGCTCGATGCTCGAAGGCGAGTTCGAATACCGCATCGTCGACGGCAACCTCGAAGCGGATCCCGCGGGCGTGATTCTCGCGATCGCGGATAAGCAGCCGGTTACGGCGATCGCCGTCACCGTGATGCCCGGCCCGCAATTGCGCTCCGCGGTATCAGGCTGCAGACAGTTGAAGCGCCTGCTGCCGGAAGTGCCGATCATCTGGGGCGGCTACTTTCCGTCGCAGCATGCCGACGCGTGCCTGAGCGAGCACACCGTCGATGTCTGCGTGATCGGCCAGGGCGAGCAGACGATCCTGGAGTTGATGCGGGCGATCCGCGATCGAGAATCGTGGTCGTCGATCGCGGGTTTGACGTACCGGCAGAACGGCACGATCCAGCGCACCCCGCCGCGCGCGCTCACGCCGCTCGATGACCTGCCGGACTGGCCGTATCAGCGGCTGCCGATGGAGCGCTACTTCCACAAGCACTATCTCGGCGATCGGGTGGCCACGCACCACTCGTCGTTCGGTTGCCCGTTCGCCTGCAACTTCTGCGCAGTGGTCGGCATGTCGAACCGCAAGTGGGTGGCGCAATCGCCCGACCGCGTCGGCCAGGTGCTGGAGAAATTCAGCCTCCTGTATCGCGCCGACGCCGTGCAGTTTCACGACATGGACTTCTTCATCTCTGAATCTCGAACGCAGGCGATCGCGGATCGACTGACGCCGCTCGGCATGACTTGGTGGGCGCTCGGCCGTGTCGACGAGCTGATGCGATACAAGGACGCGACCTGGGCGGCGATGCGGCGCAGCGGCCTGAAGATGGTGTTCTGCGGCGCCGAGTCGGGATCGACGGAGATGCTGAAGCGCATGAACAAGGGCGGCACCGCGTCGGCTGACCTGACGATCGAGCTCGCGCGCCGGATGAAATCGCATGGCATCGTGCCCGAGTTTTCGTTTGTGGTCGGCAACCCGCCCGATCCTGAAGCCGATCTTTCGCAGACGCTCTCGTTCATTCGCCGGATCAAGGAGATCAACGACGCGACCGAGATCATTCTCTACGTGTATTCGCCGGTGCCGATGGACGGAACGTTCTACGAGGCCGCACAGCACCAGGGTTTCAAGTTTCCGGACACGCTCGAAGGATGGGTCAGCGATCGCTGGCAGACGTTCGCGCTCCGTCGCGATCCGAGCACGCCGTGGTCGCACGGCGAAGTGCGTCAGAAAGTGCGCGATTTCGAAAGCGTGCTGAACGCCTACTACCCGACCGTGACCGACATGCGAATGACGCCGGCGCGGCGGCGGTTGCTGCGCGCCGCATCAGCGTGGCGGTACCACGCGAAAGCCTACACCCGCCCGCTCGAGTTGAACTTGCTGCAGCGCGCATTTCGCTACCAGCGTCCTGAGACGACGGGGTTCTGATGATGTTGCGTTGGCCCTTTGCGCGGCAGCCTGGCGTGATCGAACGACTCGATCCGCAGTCGGCGTACCAACTGTGGGCCGGCTCATATCCGCCGCGGCCGCACAATCCGCTGATGGAAGTCGAGCAGGAGACCGTCCTCGCGCTGCTACCGGACGTGCGCGACCTGACCGTGCTCGACGCCGGCTGCGGCAGCGGACGATACCTGCGCGTGCTCGGCGAGCGCGGCGCGAACGCGATCGGGATGGATCTGTCACCGGCGATGCTGGAGCGCGCGCGGGAGACGACCACTCGCATTGCGAGAGCCGATCTCCGCGCCCTGCCGTTCGATGCGATGTCGTTCGATCTCGTCGTCTGCGGACTGGCGCTGGGTGACCTCGCGGAGATCGAGCTCGCGTTGACCGAGGTCGCTCGCGTGCTTCGACCCGGCGGCGGCGTTGTCTATTCGGTCGTGCATCCCGCCGGCGGGGAGGCCGGCTGGTCTCGCACGTTCGAGAGCGGCGGCACGCAATGGGCGATCGACAGCTTCTGGCATTCGGCGGATCGCCATCGCGAGGCGTGCGCCTCGGCGGGCCTGGTGATCGAGGAATGGAGAGAACCCGCCGTCAAGCGGGCGACTGATCAGCGCGCGATCCTGGTGGTACGCGCGCGGCGATAGACACATGCTGTGGAGCAGGGCCGTGACATTCGTGAACGCGCAGATCGTCCTTCCCGAGGGACGGCTGGCGCGGACGCTGCGCGTCAAGCGCGGCCGCATCGACGGCATCGACGTCGCGCCCGACAAGGGCGATGAGGTCGTCGATCTCGATCGGAGTTTTGTGTTCGCGGGCCTGATCAACGCGCACGATCATCTCGAGCTCAACTCGCAGCCGCGCCTGAAGTGGCGTGAGAAGTACACGAACGCAACCGAGTGGATCGCCGACTTTCAGCCGCGCTTCGAGAGCGATCCGGCCCTGGCGGTGACGATCGCCGAGACGCTGGACGATCGCCTCTGGGTCGGCGGCCTGAAGAACCTCCTCGCCGGCGTCACGACGGTGTGTCATCACAACCCGATGCACCGCGTGCTGCGCCGCCGGTTTCCGGTGCGGGTGGTCGAGCGGTTCGGCTACAGCCATTCGCTGCACATCGACGGCGACGCGGTGGCGCAGTCCCATCGCAAGACGCCCTCCGACTGGCCGTGGATGATTCATGCCGGCGAAGGCCTTGACGACGCGGCGCGCGCCGAGCTCGACACGTTCGATCGCCTCGGCTGCCTGTCGCCCAATACGGTATTCATCCACGGCGTCGCGTTTTGCCGCGAGGCCGCCGATCGCGTGATCGCGGCCGGCGCCGGGCTCGTCTGGTGTCCATCCTCGAACCACTTTCTCTTCGCAGCGACCGCCGATGTCCGGGCGTTCGATGATGCGGATCGGCTGGCGTTGGGGAGTGATTCACGCTTGAGCGGCGAGCGCGATCTGCTCGATGAATTGCAATCGGCGCACGGGACGCGGCAATTGAGTGCGGAGGGACTGGCGCGAACGATCGGCGCCGGCGCCGCGCAACTCCTCCGTCTCGAGGATGGTGGATGCATCGAGGTCGGCGCGCGCGCGGACCTGACGGTGCTTCGTCCGGCCGAGACCTGCCCGTTCGACACGCTCGTCAATGCCACCCGCGGCGACGTGCGGATGACGATGATCAGCGGCGAACCGGCAGTCGCGGAGCCGGCGATGCAGTGCGCATTCGATGCGAGCGGCGTCGATTCGTCGCCGGCCCTGCTCGACGGATCACCGCGGCTCGTGGCGCGATGGATCGGCCGCCACGTCTCGCGGATGCGGCTTCAGGAACCGGGCTTCGAGGTCGCGCACTGATGGTCGGCCTTGGTGAGCTCGCCCGCCGCGCCAGGAGTCGCGTCACGCATCGGCTCGAGAGCCTGCCGATCCTCGCGCTGAGCGTGCACAGTGCCTGCAACTGCAGATGCGTGATGTGCGACATCTGGAAGGCCAACGCCGACAAGCGCGAGATCTCCGCCGATGATCTCGAGCGGCACATCGACGCGATCCGCGCGCTGCGCGTGCAGCGCGTGATGCTGACCGGCGGCGAGCCGCTGCTGCATCGCAATCTCTGGACGCTGTGCCGGCAGCTCCAGGCGCTTCGCATCCGCGTCACGCTGGTCACGACCGGACTGCTCATCGAAACGCATGCCGCCGACATCGCGGCCGCCGTTGACACGGTCGTCATCTCGCTCGATGGTGATCGCGATGCGCATGACACCATTCGGCGGGTCAAAGGCGGGTTCGACCGCATCGCCAAGGGCGTCATGGCGCTGCACGCGGAGTATCCGACTCCTCGACTGATCGCGCGCTCGGTGGTGCAGCGCGGCAACTTCGCGTCACTCCATCAGACCATTACGGCCGCTCACCACATGGGATTCGACGAGATCTCGTTTCTCGCCGCGGACGTTTCGTCGGCGGCGTTCAATCGGCCGGTGCCGTGGACCGGGGATCGGATCGCCGAGGTCACAGTGGCCGAGGACGATCTCGGCAGCCTCGCAGCGTCGATCGAGCGCGCCGTGTCGATGGCGCCCGATCTGTTTCACAACGGGTTCGTTGCCGGCGGCCGATCGTCGCTCGACCGAATCCTGCAGTACTACGAGGCGCTGTCGGGTCACGGCGCATTTCCCACGGTGCACTGCAACGCGCCCTGGGTGTCCGCGGTGCTCGAGGCCGACGGCGGCCTGCGCCCGTGTTTCTTCCATCCTCTGTATGGATCGGCGGCGGACGGTCTTGAAGAAGCGCTGAACTCGAATCAGGCGATCGCGTTCAGGGAATCGCTTGGCGTCGAGCACAATCAGATCTGCCAGCGATGTGTGTGCAGCTTGAACCTGCCG
>Ga0137455_1000106_pt1 | contig 18876 bp, 14 predicted proteins | sample EasRivERMGT600_2_FD_102334 | JGI IMG/M metagenome (GOLD analysis project Ga0137455, IMG submission 102334) | Soil microbial communities from meander-bound floodplain in the East River, Colorado, USA - East River MetaG ERMGT600_2 | ecosystem: Environmental > Terrestrial > Soil > Floodplain ... | reverse complement strand
GTGGACGCCGGCAGGTGCGTTTGAATCTCTGACAGCGAGCGGGTGCGCGATGTTGACGTCCCTTGCGCCGCCGCCAGCAAGGATCGCGCGCGTGAGCGCTCGGCATACTCGAACGCTTTTCCGGAATCTTTCGCGGCGACCTGCAAGGCCACCATGTCCGGGAACAACCCCCAGGATTCATCGAAGAACGAAATCCGGAGCGCTTCGTCGCCGAGGCCGGCCTGCTGAGCCTCGAGCTTTTCGATACCAGATCGAAGCGCGCTCTCGGCAGTTTCGCGGGATGCGCGAGCTTGCGGCGTGCGCGCGAGCAAAAGGTAGAGGTTCGGCACCCTGCCTGGATCGATCTTGGTAAAGAACGCGATCGACTCCCGCAGGCCGCCGACCGATCTTTCCCCGCTGTCCGGCAATTGCGCGCGAGCGATTTCGAGCTCCGCGTTCATGTACGAGCGAAACGATCCGTCTGGGGTCGACTGTAATTGTGCGTTGGCCCGATCAAGATCGATACGGGCGTTAACGATGTCACCGCGACGGATGTTGACAAGCGCCCGTTGAATCGTCGCCTCCGTCAACACCCTCGGATTGGCGTTTGCCGCTTCGCGCACCGCGGCGTCCTGAAACAGCAGCGCCGCTTCGTAGAGGCCCTGTCGGCCGGCAAATAGAGCTGCGTTGTAGACGAGCAGATAGCGGCGTATCGGCTTGCGGAGCCGCGACATCTCCTCGAGCGTGCGTCCGATGTATTCCCAGCTTTCATGCGGGTCGCCGAGCATCCGAAGGGCGTCGGCGAGATTGGCATACACACCGACGACGAACTCACGCTGACCGGACGCTTCATACAGCGACGCGCTCTCGCGGAAGGCAGTGAGTGATTCTGTCAAGCGCCATTGGCGTAAGTGGACGATGCCTCGCACCCAGAGCGCGCGGCCGGTCAGCGTGGTGTACCCAGATCGACGACCGGCTGCGTCGACGCGCGCGAGCCGCCGTTCCGCGGAGGCGAGTTCGCCCTCCTGCAAATCAATCGAGCCAAGCTGTAATTCCGCCCGCAAGTGATAGGGAGCGTTGAGACGCGAGAATGCAGCGAGCGCGCCTGCCAACGACTCGCGCGCGCCGGCGAGATTGTTCGCGTCGTACTGCGACACGCCCTTTGCGTAACTGCTATGCGCGGCGGCCAGGGCAGCGGGATGTGACCGCCACGCGGCTAGTTCGTCACGCGTCATCGGATCACGCGTCACTTCATGAATCGACGAAACAAGGAGAGATGCGCTTGCGATCGCAGCCGGATCGACAAACAGTTCCTGTTCAAGGAATTCGATCGAAGCTTCGGGGTAAAGGCGCACGGTTTCCTTGACGAACTCGGCGTCGCCAATTTTCAGCTTCGCGATGAGTTCCGGCCGCCTGGCTTCCCACAGATCGCGCGCGTCTTCGAGTCGTCGATCGTCGGCGGCATGCTGTGCTGCGGCATTGCGCCATCCTTGATCAGTCTCCGCAGTCGCATATTCAGACCACGGCGCCGGCGATCCGGTGAACGGCGAGAGCCCATCTCGCGCGAGAGCGCGATTGAACAACGCATCGTTCGTGCGCGCGATCTTCAGAGATTTCTCCGCGGCTTCGAGCGCGCGCGCCAGCAGTTCGATCCGTCTCGCGGGCGTGCCCTCCGCTTTCGCCAGATAGGCGGCGCTGAGATCGCTCCACGGCGCCGCCGCCGTCATCTGTGACGCGGCATCCTCAATCGTCGCGATCGCGCGATCGACGTCGCCTTGAATCAGATAGCCGACGCCGAGATCGGCGAGGGCCTCGAGTGTCGGCGTCTCCGTTGCACGCTTTTCCAGCAGCGCGATCGCGATTCGTGTGTCGGGAGACAGCTCCGGAGCGCGATCGCCGGCCGCACGGGTCGGTCCAACCTTCGACGGGGCGAAGCCGCCGGAGAGCCGCGCGTGAAAGGGAAGGGTGGTCGAGACGGCGCTAGCCAGCGCCTCTCGCCCTGAGGGCGCAGGAGCAGCCGCCCGGCATGCGCCCGTCGCGGCGGCGAGCGCGGTCAGCCCGGCAATGACGAACGCACTACGACCGGGAAGTCGCATGGCCGCTTTCACTAAGGTTGGTTCGAGAGTATACGCAAACGGGTGCGGGCCTCATCGGCCCAGCCGGATCGATCGTCAATCGTCAGATACGCCTGCCACGCCGCGCGCGCATCGTCGATTTGCCCGATGGTCTGCAAGGCCAGGGCGCGGTTGAACATCGCCTCCGGCATCAGGCGATCAATCTCCAGCGCGCGATTCGCCATCGCAAGGGCGCGCGAGGCGTTCTCCGTATTGTTCGTGAGGGATGCTTGCGTGAGATACGCGGCCGACAGGTCGCTGAGGATCTTTGCGTCGTTGGGATTGGCTTTGGAAGCTGCTTCGAGAATGCTAATCGCGCGGTTCGGATCACCAGAGACAAGGGCCGCGGTGGCCGCAATCGGCTCGGCCGCGTGCTGCTTTTCAATCTCCGCAATCGCGATGCGAACATCAGGCGACAGGTTGGCCGTGTCATTCGATCCGCGAACCGGACCACGCACCGGCGCATACACGAATCCGCCGGTGAGCCTTGCGTCGAACGTGCGCGCGGTGCCGACCGCGGCGACGAGCTGCTCGAGTGCCTGCTGATCGCCGTTTCCTCGCGGGCCCCACAGGTTGACGGCAAGCACGATCGTCGCGGCCGCGGCAAGACCTGCCGTGATTCGCCACGTCATGCGGCGCGGCTGGAACGAGACGACGTTCGACTTCGCCTGCGCGGTGACCCGCGTGCGCGCCGCCTCCGAGAAGACGAAGTAACACGCCTCGCACGACGCGACATGATCCGCGATCGTCTCGCGCTCGCGCTCCATCAGACGGCCGTCGACAAACGCGCCGATCGTCTCGAGAGACGGGCACGTTCCACCGTTGACTTTCATCGGCTCCGATGCCACGGCGACCCCTTTCGTTCTGCGATGCCAGTTGCGTTCGCCGGCGGCTGCTGGCCGCCGTCCGGATCGTCGCTCGCCCATTCATTCGACGGCGCATCGAACAGCGCAGTGATGTCCGCGTGGGAAATACCTTCCGCTTTCATGGTGTCGCCGACGGTCTTCAGCAAACGTTCGAGCGTGCGATACAACGGACGCTGCTCGAGGTGCAGCGCGCGCGCGATGTCCGCCACCGCGACGCCCTCCTCGAACCGCATCTTCAGGATCAGACGCTCCATCGGCGGCAACGCCTGCCGCGCGCGATCGAGCGCTGACTGCACGCGCCTGGCCAGGAAGTCCCGCTCCGCCGAGACGAGATTGTCGTCGGCCGACGGACCCGTGCTCGCCACTTCCGCGGCGTCATCCTCTGAAACCAGCCGGCGCCCAGGCGTGCGCGCCGCGAACGTGTTGCAAAACTTGAGCAGCGTGTCGTCGATCTCGAGCCGGTGATTGACGCGCGCCGTTTCGATCGCCTGCTCGAGCGTCCAGCCGTCGCGCGTGACCAGCCGCTCGAGCAGGATCGCCGCCGGACCGAGACGGCGCGCTTCGGTCGACGGCCGCCAGCGTCCCCACATGCGATTGCGCCAGTCGAAGAACACGCGCTGCACGACGACGTTGACGTACGTCGACAGCGCGCAGCGCCCTTCGAACTTGCGCAGCACTTCGTAATTGCGCTCGATGAAATGCAGCCGGACGTCCGATCGGAAGTCCTCCGATTCGGTCGCGTTCAACCGGTTGCGCCGGCAGACCTGTGCCGTCACGTCATCGATGACCGGCAGGGCCTCGAGAAATTTGGCTTCGTCGCTCACAACACGCGGACGCTGCGAGATTGTGGACGTTTGATAGGAGGCACCATATGCGTGCCCCGCGCGGACCCCGATGTGCGGCATCAGGGTCTGGCGGGGCCGCTCAGGACGCAAATTATCCGTCATTGGTAAGTGGCTCACAATCACCGGAGGCAGATGGTTAGACGGACAGGCCATCATGGTTTTCCACCACCCCCTCCTGCCGGCGGCGGCGCAGCGGCTTGAGGGCCGAGGCCAGCTCGCGCGCCGACTGGTAGCGGCCGGCCGGGTCGACCGACAGGCAACGGTCAATGACCTCACGAATTGGGCCGTGAATCAGCGATTCCATGCGCATGCGCTGGTTGACGAGGATGTTCGACGCCGTCTCGTAGGACGTGCCGCCGGCGAACGGGCGCCGGCCCGCCACCATCTCGAACAGCAGCACGCCAAGCGCCCAGATGTCCGATTGCACAGTGGCTTGCCGGCCGCGAATGATTTCCGGCGCCATATAGGGCACCGTGCCGGCCGCGCCGCTCGCCGGCGATCGGTGGGTCGTGTCGATCTCTTCGCCCGCGATGCCGCCGTTGCGGCGCACCGCCAGGCCGAAATCGAGGATCTTGATGCGCCCGTCGGGGCCGGCCATGATGTTCGAGCTCTTGAGGTCGCCGTGGATCACGCCCCGGTCGTGAGCGTGCGCCACGGCGGCCACAATCTGGCGCGCGAAGTCGAGGGCGGTCGTCACCGACACCGATCGGCGGCCGCGGATCACTTTCGAAAGGGGTCTGCCCTTGACATGCTCCATGACCAGGAATGGTTCCTCACCGAGGTAGTCCACGCCGTGGATGGTGCAGATCGCAGGGTGATCGAGTGACGCCGCGAGCCGCGCTTCGCGCACCAGGTCCTGAGAACTTTGCCGCCGCGGATCGACCAGCTTGATCGCCACCGTGCGGTGCAGTTGCGTATCACGCGCCAGGTAGACCTGGCCCATGCCGCCGGATCCGAGGACACCGTCGATTCGGTATCCGGCGACGATTTCCCCTGTCTTCAGGGTCGTGGTGCGTTCCTTCGTCATGTCCTGTATCCGAAGAGACGGTCACTGCACGGTGTTTTCCTTGGCCCGCCGAAGCTGCGCTCGTGCGCCGCAGCGAAGGCGGCCCGGACTACACTAGTCGTCTCGAAAGGCCCTGTTTTGGGCCAAAAAGGAGTCATTCATGTCGTGGATCGCACTGGCCTTCGGCGCCGCACTCTCATGGGGCATGTATGGCGCATCGCTGCACCGCGGGCAGCTCGCGCTCGGCAATCCGATGCGCGCGCTGTTGTGCGTCGGCGTGGCCTACTTCCTGATCGGCGTGCTGGTGCCGGCGGGCGTGCTGTCGTCGCAGGGCGAGATGCGCAACTTCAACGCGACGGGCACCACCACCGCGACCTTCGCCGGCGCGCTCGGCGCGATCGGCGCGGTGTTCATCATCTTCGCGTTCCGCAACGGCGGCTCGCCGACCTACGTGATGCCGATCGTCTTCGGCGTCGCGCCGCTCGTCAACGTGCTCACGACGATGATCATGCATCCGCCGAAATCTTCGGTTAGTCCGCTGCTATACCTCGGATTTTTGTTAACGGCCGCCGGAGCCGGAATGGTGTTGTACTTCAGGCCGGCGAGCTGAGCCGCCGATGAAGACGATCCACCGATTACAACGCTCAGCTCATTAAACGATCGTCACGGGGCGGTCGTAGAGGCAACATGCGGACTCTTCTCGGACTCACGATCATGTTGGCCCTGCCCGGCATGACGACCGGACTGGCTCAACACTGGCCCCACTGGCGCGGGCCGTCGCACGACGGCGTCAGTCTTGAGAAGAATCTGCCGGATACCTGGAGCGCCGTCTGCGCATCATCCGGTGACGATGCCGACGAGCCTTCGATTGGTGGCCCATCAGCTGACGGGATCGACACGCCGAGCCTCGCGCCCGGAGGGCGCGACAAGGAACAAAGGGGCCAGCGGCCCGCCGGTACCAACTTCGAAGGTCGGCCGATGGTGCCGACCGTTTGCGACAACATCCAAACCAAGGGCATCTCATGGAAGTTGCCGTTGCCTGCCTACAGCGGCTCGACGCCGATCATCTGGGGCGAGACGATCTTCCTCAACGTGGCGACCGGAACCAATACCGGCGACCTCGAACTGTGGGCGATCGATCGCAACAAGCGGTCGGTGATGTGGAAGCGGCCGCTCGCCGCCGGCAACATCATGCAGCGCAAGCAGAACATGTCGACACCGTCGCCGCTCACCGACGGCAAATACGTCTGGGTGATGACCGGCCTCGGCATCCTCAAGGCGTTCGACTTCGGCGGCAAGGAAATCTGGACGCGCAACATCCAGGCGGACTACGGCAGATTCGGCTTGAACTGGGGTTACGCGAACACGCCGCTGCTGAAAGGTGATGCGCTCTACGTGCCGGTCCTCCACGGCATGAAGACGGACGATCCGTCCTACATCCTGAAGATCGACAAGATGAGCGGCAAGACAGTCTGGCGCGTCGAGCGTCCGAATCCCGCCGTGCACGAATCGCCCGATGCCTACATCACGCCGGCCTGGATCGACGCGAACGGCCGCGCGGAATTGATCATCACCGGCGGTGACCTTGTCTCCGGCCACGACCCTGCCACCGGCAAGGAATACTGGCGCGCTGATGTGCTCAATCCGCAGCGCAACGGCGCGTATCGCATCGTCGCCTCGCCGACGATCGTCAACAACCTGATCATCGCGCCGACCCGCGTCAACCCGATGGTGGCGATGAAACCTGGCGGCAGCGGCGATGTGGCGAAGACGCACGTCGTCTGGACGTTCGCGCAGGGTCCCGACGTGCCGACGCCGGTCAGCGACGGCAAGCTGCTGTATGTCGTGCGGGACAACGGCATCGTGCACGCCCTCGACGTCAACACCGGGGCGATCGTCTATGGGCCGGTGCGCCTGCCGTCAGGCACGTACAGCGCCTCGCCGATCCTGGCCGACGGCAAGATCTACGTGACGACGGAAGAAGAGGGATTGACGACGGTGTTCCGCGCCGGTCCGAAGTTCGAGATCATTTCATCGAATCGGCTGCTCAACGACTGCGCGCCGTACTGCCTGAGCACGGTGGCGGTGTCGGACGGGCAGTTGTTCCTGCGGACGTCTTCGTTTCTGTGGGCGATCGGCGAGCGCCGCCCGCCTTCCCGCTGAGCGCTTCGGCGGGACAGGCCGGTAAGCCCGTAGCCCGTAAGCCCTCAGTAACTCCAAACGATCAACTTGTCGACGTCTTTGACGGCGATGGTGCGTCCCGCATACGCCGGATGCGCCCACGTCGCGGAATCCGCAATCGTGTAGCGCTTCACTTCTTCGAACGCGGTGGCGCTTGGCCTCGCGACGATCAGCTCGCTGTTCGTCGTCGACAGGAGGAGGACGCTGCCGGCGCGGACGATCGACGCGTTGTCCGCTTCGCGTCCCTTGCCGAGCCACAGCGTCTTGCCGGTCGCGGCATCGATTGCGAAGAACTGGCCGCGATTCTTGTTCGACAAGCCGAATATCGTCGTACCGCTCACGGCCGGCGAGCTCATATACATCGACACCTGATCGTTGCTCCAGCGCGGCGTGGCGGTCCATCCCTTTCCAAGACCTGCGGTGATCCAATAGGCGATCGTGGGGTTGTCGAGGCCCGCCGAGATCACGACATCGTTAACGACCAGCGGCGTGACGACGTTCTGGTTGTAAGGTGTTTTCAGTGGCGCTTCCCACAACAACTTGCCATCGGCGACGCTGACGCCGATTACCTTCGATTCCGACTGCGTGATCAATTGCCGGACGCCAGCGATCGTCGCGATGATCGGCGACGCATAGCCGGGCACGTCTCCGGTCCATTGCCATTTCACGGTGCCGGTTGCCGCATCCATCGCGGTCAGCGCGCCGCCCTTTTGTCCGCCGAGGAACGCAATCACCGTCGTGCCGTCAACGATCGGCGAGTTTGACGTGCCGTATTCCTGCGGCACGGGTGGCGCGGGCTTCCGCCACAGCAGCTTCCCCGTCGCGAGATCGTGCGCGGAGAAGATGCCGGAGACGCCGAGCGCGAATACACGGCCGCCCGCGATCGCGGGCGTCGACTTCGGACCGGGCCCGTGGCCGGCCGCCGCCTTATTCATGGTGTATGGCGCATCGACGCCGTCCTGCCACAGCTGCTTTCCCGATGCGAGATCGAAGGCGGTGAGGACTTCACGATTGTCCTGACGCGTGTGCACGATGATGCGAGTGCCGGCGATCACCGGAGAGGCGTGACCGGCGCCGACGGTGGCCTCCCACTTCTTTGTGAGCTGCGCCGGCCACGTCGCAGGCGCGGTGAAGGAGGACGCGATACCGTCACGCGCCGGACCACGCCATTGTGACCACGAAGGCGCCGGCGTTTGGGCGAAGAGAGACGCCGTGAGAGTAAGGACACTGATCGCCGCGATGATATTTTTCATTCGGACTTAATTGCCTCGACAACGGGCGTCGCCGACGTCAGTCGGATCGCGAACAGCGATGCGATGGCGCCAGTGACCAACACCGCGACGAGCAACCCTCCCAGGCTCACAAGTGGCAATGTCTGCGCGCGATCGCGCAGTGCCGGCGCAATGGCGACGATAGCGCATCCGGCGCCCAGTGCGAGTCCACTCGTCACCAGAATCATGCCTTCCGACAACACCATGCTGCGGATATCGGCGGGAGAATACCCGACGGCGCGCAGCAAGCCGATCTCCCGGCGGCGCTCGAGCACGTTGCGGGCGAGCACAGCGCCCAGTCCCACGGTTCCGAGCAGCAATCCCAGCGATCCTAACGCCTGGAACGTCGCGAGATAGGTGTTCTCGACCTGGTGATATGACGCCCACCGCTCATGGGTGTCGGTGACATCGAGCCCGTAGTCGGACAGCCGATCCTCGAGATGCGTCGTCACCGCTGCCTTCTGATCGGGCGCGGTCTCGATCATCCACACGCGATAGCCTTCGTGCTTCGGGAACAGCTGCACGAACGCCGGCTCGCCGATGATCAGCTCCGACTGCATGAAGCTGTCAGCGAGCGCACCGACGATGCGTAGGCGGACCGTAGGGGAGGACTTTAGTCCTCCCGAATCTCCCGGAGTGAACGTGAAGTCGTCGCCGACGCCCAGATGCAGCACATACATCAACGTCGTCTGATCGGCAATCGTCGCGATCGCGCCATCTTCAAAGGTCCGCCTTAACAGCAGCCACGGATTGGCGATCTCTTCAGCGGTTGTCGCCATCGAAGAGGCGAACGAAAAGTGCGGCTCGGTGAAGAAGCGCGGCTCGGGCGCGATGATGCGTGGATTGGTAGGGCGATACAGTGTCAGGCAGCTTGTCTCGTCGCCAGGGCGCAAGCGGAATCTCGTGATCGTGGTGGTCGAGACGATCGGATCCGCGCTCTCGAGTCCAAGACCGTCCCGTCCGTCCGGCGTGTTGGGATCGTGCATCAGCGGCGCGACCGATTCCGCCATGAGCGCGAAGCCGCCGGTACCTGAATGCGGATCGTTGGTGTCGGCCGAGACATCCTTCTTGAACGCGCCGACGCTGACGAGCACGAAGCTCGCAAACGCGATCAGCGCGAGGCTCAGCACCGAGCGCGCCGGCCGCACCGATGTGTGGCGGATACCGAGCGCGAACATGCCGGACAGGCCGCGGCCGAGTTGACTCGACGTTCGTCGCCGCCGCAGATAGATCGATGCGGCGCACAATCCGCCGACGAGCCACGCGCCGCCGGCGCCGAAGAATCCTGCCGTCGGATCCATCGCCCCCGAGACCGCCGCGCCGAGCAGGGCAGCCCCGATGATCAGCAGCAGGACCGCAGCCGCTTTCGTCACGATCGTCGATCGCGTCGACCGCGCGCCGGCTTCGCCTTTCAGCAGCGAGCGCGCCGATCGATGGCTCAGGGCGCGCACGCCGAGCCATAGCGCCATGAGGCCGACGGCCAGTGCGCCGACGACACCGCCGGCGAGCAATGGCGGCGCGACGTGGAGCGTGAGATCGGTGGTGCCGACCGCGCCGATCCACCACGTGCGCAGTCCGTACAGAATCAACGCGCTGTATCCGATTGCGGCCACGGTCCCGATCACCGCGCCGATCCCGGCGAGGATCGCGCCCTCGCGAACGAACACGCCGCGGATCTTCGAGGATGAGAATCCCATTGCCGCCAACACGCCGACCTCGGTGGTACGTTGTTCGAGGCCGACCGCGAAGAAGAGATAGGCGAGCAGCAGCGCCGACACCACGAGGAAGAAGCTGAAGTAGAGGAAGTACTCGCCGAAGTCGGTGGTGCCTTGCGCCGCGTTGATCGCCTCGTCGCGAACGTTGCGGACGGTGAAGCCGGCCGCCGACGGATCGATGGCTCCCGGCTCGATGGTCGTGCCGCCGGCGAATCGCAGCGACGAGACCTTGCCGTAGCGCGAGCCCCAGAGCCGCTGGCCGTCGGCGAGCGACACAAACGCCTTGGGCGCGGCGCGATAGCGATCCCAGTAGTCTTCGTCCTTCTTCCGCACGCGCTTGAGGTCGACCGGGAAGGGCGGATCCCACGACGTGATGTCGGGCGCGTCGCTGATGCCGGGATACTCCGGCGTCAGCGTCTGATCGCCGCCGATGCCGTCCATCGGCACCACCCCGGCGAGCGTGAATTCCGCCGTGTGCGTCGAGAGGCCGTCCTCATCGGACCATAGAAAATATTCCAACGTTACGACATCGTTCGTAAACGCCCTTAAGTCCCTTGCAGCCCAATCGTTTAGCCATAAAAGGGGCCGGGGATCTTTACGTATGCGGCCCTCTGGGCTGGCAAAATCTATCGCGGTGACCGTCGAGTACGGAACTTCGCGATCGCCGATTTTGATCGCGTTGGCCACATAAGTGAGCACCGCCTGATTGCTTGTGGCTGACTCTGCGATCTCCGATAGAAGGGCGTCGCTGATAACGCCGGCGCGGCTCTCGACGATCGTTTCGCCGCCAGGACCCGATCGTGCGCGCAGGCCCAGGTCGTCGAGGTTCTCGACAGAAATGCGAAAAAGATCCCCGGCCCCTTTTACGAGCAGCGTGTTGACCCGAGCGCCGAGATCGAGATCGCGCTGCAGGCGATCCATCGACACATAGAGCGACAACACCGGCCCTTGCGAGGGAGACATCGAGAATTCACCAAGCGAAGCGCGACCCAGCACGTGCGCGATCGTCAGGCGAATCCGAAGACCGGTGATTTCCTTCCGCCCCTGGAGCGATGACAGGGGAATGTCCGTCGGCTTCGCGACGCGGAGCGTGATCGAATCGCCCGCCTTCGCGCCGAGCTCCGCGGCGAGCGCTTCGCTGATCGCGGCTTCGCGTCCCGTCAGCGAGAGTGGCGATTCCTGGAACTGTCCGAAGCGATCGTCGACGCCGTAAACCATGACGCGCCCTGCGGAGCGCTTCGATTCGTCGTGGGACACCGCACCGCCCGCGACGATCAGCGGCGCGGCCTTGACTGCTGGCGCCTTTGCGATCACATCGTCCGCAAGCGCCGTCCGGAAGAATGTCGGCGACGAGACGACGGTATCGGCGGCCCCGAGCCGCCCGAGCGCGATCTGTTTCAGGCTCTCGCGCACGGATGCGCCGACGAGGAGCGCGCCCGCGAGCACGGCGACGGCAACGGCCACGCCAAGCACCACCAGCGTGTTGGTCGCGGCGTAATAGCGAAGGGAGGCGCGGGTGAGCATTGACCGCAGCGTTGCCTTACCGGGGCTCCGCCCCGGTGGTTGTGAGCACGCCGCGGCTCATGCTCCAGCGCTTGCTGAACCGCGCGCCGAGCGTCTCGCTGTGCGTGACCAGGACCATGATCGCCTGCTGCTTCGCATGCAGCGAGATCAGGAGATCGGCCACGGTCGCCGCCGTTTCCGAATCGAGGTTGCCGGTCGGCTCGTCGCAGAGGATCAAGCGCGGCTTGCGGATCAGCGCGCGCGCGATCGCCGCGCGCTGCTTTTCTCCGCCGGACAATTCAGCGGGCCGATGATGCAGCCGCTCGCCAAGGCCGACCTGATCGAGCAGCGCTTTTGCGCGATCGGGAGCGCTCGCGTCGGCCTCGCCGACGAGTGTCGGCACCAGCACGTTCTCGAGCACCGTGCACTGCGGCAGCAGGCAGTGATCCTGCAACACGAACCCGACGTCCTTATTGCGGAACGCAGCCAGCGCCTCGGCGGACAGCGCGTACGGATCCTTGCCGTCGAGTTGCACGGTGCCGCTGGTCGGCGGCTCGAGGCCGCCGATGATGTAGAGCAGCGTGCTCTTGCCCGATCCCGACGGCCCCATCACGCACGCCGCTTCGCCCGCGTTGAGCGACAGCGTCACGTCACGCAGGACCGTGAGGCCACCGGCGGGCGTGGGATATGACTTCGAAAGATGCGTCGCGTTAAGCATGTGCTTGCAGGCGGGTCTGAAGACCCGCCTCTACGTAAGCCTTTAACACGCCGTCGGCCATGTGCTGCACGGTGTAGTGCCGGCGCACGCCCTCCGCGCCGGCGCGGCCGAGCGCCGCGGCCTTCGCGGGATCCTTCCACAGTGCATGAATCGCGTCGGCAACATCGGCGCCCGCTTCCGACTTCGACAGCACTCCGCCGCCGCTGCGCGCGATGATTTCCGGAAAGGCGCCGTGATTCGGTTGGACGACGGGCACGCCGCACGCCATCGCTTCGAGAAGATACAGACCCTTCGGCTCGCGATATCCGCTCGGCACCGACAGCACGTCGATGTCATGGAAGAAACGCACCTTGTTCGCGCGATCGACGGCGCCGCGATACACGAACTCATCGCCGAGTCCGGCTGCCCGAAGTGATTCGGCGATCCGCTCCAGGTACGGCTTGTGTTCCGGCGCGAGATATCCGGCCGCCAGCAGCCGCGACGGCGGCAGTCCTTTTTCCGTCCTCAGGGTGCGATACGCGTCGGCGAGATTATGCAGGCCTTTTTCTGGAGCGATGCGAGCAAAAAACCCGATCGTGAAAGGATCCGGGAACCGGGAGCCGGGAACCGGGAGCCGGGAGGTGATCGTCAGATCGCTCGTGTTCACACCCAGCGTGGCGACGCGCATCTTCGCTTCGGGAATTCGCAGGTAGTCGCGCATGAAGCGCGCGTAGTACTCGCTCACGGCGATGAACAGATCGACGTCGGCCACCTGGCTGCGCACGAGATCGAGCGCTTCGGTTCGATACGGCTCGGGCAATCCTTCGAGAAAGAGATCCTCGCCCTGCAGCGTGATCACGACCGGCCGGCCCAGTGCGCGCTTCAACGGCGCGGTCAGGCTAATCAGCAGCGTGTAGGGAATGTTGACGACGTCCGGAGGAGGATCGCCCTTCACGAACTCGATCAGCTTGTCGATCTCCTTGCGCTGGTGGCCGTTCGGTCCGCGCAGCGTCGACACCGTCAAGGCGCCGAGCTGTTTCGGATCGACCGCGATCGAGCCGCTGGTGAAGAACTTGATCACTGGCGGCGCATCGACGAGGAAGTCGAGCAGTCGATGGCCGCGGAACCACGGCATGTGCTGCTCGAGGTAGACGCTGATGCCGCCGAAGAACACTTGCTGCTGGCGGCTGACGTTTTCCTCGTCGGTGAGCGTCGGCGTGTAGAAGGGCAGCAGCGTGACGTCGTGGCCCTGCCGGATCAATTCCGCCGCCAGCGCGTTGTCGCGCAGGCAGCTGCCGCAATACATGGAGGCGGCGCCAGCAGTGAGGGACAGGATGCGCATCGAGGGACGGCCTATACTGCATCAATCATGACACGCACGCACGTCGTCCTGTCGACCCTCACGTTCCTTCTCGTGGCGTCCCTCGTCGCGGCGCCCGAGACGCAGTCGGTCCCTCAAGCCGTCAATGGGTGGCGCGAGTATCCGCTGCGCGAGGGCGTGATTTCGATCCAGCCCGCGAAGTGGCGGACCGACAAGGTCCTGGTGCCGGTCCGGGCCGGACAGGGCCTGGAATACAAGTTGACGATGAAGAAGGGCGAGGGGCTGGTCTACAACATCAGCTACGGCGCCCTCAGCGATCCAAAGCTGATGGTCGTCGAGTTCCACGGCCACACCAAACAGGTCGATGGCGTCGGCGACTTGATGTTCTACTCGAAGACCGGGGGTTCTCCCGAGAGCGGCGTGTTCACCGCGCCCTGGGATGGCATCCACGGCTGGTATCTCAAGAACGACAGCCCCAAAGACGTCGTCGCGATCCTGGAGCTTGCGGGTTTTTACGCGATCGAGAAGTAGCTTACGCGAGCCGCTGAATCGCGCGCCGCGCGTAGAGGTGCTCGAAGAGATTGCCCTCGTGCGGCTGATCCCACCCGATCTGCGTCGTCGACAGCGGACCGAAGTTCAGGCGATCGACGTGCGGCGAGGCGACGAAGCGGGCGCGGAATGCCGGATCGTTCGAGATGCAGGAGACGACCAGCGACGGTCCGAGGCAATCAGGCAAATCTTCCGCCTTCACCTGCACGACACTGGCGAACGGGAACAGGAATTCGCGATTGGCAAGCGGATGACTCGCTTCGCAGCGGATCACGGTCGGCAAGAGATAGTTTCCGCCATGCGCTGACGCGACGCGATCCGAGCCGCGAACGGCCGCGGACACGTCGCGGGCCCCGCCGCTCTCCCCCTTCGCCAAGGCTTCGGGGGACAGGTCGCCCTTCATGTCGCCATCGATCGTCGCGGAGATTCGTTTCGCCGTGTCCGGATCCGCAAACGGCGCCAGCACCGCTTCCGGATCGTCGGCAGATCGTGGAATGACCGACGACAGCTTCCTCGCGAGCGCCTCGGCGATCTTGTCCGCGTGCTTTGTGACCCACACACCCGACGCGTTCACGCATGAGCGACCGCCGTTGTTCGACATCGACTCCGCGATCACGTCGATGTATTGCTCCCACTGGTCGGCGAGATCGGGACCGATCACGACCTTGCTGTAGCCGGGGCCGTGCACTTCGACGTGGCCGCTGGCTTTCCATCGCTTCGTCGATCCGACATCGCCGAACACCATGCCGCGGCCGGTCGATCGCAGGATCTCGTTGCCGCCGGCGTGATCGGTCGGGTAATAGGAGAATGCGCCGGCCGGCGCGCCGGCCTTGACCCACGCGTTGATGATGCGCAGCGGCGTCCACGGCTCGGCGCTGCCGGGCTTCAGCACCAGCGGCATCTTCAATACCGGCGTTGGCGCCCACAGCGAATGCACGCCGGGTGAGTTGCTCGGCAGCACGACGCCCAGCGCCTCAGTGCGCGGGAAGAAGCTGAGCATCTGTCCCTGCACGGTCCCGTAGCCCGCATCGAGCACCGACAGATCGAGGCCGCGCGTCAGGCCCGCGAGCACTTCCTCGACCTTGTCGAGGACGCCGTGCACTTTCATCATGTTGCGGCGCACGTTGCTGAACGGCATCCCGGTCGTTGCCGACACCTGCTCGATATATTGCTGCGGCGTCTGCATCGTCCCGCTCTCCGGATCGAGCGGCAGTGAGTCGGTGAGGAAATGATTCGCGGCCTTGCCGGCCATCTTCACGAGCTCGGTGACCGGAATCGCCAGCAACAGCGCGCGCGCTTCCGTCTGCTTCAGCAGATCGCGTCGAATCAAGCCGACGTTCGCCTGGCTCATCGACACAAACGGCTCGCGCGTGCGGAAGTGCGGCGTCACGACTTGATTGACACTGCGATACGGAACGCCCCATCTCAGAATCGGTAAATGCAACATGTATTTCCCTGATCCCTGATCCCTGATCCCTGATCCCTGATCCCTGACTAATACACGCCCTCGACGACGCTCTTTTGAAACCGAGAGAACGGGCGCACATTCCTCACGCCATCCCAGGGGTACTCTTCGCAAGGCGCCTCGCGCTCGCACTCATCGCGCTCGAGGAAGCGCGGCATAAAGAATTCCTTGGTGAGCGTCGTCAGACGGGCGCGACCCGTCTGGCCATAATCGACGAGCCTGATCGGATTGTCCGGATCGACCACTTCGATCATCGCCCGCGGCGCCGGCGGGTAATAAATAATCGCCCAATTGTCTTGAGGCCGCCGCTTCGGGCTGGCGGCGAGGCCCATCAGCGTGTTGCCGTAAGTCGGGCGAAACTCGGCGCCCTCCATCAGCTCTTCGACCGCGAAGCGATGGAACTGCGGCGTCATCTCGGTGCCGCCGCAGAACACGCCGGTGATGCCGGCCTTCTTCAGCGAGATGCGCTCGCACAGCGCTTCGAGCAGCTTCGGCGTCGTGAACAGGCACTTGATGTTGTCGTGCGCCTTGAGGAGCGTCAGCGCCTGGTCGATGACGTGACGCTTGTAGAGCTCCATCATCTCCATCTCGCCCATCTTGATCAGCTTGATGACCCAGCGCGGATCGAGATCGACCATGAAGCAGATGCCGCCGCGATGCTGCGCAAGGTGCTCGATGGCAAGGCGCAGGCGCCTCGGGCCGCTCGGGCCGACCATCAGCCAGTCGGAGCCCCTCGGGAATTTATCGTCCGGTAGCGTCTTGCTGTACATCTCGTAATCGATACGGAAGTCGTCGATGTTGATGCGCGACTTCGGCACGCCGGTGCTGCCGCCGGTTTCGAACGTGTAGATCGGCCGGTCCTTATAGGCGCGCGGCACCCATCGGCGTACCGGTCCGCCGCGCAGCCATTCGTCCTGGAATTCGCCGAAGCGATCGAGGTCGTTGTAGCAGTGGATCTCCTTGCGCGGATCCCAGCCGGCCTTCTCGGCCCATTGCAGCCAGAACGGGCAACCGGTTTCAGGTGAAAAGTGCCACCGCATCAGCTCTCGCACCCACGCATCGAGCGTGGTGCGAGCCTTCTCGAGCTCGGGAACCGCAACGGGCATATTTGAGGAATTGTATTAGAAATGATTACTCCTTATTGGCGTGCCATTCCGCCCCGACACATGGGCGGACGCTGCCGGCCAGGCCGACGCTGACAGCACCCATCGCTTCGTTCGGTGCCAGGATCCTGCCGGAGATGGCGACGATATTCTCCTCGACGAATGAGAATTCACCGTGGATGATTGGGGCCGGCGGCGACAACCTCACCAACCCTGACGCCTCGCAAGTGATGCTGACGACTGCGCCGTTTACCACTATGAACGTGAACGGTTGGTCGTAGTCGCCAGCGAAGGACACCCCTCGCCAGTCCCCATTGACGTCGAAGGACTCCGGTGCCGCGAACGTATACGCGCCAATCGCCACGGCGTTCTGACCATCGACGTTCGTCACCACCACGTCGACCGATCCGGGCGCGTGACTCGGCGCGGTCACGAAGATCGCGCCGGAATACTTGTCGAAGTATGCGGCCGCGTTCGTCGTGCCAAGGGCCACACGGGTGCCCGGCAACAGCCCGGCTCCTGTGATCTTGATGTGTGCGCCACCACCGGTCGACCCGATCGACGGTGTGACCGAGAGAATAGTGGGGGCGGCGAGATCAGTCACGGTGGTCTTACTCACCGCCGGCGGGGACGGGGCGGTTGGCCCGTGACCGCACCCGGCGAGAAAGCAAGCCGTCAGAAGGCTCGCCGTAAATGATCGTCCCCATCGATTGGCGCGCGTTTTCTTCGTCATTTCTGGCTCCCTGTCTAAGAAGCGGGAACCGGTGACCAGAACTTGAAAGGGCCTAGAATGCGTGGATTACGGACCACGACTCGAAGGTCACCGGACTGCTGCTCAGATGGGGACAGGGCGACCAGGGCGCCCTCGAGCAGTTGATCCCGCTCGTCCACCACGAGCTTCATCGCATCGCGCGATGCTGCATGGCGGGCGAGCGTGTGGGGCACAGCCTCCAGGCGACGGCCCTCGTCAACGAGGCGTATGTCCGCCTGGTCGACGGCAAGGCCGTGCCATGGCACGACCGCGCGCACTTCCTCGCCGTGTCCGCGCGGGTGATGCGCCGCATTCTCGTGGATCACGCGCGCGCGCGCCATTATCAAAAGCGTGGTGGAGACGCCGCGAAGGTGACCTTCGATGAAGCACTCGTCGTCACCAACGAGCCGGCGACCGACTTCGTGGCACTCGACGATGCCCTCGAGGCGCTGGCGAAATTCGACGAGCGGAAGAGCCGTGTGATCGAGCTTCGGTTCTTTGGCGGATTGAGCGTCGAAGAAACAGCGTCCGTTCTGAAAGTATCGCCGGCGACCGTGATGGGTGACTGGCGGCTTGCGAAGGCATGGCTGAAGCGCGAGATGCGTGGCGAGTACGAGCATGACGCCTGAACGCTGGCAGCGGATCGAGGCGCTGTATCAGGAGGCGCTCGCCAGATCACCGGCCGATCGCACGGCGTTTCTCGCTGCGGCGTGCGCCAATGACGAGGCGATGCGGCGCAACGTCGAGTCGCTGCTGGCCGAGTCAGAGTCGGACGATGGCTTCCTCGCAAAACCACCGCTCCCGATGTCAGCGCATGCCGTCGCCGATATCGGCCTCACGCCGATGGCCGGTACTTCGCTTGGCGGCTATCAGCTGCGCACGCTGTTGGGCGTGGGCGGCATGGGCGAGGTCTATCAGGCGCACGACCCCAAGCTCGCGCGCGACGTCGCCATCAAGATCTTGCCCAGTGCGTTCACGAGCCACCCCGATCGGCTCGCGCGGTTCGAGCGCGAGGCACGGATGCTCGCGGCGCTGAACCATCCCAATATCTGTGCGATTTACGGCTTCGAGGACGCGGATGGCATTCGCTTCCTGATTCTCGAGCTCGTCGAAGGAATGACCCTTGCGGACACGCTAGCGCAACGATCGAGTTCACATGTGAAGGACGTGGCCCTGCCGCTTGACCGCGCGCTCTCGGTCGCTCGACAAATCGCCGACGCGCTCGAAGTCGCGCACGACAAAGGCATCATTCACCGCGACCTGAAGCCCGCGAACATCAAGATCACCCCGGACGGATCCGTGAAGGTGCTCGACTTCGGGCTCGCCAAGGCCGTCGATGGCGACGGTTCGTCGCCCGCCCTGACGCATGCACCAGCGGCGACACCGAGTGAGGCGCTGCACGGCGCGATCATCGGCACTGCCGCCTACATGAGCCCCGAGCAGGCGCGCGGACTGCCGGTGGACAAGCGCACCGACATCTGGGCATTCGGTTGCGTGCTCTACGAGATGT
>Ga0137455_1000105_pt1 | contig 18991 bp, 12 predicted proteins | sample EasRivERMGT600_2_FD_102334 | JGI IMG/M metagenome (GOLD analysis project Ga0137455, IMG submission 102334) | Soil microbial communities from meander-bound floodplain in the East River, Colorado, USA - East River MetaG ERMGT600_2 | ecosystem: Environmental > Terrestrial > Soil > Floodplain ... | reverse complement strand
GGTACAGACACGTCAGACCATGTAACACCCTGATCGTGCGAAATAACAACGGGAGAGAAGGGAGAGGCTGTCGCTGCACCAACAGCAACAATGTGAGATGCACCTTGAATGGCTGTGATGTCGTAATAGCCATTGCCCGCTCCTGACGGATGGGACTTAACACGCGCCCAGGTAACACCGTGATCAAGACTTCGCCAAACACCCTGCGCCCCTGCCGAACCGGAAACAGCCGCTAAAATAATTCCGGTCGAAGCAACTTTGGCAAAAGCATTGACCGAATCGCTGCCACCACCGAACGCACCGATCTGTGTCCAGGTTTGGCCGTTGTCTGTCGAGCGATAAAGGCGTGCCGCGCTATTAGTTCCGGCCAACACGGCACCGGAATTAGTCTGGATAAGAGCTTTGACATCGCCTAATAGTGCCACTTAAATTTTTCTCCCTAAAATTTTAATTTCTGTTGACGAATTAAAATTTTTATATTATTCTTAAATCTCACCACTGTCTCAGGGACTTCCAAACAGGACTGCCAAGCCACAAGCGACCTATACACAACCGGCTAGTGAGACTTAGCCGGTTGTGTGTTTTACACTCCGGTTTGCCAGCCTGAAACTGTCCATTCCCGTTTGCTGGAGACTTCCACACAATCGAACTTTCCTGGTGGCGTAGATAGCCATATCCCATGCTCGATACGAATGGTAAGGCTGATAAAAGTCGCCCCAACAGCATCGTCAAAGAAGGGCTGTGTATAGGGATTTTCCAGTTCAGGACAGCTAATCATGTGGACAAGTGCATAACGAATATTTGTCTCTCTCGCTGCCCTGGCAACAATGTAATAAGGCAACAGAGTATAGTCACTTGCCCAATAATCGCTGGCTGCTTCCTGAAAGTCAATCAGGTCTTGTTGATATTGGATCAGCGCATCCTGGCTTCCGGCTCTGGCTGCGACTTCAATCACATCGACTGCATTGTCGAAAACTTTGCCTCTCAGTCGCCGTCCTTGAGACTGCGGGCTGGATGACCAATAGCCGCCGTCTTTGTATTGAGCGATCTGGGGCTTGTAATTGATCAAAAAATATCCGGCTCGATCACCCAAAAAATTTAATATATTTAATTGCCCATTTGATTTAACTGAGCCATTGGTGATGTGCAGTAGCGGAACTGGATTACAGCCGATGACCGCTGCCACATTGACTGCTTGGGCATAAGCGGTGGCTGTTGCCGTGCTGGTTCCAAAAGCTGCGCCGCGTATTTGTCCCTTTGTAAAAATATGGGCTATCGCAGTTCCTACACCGGCAGCTACACCCTGAAGGTGAAATACACCTTTAAGATGGGCAACATGAAAAGATGTTCCGGCTGCATGACCTACACTGTGGTAGTCGGCATGGATTGTGGCTGTAGCGGTACTATCACCGAAAGAATTTCCTAAAACACTGGTTATAGCTCTTAGAAAAGCTACAGCAGTCGAAGTTCCCGCAGCCAGAGCAACAAGATTCTGGTTACTTTTTGGTATGGCCGTTGCTGTGGATGTACCAGCAGTCACTCCTTCGAGTCCAGCTACACCTTTTAGAACCGCAGTAGCAGTCGAAGTTCCGGCTGTGTCCCCAAAAATCGTTGTAGAATAAATAACAGTCAGTTTAGGTCTTGCACTTGGCGTTGCACTATCGGAAGTATGGAAATTTTTTCTAGAATCACTGTCCGACGTACCAAGTATCCACCAACCATAATTGGGATTTCCAGCCTGCCAAAATTGAAGGTCAGCCGTCACATTCCAATCATAAGGTATACCCATCGTAGTGATAAGTTGGGTATCAGTTGCTACAGTCTCATAATCAGACCCCGCTGCACCGCCAAGACCACCCGCCCAGGCAATCGACCCATTGGTGTTGCGTGCGCCATAAGTTGAGGCATTTTCTCCAGCACCAGGAGCGGTATTATTTTTAGTTCCTTCAAACCACTCAACTTTACTGCGATGAACAGCAACATTACGATCTGTTACCGAGTCTTCTGTTACAGGTACAAGCTCCAAAAAAGCGGATATGATTGTAGAGCCGAAAGGGATCGCGCTTAAATCGAATTTAAGCAAGCCTTTCTCTGTGATTAAAGTACCACTAAAATTTCCAGCACCCAATACAGTTGCAACACCATAATTAAAAGTAGAATTGGATGATCTGAGTCTAGTATCGATGCCGTTTGTAGCATCAGGCTGTAATATAAGAGTTGGCATTAGCTCATCCTGGTTACTCTTGTCACAATTTGCTCAACTCGATACTCTAACTCAGCAGCATCCATCTTGTCGGAGACATAGATCGGGCCGATCTGGATAGGCGCATTGACTGTGTGGTAGCTGTAATTGTTATTCGGCCCGCCACCCATTGTCTGCCCACTCATACTACCGATAATTCGATTGAGAGCTACCTGACCAAAACCAGCCATACTGCTGCTGAGTTGGGCTGATACCATTCCAGCTTTGTTCATGGCGTTCTGGAGAGCTTGGTTGATCATGTTGGTTTGCTGATTGGCAAAAATTCTTGACCCGCCTGGTAATTGTACCAGTTCCGGTCCCTTTTCACCGACCATCACCAAGCCACCTGGAAAAGAAGCTGCGCCCTTTGCCGCCATTGTAAGCCCTGGCGTGAGAATAAGTTGCCCAGGAGTAGGGACAAAAGATTGCGGAGCAACAGAAGGGGCTGCTGGTGTTGGTGTTGGCGTCGGCGCAGCCTTATCTCCTCCAGTAATCTGGTCAATGATAGTCTTTCCCGCGTCTATAGTGTCCTCTACCGGATTAGGCAGAGCGAGATTCATGCCAGTTATCCAGTTAAATAAATTGAGCGAATTCTGAGCAGCATCAGCTACCATGCCAAAAGGACTGGCGTGCAGCATTGTCGCTTTTATTTGCGACCATACATACGGGCCAATATCGTTTCGATGTTCCCAAATAGCATCTCCGACTGCCCTTCCCAAACCCTCAAACATATCCCCTATAATATCAACAGCAGACTGGCCTACATACTCCCATGCAAGTGTCCAGTTGTTATCGTCTACGATTGATCTTACAGCTTTAATAAGACGTTTCTGCCAACTTCCTTCAGGAGAGGCATCGTCTAATTGCGCCAGGGCATCACTGGCTGCCCATCGAACAAGTGTCCAGGCAGCAGGGAAATTTCCCTCTGTTAGAGCCTTGACAGCATCGACCAAACGACCCTGCCAACTCTTATCCGCAGTAGCATCATCCAGTTTGGCAAGCTCGTCATTGATGACTGCTTTTACTTCTCCCCATGCACCAACAAAGTCGCCTTCCTTGAGTTTACGAACACCCGCAATTAAATGCTGTTGCCAGCTACCAGTTGTAGTTCCGGTTTCGAGTTTCGCCAGAGCCATATCGATAACAGCTTTCACTTCATCCCAGGCAGTTACAAAGTCCCCCTCTTTCAAAGCACGCACACCTTTGATCAGATGACTTTGCCAGCTACCCTCTGTCGCTGCTTCTTCGAGCTTGGCAAGCGCCGCATCGATAGCAACCTTGACCTCACCCCAGGCAGTAATGAAATCACCCTCCTTGAGTGCGCGAACAGCTTCCGCCAGATGATATTGCCAGCTTGTTGGATCAGTCCCTTTTTCGAGTTCAGAGAGCGCGACATCAATTGCTCCCTTAACTTCTGTCCAGGCAGTAATAAAATCACCCTCTTTTAGTTTGCGAACACCTTCAATCAAGTGTCGCTGCCAGCTACCCTCAGCGGTGTTATTTTCCAGTTGTGCTAAAACAATATCAATTGCACCTTTAACTTCTCCCCACGCCCCAATAAAGTCGCCCTCTTTAAGTTTGCGAACACCCTCAATCAGATGGTTTTGCCAACTGTCCGGTGTGGTTCCTGCCTCTAAAGCAGAAAGTGCAATATCAATAGCTCCCTTGACTTCTTTCCAGGCTTCAATAAATTTACCTTCCGTGAGATCATGGACAGCCTTCGTCAGATGTTTCTGCCAGCTTCCCTCTGCCTCTGCATTCTCCAGAGCAGTTAAAGCTGTATTGACACCTTCTTTAGCCTTGTCCCACGCACCCTTCCAGTCACCATCGATTAGTTTCTCGACCGAATCAATGAAGGGATCGAACCAATCCGGAGTTGTTTCTTTGAGCTTTTCAAGAGCGCCCTTTGCACCGAGCTTGGCATTTTCCCAGGCAGCTAACCATTCGCCATCTAATAAATTTTCGACAGAAGTCAGGAAAGGATCGAACCAATCGGGCGTTAAATCTTTTAATTTTTCCAAAGCTCCTTTAACACCGATTTTAGCGTCGTCCCAGGCAGCCTGCCAGTTACCCTTAATCAGTTCTTGGACAGAGGCAATAAAAGGATCGGCCCAATCTGGGGTGAGTGCTTTCAACTGATCCAGAGATTGAACCACGCCTTCTCTGGCATGATCCCAGGCAGCGATCCAGTCCCCACTCAACAGGTTCTCGACTGATGTTAGGAAAGGATCAAACCAGTCAGGTGTGAGAGTTTTAAGTAGCTCAAGAATACCGACTATTCCCCGACGAGCATCTATCCAGGCTTGCATCCAATCGCCTCTGATCAAATCCTGAACAGAGGAGATGAAAGGATCAAACCAATCGGGAGTCAGAGTTTTAAGGGCTTCAAGTGTATCGACAACTCCCTGCTTTGCACTTTCCCAGGCTCCGATCCAGTCGCCTATCAGTAATTTCTCAATAACATCGACAAAACCCTGTGACCAGTCCGGTAGATAGAGACGAATCTGTTCGAGCATATCAATGGCGAAATCTCTGGCAATCGTCCAAACTTCATACCAGTGATCCTGAATAAAATGCCATAGAACTGCCCCCATCTCCAGAACCCAGGGAGTAATATACTGGGAAATAATTTTGAGGGCTTTCTTAGTCAAGTCTACTGCTGTGTTCCATGCTCCCGACCAATCACCATTGATAAGCTGTTGGACAAGGGTGATAATCTCACCCGCCCAGGTCGGTACAAATTGCTTGATAAATTCCAAAGCTCCGGTCGCTGCATTTTGAGCGTCCCGCCATGCGGCTCTCCAGTCCCCTTTGAGGACTTTGACAATGAAATTGGTGAAAGGAAGATTGAGACTCTCCAACCGAGCGACAATAAAATCGAAGGACATTCTCGCTCCATCTTGAATGTTTTGCCATGCTTCCGCCCATCTTCCCTCTAAAACATTTACCAGGAAATTTGTAAACGGTCGGTCAAAACCACGCAAGACACCAATGATAATATTCAAATATTTTCTGGTTTGGCCGACGATATAAATCCAGGCTCGATCCCAAGCGCCGGTTAAGACATCCGCCAGGAATGTCGTGAATGGCATCTTGAGGGCATATAAAAATTTAATAATTAAATCAAAAGTTTTTCTGGCAACATCGACCAGTCCTGCCCAGGCTTTGCTCCAGTCTCCACTAAAGACATCTTTAAGGATATGGATAATGTCCTTGAAAAATGGTGGAACGACTCCTTCCAGTTCAGTCAGAACCGTCTTAACAACAGCCAGAACATCGTGCCAAGCATCTTGCCATTGTCCAGTCAAAACCTTGTTGATGAAATCGATAATTGGCCCTTGAATCTTAGGCCATGTCTTTTCAAAGAAAGACCGGATTCCACCCCAATCGGTTTCCCAGGCTTGTCTGAGAAAGGCAATCCCACGTGTGACAGCAAAGAAAGCAGCAACCATCTTTAGCAGACCAGGAACAATATTAAGCAAAATAGCTCCGGCTGCGGCGATCAGCACATCTTTTAGCTCGACATTGTTTAGGATGAACTCGATGATTGGCCGGAAAGTTTTCGATAGGCTGCCAATCAAGTCCCAGACCTGACCCGCAAATTCCTTGATCCAACTGACCGTCTGGACAACTTTGCCGATGAAGTCCCTCAAGCCAGGAGACATCTTTGCCAACCAGTCATTCATCTTGCCGCCACCTGTTATGACATCGACAATGTAGTAGGCCAAAGCCTCTAAATTATCAATGAGCATGGGCAAAAGTTTTTCGACAAAGGGCATGGCCTTATCAACGAGTTTAGCCAGTATCTCAGCCAAATGCCCAAAGAAAGCAACAATGCGCCCCTGATTAGAACTACTCAGTTCGGAGAGATAGTTGACAATATTGAGCAGCATGTCTTGGAACTTACCACCGACTTCGCGCTGAATCGTCTGCCAAATATCCTGAAGATTCTTCCAACGAGCGGCGAGTGTCTTTGTTCGAGTAGCAGCTGCTTCTTCGGCTGTCCCTACCGAACTCATGGTCGCTTTGAGGGCATCGTAGGCGTCCGCAGAGCCATTTGCGAAGTAGATAGCAGTCTCCAGGGCATCATTGCCGAAAATCGTGCGTAGGGACGCTATTTTCTGTTCATCGGTCAAACCCGCCATCGCGGTTGAGAGAGCCGTGATCGCGGCGGCGTTACCGACATAGTTTCCTTCAGCATCGAAGAAAGCATTGTTACCCGCGACCAAAGAAGTTCTTAACTCCTCCATGTGATCGGTATGGGCCTGAAGAAGTTCATCATAGTCATAGAGGCGCGGATCAAGATTATCAATTCTCTCCTGAGTAGCGGCGATTTCAGAGACAATGTCTGTAAATTCATCAGATGTATTGCCAGTGAACAGGCCCAACTTCTTCATTTCATCTGCCGACTCTTTGGTGAGCGGGACCAGGCGTTCGAGAAAGTTTGTGTAACCCGTACCGGCTTGGCGTGCTGTGTGATAAAGATTGACCGTCGCACCAATGGCAGTGGCAAAATCTTCGATAGAAATTTTTAAGTTTCCGGCTGCTGCACCACCATTGCCAAGAGCCAATGCCCAATCGTTAAGGTCGATACGTGAGCCGTTAATCACGTTCTGTGAAACATCAGCAATACGATTGACTTCAGAAGCCTGAAGTCCAAACATCTGCATAGCCATCGTCGCCACATCTGCGGCTTCAACAAAGCCACCCCCTGTTGCATTCGCCAAAAGGATAGCCGACTCAGCCGCGCCGTTGAGAATGTCGGTCATCTCGATACCATTACGGGCAAGTTGCTCGACTGCACTCGCCGCTTCTTCAGTTGAGACAACCAACTGCGGATCAAGACCTAGCTTGGTGATCTTTTCGGCAAGGGGTTCGACTTCCTGGCGGGTTTTGCGGAGGACGGAAGCGATGTCGGCCATCCCTTGCTCAAAGGTGGCTGCTCCTGAAATACTTTCTGCCAACCAGTTACCGATTTTGTTACCCGCCAAGACCAAAGCTCCGGTCACGGCTGCGGTTGCAACTGTTATGATTTGAAGAAGACGGTTGCCAAAGTCTTTGTAAGACTCTAAGACCTGGCTTGCCATGCCCTGTAGGATACTGACAACTTTTCCCGCCATCGCTGTGAACGCACCAACAACTGTGCTTACCAGACTGCCCAAAATTCCGGCAACAGCAGAAACCATCTGACCGAAAAGCCTGACCACAGTCGAAACTAAGTTGCCGATAATTCCGGCTACTGTCTTCAAAATATTGGTAAAGACACTAAAAATTGAAGAAGCCAAGCTCCCCAATGTCCGCATAACCGACCCGACCAGGCTACTAAATGCGCCAATAATCCCGCGCACAATGTTCATAGCAATGCCGACAATGGTCTGGAGAAGATTCTGAAAGAAACCAATGATCGAGCGCACTAAGTTTTGGACAATTCCCACCACTGTCGATAGGAGCGACATAAAAGCTCCTACAATGGATGAGACAATATTCTGGACAATACCAATAATGCTGCGCGCTAAACCAACTATTGCATTGACGATGGCAGAGACAAGGTTCTGAATAACCTGATAGACTGTCTGTAAGACATTAGTAATAACCTGGACTAGAGTTTGAAAAATATTTTTGACAATATTGACGACCTGACTGAGTGCGCCAATGATCACGGAAGCAATAGTCGAGAAAATTTGCTGGACTACGCCCACTAAAGCCTTCAAAACATTGCCGATAATCGAGACAATCTGGCCCAGAATCGATGTGATAATCCCTGCCAATTGGCCCAGAATCGATGCCACAACTCCCACAACTGCCCCAAAGACAGAAGTGAAAATGCCCAAGACCTGTCCCAAAACACCGGAAATAATGCCCAGGACAGTCTGCATCCCTTTCATTACTAAACCACCAACCAATGCTAGACCCTGACCGACAACGCTGGTGATAATGCCAAAAATACCAGTTGTAATCGACCCTAAGATTGTACCGATCACAGCACCAGGAATACTGGCAATACTGCCGCCGAGCGCGCCAAGACCGCCAACAATTCCACTCGAAATCGAACCGCCAGGATTATTCAAGAAACCGGAAGTTTTACCAATCGCGTTGGCAATCGCCTTTTGCTGCTGTCGAGCAAGTTTTTCGACTTCAGCCGTTTCTCGTTTCTTCTCAGCAATGGTTTGATCCGCTTCGCGCCTTTTCTGGCGAATATTCTGCTCGCTCAGGCGGTTGAATTCTTTGGTTAAGTACGTGCCTTCAGCGATCTGATCTTGAACATTTTTTTGTTCAATTTTGAGGATGTCGGCTGCGGCTTTAATTTTGACGTTGCGCGCTGCTTCAGCCGCCGCTTTTGCAGCGTCGGCTTCAGCTTGGCCCGCTTTTTCAGCGGCTTTGGTTGCTTGGTTGTAGAAGGTGATGGTTTGACTAAAGGCTTTATCGGCTGCGCTTTCCCACTCACTGAAAGCGTCCTGTCCAGCCTTTTTTGTAGCGTCAGCGGTACTCTTGGCTGTCGAAGCCACAGACTTCATAGCGCCAATGATTTGATTGATCTGGCCTACAGCGCCGCTTGATGAGGTAGCAGAGAGGGAGTCATTGATGGTACGCGCCGCATTTGCTGTGGCGGTCGCCATCTCTCCGATTTTTCTTATATAAGTTGTTACATTGGCACTAAACCCACGTAAGTCAAGTGTTGCAATGAGGCCGATCTTCTCAGTCATGTTCCTTAATCCTTTTGTCTCAGAGAAGCTGTGTCTGCTTCCTGTTTGATCTTTTGAACATGACTATCCCAGGCTTGGATGTCCATCTCTGTTTCGTAATGACCAACCGCCCAGGCTCGATCTTCCTCACTGGCTTCCCAAAATTTACTTGGCGGCCAAATTCCGTAGTAGTGGATTACCCTGGCATAAGTGAAGGATTGTTTCCAAGACCACTTACCCTCCAGCGACTTCTTCTGGCTCTGGATCAGTTTCGGTAAGGGTATTTTGTCGTATGTTACCCCGAAAGCTGTCCCTCACTTCATCGAGCATGTTGGCGGGAAGGCCAGTCCTTTCCAGGACTCCTGCCATGATGTTGCCCAAGTCCATCGCTGTCCCAAGCACTTTGGCATTGATAAAATCCATTCGACGTTGGATTCTTTTTTCTGAAACTTCCAAACCGTATTCTTCAACTTCTTCGATAGCCCATTCTTCAATCTCTGAAGTGTCCACATCGAAGCCATCTGTGAAAATGTATTTCATCACATTTTCATTGCGTTTGTCTTCGATTACTTTACATTCTTCGAGATATACAGCCCATCGCGCCCGTTCGTCGTCGTCCTGAAGATCGTTGGCCGAAAGATTTTCTTTCTGTGGCGCACCCAGATCGTTCGGAATTTCTCGATAGGGAACATCAGGCATTTTTCCTGCTGTCTGAAGCCGTTCCAGACGCGCCGGATTAAGGCCAATCAGCCTGACCTTCGCACCCTTCGATGTAATAAGAACATCGGGTGTGGAATAGCCGTATTCACTCTCAGCTTCATTTTCTGTTTCTGCCTGAACTTTCGGCTCATGTCCTGGCCGAAAACCATTTACTGACTGCTTTGCCATTAGGATTCCTCTGTTGTCCTTTGCACTTTAGAAAAATCGATGTCCTGTCTTGAGGCTACTCGGAGACAAGACATCGATTCTTCACGTATGGTAGCCTCACAACAAAATAAAAATTTATTATTTTATGTCACCGGCGAGAGCTTGTAGATGACCGGCTTGCCGCCGCTTGGCTCGCCCACCGCCCACACTTTGCGGAGTCCGCATGGAATCAGAGCATTCACACCCGCATTTGATGGGGTGACAATCCCTTCCCAATTGTAGCCGCCTGTGCGTGTCATAAAGAGTTGTGACTGATTGGAACCATCTCGCACACTCATGAACCCAACCATGTTATTGACAAAGCGAAGATCATCGACTCGCCCGCCAACCTGACTGGAGCCCGTCCAGCCGACACGTTGCGTCCAGGTAATGCCTGCATCGTTGGAGAAGAAAGTCTCGGAATCATCTGTGCCGACCCAGAGAGTATTGGAATCAATCATATCTCCGGCTGTGATGTCGCCACCTTGTCCGGTCGCATTGGTTTGGCTCCAGACCTGTCCGCCATCGGTTGTTGTAGCAATGATGTCTGCTGCACCGCCAGCAAAGCCATTGCGCTCGTCAATCATACGAACAACATTCCAGCGTCCGGCATGGATACCGGCATTCTCCTGAGCAACCCAGGAACCACCACCATCATTGGAGAAATAGATACGACCGGAGTCTGTGCCTACCCAGATGTTATACTGGTTGATGGCATAAACAGCATGAGGTGACGCAACAAACTCGCCATTGTCATTGCCGATGTTGACTCGAATCCATGTTACCCCACCGTCATCGGTGTAAGCAGCTTCAGCCGGATTCGCTACATCAGTTGTACCGCGAAAAACCAGAATACGGCGTGTGCTGCGATCAAGGGCGAAACAGACACCAGCCATGATCGCATCTGACGTATCGAATGGATCGGCAGTAGCCGCCACCCAATTGTCATCAATCATCTTCCAGAGCGTTCCCTTGTTGGTTGCAGATGCAGTAACAGCATCACCTACCGCATAGAGGGTATCGCATTGCTCGTTGGCTGCGCCACAAGCACCCGCACAGATGTCTTGATCACAGGCAAAGATCGAGTTGAGAGCTTGGGTTTCACCCAAGTCAAGATCGCGGGCGACACGGAGAGGCGATACACGAATCATATCGTCAGCTTCCATATCGAAGGACATCATGACTGGATTTTCATCGTCGCCACCCGAAGATAAGTTGGACAAACCTTCCTGAACGTTATCGGCATTGATGAAAATGAAGGAGCGCACCCAATTCCAGAACTCATTCTTAGGCGCACAATCGACCGCCTGAGCAATCAGAGGAATAGGGCATTGCAGATTTTCCAAGAAGTCATAAAGCGGATACATCTTGGTTTCGATGGTAAACGTGGTCAGACCTGGAGCCGATTTGGTCTTTGTCGCGACTTTGTATTTACGCGGCTGAACCGGATCGGGACAGTGGATCAATGTGTTGTTGCCTTTTGGTTTGGTCACACCGCCGATAGTGTGGCAGCCCAGAAAGCGGGGTTGAGTGTTCGGTCCTCCAGGCAAAGCCCAGATAGACACTCCTAGACTTGTGATTGGTTCATTAGCCATTATTCGTCATCCTTCCCTTGTCGGAGAACAGATTCCCTAAAACCCTGAAGATTCACGCTGGCGGCTTCATTAAAAACGTTTGTGACAACGGGCGTTTTTTGCCGAAAATCCTCCAGTGTCCAAATTCCTTTATTGTGGAGCTTTGCTGTAATTGCTTTCGGCCCCATTTTGGTATGGATATAATCCGCCCAATCAATGCCGTAAGGCTGGCCTTCTTCGATGGCTTCAACAAAAATTTTGCCATTTTCTTGAATCAGCGCGGTTTCAGGGAAGATAGAGCGATTGAGATTGCCATCACTGTCTCGCCACTCAACTACGCTTTGTGCGCCTTTATGGAAAACTTCGCGAACTTCTGTCCTCATGTTTTCTCCTATAAACTGTGTCCGCTGCCCTTAGCCGCAATCCTCATCGCCTGATCCATTGTTATCTTAAAATTACTCTTGTTGTTCTTGGCGATAGTTTCATCGAATTTTCTCGCTTCGACTCCAGGGTGAATAACCTGTTTTCGAATCACAGTATCACCGCCAGAAAAACCCACACCGGAACCGATAATACCTGGAGAAGTCTTAGCGATAAACTGACTTGGAAAAGCTAGGCTTTTCACACCTGGAACTGTCGGAATCGGATAGTTTTTCTTTGTACCCTGATCCAGCCAGCCATAAACTTGATCTTCCGTTTCTGTTGTGACACTGATCTCATCTATGCCTACTCTTGGAATCGGAAAGGCAGGGTCCCATGCAGGTTGATGGTTCCAGGTCTTTGTCGTATCCTCAAATTCTTCTCGAATTCGTTGGCCGACATCCCGCATTCCATCGATCAAGGCTTGCTGGATTCCAGATACATTTAACGGACGCGGTAATATAGGAGTCAACTTAAATTGCATAATAGCTTAGATAATAAAATAAAATTTTATTTTTTGCAATAGCCTAGAGAATACTCGCTCTCTTGCTGGCTGAAGTTAAAGCCCACCGATAAGCATTCCATGCCCCGTTCGAAAGTCCGAATGGGCAATTTACTCTTTCCCTGGTTATGGCTCCGGTCACATCATAATCCTTTTGCCACATCGCTCCAGTCTTATCACAGGCACATGGCGGGCGTCCCATCTTGGCATGGGCAAGCCGGATTACAGCCATCTCTGCCTTGAGATCAATGCGATTGACACCGCTGAGATAGTTAAGCCGTACTTCACTGTAGCCAGGAGTGCAGACCCGCCTACTCGACCATTCGAATGCGTCTCCATCCCAGACTCCAGGCGTGACATTGACAATTCCCAGGAAGGGATCGCGGATATAAATACAGCCAGCTTGGGTACATTCAGAACAGCCGCCTGCACAATTTCCATTGCGGCAGCCAGGTCGTACAAAGACTGCCTGGGTTGACGGGTCAGTGTAAATTCGCCTAACATCGACTGTCGAAAGAAAAAAATTTATATTTTCATAACGAACAGGATTCTCATTGCTTTGATCCAGGAATTCGGCTCGCACCATGCGGTAGCGGGGAATCTCAATCGTGACGAAACCGGCTGAGATGGTAATCTTCGAAGGAGTTATTTCTCTATCCGAGTCAGGATAAAAAATTTTAATTTCTTGGGTATTGATCGATGCAGTCGCGAGAGGCCCAACTACCCCAACGCCATTACTCTCGCTATAGTCAACCGGAGAATCTTCATCAACCATCGTGACTGCCTGAATTCCCGCTGCCAAAACACGCGGGTAGCGAGTCAGCATTTGACCCCAGAAATTTATACGAATATGTTGCTGGTCAACCCACCGCCAATCGGCTGTAAAGGTTCCGCTCACATAGGTTGGACAGAGAGGGTAGGCTAATACTTCTTCGATTTCCTGTTGTGCTTCAGCCAGGGAATTTTGGATACTCATCCGTTCGTATTCAGACCATAGCGGGTCACAGCCTCTCAGAAATTGATTGTCCCAGACTACGCCCCAAAATGCAGCTTCTTCATAGTGAATCAGCTTGGCATAACGCGCTAAAGACACTGCACAGTTGGGTGTCAGTAACAGTTCTTCTTGCTGATCATATACAACTGTCGGCAAATCAGGCACTACAACAGGAGTGCCGGTTCCTCCGCCCGAACTTGGCATCAGCTTATGACCTCCGTGTCTGGATTGCTAAAAGTCCAAAGGTACTTATATCTAAAGAAGAAATAAGTTCCGGCTGGAAGTCTTGGCAATGCGCCTGTCAAATCTCTGGCAACACCAAAGCTATCGGTGTAGCCAACCCAGGCAGCACTCGATCCACCGGAATCAGTCGCTATAATTACCTGTACCCCCTGAATGGGCGTTCCGCCACCATCGCTGGTGACGGTGTAGGTGAACTCGATTGTGTTCTCGACTCTGCTCCCTACCACATACTCAAGATTTTGTTGGACAATCCCTACCCCTGTCACAACAATAGCGACCGGACCTGGCGTATCTGCCTCTCCCGCAGTCGAAACATATTTATACCAGCCCAAACCGATTTCACTCTTTGTACCGACTCCTACTGCAAATGCAGCACCCGCCTTAGAAATCCGCACAGTAAAGACGTTTCCAAGTCCAGTTACTTCGTTGCCATTGGAATCGACAAGAACGAATAAAATCGTATTCGGTTGGTTTGGAGTCCAGTCGCCCGCATTGAGCATCTTTACCCCCTACGAAAAAATAAAAATTTATTCTTAATACCCTTTCATTTGAGTGAGAAGGTATCAAGCCTCAATTTAATCTTCGGTGATGTCAAGGTCGCCAATTGCAAATTGTGGTTGGATGCCTGTCGAAACGGCCAAAGAAGCCGTGAGCGCGCCCGAATAAAATAACACGCCCGCGCCTGAAACAGCAGAGCCGACACCAAAATGAGTGAGGGTATTGGAACCTGATGTACATTCGGGGAAGACAATTGCCGCAGTATTTGTCACGGCATTCCCTGTCACTGTCCAACCACCGGAAGTACGAGCAACTGCTACACGCGCATACGCGCCATAGGTTGCTTCGTTGGTCGATTGATCGCCACCCTCACCAGGATCGGCTGTGTGAAGACTGACATAGATATTGGTAATCGGGCTGGAAGTAGCATTGATGGCAACGTTGGCGAAAAGTGTAGCGTTAAATATCAGAGCGAGTAGACTGTTTTCGAGCGAGTTACTTTTCGACATTATGTAAAGTCCTTTATCTCATACCCTTGAACTCAGATCGGAACATCCCCTTAAATCCAACTACTATAAAGCCAGAAATTTCTTCTTCGCTTTGGAGTGTTGCTGTAGAAGAACCACTGGCTAAACCTTGCAATCTTCCCAAAGCCATTATAGCACCAATAATTACAGTTGTACCCTGTGAATTTCCAAAAATATAGCCGACTGCCAATACTGTAGCTGAAACAGATGCAACACCGTTTGATTGTCCTCTGAGAAGACCGCGACCAGAAAGTATTCCGGTTGCAGAAGCCACCCCTGCTACACTCGCTACAAGATGGGCAGTTGCCAGAATAACTGCTGTTGCACTACTGCTTCCGGAAGTAGCTCCGGCTAACCTGCCTGTTGCCCTGAGTGCGCCTGAGGCAGTCGATGTCCCGACAACATGACCGTTGGTTGTCTTAGCATTGGTAAGGCGGCCTGAAACGTCACTTACACCATCTGAATCAGCATGGCCCAGAAAACCAACAGCACGAATAATCGCTTGAGCAGTTGAAAGTCCGGCAATGGCAGCCCGTAAATTAGCTGAAGCAACTAAAGTTCCAACAACAGTCGATGTTCCGGTAATCACAGAAAAAATTAAAATTTTTCCGGAGACGTCGGCAACGGCAGTCGATGTACCGGCTGTAGCTGCTTGAAGATTACCCGTCGCTCTGAGGGTTCCGGTAACTGTCGAAGTTCCGGCTACATCTCCCCGTACCACACCAATAAGTTTTCCGGTTGCATCAGCAGTCGATGTTCCTGCTGTCGCTCCGGCCAGTTTCCCTGTAGCTTTGAGTATGCCAGTAACAGAAGCCTGACCGTCTGCTTGGCCGACAAGTGCTGCTGATGGATAATCCGGCCAGTAATCTAACGGCCAGTAAAAGTCAGTCGAAGGCCAGTAAGATTTGACCAGCATAATTAGCTCGCGTCGAGTGTAACGGCTGTTCGATTACCTACACTTGTAACTGTAGCCGAGATACGGTTTTTCGTATCGGCGTTATCTCTGAATGCAACCGATGTTGTGCCGCCACCACTTGACTTGCCCGTTTCAGCAGCCAGGATCAGACGCAAAACATCTTTGAGTGTGAGTGATCCTTCAATGATAGCCGCATTTAGAGCATTGACAATCTCTGTTACCGCGTCTGTTGCTAGTTCACTCGCACCAATAGCATCAGCGGCAATGGCAGCAGCATCGATAGCACCAGCAGCAAAAGCAGCACTCGTAATAGCACCTGGCACAATACCTGACATACTTCCAGCAGCAAAAATAACATAACCACTGGCTGCCGCCGGATTAGTTACCCAATTTGGTGAGACGGTAGCGACCTTTGTCGTACCGTTATAAGCAGTAATAACTCTGGCCTGACCCGCACCCGTACCAGAAGCAATCCAGATAGTCTCGCCTTTATAGGTATCATCTATAGCTGATGAACCAGCAACAGCAAGTGTAATAGTGTTAGCCCCTCCTGCTTGCGCCCCATTTGTAGCAACTACATTCGATAAAGAAATAATAGTATTGGTAAAAGACACCGCACTCGTTGGATTCTCAACATTACTCCAGTCAATACCAACTCCACCTGTTGCCGTCACATCAATGCCATTGCCCGCTGTATTAGGGAAGGCAAGATCGTCAAACTTGCGTAAGACGGTCTGCAAATTGATGATCATATCGCACCATTCAAGGCCAGCCGCGTCGGAGCAAACAATCGTAATATTGTCTCCGTTCATCTCACTGGTTGATAAAGAGAACTTGACCATCTTGCCAGAGGCGGGCGTTACAGTAGGTAACGTAGTAAGATTCGCCAATGCTCCGCCGTCAATAGATACCTTAAAGTCGCCAGCAGCCAGAGTAGGATTAGCCTGGAATAGACGAGTATCAGCCTGACTGACAAGAGCGATATAAAATATATGCGCTACATTTTTTACTGGTGGATTTTGGCTAGAAATAGCACACCTCTTTTCTTAAATAAGAAGATATTTGTGCTACAATAAAAGTAGAAAAAAATAAAAATACTAGGCGACGTTGGAGCGCCCCTAGTCGGCTACTAGCTATGAAGGAGCTAATAACATGCAAGATCATACCCCAAATTTGGCGCATCCCCAACTCCCTCTCGAAGAATGGCGTGATATTCCCGACTATGAAGGTTACTATCAAGCCAGCAACTTGGGACATATAAGAAGCCTGGATCGATTTCAAGCCTTCACAGATAGAGGAACGGATTGTGTTCGCTTTCATAAAGGTAAAATACTGCATTCTTACCAAGAGAAAAATGGGTATCTCAGAGTTCATTTGCGAAGCGGAAACATGCCCCGTCGATGGGGAGTTCATCAACTGATTGCGTTGACTTTTCTGCCCCATCCTTCTTTTGATAAAGCACAAATCAATCACAAGAATGGAATTAGAGTGGACAACCATATCTCTAATCTGGAATGGGTAACTCCCAAAGAAAATGCTTATCACAGTTCTGAGATTCTTGACAATCATAAACGCGGAACACGCAATCACAACTGTAAATTGACGGAAGATCAAGTCAGATTGATACGAAAAGAACGCCCCACCAGTTCGCTTCATAAAATGGCAAAGCAATACAATGTCTCTATATATGTAATCTATGCAATTTGTTGCCGAAAAACATGGACATGGCTTGATTAACATAGTCTATACAGATGCGCCTACCGCGCTCATATATGCCTGAATAATCACATAAAGAGTTAATTGCTCTGCTGCTGTCAGGGACTTACCTACCATCGCGGCTGCATATTGGCGGGTTGTAAAGGCTTCGATTGTCCCCACATTATCTCGACCGCCAACAATGAAATTAGCACTTGGATTTGCGCCGGAAGTGGAAGTATTGGAGACAATCTGTCCCCCATTTTTGAATAACTGCTCGGCGGCTGAGGCAGTTCTGCGAGCCACATACCAGCCAAGAGAATTGGCGACAGCCACAGAAAGAGAACCAGTCGTAATATTAACCTGGCCGATGCCATTATTGGAAGCATTCATGGCCTGAATCTGGCAGAGGCGAACATTGATACAACCCATATCAACATTAGCATCTGTCGTATTCGTTCGAGAATAGACGCCAAACGAACAATCATTCTGAGTGAAATTCACACCATGAGAAAGTGGATTGTAATTGGTCTGGATATACTTAGTTCCAGAGTCTCGCTGAAATCCTCTGTCTGTTGTAAAAGGTATCGAACCGACAGCCGTACAGTTCTTATATTGTTTCCAACCAAGCAAAGCGGCCTGAGATGTATGAGCAGCGTATATCCACAACTCATCCAACTTTGCCCAGATACCCTCATCCTTCAAACGTTGTATTACCCAATTAATCCAGCTTTGTCGTGTAGCGTCCGGTGCGGATGACATTAAAGCAATCAAGGAAACCGCATCAGAATCGAGTGGCAACGCCCCCACACTCTCTGTCATCAGCAACAGTTGTGGTGGATAGGCAGAGCTTAAATTGGAAAAACTAAAAGCATCCGAACTTTCCGTGTCTGCCTTCAAAAGAAAACCATTATTTGTAAAAGTCCCGTTTGCCATCTTCCGTACAACGTCAGGATCAAGAACCCATTCTTTCCAGTTATCGACTGGTTCAGCAGCTAGGAAGTTACGAGTTCCTATGGCAGTTGTATCAATGTCTGATGCCCCACCTGCCCCTGCCGTCTGCCAAGCTGTTGCTGTTACTCGATTATTCCAAGTAACCTGGCTTGCGGTGTAGGCAACTAAAAGACGGAAAACCTTAAAGTCTCTGGCATTTGAGCTTAGATCGGTGTCACAGTGAAGGCGAAGACGGGCAGACCAGATACGTGTGTCCGGTACAGCCGAAAGATCAAATTTAATAACAGTTCGACGCTGTGAAACAGCATTGTTCGCCTCACCAATCCAGAGAGGATTTACCGCTGCACTCAAATTTGTAGTGGCCTGTGCGCTATCAATCCAAACAGCACTCAGTAACGGTGGGCAGCGGACATTAATAAGCTCTTTCTCTCGACTGGTAGCCGTCTGTACCTTCATCACCCCATCGAGTCCCTGAGTGGCATGGCCGCCACCATAAAAATAAGTTTTTCCGTCTACTGTTACCATCGATGTGTCGGCTATTTGTCCAGTAGAAAGTCCTGTCCCTTCATCGCTTGTCTCTCGAAACCAGTAAGGAACAGCCAGAGGAAGCCAGCGAGTCAAGTCTGTGCTATACCAAAGACCTATATCACTTGGCGCGTTAGATGATGGATGATACTGCAACCAGACATAATATGTACCGTCAGGAGCTTTATAAAGAAATGGCCCGCTGCGCGTACCTACAGCGGAAATAACTGGATTGTTGGCATCTTTAGTCCAGGCTCCAGCAATATTGCTGGCGGTAGCATGGCCGATCTTCCATGTGGTTGCCCCTACCGC
>Ga0137455_1000103_pt1 | contig 19210 bp, 17 predicted proteins | sample EasRivERMGT600_2_FD_102334 | JGI IMG/M metagenome (GOLD analysis project Ga0137455, IMG submission 102334) | Soil microbial communities from meander-bound floodplain in the East River, Colorado, USA - East River MetaG ERMGT600_2 | ecosystem: Environmental > Terrestrial > Soil > Floodplain ... | reverse complement strand
ACGGCGAAGGTGGGCGAGGTCCAGCACGGCTGGTACGTCGTCGACGCCCAGAACAAGGTCTTGGGCAAGCTCGCGAGCCAGCTCGCGGTGCGGCTGCGCGGCAAGCACAAGCCCGAATTCACGCCGCACGTCGACACCGGCGACTTTATCGTGGTGGTGAACGCCGATAAGCTGCGCGTGACCGGCAGGAAGGCGCAGAACAAGATCTACCACCGGCACAGCACCTATCCCGGCGGCATCTTCAGCGAGAGCTTCGCCAAGCTGCATGCGCGCCAGCCGGAGCGGGTGCTCAAGCTTGCCGTGAAGGGCATGCTGCCCAAGGGCCCGCTTGGCTACGCCATGCTGAAGAAGATGAAGGTGTACACGGGCGCGAGCCACCCGCACTCGGCGCAACAACCGAAACAACTGGAGGTCTAGGCGCACCATGGCATTGCAACGGCAGCACCACTACGGCACCGGCCGCCGCAAGACAGCGGTGGCACGGGTGTTCATCAGGCCCGGCAAGGGCGCGATCACGGTCAACGGCCGGCCGGTCGACGAGTTCTTTTCGCGCGAGACCGGGCGCATGGTCGTGCGCCAGCCGCTGGAGTTGACGAAGACCACGGCCAGCTTCGACATCATTGTCAACGTGGACGGCGGCGGGGAGTCGGGGCAGGCCGGCGCCGTGCGTCACGGCATCACGCGCGCGCTGATCCAGTACGACGCGGCGCTCAAGCCGGCGCTCAAGAAGGCGGGGCTGGTCACGCGTGACGCGCGCGCGGTCGAGCGCAAGAAGGTGGGCCTGCACAAGGCGCGCAAGCGCCATCAGTTCTCGAAGCGCTAGTATTGTATTAAGTGTTCGCAGCAAAGCCGCCTGCGGGCGGCTTTGTCGTCTGTAGGCCAGGAAACGATGATGAAGAACGGCATCAGGGCGGGCATCGTGGGCGGCACCGGCTATACCGGAGTCGAGCTGCTGCGCCTGCTCGCCCAGCACCCGCACTGCGAGATCGCCGCCATCACCTCGCGCAAGGAGGCGGGCATGGGGGTGGCGGAGATGTTCGCCAACCTGCGCGGCAAAGTGGACCTCAAGTTCTCCGATCCCGCGAAGGCGGGCCTCTCCGCCTGCGATCTGGTCTTTTTCGCGACGCCCAACGGCGTCGCCATGGAGCAGGCGCGGGCGCTGGTGGACGCCGGCGTGCGCATCATCGACATCGCAGCCGACTTCCGCATCCAGGATGTCGCGCTGTGGGAGCAGTGGTACGGCGTCAAGCACGCGTGCCCGGAACTGGTGGCGGAGGCCGTCTACGGATTGCCGGAAGTGAACCGCGAGCGGATTCGAGAGGCGCGCATCGTCGCCAACCCGGGCTGCTATCCGACGGCGGTGCAGCTCGGCTTCCTGCCGCTGATCGAGGCCGGCATCGCCGACCTCGATCACCTTATTGCCGACGCGAAGTCCGGTGTCTCGGGCGCCGGACGCAAGGCCGACGTGCACATGCTGCTCGCCGAGGCCTCCGATAACTTCAAGGCCTACGGCGTGCCGGGACATCGCCACCACCCCGAGATCGCGCAGGGGCTCGCGCGGGCCGCCGGGCGCGCGGTCAACGTCGTGTTCGTGCCGCACCTGACGCCCATGATCCGCGGCATCCACGCCACGCTCTATGCGCGGCTCACGGCCAGCGCCGATCTGCAGGCGCTGTACGAGAAGCGCTACGCCGGGGAGGCGTTCGTGGACGTGATGCCCGCCGGCAGCCATCCCGACACGCGCTCGGTGCGCGGCGCAAACACCTGCCGCATCGCGGTGCACCAGCCGCGCGGCGGCGATATCGCGGTAGTACTATCCGTCATAGACAACCTGGTGAAGGGCGCCTCGGGCCAGGCGGTGCAGAATATGAACATCATGTTCGGGTTGCCGGAGACGACCGGCCTCGGGCAGCTCGCTCTGCTGCCCTGAGGATCGGAGTTTTCCAATGGCGCAGCTCCTCCGCACATTGCGGCGCAGGTTCGGGATCTTCGCGCCGCGGGTGGCGGTGCGCGCGCACGTGCCGTGGTACTGGCGCTGGCTCGGATTCATCACGCTCGGTGGGCTGGTGGTCGGGGTGGGGTGGACGACCTACGAATACGGCATGGAGCTCGCCGGGTTCCGCCAGGGCGAGGCGGCGCGCGCGATTGCCCAGATGACCGAGGAGATCCAGAGCCGTGATGCCCGGATCATCGAGCTGCGGGCGCAAGTAGCCGCCGTCGAGCGACAGCTGCAGATCGATCGCGCCACGTACGGCGATCTCGGCAGGCAGGTGAAATTGCTGGCCGAGGAAAACGCCACGCTCAAGGAGGACCTCGGGTTCTTCCAGTCGCTGATGGCGTCCGGCGAAAAGGAGATGGGGCTCAGCATCAACCGCTTTCGCGTGCAGCCCGATTCGCTGCCAGGTGAATACCGCTACCGCCTGTTGCTGGTGCAGAGCGGGCAGCGGGTGAAGGAGTTCCAGGGAACGCTGCAGTTCGTGGTGAACCTTGAGCAGGGCGATCGCAAATTCGTGGTCACGCTGCCGCTGGAGGAGCAGAAGAGCGCCAAGGAGTATCAGGTCAACTTCAAGTTTTTCCAGCGCGTGGAGGGCACGTTCAAGGTGGCGCCCGGCACAGTTGTCAAGAGCTTGCAGGTTCGGGTCTTTGAAATCGGCTCCATTACGCCTAAACTATCGCAATTAGTGAGCGTTTCCTGAGGAATGCGGACATGTTCGGCAGCAAGGGCGGCAGCAAGCCCCATAACAATATCGAGTGCCTGATCGGCGCCGGCACCACCGTCGAGGGCAACATCATCTTCGCGGGGGGCTTGCGCGTGGACGGGCGCGTGCGCGGAGATGTCATCGCGGCCGACAGCAAGCCCGGCACGCTGGTGCTCTCCGAGCAGGCGCAGATCGAGGGCGAGATCCGCGTTTCCCACGTGGTGATAAACGGCACGGTGATCGGACCGGTACACGCGTCGGAATATGTGGAACTGCAACCCAAGGCGAATGTCACAGGAGACGTGCACTACAGGACGCTGGAGATCCAGCTCGGCGCGGTGGTGCAGGGGAAGCTCGTTTACCAGAGCGACGGCAAGTCTGAAAACGTGGTCCAATTGAAGCCGGCGACGGTGGATTGAGGCGGCTTCCAGGCCGTCGATTTAATGCAGGAGTCTTGAATGAATACAGTGACCGAGAATATTCCCCAACCGTTGGTGTTTACGGATGCCGCCGCGGAGAAGGTGAAGCGGCTGATCGACGAGGAGGGCAATCCCAACCTCAAGCTCCGCGTGTTCGTCCAAGGGGGCGGCTGCTCGGGATTTCAGTACGGATTCACCTTCGACGAGGAAGCGGGCGACGACGATACCCGCTTGGAAAAGGGCGGCGTGATGCTGCTGATCGATCCCATGAGCCTGCAGTACCTCGCCGGCGCGGTAATCGACTACCAGCACAACGTCGAGGGCGAGCAGTTCGTGATCAAGAACCCGAACGCGACATCGACCTGCGGCTGTGGGTCTTCCTTCTCGGCCTAGGCAGGCCTTAAACCCACAAGAAAAGGCGGCTATGCCGCCTTTTTTATTTGCCGGGGGGCGGGCCCCGGGTGCCGGTGACTTTCTTCTTGCTCGCCCAAGAATAAGGTCACCAAAGAAGAACGGCGCCCCGGTTCGCCGCCGCTAGCTCGTCACCTCGTGCGGTATCCCTGCGCTGCTCGGCGGCGAACAGGGGCCCCAAGAACACGACCCGTCAGTCGTCACTCATCACCTGGGATAAATGGCGCCCAGCACGCGCTGGCCCCGCGCGCCGGTCACTGCTGGCAGGTTGCCCGGCCGACCCTTGAGCGCCTCGCGCGCGAGCCAGGCGAAGGCGAGCGCTTCGACGTGTTCCGGCTCGATGCCGAGCGCGGCAGTCGTCGCGACCGGTTTCCCCGGGAGCAATCCGGCCAGCCTTGCCAGCAGTGCACGATTGTACGCGCCACCGCCGCACACGAAGACCTCGCGCGCACCCGCGCAGTAGCGGCGCAGCGCGCGGGCGATCGTGACCGCAGTCAGCTCAAGCAGCGTCGCCTGCACGTCGACCGGCCGCGCGCTTCCCGCGAGCGCGCGTTCGAGCCACCTCAGACTGAACTCGTCGCGTCCGGTGCTCTTCGGCGGCCGGCGTCGGAAGAACGGGTGCGCGAGAAGCTTCTGCAGCAGTCGCGGGATGACGCGGCCGCGCGCCCCCCAGATTCCGCCCGCATCGAATGGCGCGCGCCGCTTGCGCATGATCCAGGCGTCGAGCAGGCAGTTGCCCGGCCCGCAGTCGAATCCGGTCACCGCGCCGCGCGCCGGGAGCAAGGTGAGATTGGCGATGCCGCCCACGTTGACGATGACTCGGCCGCGGCGCGCGGTTTCGAACAGCGCGCGGTGGAACGCGGGCGCGAGCGGTGCGCCTTCGCCGCCGGCCGCGACATCGCGGCTGCGGAAATCGCAGACGACGGTGATGCCGGATCGCTCCGCCAGCCGCGCTCCGTTGACGAGCTGCAGCGTGTAGCCATCGCCGGGACGATGGCGCACGGTTTGCCCGTGGCAGCCGATCGCGGCAACGGCGCGCGCTCCGACCCCGGCACGGGCGAGCAGCCGGCGCACGGCGCCGGCATAGAGGTCGGACAGCTCGTTCGCGAGGACCGCGGCGCGGTGCAGCTCGTTGTTACCGCGCTGCTGCAGGGCAAGCAAGCGCGAACGCAGCCGCGCCGGATACGAAAGATGGACGCTTCCCAGAAGTTGGAAGCGCTTGCCGCGTGCAGTGGCAAGCACTGCGTCAACGCCGTCGTGGCTGGTGCCGGACATCAGCCCGATATAGAGCTCGGGCATCGAAAGCAGGTAAACGGTGAACGGTGAACGGCAAACGGTAAGCCGCAAGACCGGGTCGCTTTGCCGATCACGGTTCGCCGCTCACTGACCACGGGGATTAGTCGAGTCGTGCGAGATGAGTGCTGCGCAGCAGCTTGAGCTGCTGCACCAAGGGCGCGACATCCGCCTCAAACGCGGGCTTCAGCTCGGCGTTGATCGGCGGCGCGGGCGGCATCACCAGCCGCAGGGGATTCTGGTGCACGTCGTTGATGCGGAATTCGTAATGCAGGTGCGTGCCGGTGGCGAGACCGGTTGCGCCGACAGTGCCGATCGTTTCGCTCTGCGCGACGCGCAGGCCTTTGCGGAGGCCCTTGGCGAACCCGGAGAGATGGCCGTACCAGGTGGTGTAATTCGACTGGTGGCGCAGCACCACCAGGTTGCCGTAGCCACGATGGTCGCGTCCCGCGAATTCGACCACGCCGTCACCCGTGGCCCTGACGCGGGTGCCGTGCGGCGCGGCGTAGTCGATGCCCCGGTGCGCGCGCCACTGGCCCAGGATCGGGTGGAAGCGCGAGGCGGTGAAGCCGGATGCAATACGCGAATACTCGAGCGGGGAGCGCAGGAATGCCTTGCGGATGCTCCTGCCGTCGGGCGTGTAGTAGCCGCCCCTCTTATCGTCGTGCTGGAAGTAGACCGCGCGATACAGGCGGCCGACGTTGATGAACTCCGCGGCGAGCACGCGGCCCGCGCGCACCGGCTCGCCCCGGTCGTGGAACATCTCGTAGATCACCGAGAAATGATCGCCGCGCCGCAGGTCGCGGTGAAAATCGATGTCGGTGGAGAAGATATCCGCGAGCTGCGTCGCGATCGCGTCGGAAAGCCCGGCAGCGTCGCTCGCGGCGAACAGCGAGCTGCGGATCTCGGCGGATTTCATCAGCACGCGCCGCTCGAGCTCGGACGGCTGCTCGACGACGCTGATGCCGTCGCCACGGCGCTCCACGGTAAGCACGTTGCCGCCGTTGCGGTAGCGCAGTTCGAGCAACCGCCCCTCCGTGGTGACCTGCGCGCCTATCATCCTGCCCGGGACCAGCTGGTAGAGGGCCCTGGCCGAGCGCGTGCTGCGCAGATGCTGCAGCGCTTCCGGGTCCTCTGCGCCGAGCCGCGCCAGCAGGGCCGGCAGCGTGTCGCCGCGCTGGATGCGCTCTTCGCGCCAGTAACCCTCGGCGGGGACGCTCCCGGGGAGGGGAGTGGGCAGCGCAAGCTCCAGCACAACCGGCGTCTGCGCCGCCGGTTCGGTGACGGTATCGGGCGCGATGCCGAACGCGGCCACCACGCCGACGAACGGCAGCACGAGCGCCGCGGCTGCGCGGAAGAGCCGCGATCCGGCAATGAGCTGCACGAGAAATTTGCCGGACTCGCGCCCGACAAACTTCCTGGGGGCTGCTACAATCACGCCATTCTCTTGCTGCATGATTTCCCTGATGTTTTTGGGGTGCGGCCAGCTTAGCAGAATCGCCCGCTTCGGCAAACCCAATTTTGCATCGTGAAATAACGCACGGTAGCGGCCGCCTGGCACTATGACCTCCGTCGATCAACAACTCGAAATCATCCGGCGCGGCGCGAACGAGCTGCTGGTCGAATCCGAACTGCGCGCAAAGCTCGCGGCGGGACGGCCGCTGCGGGTGAAGGCCGGGTTCGATCCCACCGCCCCGGACCTCCATCTCGGGCACACGGTGCTCATCAACAAGCTGCGCCAGCTGCAGGATCTCGGGCATCACGTCCTGTTCGTGATCGGAGATTTTACCGGCATGATCGGCGACCCCTCGGGCAGGAACGCGACGCGGCCGCCGCTCTCGCGCGAGGATGTCCAGGCGAACGCGAAGACCTACACCGACCAGGTGTTCAAGATCCTCGACCGCGGCCGCACCGAGGTGGTGTTCAACTCGGCGTGGCTGGACGGGATGAGTGCCGCGGGCTTGATCCGGCTCGCGGCGAAGCACACTGTGGCGCGCATGCTCGAGCGCGACGACTTCGCCAAGCGCTACCGCGCCAAGCAGCCGATCGCGATCCACGAGTTCCTCTATCCCCTGGTACAGGGCTACGACTCAGTGGCGCTCAAAGCAGACCTCGAGCTCGGCGGCACCGATCAGAAGTTCAACCTGCTGATGGGCCGCGAAGTGCAGAAGGAGCACGGCCAGCCGCCGCAGTGCATCCTCACCCTGCCGCTGCTGGAGGGCACCGACGGCGTCAACAAGATGTCGAAGTCGCTCGGCAACACCATCGGCATCACCGAGCCGCCCAGCGAGATCTTTGGCAAGCTGATGTCGATCTCGGATGAGCTGATGTGGCGCTACATCGAGCTGCTATCTTTTGAGTTGCCTCAAAAGATAAATGAAAAAAAGCGGGTAGTTGAACAAGGCGGCAATCCACGCGACGTGAAATTTGACTTCGCTCAGGAGATCGTGGCGCGTTTCCATGGAGATAGTGCCGCCCAGCTTGCCGCGACGAATTTCATTGCGCGCTTCACCCGTCATGAGGTTCCCGAAGACCTGCCCGAGGTGAAGCTCACCGCGAAAGGCGCCGGTCTTGCGCTCTCCCAGGTGCTCAAGCAGGCGGGGCTCACTGCGAGCACCTCGGAGGCTCTGCGCATGATCGAGCAGGGCGGGGTGAAGGTGAACGGCGAGAAGGTGAGCGACAAGGCGCACCAGCTCGCAAAGGGCGCCCCCGTCGTGCTTCAGGTCGGCAAGCGAAAGTTCGCGCGCGTGACGCTGGTCTAGTGCCGATCCAACTATTTGCGGGTAATCTAGTCAGTTCTACGTGCCCTGATTACCGCCGGCAGGCAAGCCGCCCAAGTTTGCAGAAACAAGTTGGAACGGCACTAGGCGGTGGGGAGCCCCCGGGCTCTTACCAGCTTCCGGAAGCGCCGCCACCGGAGCTGTCGCCGCCGCCACTTCGAGAAACACGCTGCCTCCCGGCTCAATGCCCGCTCAGCCCCACAGCTGCTTCAATCGCGCGTCACGGCCGCAACCACTCTTGTAGAACTTGTAACGCGTCGGGTTTTTCAAATAGAAGTCCTGGTGATAGCCCTCGGCGGGGTAGAACTGGGACGATTTCGTGATTTCGGTGACGATCTCGCCCTTGAAAGGCTTGCTCTTCTGGAGCGCCGCCCGGGAGGATTCCGCGAGCCGTTTTTGCTCCTCATCCTGATAGAAGATGCCGCTGCGGTACTGCGGGCCGTGATCGCAGAACTGGCCGTCTTTCTGCGTCGGATCGATGTTGCGCCAGAATACCTCCAGCAGCCGGGCGTAGCTCACCTGGGCGGGGTCGTATTCGACCTGCACCACCTCGGCATGGCCGGTGCCGGCGGCGCTGACTTGCTCGTAGGTGGGGTTCTTGACGTGCCCGCCCATGTAGCCGGAGACGGCCGCGATCACGCCGGGCACCTTTTCATAGATCTCCTCCATGCACCAGAAGCAGCCGCCCGCAAAGGTTGCCTTGGCGGTCGCGGGCTTGGCCCCGGCCTGAGGCTGCGCCTGCGCCCAGCTCCAGGCCGGCATGGCAAGGACGAGTACGGCGCTCCACAGCAGCGGTAGCAGTCTGTTCGATTTCATGGTCGGGCTCCTGTCGGGTTGGAGGATTTCCTGCGCCTCAATTCAGCGAACGCGGCGAGCTCCCAGTGCCGGATGGCGACCAGCAGGCTCATCGCCGAGCGCTCGGTGAGCGGCAGCCTGGCGTCCTCGTTGTGCAGCTCCGAGAACTCGCGCGCGGCGCGCTTCAGCCGCGTGACGACCGCCGCGCTCGAGTTGCGGGACAGCATGCCGTTCACCACCACCATGAACTCGTCCGCGCGGTCGAAGCGCGAGCGGAAGTACTCGGTGTGGGCCTGCTGGTTGAAGAAGCGCTGGATTGGGCCGTCCGGCAACCAGGCGAAGTTTCGCGACACCAGCAGCTTTATACGGTTGTTGGGCTGCAACTGGATGAACCCCAGGCGGTCGAGGCGGGCGAGCAGCTGGATGCACTCCGCCTTGGAGACGTCGTAGATGGAGGTGATCTGGTCGAATCCGACGTGGTTCAGCGCGCACACCGCCACCAGGAAGAGTTTCCGGTTGGAGACGATCTCCTTTTCCTGCACGGGGGTGAGCTGGGAAATCTGACTCTCCTCCAGGTAGAGCGCGCGGGCGAGATCGGAGAACTCGCTCCCCGCGAGCTGGCAAACCTGGTCCAGCCGCTTCAAGCCGAAGTCCTTCCTCGAGAACATGCGCTTCACGCTCGCTTCGCTCAGGTTGAGCTTGCGCGCCACCTGCGCGTAGGTGATGCCGCGCGTCCGCAGCTCGCGCTTCAGCACGTCCACCAGGCCGCCGCTCGTCGCCATGGGTGCACTCGCAGTTTCGGGTCACGGACACGGTATCACCACATGATACCGGCAGGCGCATAGGTGGCAACGTCACAGCGGGTGCTTGCCGCCCGTATTGCATCGCAACAATACTGGTTTCGCACGCAGGCGCTGCCTGCGGCAAACCGCAGGGGAGGAAACCATGCAAGCAACCGCAACCAGGACGGTTCAACGCAAACAGGGCCAACAGGCGCGGGCTCGCGCCATCGTCCGCTTCAACGGGCTGCTGTTCCACAGTCTCGCCGCCGCCTCCTTTCTGGAGATGGCCGTGCCGCTGCACGTCAACCGGCTCAACCAGGTGTTTGCCGCGCGCCCCGACGTCGTGCTCTGGCTGGAGCAAGTCTGGTGGCCGCAGCGTGCGGAGCACGGGCGCCGGCTGCGCGATTATCTCGAGGCGACGTGGCCCGAGTTTGACTGGAAAGCGGCCTACCAGGAGTTCTACGAATCCTACCGCCCGCGCTCGGGGCTGGAAGGCCGGGGCGCGGGCACCGCGCTGGAGGCACTCGGCCTGTGCGTGACGGCGGCCCAGGCCGCGGTGTTCTATCGCGCGCTCGCCAACTGCGCGGACGAGCCGGCGCTGCGCGCGCTCGCGCGCCAGACGGCCTGCGACCACGGCGGCTGCTTTGACTATTTCAGCACGCTGTTCGAGCGCTGCAAGCGCGACGAGCGGGTGGGTCTGGTGACGAGCTGGCGCACGGTGCGCGCGGCCTGCCGCTCGGCACGCGATTTCGACGCGAGCGCGGCGTTCGAGCCGCTCGGCCGCCACTGGGGCGGCGCACCCACGGTCCCCGTGCTCGGCTACGGCGAATTCCGCTCGCGCATGGCGCCGCTCATCCAGCGCCACGCCGCGCTGGGGCGCATCGAGCGCCTGCTGTTCCGGCCGTGGCTCGAGCGCGAGCGCAGCACACCCGCGCCGCAGCTTCCCGAAAAAGTCGCGGAACGGCGCTCGCTGCTCGCGCCGCAGCCGGTTGCCGCCTAGTGCCGTTCCAGCAATCTGGCGGACCAGACGGCGCGGGGGGCGGTTCGCTCCCCGCGCCGTGAATCCGTTACACTGCTCGCTCCGTAACTGAAGCTCCTGATACCTTGGAGCGATACCTTTGAATTCCGTGACCACGGTTCCCGCCGGCAAGGAAGTCGCCACGCTCGCCGGCGGCTGCTTCTGGTGCCTGGAAGCGGTGTTCGACGGCATGAAGGGCGTCGCATCGGTCGAGTCGGGCTACATGGGCGGGCAGGTCGCGAACCCGACCTACGAGCAAGTCTGCGGCGGTGACACGGGACACGCCGAGGTGGTGCGTGTCACTTTCGACCCCGCGGTCGTGTCGCTCAAGGAGTTGCTGGAGGTATTCTTCGTGATCCACGATCCGACCACGTTGAACCGCCAGGGCAACGACGCCGGGACCCAGTACCGCTCGGCGATTTTCTACCACACGCCGCAGCAGAAAGCCGATGCCGAGGCAGTGATCGCGCAGCTCGATGCCGCCAAGCTGTGGAACGGCCCCATCGTCACCGAGTTGGCGCCTGCAGCCGCTTTCTACATGGCCGAGGGCTACCACCAGGAATATTTCGCGCGCAATCCCTACCAGCCGTACTGCCAGGCCGTGGTGGCGCCGAAAGTCGCCAAGTTTCGCAAGCATTTCCTCGAAAAGCTCAAGAAAGCCTGAGTCCCGCGAGCGAGCGGCGCTGCGCCCTGGCCGGCGTGTAACAATTCGGTCATGTGGGTGTCATAAACTTGGCGCCGTCACGGAATTTGACCTCTGCCATGAATAGCATCGTTCTCGTTGTCGAAGACGAGCCGGCGATCCAGGAACTGGTCGCAGTCAATCTCGAGCACGCCGGGCACCAGGTGTTGCGCGCCTCCAGCGCGGAGGAAGCCGATGCGATGGTGCGCGACGCGCTTCCGGATGTCATCCTGCTCGACTGGATGCTGCCGGGAACATCGGGGATTGCTTACGCGCGCAGGCTGCGCGGAGCGGAACGCACCCGGGGCATTCCGATCATCATGCTCACGGCGCGCGCCGAGGAACGCGACAAGATCGAGGGGCTGGAGAGCGGCGCGGACGATTACCTCACCAAGCCGTTTTCGCCGAAGGAGCTGCTCGCGCGCATCAAGGCGGTGCTCAGGCGCCGCGCGCCCGAGCGCACCGATGACGCGGTCGAAATTGCCGGCTTGCGGCTCGATCCGGCGACCCATCGCGTGGCCGGCAACGGGCGGGAGATCGCGCTCGGACCGACCGAGTTCCGGATGTTGCATTTCTTCATGACGCATCCGGAGCGCGTGCACAGCCGCGCGCAGCTGCTCGACCGCGTGTGGGGGGACCACGTGTTCGTCGAGGAGCGCACGGTGGACGTGCATATCCGCCGGCTGCGCCAGGCGCTGGAGGCGAGCGGTCATGACCGTCTCATCGAAACGGTGCGCAGCAGCGGCTACCGGATGCGGGGAGGCTAGATCCAGTCTCAAGAATAGCCACGGAATCACACGGAATGACACGGACTAGAACCCGACCCCGTTAACGTCCCCGTAATCATTTAAGAATTTTTGTGTGGTTCCGTGTGTGTCCGTGGTTGCAGCAGTTTTTGAGTTGACTTCTGGTTTCGCGGGCCGGGCGCCGTGGGATAATCGGGGCTTCTGTACAGGAGGCATTCGCGCTTGAATCACCCGTTGCTGCGAGCCGCCTTGACCCTCGTCGTGATCGCGGCCTTGGCGCTGCTCGCAGGACTCGGGCTTGGCGCCGCGACAGGATGGGCCGTACTGGCGCTGGGCGCGCTTGCGCTGCTTGCCTATCACGTTGCCAAACTCGCCGCGCTCATCCGCTGGCTCAGGCAGCCCGGGGCCACTCCCCTGCCCGAAGCGCGCGGCGCGTGGGACGAGGCGTTCGCGCTGCTCTACCGCTTCGAGCGCGCCGCCGACCGGGAGGCGGACCGGCTCTCTCGCGCACTGATGCGCTGGCGCCAGGCCGGCGAAGCTTTGCCTGACGGGGTCGTCATACTTGACGCGCAGAATCGCATCGAATGGTGCAATGAGGGGGCGGGCCGGCATTTCGGCCTCGACCTCCGCGCCGATCCCGGCCGGCCCGTGACCAACCTCGTGCGCCAGCCCGAATTTGCAGCCTACATCGAGGCCGAGGACTACGCGCATGCAATCCCGCTGCGCTCGGAGCATGGGGGCGGGCTTGTCCTGTCAGTGCAGGTCATTCCCTATGGGGAGGCGCAAAAGCTGCTGCTCTCGCGCGACATCACCCGGCTGGAGAAGGTCGAAACCATGCGGCGCGATTTCGTGGCCAACGTCTCGCACGAGCTGCGCACGCCACTCACCGTGCTCGCCGGGTTTCTGGAAACGGTGCGGGATCTCAAGCTCGACCCACAGCGCATGCGCGACTACATGAATCTCATGGCCGAGCAGGCCCGGCGCATGCAACGCATCGTCGACGACCTGCTCGCGCTCTCTACCCTGGAGTCCTCGCCCGAGCCCTCGCTGGAGGAGCGCGTGAACGTGCATGGCTTGCTCGCCAGGGTCAAGGCGGACGCCGCTGCATTGAGCGGCGGCAGACATCGCATCACGCTGGATGCGATGGAAGGATTCGACATCACCGGCGCCGAAAGCGAGATCGCGAGCGCCTTCGGCAATCTCGCCAGCAACGCGGTGCGTTACACGCCCGAGGGTGGCACGGTGCGCCTGATCTGGCGCGCTTCGGATGGGGGCGCCGAATTCACCGTCGAGGATACGGGCGTTGGCATCGAGCCGCAGCACATTGCGCGGCTGACCGAGCGGTTCTATCGCGTTGACCGCGGTCGCTCGCGCGAGAGTGGCGGCACCGGGCTCGGGCTGGCGATCGTCAAGCATGCGCTGATGCGTCATCAGGCCACGCTCGACATCCACAGCGAGCCCGGCAAGGGCAGCCGCTTCACCGCCCGCTTCCCGGCGCGCCGCGTGCTGCCCGCGGCGACTCGAGCGCAGGACGCCGCCACGGCCTGAATCCGCGGGACAACAAATCATCAGGTTGTCGCCAAGACGCTCGCAGTGACCCTTGTTGAACCTGAGCGATGCCGGGTCGTCGCCGTCCTAACCACGCTGTACGCGCCCCATTTTTCCTCGCAGATCAGGTAGTTGCCCCATGGCATGTAGCCGTGCGCGCGGCGGAAGCGACGGCTGATAGCACTGTTGACCCGTGTAGCCGCCGTCATGCCGCCGTAACATGGCTGTGGTATAAATACGGTGGCAATATCCATTACAAGCAGGCGAAACAAGCAGGCGGAACGGTCCGGCGGTTGATCCGTAAGGCACTTGCCCGAGCCGAGTTCCATCCTCCCGAAAACGACTGCGCCAATTGACCGAGGGAAGCAAGCCGGAACGCGGCATCGCGCACCGTGCGTAGCCGCGCCTCCGTCGTGCCATGAACAAGCCGCGCGATATTCCGGATTTGTATTTGAATCGCGAGCTGGGGCAGCTCGCATTCAATCAGCGCGTGCTGGCGCAGGCGGAAAACCCCGCAACGCCGCTGCTCGAGCGGCTGCGGTTCCTGTGCATCGTCTCCAGCAACCTCGACGAGTTCTTCGAAATCCGCGTCGCGGGCCTGCATGCGGAGATCGAGGCCGGCACGCCGGCAATGGGTCCCGACCAGATGGACGCCCGGCAGGTGTTCAACCAGGTGGCTCAGGAGGTCCACAAGCTGGTGACCACGCAATACCGGCTGCTCAACCAGGAAATCCTTCCGGGGCTTGAGGCCGAGGGTATCCGTTTCCTGCGCCGCGCCGATTTCACCCCCGCGCAGGCGAAGTGGATCGAGGACTACTTTTTCCGCGAAGTGATGCCGGTGCTGACCCCTATCGGGCTCGACCCCGCGCATCCCTTCCCGCGCGTGCTCAACAAGAGCCTCAACTTCGCGGTCGAACTCGAGGGCAAGGATGCTTTCGGCCGCAACTCCGGCATCGCCATTGTGCAGGCGCCGCGCGTGCTGCCTCGCGTGATCCGGCTGCCGCGGGAGATTTCCGGCGCCGAGTACGATTTCGTGTTTCTCTCTTCCATCCTGCACGAGCACGTCGCGGAGCTGTTTGCCGGCATGAAGGTGGTGGACTGCTACCAGTTCCGCGTCACGCGCAACAGCGAGCTATTCGTGGACGAGGAAGAAGTGAAGGACCTGCGAACAGCACTGCGCGGCGAGCTGCCGCACCGCCAGTTCGGCGACGAGGTGCGCCTCGAGGTCGTCGAGAACTGCTCGCAGCGGATCTCGGACTACCTGCTCGCGCAGTTCAACCTCGGCCAGGAGGATCTTTACCGCGTTGACGGCCCCGTCAACCTGGTCCGGCTGATGCACGTGCCCGACTGGGTCGAGCGATCCGACCTCAAATTCCCGGGGTTCAGTCCCGGCCTGCCGGCGCAGCTGCACCGGCCGGGCGACATGTTCAGCGCGATCCGAGAGGGCGACATCCTGCTCTATCACCCGTACCAGTCGTTCCAGCCGGTGCTCGCGCTCCTCGAGCAGGCGGCGCGCGATCCGGCTGTGGTCGCGATCAAGTTGACCGTGTACCGCACCGGCGCCGAGTCGGAGCTCATGGAAATCCTGATCGGCGCGGCCCGCAGCGGCAAGGAAGTCACGGTGGTGCTGGAGCTGCTTGCCCGCTTCGACGAGGAGGCCAACATCAACTGGGCGCAGCGGCTGGAGGAGGTCGGCGCGCACGTGGTCTACGGCGTGGTCGGCCACAAGACCCATGCCAAGATGCTGGTGGTGGTGCGGCGCGAGGAAGACCGGCTGCGCCGCTACGTGCATCTCTCCACCGGCAACTATCACCCGCGCACCACCAAGCTCTATACGGACTTCGGGCTCTTCACCGCCAACGAGGAGATCGGGGCGGACGTCAACGGGATCTTCATCCAGCTGACCGGGCTCGGGCGCGCGACGAAGTTGAAGCATCTGTGGCTGGCGCCGTTCACCCTGCACAAGCAGATCCTGCGCGCCATTCAAAACGAGGCGAGCCATGCCCAGAACGGCGGCAAGGGGCGCATCATCGCCAAGATGAACGCGCTGCTCGAGCCCGAGACCATCGCCGCGCTCTACGAGGCCTCCAGGGCGGGGGTCGAGATCGATCTCATCGTGCGCGGCGTGTGCGCGTTGAAGCCCGGCATCGCCGGCGTATCGGAGAACATCCGGGTCTGCTCCGTCGTCGGGCGTTTCCTGGAGCATACGCGCGCGTTCTACTTCCACAACGGGGGCGCGGATGACGTCTATCTTTCCAGCGCGGACTGGATGGACCGCAATTTCTTTCGCCGTGTCGAAGTGTGTTTTCCCGTGCTCGACGCGAAGTTGAAGAGACGCGTCATCAACGAGGGGCTGAAGCCCTGCCTCGAGGACAACTGCCAGGCGTGGGAGATGGACCAGGACGGGCAATACCACCTCAGGTCGCCGCATCGCGGCAAGCCCCAGGCGGCGCAGGAATTGCTGCTGGAAATGCTGGCGCGGGCGCAACTACCGGCGGCAGCCGCCAGCGCCGTTTCCGTCAAGGTGGAGGCAGGGCGTTAGGGCGCTTCCAGCGGCGCATCCTGCTCGAGCCATTTCGAGCCACTCGCGCGACAGGCTGGAACGGCACTAGAATTCCCTCTCCCCGGAATGCACCCGCCGAGCCGTCATGAAATATCCCCACCCCGGCGTCGAGGTCGAGTTGAAGCTGCTGGTGCCCGCAGAGGCGGTGCGCCGGCTGAGCGCGCACCCCCTGCTGCAAGGGCGGGCGCGGGCCGTGAGGCGGAGGCTGCACAGCGTCTACTTCGATACCCCGGAATTCGACCTGTGGCGGCAGGGCATCGCGTTGCGGGTGCGACGCGAAGGGCGGCGCTGGCTGCAGACCGTCAAGGGCGGCGGCATGGCGCAGGGCGGATTGCATCGGCGCGCGGAGGCCGAGGCCGAGGTTACGGGGCCCGCGCCTGACCTTTCCCGTATACGCGACCGCAAGCTGGCCGGCGCATTCGCCTCGCCGCAACTGCGCGCGCGTTTGAGGCCGGTTTTCGCCACTGCCTTCACCCGCGACAGCCGGGTGCTCGAGCTGGATGCCGGGGCGCGCGTCGAGGCGAGCGTGGACCAGGGCGTGATCCGGAGCGGCAACCGCGCGGAGGCGGTGAGCGAGCTCGAGCTCGAGTTAAAAGGCGGCACGCCGCGCCATCTCTACGAGCTTGCGCTCAAGCTTGCGGAGGATGTGCCGCTGTGGATCGGGGACCGCTCGAAGGCGGAGCGCGGCTATGCGCTTGCGCGCGGCGAGCCGGAGGCGCCGGTGAAAGCGCGGCCGGCGGTGCTGGACCGCAGCATGTCGGTGAGCGCCGGGTTCAAGGCAGTGATGTGGGCCAATCTCTCGCACCTGCAGGCGAACGAGCGCGGCATGCTCGAGGGCCGCGACCCCGAGTACCTGCACCAGATGCGGGTCGCCCTGCGCCGGTTGCGCTCGGCCATCGGCGTGTTTGCGCCGCTCATCCCGGAGGCTGAAATCACTCCGATGCGGAACGAGCTGAAGTGGCTCGCCGCCAGCCTCGGGCCGGCGCGCGACTGGGACGTGTTTGTCACCGAGACGCTGCCCCCGATCGATAAGGAATTCGGCGCGCATGGCGGGCTGCGGGATTTCACCAAGCGCTGCGAGTCGCTGCGGCGGGCAGCCAATGTCCGGGCGCGCCGGGCGGTGCGCCTGCCGCGCTACCGGCACGTCGTGCTCTCGGCCGCCGCCTGGCTGGCGGCGGATGACTGGGTCGCGCGGCTCGACGAGAGCGCCCGCGGCGCGTTGCAATCTCCCGTCGGCGATTTCGCTGCGGCGGTCCTGGAGCGGCGCTATGACCGGGTGCGGAAGAAAGGCCGCAAGCTCGACAAGCTCTCATCCCTCGAGCTGCACCGGTTGCGCATCGCGATCAAGAAATTCCGCTATGCCGCCGACTTCTTCGCCGGACTCTTCGAAGCGGGCGCGGTGCGGAAGACGCTGAAACGGCTGTCCCGCCTGCAGAATATACTGGGCGCGATGAACGACGCCGCGACCGTGGCAAACCTGATGGCCCACGGCTTTGGCGGCGCGGCCGGGCGCCGCGTGCTCGAGGCCAAGGGTATCCTGCTCGGTTGGAGCCGCGGGCGCGCGGCGACGCTGAAGCGCGAGCTGATGAGCGCTTGGAAGGAGTTCCGCCCCGCTGAAAAATTCTGGTAGCCACCAGAATTTTTTGTCAGAGAATCAAGAACGGCAATCAGCCATGGAATTGATACTTTGGCGACATGCCGATGCTAAGGACGCCGCGCCCGGCAAGCCTGACGCCGAACGCGGCCTGACCGCAAAAGGAATAAAGCAGGCGCGGCGCATGGCGGACTGGCTCGAGAAACGGCTGCCTGCCGAGGCGCGCGTCCTGGTGAGCCCGGCACGACGCGCCCAGCAGACGGCAGCGCTCGCGGTTACCGGCAGGACCGGCGACTGGAGCGTGAAAAAAGGCGCGATCTGGCGGATCGAGAGCCGCGGGCGCGGCGAAGCCGTGGTGCGTGCAGTGATCGCTCCGGACCTTCTGAAATAGCCCGGCTGCCGGGCCTAGCTTGCGAGCGCCAGTTCGTTATCGGACTCAAGTTCATCGAGCTCGGGGATCCTGAGCTCGAAGCCGATCCGGTCCCACTCCCGGATCTCGTCGGCGAGCGCCGTGGCGGTAAGCGTGTTGCGCGCGAGCCAGGCCGACCCCAGCGACAGGCGGAATTTCTTTCCCTGGCGCCGCGCCTGAAGCGAGGGCAGCGCGACATCCGACCGGCTGCGGTAGAACAGCGCCGCCAGCCGCTGCGCGAACACCATGTCCCAGCCGACGTCGTGCTCCTCGATGTCTTTCGCCACCTTGTTGAGCGAGCGGCGGTGCGCCTGCACCAGCAGCGCGAGCTTCGCCTGCTCGTCGCGCGAGAAGCCCGGCATGTCCGCGTTGGCGACGATATAGGCGGAGTGCTTGTGATAGCCGCTGAACGCCACCGAAATGCCGATCTCGTGCAGCTTCGACGCCCACGCGATGTAGCGCGCGGCGTCCTCGTCGGGCTCCCCGGATTCGGCGGTGAGCTTGCGGAAGAGCGTGAAGGCAAGGGCACCGACACGCTGCGCCTGCAACGCATCCACATGGTAGCGCTGCATGAACTGGGTGACCGTGACGTCGCGCATGTCCTTGTGGTGGAAACGGCCGAGCAGGTCGTAGAGCACGCCCTGGCGCATCGCGCCGTCCGCCGTCACCATGGACTGCATGTCGAGTTCAGAGAATACGGCGTTCAGGATCGCGAGCCCGCCGGGGAAGACCGGCACGCGGTCCGCCTTCAGTCCCGCCAGCTCCACCTTGTCCATGTCGCCGACCTTGATGAGATGGGAACGCAGGCGATCAAGGCCCGCCGGCGTGATGCCTTCTTCCACGAAGCCGTTCAGCCGCAGCACGTTCGCCAGCGCCCGCACCGTGCCGGAGGAGCCGACGGCGTGCTGCCAGTTGCCGCGCGCGAACCGCGCCACGATCGGCTGCAATTCGTTCCGCGCGGCGAGTTCTGCCTGCTTCATCGCCCCCTTCGTGACCTTGCCGCCCTCGAAGAAGTGCTGGCTGTAGGAGACGCAGCCCATGAACAGGCTCTCGAGCCTTTGCGGCCGGTAGCCGGTGCCGATGATGAGCTCGGTGGAGCCGCCGCCGATATCCACGACCAGGCGTTTTTCACGCGAGGCGGGCAGGCTGTGCGATACCCCGAGGTAGATCAGGCGCGCTTCCTCGCGGCCCGCCACCACCTCGATCGGGAATCCCAGCGCGGCCTGGGCTCGTTTCAGGAAGCCGGAGGCGTTCTTCGCCACCCGCAGCGTATTGGTGCCGATGGCGCGCACGGCGCGCCGGTCCAGATCGCGCAGCCGTTCCCCGAAGCGCTTGAGGCAGGCCAGTGCCCGCTCCTGCGCACCCTCCTCGAGGCGCTTGTCCGTGGAGAGTCCCGCCCCCAGCCGCACCGGCTCGCGCAGTTCCTTACCTTCCTCAGCTTGCAGCGCCTGCCATGGGCGGGCGTGAATTT
>Ga0137455_1000102_pt1 | contig 19229 bp, 16 predicted proteins | sample EasRivERMGT600_2_FD_102334 | JGI IMG/M metagenome (GOLD analysis project Ga0137455, IMG submission 102334) | Soil microbial communities from meander-bound floodplain in the East River, Colorado, USA - East River MetaG ERMGT600_2 | ecosystem: Environmental > Terrestrial > Soil > Floodplain ... | reverse complement strand
GGTCGCCATGATGGTGTCCCCCTCGGAGAGCACCATGGCACGTTCGATGGTGTTTTCGAGCTCGCGCACGTTGCCGGGCCATTCGTAGCGCGTCAACTCGGTCATGGCCTTCTCGTCGACGCCGTCGATCTTCTTGCCGGTCCGCTCGGCGAACCGCTTCACGAAGTGTTCGACCAGCAGCGGAATGTCCTCGCGCCGCTCGCGCAGCGCGGGCATCTCGATCGGAATGACGTTGAGCCGGTAGAACAGGTCTTCGAGAAACTTGCCTTCGGAGACGAGCTGCCGCAAGTCGCGATTGGTGGCGGCGATGACGCGGACGTCCACCTTCTGCGTCCGTTCGGCGCCAAGCGGCTCGAACTCGCGATCCTGCAGCACACGCAACAGCTTGGCCTGGACCGTCAGCGAGATGGTGCCGATCTCGTCGAGGAAGATCGTGCCGCCTTCGGCCAGCGCGAAGCGGCCCTTTTTCGTGAACGTGGCGCCGGTGAACGCGCCGCGCATGTGACCGAAGAGTTCCGATTCCAGCAGCGTCTCGGGGATCGCGGCGCAATTCACCTTGATCATCGGCATGCTGCGCTGGGCGCTGCGCGCGTGGATGGCGCGCGCGACCAGCTCCTTGCCGGTGCCGGTCTCGCCGGTGAGGAGCACCGTGCTCTTCGATTCAGCGACCAGCTCGGCGCGGGCGATCACGTCGTGAATCGCGCGGCTGCGTCCGATGATGCCGTAGTGATCGTATTCGGCGTCGCGCTCGCTCAGCAGATAGCGCAGGCCGGTACGCGCCCGCTGATCCTCGAGGGCGCGCCGCGCCAGGACCAGCAGTTCCTCGACTTCGAACGGCTTCTGCAGATAATCGCGCGCGCCGAGTTTCATCGCCTCGACGGCGCTCTCGATGCTGCCGTGCGCCGTCATCATGACAACGGCGGGCCGCTCCGACTCCGGCGTGCTGGCGGCCAGCTCGCGGATCACGTCGAGGCCGGTGCGATCCGGCATCAGGAAATCGATCACTAGCAGATCGACGGACCGCTCGCTGAGCAGCCGCGTCGCATCCCTCGCGTTCGACGCGGTGATCACTTCGTGCCCGTCGTCTCGCAGGGCGCGGCCGAGCGTTTTCAGGATTTTTTCTTCGTCGTCTGCGAGCAGGATGCTGCCAGCCATCATCACCCTTCGGCGCGTGCCGGGGCATCGCCAATATCGATACGAAAGTCGGTGCCGGCGCCGGGACGCGTCGCCACGCTGATCGAGCCGCCAAGGCCCTCGACGATGTTCTTGGCGATCGCGAGGCCGAGTCCGGTGCCGGCGCGTCGCGTCGTGAAGTATGGATCGAAGATGCGCGGCAGGTCATCCTCGGCGATGCCCTTGCCGGTGTCGCGGATCGTCACCGCGACACGGCGGTCGCCGATCTGCTGCGTGATCAGCGTGACGCTGGCGGCCGGACGCCCTTCGATCGCGTGATCGGCGTTGGTCAGGAGATTGACCAGCACCGTGCGCAGGCGCTCGCTGTCGGTGACGAGCTCGGGCAGCGCCGGCGCCAGGCTCAGCGACACCGGACCATTGACGCGGCCGGCGCTCGCCGCCTGGACCGCGTCCCGGCAGACCCCGTTGATGTCGGCGGGCGCCGGATCGAAACGGATCGGCCGGGCCACGTCGAGCACGTCGTTGACGAGACTGTTGAGGCGCTCGATTTCCTCGTCGATGTCCTTCGCCGCATCGCGCACGTCGGCGGCGGTGGCGCCGTTGCGATCCAGCGTGCGGAGCGCGCCCTTGATGATCATCAGCGGGTTGCGCACCTCGTGCGCGATCACCGTCGACAGCCGGCCGAGCGACGACAGCCGCTCGCGCTGCGCGGCCTCGCGTTGAAAGCCGACGATCGAGTCCGTCAGCGTGTTGAACGTTGTCGCCAGCATGTGCGCGTCTTCGTCATCCCAGCCGCCGCGCCGTTTCGTCGGGATCTTGCGCGTCAGGTCGCCGGTGGCGGCGATGTGCCGCATGTGATCGGTGATCGACGCGAGCGGACGCGTGATGGTGCGCGCCACGCCGTAGCTGATCACGATCGCGAGCAGTGTGGCGCCGAGCGCGATGCCGGCCAGGGCCGCTTGAATCGCGCTCAGCGATCGCATGCGTTCGCTGCGCGACCGCATGATGATCGCCGCGGGAGCGTTGGGGCCCTGCCCGCTTCCGAACGGCTGCGCGATCGCGACATATTCTTCGCCGCCGATGGCAATGCGCGTGATGCCGGATGCGGCGATCAACGGCGCCAGCGCATCCGCCGATCCCGGTCCCAGCGTCGATGCCCGGACGGCGCCGTCCATCGCAAACGCGATGTCCGCGCCCGTCAGCGCCTTGAACTGCGCCGCCCGGCGATCGTCGAGCAGGTAACCGAGGGTGAGCGTCCCGAGAAACTCAGGCCGCTCGAGCCCCAGCGTGACCGGCACGCTGACGACTTCGAGGACACCCGAGGGATGTGGCCAGAACGACGGTGTCATCTTGCCGTCACTGGCGGCGGCGGCCGCGCTATCGGGATGGGCCGCCGCGGTTTCTCCGACGAGCGCCAGCTGCTCACCGCGGCTTCCGGTCACGATTAATAGATCTGCGCCGGACTGCTGCTGATAGTCCGCGGCGATCGGCATCAAGGTCGGCCGGTCGCCGGTGTCGACCGCGGCCTTGAACTTGGGCAGGTCGGCGATCAACCGCGCGGTGCGTGCGACATTGTCAAACTGCGTCACGCGCTGCTCGTCGACGAGCGTCGCGGCCTCGGTCAGATCGCCCTGCAGCTCCGCTTCGGTCTCGCTCGTCATGCGGCTGCTGACGAAATACACCGCCGCGGCAATCGACAGCATCGCCAGCAGGGCGCTGGCGAGGAAGATGCGATTGGTGATCGAGCCGAGCACGCGCATCACGGCACGACCAGGTCGACTTCCGCCCAGCCGCTGGCGGGCACGACCACCGAGCGCGTGATGCGCGCTTCGCCCTCATACCAGCCGACGACGGTGTAGGTGCCGGAGGGCAGCGACGGCAGCTCGAATCGTCCTTCGACGTCGGTGACGTCGAAGAACGGATGATTGAAGACCAGGACGAACGCGTTCATGTGCGAGTGAATATCGCAGAACACGCGCACGACGCCGGGCCGATCCATCCGGACGCCTTTCGATTTACCGGCCGCATATCGCCCGAGATCGAAACGCTTCGCGCGCGACAGCGAGAACACGTTGTGATAGATGAGATCGCTGTTCGGAAAATCGACGACCGTGCCGACCATGACCGCGAGCACGTGCGGCACGAAACGCTCGTTGCGCTGATCCATCACGACGCGGCCGGGATCGCGCTCATCGAACGCCGAGCGCGGCGCGGTTTCGAGATAGACGACACCGCGGCGGAGATCGGGCACGTCGCGCGGACCGGCGGCGCCCGCAGCCGCGACATCAGGCCGCCGCTCAACAGGCTTCGCGATCTTGCGGATATCGAGGCGGCCGCGGATACCGCTGGTGGTCTGCGCGAGGATCGACGGCGCATCGGCGACGAGCGCGAGTGCGATGACCGCCGCGAGTGCCTTCAGAACCAATACAGCACCTGTGCCGCGAACAGGGCGTCCTTGCGTACGCGGCCGCCGTCGCGGCCGTTCTTCTGCCACACGCCCTTGAACACGACGTTGCGCGTCAGCGAATAGCCGACGCCGGTTTCGAAGCGCCAGGTTTGCGCCTCCCACTCGGCGGGGCCACGCTCGCCGCGCACCTTGCTGAAATCGAGTCGATCGCCGCGCATCGCGACGTAGAGGCCCGGCGTGATCTTGTAGCGGCCTTCGATCAGCGACGAGATCGCGATGAGCGGCTCACCCAGGTTCAGCGTGCCGAATTGCGGCATCTGCCACTCCACCCGGATCGCCTCGCCACGGACGAGGAACGGGCCGGCCGAATACTCGGCGTCGCCGCCAAACGCGATCTGCTGCGCGGTCTCAGCGCTCGCGCCGGCAACCGCGGTCTCGAGCGTTTCGTCGAGCCACGCGCCGCGCGATGCCGACACGCCAAACACCGTGGCCGCGGTCGGCCGCACGACGGCGCGGCCGGCCAGCTGGCGGCCCGCGTTGTTGTCGCGAAAACGCGGATCGGATAGCGATCCCGCCGTCACCGATCCCGTCCACTCGATCATTCCCGTGACGCCGTGCGCCTGCACGCCGGTGTCCCACCGGCTGGTATTGACGAGCGGCAGCCCGGGCCCCGGCGCGGGGTTGCCGACAGGAAAGTTCGACAGCCATCCGCGGCCGCGCATGCGGAGCAGATCCTCGGCCGTCGCGGGCAGCGCATCGGCGTGAACCGACGTCAGATACTGATACGCGAGCGGCTGGCCGATCAGGATGTTGCTGCTGCCGTACGCGCTTCTCGACATCGCCCCGAACGTCGGCGGCACGCGGCCCGCCTGGATGTCGAAACGGCGCGCCGGCCACGGCCGCACGCGCACGTACAACCCGTACGCTTCGAGCAGCCGTCCTTGATCGAACCGAACCTCGCCGAGCACTTGAATGTGATCGTTGGCGCGGATCTCCGCCGACACGCCCATCCGCAGATTGCGCAGCGCGCTGAATTCGTAGCTGGTGTAGTTGAAAAAGCCCGGATCTTCCGGTGCGATCGTCGCCGTGACTTCGGCGCCGAAAACGAAGTGACCGCCGGCCAGCGAGATCGGGTGCTCGGGCAGCACCTGGGCTGAGGCAGATCCGGCCGCACCGGTCACCAACAGGACGAGCCACAGCCCAAGACGGCTCGCCGGCCGTCTGGTCCGCCGTAGCGCAGAGCGCGAAGGTGGAAGCGCGCAGCGCGAAGGCTGGTGCATATAGCGAAAGTATAATGCGCGCGTGTGGATCGTCCTTGCGGCCGCCCTCGTCGCCGGGGTGGATGTCACCGACCGCCAGACTCAAACGATTCCTTTGCCCGCCGGCAAAACGTTGTCGATCGAAGTCACGATCGGCACCGTCCGAATCGACGGCTGGGACAAACCCGATGTCGAAATCGTCGTCGAGCGCCGCGCTCCCGCGGCGGCGCAGCTCGCGCGCGTGCCGCTCGTCATCGAAGAGCTGCCGGCGAAGGTGAGCATTCGCGCGCTGCAGAGTGACAACACCACCGATCCGGCGCTACGCGCCGATGTGACGGTGCGTGTGCCTCGCAACGCGGTGATCGAACGCGTGCAGGTGCTGGAGGGCCGCATTGCGATCGAAGGCTTCAGCGGCTCGCTCACCGCAGACATTCGCCGCGGCCCGATCGACGGCAAGACACTTTCGGGAACGTTGCGGCTCGAGGCCGGCATTGGAACGGTCACGCTCACCGATACGCGCTTGAGTTCGAACGGACTGCTGCGATTGCGATCGTTCAACGGCGACGTGCGCCTCACGCTGGCCGAGCGGCCCGCCGACGCGCGCATCATGGCGCTCGCGCTGAACGGTCACGTCACGTCGGACATTCCGTTGACGCGTCGCGACACGTGGGGACCCCGTTGGGGCGAGACGACGTTGGGGAAAGGTGAGCCGGTGATCTCGCTGGACGTGGTGACGGGGCTCATCGAGATCAAGAGTCCTTGAACTCTGAACCTTGAACTCCTGAACCTACTTGCGATTCACTTTCCTCTGCGCGTCGTTGTAGCGCGGCGATCCCGGCGGCACCTTCGCGTACGCTTCCTTGGCCTTCGCCGGATCGTTCAAGCGGCGCTCGTAGATTTCGCCGACGCGCCACCACAGGTCCGCCGGAACGCTTTGTCCGCCTTTGGCCGCCAGCTCCTCGAGCACGTCGACGGCTTCCTGGTGGCGATTCATCTGCACGAGCGTCAGCGCCAGCTGGTTGCGGAACATGAACGTCTGCGGCGCGTCGGGGAACTGCTCGATGATCGTGCGCAGCGTCGCGACGATCGCGGGACCTTCCTGCTTGGTCACCGGATCGATCGCGCGGAGGTCTTTGCGATCGCGCTCGATGCTCAACTTCCTCTGCAGCGCGACTTGAGCCTGCGGCGAGCCAGGGTAATCGCGCGCGACTTCGTTCAGCAACTGCAGCGACAGCGCCTGCGCCTTCGGCTGCCGCTGCCGGCCGAGGATCGCCGAGCGGCGGATCTTGGCGTCGGCGACGCGGCGATCGTTGCCGAATCGCTGCTCGAACTCGACGTACGCCGCCATCGCTTCTTCCTGCCGGCCGGCCTTATCGTAAATATCCCCCGCCATGAATGCCGCTTCAGCCGCGGCGCGTGAACCGGGGAAGTCGATAATGAGCTGCCGCAGGTCCGAGAGCCCCGGCTCGATCAGGTTGTTGGCGAGCTTCGCTTTCGCGACCTCGAGCAGCTGCGCGGCCTGCGTGTCTCTCGAGACCGGCGGCGTCACGGGAGAGGCCGGGGCGAGGACGGGAGGCTTCTCGAGCTTGGGGCTGGGTTTCGCGGTCCCTGCATTCGAGGCGGTCGCCGCCGGCTTTTCCGTGGCGGTGGCGCCGGATGCTGGTGCGGCCGGCTTCGTCGCCGGCGGAGTTGCATTGACGGGTTCGGGCGGTGCCGGTGGCGGCGCCGCGGCAGTCACCGCATCGACCGGCGGCGTTGCCGGTGTTGAAGACGCCGTCTGATCGACCGTCGGGGGCGTACTCTCTCCGCGACTCGCGAGGAACGCGCCGATGCCTGCGGCGATCGCGGCAATGGCGACGATGCCGGTGCCGACGCCCCAGATCCATGGCGTCTTTGCGGCGTTCCGCAGCACCTGCGATGCATCGCGCGGCGTCAGCTGGGCACCGCTTTGCGGCAACACGATGGTCGGCGCGCTGCCGATGCCGGACGTCCCGCCAACCACCGTCTGGGCCGCGGATGGCAACAAGACAGTGGCCGAGTTATCGGGGGCCGAGACGCCGCTCGAGGCCGACGACATCCCCTGGCGCGATCCCGAGTCGCGGCGCAGGCGCTTGAGATCGGCGCCCAGGTCGGCGGCCGTCTGGTAGCGCATGCTCTTATCTTTTTCGAGCGCCTTCGACACGATGCGATCGAGCTCCGCCGGCAGCATCGAGTTGATCGTGCTCGGCGGCGCGGGATCGCGATTGAGAATGCCGTCGAACACCACCGCGGTGGTGTGGCCGGGGAAACTCTGACGGCCCGTCGCCATCTCGTACAACACGACGCCGAACGAGAACAGGTCGGTGCGCGGATCGATGTCGTCGCCGCGCGCTTGCTCGGGGGACATGTACGCGATCGTGCCGACGGTGGTGCCGGCGACGCTCGTGAAGTGTTCGGGCGGACTCGTCTCATTACGCGCGTCGAGGTGCCGGCCCGATTTTCGGTACTCGGGCGACAACTTCGCGAGTCCGAAGTCGAGCACCTTCACCGGGCCGCGGCGCGTGAGGAAGATGTTGCCCGGCTTCACGTCGCGATGCAGGATGCCTTCGGCGTGCGCCGCGTCGAGCGCGTCGGCGACCTGCGCCGCGATGTCGAGCATGAGCCGCAGATCGAGCGGCCGTCCCGACAGCCGCCGATCGAGCGGCTCGCCGTCGAGGAGCTCCATCGCGAGATAGAGCTGGTTTTCGTGTTCATCGAAGCCGTAGATGGTGCAGATATTCGGATGATTGAGCGACGACGCGGTGCGCGCCTCGCGGCGGAAGCGTTCGATCGCTTCCTCGCTCGAGGTGTTGCCCATGGGCAGGACCTTCAGCGCGACCTGTCGGCCGAGCTTTGTATCCTGCGCGCGGTACACGACGCCCATCCCGCCCGCACCAAGCTGGTCGAGGATCTTGTAGTGCCCGAGTATTTGACCGACCAAAGATGTCGCCACAGTTCCGCTTAAATGATTGCGGACGACCATCCTATTCCCGTAACGCCTTGACAGGGAAGGGGGCTGACGGTAGAGTCAGAAATGAAACGTCTTTCCGCATAATGGAATCCGAACGGTCACCCTCGAATCCCCGCCCGAATGGGGCCATGACATCGATCGACAAGGCGCTCGAGGTGTGCGAGGTGCTGAGCGGAGTGCCGCGCGGCATGAGCCTGTCGGACCTTGCCCGAGCCCTGCGCCAGCCGGCGTCGACGGTGCACCGCCTTCTCGGGGTGCTCAAGAAGCGCGGCTACGTGCGCCAGGACGACGAGACGCAGCGCTACGGCCTGACGCTCAAGATGCTCGACCTCAGCTTCCGATCGCTGGGCCAGTCGGAACTGCGCTTGCACGCGTATCCGATCATGCGCGAGTACGTGCTGCGCACGCCGTATCGCGGTTTCATCGCGATCCCCTCGAGCGGGGAAGTGACGTACGTCTGGAGCACCGGCCCCGATGACGTCGCGATGCGCACCGTGTACGGCAAGGAGATGCCCGGCCACTGCGCGATCTACTTCTCACCGCGGCAGGCGACGCGGCGCTTGAGTTGCCTGCGTCTCGCCGCGCCGGCCGAGCTCAGTAAGCCCGAGGCGACCGTCGTGCGCCTCGGCCCGCCGCCGGTCGAGCCGGACGCGCTGCAGCGATTGTTCTGCGTGTGCGCGCCGGTGCGCGACTACACCGGCCAGGAAGTGGCGCGCGTCGGCGTCTTCGGCCACGGCGCGGACGATCGCCCGATTCTCAACGAACATCACCGCGGCGCGTGGGATCTGGCGCGCCGCATTTCAATGCGGCTCGGCCATGTGCCGGCCGCGCTTGAAAGCACAGCCTAGTTTTCTTACTGGAGGAGCAGTTGGCGTACATCATTACGGAACCGTGCATTGGAACGAAGGATTCAGCGTGTGTCGATGTCTGCCCCGTGGATTGCATTCACCCACGCAAGGACGAGACCGACTTCGAAGGCGCGACGCAGCTCTTCATTCACCCGGACGAGTGCATCGACTGCGGCGCCTGCGTGCCGGCCTGCCCGGTCGAGGCGATCTTCGCCCTCGATGAAGTTCCCGAAAAGTGGAAGAACTACATCGAAATCAACTCCAAACACTTTCAGAAGTAACACTTGCCGGGAAGGCGAATCCCCGCCGGGAGGCAAACATTCCCGCTTGGAGGCGCCTTCCCGTCGGGAATCCGAAGTAGAATCGCGCCCTAGGGAGTTCCTCCCTGCATCAGGCCCGCGCCCCTGACGCATTGACTTGAAGCTTGAAGGAAGGGTGTATGCCACTTCGTCCTCGCTTGGCGTTGTTCGCGGCGGTCATGGTCACGGCGCTGGTTACCGGTGTGCAGGGGCGCGACGTCAACGACGCCTCGCTGCAGTTTCAGCTCGGCACGCTGCTGTTCGAAGAGACCCGGTATCGCGAGGCGCTCGAGGCGTTTCGCAAAGCGGTCGGAGCAGATTCCAAGACCATCGCCGTCCAGGCCCGCATCGGCGTCGTCAAGTCGGCGCTCCGCCTCGGTGAATTCATCGAGGCCCAGAAGGAAGCCAACACCCTCAAGCAACAGGATCCGCGCAGCGCTGACGTGGTCGCGGTGCACGCCGACGCCTTGTGGTCGGCCGGGCTGTTCGACGAGGCGCACCAGGAGTTCAAGGACGCCCTCGCGCTCGTGCCCGATCTGTCGCGGGGCCATCACGGCCTGGCCCGCGCGCTCGCGTCGCAGAACAAGCTCGATGAGGCGCTGAACGAAGCGCAGCTCGCGCTCAAGCTGTCGCCGCGCGACGAGGAAATCCATCACACGGTCGGCTCGATCTTCGAGCGCATGCGGCGCTACGAGCAGGCCGCGGCGGCTTACGGCAACTACGTCAACCTGCTGCCCAACAAGGATCGCAGCGACAAGGCGGCGTGGTCGCGTTCGCAGATCCGCTTCCTGCGCTCGTTCGGCGAGCGCGAGCCGATCGCCATCGACGAAAACGTGGCGGACGGTCTGCACACCGTGGATTTCCGGGTCATCGACGACAAGGTGATCGTCAAGGCGCGCGTCAACGGCGGCCGCGCCCAGGACTTCGTGCTCGACACCGGCTCGGAGCTGACGACGATTTCGCGCCAGACCGCGTCGAGTGCGGTGGTGCGCCCGATCACCTACACGCTCAGCGCGGGCGTTGGTGAAGTGGGATTGCGCGGCCTGCAGCTGGGCCGCCTCGACACGCTTGAGATCGGCACGCTCAAGTTGAGCAACGTGCCGACGTTGATCAAGGCGCCGGCGCTGCGCGGCATCCCGAAGCGCGAGACCGAGAGCTTCTCGCCGCTCGGCCTGGGCCTGTCGATGATCATCGACTACGCGAACCACAAGCTGACGCTCGGCCGCAAGCTGCCGGAGGAGAAGGCGGAATTCACGATGCCGATGCGCCACCATCGCCTGTCGCTGGTGCGCGGCCTCTTGAATGACAAGCGTCCGACCTATTTCGTCGTCGACACCGGCGGCGAGGTCATCTCGATCAGCACGACGACGGCCGAGGAGCTCGATCACGACATCCCGCGCAAGATCGCGCTGCGCGTCTACGGCACGTCGGGCTGGGATCGCGATGCGTTCCTGATGCCGGGCGTCGATCTGAAGTTCAACAACATCAACTACAAGAATTTCGCGGTCGTCGTGCTCAACCTGCAGGCGCCGAGCGTGCTGCTCGGCTTCCAGGTCGGCGGCATCGTCGGGCACAAGTTCCTGAGCCCGTACCGCGTCGCGCTCGATCTCGACCGCAGCGAGCTGCGGATGACCAAGGCGTCGAACTAGATCAGGGATCAGGGATCAGGGATCAGGGATCAGGGACGATTGAAAGCGAAGCGCTGGCAGGATTCGACCGCCGAAACCGTACAGGTCGTCCTTCCGAACGACTCGAACCCGCTGGGTTTCATTCTGGGCGGCACGGTGATGCACCTGATCGACATCACCGGTGCGATCGCATGTCACCGTCACACCAACATGCTTGCGCTCACGGCTGGTGTCGATTCACTCGACTTCATTCATCCGATCAAGGTCGGCGATCTCATCATCCTGAAATCGCGTGTCACCTGCGCGTTCAACACGTCGCTCGAGGTCGAAGTCGAAGTGTTTTCGGAAGCGATCGAGACCGGCGAGCGGAAGCTCACCAGTAAGGCCTATCTGACGTTCGTGTCGCTCGACAAGAGCGGCAAACCAGCCAAGGTGCCGCCGTTAATTGTGGATACACCTGAAGACGAACAACGATGTCGCGATGCGCACGTCCGCCGCGCTGACCGCTTGAAAAGAAAAACCGGGGCCTGACGATTCAAGCCCCGGTCCCTGATCCCTGATCCCTGATCCCTGGTTTCTACCAGTCGTAGCCAATCCACATCGTGAATTTCGGCCTGCGGAATTCTTCGCTGCCGCCCTGCAAGTGGAAGGTGATGTCTTCCCACCTCTGGTTCATCAGCGTGCGCCAGGACCAGTCGAAGTGCACCGGGAAACCGAGCGCCATCGTCGACAGGCTGATGCCGTACGAGGCGCGGCCGTCGACGAGGCGAAAGCCGTCGACCGGGATCGCGGGGCCGTATTCGACTTCCTGATTCAGGTTGTCGTAGCCGACCACCGGACGCTCGAGGGTGGTGTTGTTCGTGTAGAACTTGAACGGCGCGCCTTCGAAGTAGGCGCCGCCAATGCCGGCAAAGAGCGTCGCGCGCACGCCGCCGAGGACGCCGATCGGCGTGGCCATCGCGTCGATGAGCGGGAAGCGCAGCTCGGCGTTCGCGAAGAACGCGTTCGAGCCGATGAACGACAGGTAGTCGTAACCGCGCAGCTCGCCGTTGCCGCCGAAGTAGGTGAAGTCCGGGCTCTCGCCCTTGCTCTTGAAGCCGCGGGCGCGCAGCGCGAGCAGGCCGGTGGAGCCGAGGCGGAAGTACTTGCGCGCGTCGCCGTCGAACGTCTGGCGCGACAGCATGCCGGCGAAGTCCGGCGCCATCTCGAACGAGAGCTTCATCGTGCTGCCCGAGAGCGGGCCGAACTCGCGGAAGATCGTCGTCTCCTGCACGAACGCGACGCCGAGCGGCATCATGTAGCCGTTGTTGAACAGGACGCGCCCGTACTGTTCCTGTTGATACTGGTCCGAGAATTCAGCGACGGCCGGGTCGTTGAAGCTCTCGTTATAGCGGGCGAATCCGCCGAACAGCTCGAGGCGGCGATAGCGGTTGAAGGGATAGATCGCGAACGCGGTGCCGCCCTGCTGCGTCCGGGTCGCGGTCGCGAGATCGCGATCGATGAACTGCGCCAGGTACGGATCGTAGAGCACGCCCTCGAGCTGGCCGTAATAGAACTGCGCCGAGTTGTAGCCCGTGACGGCCCACTGCAGACGCCGCTCCATGTTCTGCCAGGTGAACTGCATCGTGCGGTACTGCGACACCGACGAGATGAACAAGTTGAACTGTTGATCACCGAGCACGTCGGTGAAGGTCACCTGCGTGCCGCCGAACACGTCGCCGCCGCTGGTCACGCCGAGCGCGACCGGCGGACGGCCCTCGAGGAACAGCTTCTCGAACTTGCCCTTCTTCTTCTGGTTGTCCGGCACCAGCGTGTGCATCAGCGGCGCCTGGAAGTCGACGATTGGACCCGGCGATCCGAAGTCGGCCGACGCGACTTTGGTGATCTCGTCCTTGCGCTCGAGCACATGCAGGCCGTACTCGCCCTTGAAGTAGGTCACGAAGGCGAGGCGGTTCTGCGGCGTGTCCTTGAGCACGACAGGCGACACGTTGCCCGACAGCGCATCGGTGTACTGCTTCAGCTCGCTGGTCTTCAGGTCGAGCGTCCAGATGTTGTAGATCTGCCCGTTCTTCGCGACCTCGGGCTCGATCGGCTCGGCGGGGTTGACGGCAGTCGACGCGAACACGAGCGTGTTGGCATCAAGGAACTGCGCGCCACCTTCGTCGTGCGTGCCGAACGTCAACTGCGTCGCGTTGGCGCCGTTCGCATCCATGCGGAACAGCTTTTCGTTGCCGCTGACGCGCACCAGATAGACGATCGATCGCCCGTCCGGCGACCATGTCGGCGCGTAGTTCGCGAACTTGTCCTTGGTGAGATTGGTGATTTCCTTGGACGCGATATCGACCGTGAAGATGTCGGCTTCGCTGCCGCGCATGCCGGAGAACGCAATCAGCTTGCCGTCGGGCGAGAAGTCCGGCGACTCCGGGGCGTCGATCGTCGTCAGCGGGATGCGAACCTCGATCTTCCTCGAGACCACGTTCTGCACGATCAGCGAGCGATCCTTCTCCGTGCGCACGAAGTAGGCGAGGCGATCGCCCTGCGGCGACCACGTCATCCACGGCACCGAGTTCCAGCGGCCGCCGGGCGTTGCCAGGTACTCGAAGCCCATGCTCTGATCGAAGCCGCTCGTCAGGTTGCGGATGATCGAGCCGTCCTTTGCCGAGATGAGGACGATGTCGTATTCGCGATCGCGGCCGTTGCCGGTCATGCCGGCGATCAGATCGCCCGAGGGCGACGGCTCGATCGAGAGCACATTCGAGAACTTGCCTTTGCGCGGATCCGGCGCGAGGTCGCGGCCGTAGTCAGCCGGACGCTCCTTGTCGCGGAACGGCTTGAAACGCTCCTTCAGGTAGCGATCGAACTGCTGGTCCCACTCTTCCGGCGTGATCTGGAACGCTTCCTGGTAGGCATCGTCGCTGCCGCCGATGACCGAGCGGCGCAGCGCGAAGACGTAGGCGCGCACGCCTTCCTTGCCCCACTTCGATTCCATGAACTCGAACGCGGCGTGACCGAGGTTGTAAATCAGGCGGGGATTGCTGAAGCCGCCGTACTCTTCCATCTCGCTCATCTTCGGCACGATGTCCGAGACCGCCGCGTCGCGCACGGTCATGATGTCGAGCGGGCGCCAGTAGCCGGTCATGTAGTCCGACATGCCCTCGAACACCCACAACGGCATGTTGCGGCGGATCAGTCCGGTCGGGATGATGTCGAACTGGAATTGGTGCGTCAGCTCGTGGACGATCAATCGATAGAGCAGATCGGGCGGCTCGTCGATCGGCATGACGATGCGATAGCGCCCCGGCTCGGCGAACGCGCCGACGCCTTCCTGGGCCTGGCCGGGAATCACGTTCTGCTGCCAGAACTCGCTCGCCGTCGAGAACAGGATCAGCGGCAGCTTCATCGAGAGGTCGTGTTTCAGCTCGGAGCTGACGTGCTGATACGCGCTCTCGGCATAACCCGCGATGCGCTCGAGGTGCGGCTCGATTTCAGGGTAGTAATAGATCTCGAAATGTTCGGTCTGGTAGGTATGCCAGTCGAATTTGTCGTAGCGGATCTGGTTCTTGCCGAAATAGGGGATGTAACCGGTTTGCGCCAGCGCAAGGCCGGGCGCGCCGGCCAACGCCAGCATCAAGAGAACAGCCGTACGCATAAGCACTCCTTCAAGCATCTTACTGATCCTGAGACGCCGCCGCCAATTCTGACCCCCTGGGAGCAAAATTCGATCCGCGATCTTCGTCCTATACTTGGGACGCGGCGGCGGCCCGCGCCGGTCCGGGAATAATCGGGCCCCGACCGGGGTTTCCACTCAAGACCGCCTGAATTCTGCATGCTTTCTGGGCGGAAACCATTGTCAACGAGAGATTCGGAGGGCGACGGGTTCCGGGCAGCCACCTTGGAGTTTTTGGATTCACTCTACGGCGCAGCGCTGCGATTGACGCGTAACGCGGACAGGGCACAGGACCTTGTTCAGGACACGTACCTGAAGGCGATTCGTGCCCAGCGCTCGTTTACCCAGGGCACGAACCTGAAGGCCTGGCTCTACACCATCCTCCAGAACACCTGGCGGAACCGGCAGCGCGACGGCGCGCGGTCGAAAGTGGAGTTCGATTCCGAGGCGGTCGAGCGCAGCGCGGAAGGCGGCACTGCGCCGCGCGGCCTTGAGCAAACGCCCGAGTCGCTGTTGATGCGCGACACGTTGAACGCGGACCTGCAGGCCGCCCTCGACGGGCTTGGCGAGGCGTTCCGCGAAGTCGTCTGGTTGCGCGACGTTGACGAGCTCACCTACCAGGAGATCGCCGACGTGCTGGAGATTCCGATCGGCACGGTGATGTCGCGCCTGTCGCGCGGACGGAAGCAGTTGTACGAGGCCCTGACAAGGCAGAAGGCATAAGGCAGAAGGCAGAAGGAAATGCAGTGTCGCGAGGTTGAAGAGAAGCTGGCGTCGTATGTCGATGGCGCCGCGAACGGGAATGCCGCTGCGATCGCGGCGCATCTCGCGACGTGCGACGCCTGCCGCCAGCTCGCTCACGCGCAGAGCGTCGCGCGCACGGTGCTGAAGGCGCGCGCCGCGCAGCTGTCGCCGATCGCGCCGCCGGGACTTCGCACTCGCATCATCGCCAACACCGCCAATCAACCGCAGGAACCGATTCTGGCGTGGACCGGACGCCTCACCGCGTTCGCCGCCGCGGCGATGGTCGTGCTCACGCTCGGCGCGGTGTTACTGCCCGTCGCCACCATCCGCTCGACGACGCTGCTCGCCGCGCAGCTCGCGCTCGATCACCTGAAGTGCTTCACGATCGAAGGCGATGCCGACGGCGCGCCGATCGCGAAACAGCAGGCCGAGGCCACGCTCAAGCAGGATTTCGATCTGATCGTGAAAGTGCCGGCGTCGCTCGCGGCGGAGAAACTCGAGCTGATGGCCGTGCGCCGCTGCCTGTATGGCGACGGACGCGCCGCGCACCTGATGTATCGCCTCGACGGCGAGCCCGTGTCGCTGTTCATCGTCCCTGGTGTGTCGCGGCCGGCGGCGGAATTGTCGTTGTTCGGCCACGAGCAGGTGGTGTGGACGCAGGGGGATCGGACCTACATGCTGGTCGCGCGCGGCGGTGTCGGTGACGGGCTGGCGCGCGTGGCGTCCTACCTGCGGAATGAGGCACAATAACGGCATGGAACAGCACGAACCGGCTATCAATTCTGCCGAGACTCCATCCGGCGCGTCAGCGGCGCCGTCCGGCAACATGCGCATGATTGCCGTGGCCGCGACCGCGATCGCGTTGCTCGGCATCAGCATTCCGTTCGTGTGGCAGCCGCACGAAGAAACGCCGGCGTCCACGACCGCAACCGTGACGCCCGCCGCCTCGCACGAGACGACGGCGGCCGAGGGCGCCTCCTGCATGGCCGACGCGAAGCAGGCGAACTGGGATTTCAAGTTGAAGGACTTGGACGGCAAGGAAGTCGCGCTCGCGTCGTTCAAGGACCAGGGCAAAGTCATCCTGCTCAACTTCTGGGCGACGTGGTGCGGCCCGTGCAAGGCCGAGATCCCGGGCTTCGTCGAGCTGCAGGAGAAGTATCGCGACAAGCTCACGATCATCGGCTACTCGGTCGACGACACGGCGGAGCTGGCAAAGAAGTACGCCGACGAATACAAGATGAACTATCCGATCCTGCTCGGTGAAGGGCGCGAAGATGTGCAGGACGCCTACGGACCGATCTGGGGCATTCCTGCCTCGTTCATCATCAGCAAGGACGGCAAGGTGTGCCGCAAGCACATGGGCATCGCGCCGAAAGCCGTCTTCGAAAAAGAGTTAATTGCGCTGATGTGAAATTGACGGAAACCTGTACCGCCGAAGCGAAATCGCGAAGGCGGACTCCGTCGTGATGTATGATCGCCACATCATGTTGAAGGGATTCGTGAACGCGCGACTTGCCTGCGGATGCCGGCTCACGTTTCGCGAGGGCTTGTCCGGCAGTCCCGTGCTCGTCGTGCTCGAAGCGAAGTCCACGGGCTGCGTGAACCCGAAGCACGTGACCGGCCTGCCGCTGTACGACTATCGCGAAGCGCTGCGTCCGTCGACGCGCCTCGGACCGCCTGAAGAAGAAGAGTTCGAAGAAGAGAACTAGAAATAACGAATAACGAATAACGAATAACGAATAACGAATAACAAAAGGGGCCCTGCTAAACGCGGCGGCCCTTTTTGCTTTTGTTCCTCGTTATTTGTTCTTTGTTATTTCAGAAATGGGAAGAAGCCGACCGACACGTTTAACTGGATGTGGTGCGGACGCCATTCGTGGAGCAGCGTCTGCGTCGGCGTCGAGATCACCACGCCCGGATCGGTGTAGGTGTATCCGAGCTGCGTGCGGATGCTGGCCTTCTTCCAGAAGAAGTATTCCGCCTTGACCTGCGGCCGCACCACGAACGAGTTGTTGATGTTGTAGGTGACCGGCGCGCCCGCGGCGGCGAACGCCTCCGAGACGTTCGCATGCAGGGCCATCTTGTTGAACGAGTAGCCGAGGCCAAGCTGCGCGCCGAGAATGATCTTCGAGCGCTGATGCGTCCACTGGTAGCCGATGCCGCTCATGATCTGGCGCGCTTTCATGTCGGCGAACTGGGTGCCGCCGGCGGTTTCGAGATCGGCGCGATACGAGCCCATGCTGAACGGGATCTTGACGCCGTCTTTTTTCGACGCCGTTCCGTAGCCGATCCCCCAGCTCCGCGTCATCACCACGTCGTTGTCGGGCGACGTGCGCGTGCTCGTGCCGAGGTAGACGCCTGACTTCTGAATCAGGTGGGTGAGCTTGCCCTTGATGAAATCGCCTTGCGCCTGAGCGGGACGCGGCGCGAGTGCAATCACGACAGCAACGATGAGGCCGAGGTTTCGCATTCTCACGCAGTGTGAGAGTGCAAGACCCGCGCCCTGTCAGAATCCCTGTGCCTTCTGTGGCCCAGCTATGCCTATAACTCCCTGAGTGCAGAGGGGATAGGCAACCGCGCCGCGCGTAACGCCGGGAACAGGCCGCCGATCAATCCCATGGCCAGGGCATACGTAAGACCCATTCCAAGTAACTGCGGTGTGACCTGGAATGCAAATGCTACCTGGCTGAAAGTCTGGAAGTTCATCGTCGAGGTTTGATAACCGTTGAACGCGACGTAGGCGAGCGCGCCGCCAAGCGCGCCCCCGATGGCGGCGAGCGCGAGCGATTCCGCGAGCACCGACACGACGACCGACGTGGTGTTGAAGCCGAGCGCGCGCAGCGTGGCGATCTCGCGCGAGCGCGTCGACACGGCCGTATACATGGTGAGGATGGCGCCGAACACCGCGCCGATGCCCATGAGGGCGGCGATGCCGTAGCCGACGCCCTGGATCAGCCCGCTCAGCGCCCGCGACTGCGCCGCGTAGTATTCGGTTTCGCGGCGGACCTGCACGTTGACTTGCGGGTTCGCCAGCAGCCAGTCGCGGAACGTGTTGAAGCTTTCGGACGAGTCGAGCCGCGCCAGCACCGTTTGATAGCTGTTGCCGCGCCGGTACGCGCCCTGCAGCACGCGCGAGTCGATCCAGATTTCGGTCTCGTAGATACCGCCGTCGGCCTCGAACATGCCGACGACCTTCCACTTGTTCTGGCCGGACACGATCTCGTTCCCGACGGTGAGGCCCTTGAACTGGTTGCTCGCACCACGGCCGACCACGACTTCATTCGTGCCGAACTCGAACATGCGGCCTTCGACGATGCTCGCCTCGTCGCGCACGGCCAGCACCGTCTTGTCGACGCCGCGCATTGGCACGTTGGCCGCGGTATTCGTCGAGATCTTGGGAAGGTCGATGATTACAAAGAGCTCGGCCGACGCCACGGCGTTCTGGCCGTCGCGGCGCAGGCCGGGCGCCTGCTTGATCACGTCGACCTCGGGGCCGCCGAGGCCGCTCGTCATTTCGCTGTCGGCGCCGCTGCGCATGACCAGCGCGCGGGAGGTCGAGCCCGAGCCCTGCATGGCGGCGGTGAATCCCGAGGCGATCGACAGCACCGACACGAGCACGATCACGACGCCGGCAATGCCGATGATGGCGACGCCGGAGGAGCCGAGGCGCTGCGGGATGGTGCGGAGGTTGAGCGCCGTGACCGCGATGGTCTGGCCGATCCAGTTGAACACGTCAGGCCCTCCTCAAGGCGTCGGTGATTTTGAGGTTCATCGCGTTCACCGCGGGCAGCAGGCCCGCCAGCAGGCCGAGGCCGACGATCAGCACGGCGCCGGACCAGATGTCCCGTGTCGGCAACATGAAGATCGGCAGCATGCCGCCCGTCGGATCGCCGCCGCGGACGAACAGCCACGCCGCCAGCAGACCCAGCCCACCGCCGATCACCGAGACGAGGAGCGACTCGCTGAGCACCATCACGAGAACGGAGGTGTTCGAGAAGCCGAGCGTTTTCAGCACGCCCACTTCACTCGTGCGCTCGCGCACCGATTGCGCCATGGTGTTGGCGGCGACGAGGATCATCGTGAATAGCACGGCGATCGTGATGGCGATCATGATCGCGCCGATGTCGCCCATCTGCTTCGCGAAGCCCTCGACGAAGCCCTTCTCGGTCGTCGTCTTGGTTTCCGCCGACGAGTTTGCGAACATGCTGTCGAACTTCGCGCCCATCGCCGATGCCTGCGAAGGATCGGCGATCT
>Ga0137455_1000101_pt1 | contig 19262 bp, 17 predicted proteins | sample EasRivERMGT600_2_FD_102334 | JGI IMG/M metagenome (GOLD analysis project Ga0137455, IMG submission 102334) | Soil microbial communities from meander-bound floodplain in the East River, Colorado, USA - East River MetaG ERMGT600_2 | ecosystem: Environmental > Terrestrial > Soil > Floodplain ... | reverse complement strand
TCGAGGCCGCGGCGTCGAAAATCGTCGCGTCGGTGCCGTCGCAGATCTTCGCGCTCGCCACGACTCTGCCGGTCGATCCGTCGAGCATCACCTGGCTCGGCCCGCCGCCGACGAACACCCGGTGCCGCTTGGTATCGATCGCCATGCCCGTCGGGTCTTCCGCCGGCGCTACCTTCCAGGTGGCGATCACCTTCTTGGTGTTGATGTCGATGACGTCCACGGCGCTCGTGTCCTCGATGTTCACGTAGACACGACCTAGATCGGGATCGGCGGCGCCGGATTCGGCCACACCGGACAACGGAATCGTCGTCACGACCTTGCCGGAATCCGCATCGATCACCGTTACCGACTTGCCGGTGTGATTGAGCGAATAGATCTCCTTGTGCTTCGGCTCGTAGACGATCGCATCAGGATTGGCCCCGGTGTCGACCTTCATCGACACCTTCAGTGTCTTCGGATCGAAGATCGCAACCTTGTTCTCCTGGCCGGCGGTGATGAAGCCCTTGCCGTTTGCAGCGATCGCGATGCCGTGCACTCCTGGCGTGTCGGGAATGCGTCCGACGATCGTGTTGGTCGTCGTGTCGATGACCACGACTTCGGTGCCGTGGCTGAGATACAGGCGTTTCGCGGGGCTGTCGACGGCGAGATAGTCGAAGCGGCCGAGCCCTCCGACAAGGATTTCACCTGCGGGTGCGTACTGTCCATCGGCGATGGCGGCCATCAGTGCGGCGAAGACGGCGAGGGTCCTCAACATCCCGCCAGCATACGGACGCCAACATGAATTTTCGATGAACTCAGCCGAAGACGTAGCCCTCTCCGCGGCGCGTCGCAATCAGCGACGGCTCGCCGGCGCTGTCGAGCTTTCGCCTCAGCCGCTGCACGTAGACGTCGATGACGTTGGAGAACGGATCGTATTGCTCGTCCCAGACATGCTCGGCAATATCGCCACGCCCGATGACTTCACCCGGCCGTCGCGCAAAGAATTCGAGCAGCGCATATTCGCGAGCCGTCAGGCGAATGCCACGATCGCCGCGCGTCGCCGTGCGCGAGCGTGTATCGATCGTCAGGTCGCCGACCACGAGAACCTCGGGCACGATCGGCCGCGTGCCACGCCGGATGATCGCTCGCAGACGCGCCAACAGCTCGCCGAATGCGAACGGCTTGGTGAGGTAATCGTCGGCGCCGCTGTCGAGTCCCTGGATGCGCGACTCCACCGCGTCCATCGCGGTCAGCAGCAGGATCGGTGTCAACGCGCCGCGGGAGCGAATCTGCCGGCACACCGAGAGTCCGTCGCGCTTCGGCAGCATCACGTCGAGGACGATCGCGTCGTAGCTGGTCTCGAACGCCAGCCGCGACGCCTGCTCACCGTCAGCGGCCACATCGACCGCGAAGGCCTGTTCGCGAAGTCCCTTGGCGATCAGCAGGGCGGCGTCCGGTTGGTCTTCAACCAGCAGGATGCGCATAAGGAAATCGTGCCTCGAAGGTCGTGCGGCCGGCGATCGCGTCCGATAGCGTCAGCGTGCCGCCGTGCGCTTCCGCGACCCAGCGTGCGATCGACAGGCCCAGGCCCGCGCCAGCGTCCGCACCGCGCGTCGGATCGAGCTTCACGAATCGCTCGAAGATGCGCTCGCGATCCTCGGGCCTGACACCCGCGCCATCATCGGAGACAGACAGCCGCAACAACAGGCCAGCGACGGCCAGCGACACCCATACGCGTCCGCCAGGAGCCGCATGCCGCACCGCGTTGCCGAGCAGGTTGGCCACGAGCTGGCGCGCCAGCGCCTCATCTCCCGAGTACGACACATCCGTCGCGATATCGCTGACGATGGTGACATGCCGCGCATCAGCCAATACCTGGCTGCTGCGCACGCACTCGGTCACGATCTCATCGAAGTAGAAATCGGTGGCGAGAATCTGGCGCTGCCCGGCATCGACGCGCGCGAGCAGGAACATGTCCTCCACCAATCCCGACAGGCGCCGCGCCTGTTCGCCGACGATGCGGAAGGACTCGCGGTACTCGGACTCGGAGCGCGCATCACGGCTCAGCGTCACGTCGGCGGCCGTGCGTACGACCGACACCGGCGTTCGCAGCTCATGCGACGCATCGGCCATGAACCGGCGTTGCTGGTCAATCGCGTCGTTGAGTCTGTCGATCAAATCGTTGAAGGCGCGGGCCAGCGTGCCCATCTCGTCGTTAGGATTGACGATCGTCAGCCGCCGCGGATCGGTAGCGGTAATCGTCGCCGCTTCGTCGACCATCCGGCGAACCGGTCGCAATGCGCGGGTCGCGGCGATCGCGCCGCCGAGCGCGGCGAGCAGCAACGCCAATGGCACGGCGACGACGACCGCGCGGCGTAACATCTCTCCTTCGTGAACGACCTCCTCGAGCGACGCGGCGATCGCGACGCGATACGGACGACCGGCGACCACGATTTCGCCGACGCGCAACCGCGCATCCCCTCCGGCGGAAGGGTAGGTCCACGCGCCTGTCGACGCGGCTGGAAGGCCCATGCCCTCGCTGTCGAGCCCGTTCCATTGGGCGCCCAGCAAGTGTCCAGATTGGTCGAAAACCCCTATGCCGCGTTGCGGCAGCCTCAGCTCGTCAAGCATGTCAGCGACTGCCTGCGCGCCGGGACCAACCTCTGCGACCTCGGTCGCCAGCACGCCGCCGACCGTCACGATGTCATTGGACAGTTCATCGTCAAGAGTCGCGATGTCGACTTGCGGCTGTAGCCAGATCAACGTGCCGCAGAAGATTAGCAGGATGACGGTCAACGTCCCGGTGAACCAGAGGATGAGTCGGATGCGGAGCGTCATGATAACCCGTCGGCGAAGGATACATTGTGTAACGCATCAGCGCGTCGAAGGCGAATGACAGTGCTTGCTCATCGAGCGTTCATGTTCGGTTCGACACGATGACGTGCACGTGCCATGAAGTCAATCGTCGCCACGACCATCGCCTGCGTTCTGCTATATGCGCCAATCTCCCGTGCTCAGGAGAACGGCAACGCCCCTGAACTCGCCGATGAGTCGAGCGTCCCCCTCGTGTTTCAGCCGGCGGGACCGCCGCCGACACCGATGCACACGGGTCTCAAGGCGATGATCAAAAGCATCGGTCGCGATTTCGTTCAGCTGCCCTCCAAGGAAAACCTGTATTGGGCCCTCGGCGGCGGCGCGGGAGCCCTCGCCGCGCATCAGGGCGATCAATATGTGTCTGACCACATCGGCGGCAATCCCACGGCAGACGCGTTCTTCAAGCCCGGGCTCGTGATCGGCCTCGTGGTTCCGATCGGCGGCAGCGTGGCGACGTATGCATGGGGACGGCTGCGCGATGAGCCGAAGGTCTCCCACGTCGGGTCGGATTTGATCCAGTCGCAAGTGGTCGCGCAGGCGTTGACGATGGCTCTGAAGTACACCACGCGGCGAGAACGGCCGGATCAGTCTTCCCTCGACTCGTTCCCATCAGGCCATGCCGCCAGCACATTTGCGTTCGCCACCGCGCTGGAGCGTCATCTGGGGTGGAAGTACGCCGTGCCTGCCTTTGCGGGCGCATCCTACGTGGCGGCGTCACGGCTGCCGTCCAACCGCCACTGGTTCAGCGATGTCGTCTTTGGTGCCACCGTCGGGATTATCGCCGGGCGAACGGTGACGAGCCGGGAAGCGCAGCCGTATCCGGTCAGCCTGACGGCTGTTCCGGGAGGCGCCGCGATCATGGTTTCCCCGCGCAGATTCAACCGCTGACCAATTAGATCCGAGATCCGCTCGATCCGAGATCCGAGATCATATAATTCAGCTAATGGACGTCGTTCGCGCTCCGAATACGGGCTGGATTGAAGTGGTCGTCGGCAGCATGTTCAGCGGCAAGAGCGAAGAGCTGATCCGCCGCCTGCGCCGGGCGCAGATCGCGCGGCAGCGGGTGCAGATCTTCAAGCCTTCCGTTGATACCCGATACGCGACCGATCACATCGTGTCGCACAGCGAGCTGCGAATCCCGTCGGACACCGCGAAGACCGCGCGCGAGCTGCTCGACCAGGTGCGCCCCGACACCGAAGTGGTCGGCATCGACGAAGGGCAGTTCTTCGATGCCGAGCTGCCGGCCGTCGCCTCAGAACTGGCGCGCCGCGGCGTTCGGGTGATCGTCGCCGGCCTCGATCAGGATTATCTTGGCAAGCCGTTCGAGCCGATGCCGCAGCTGCTCGCGATCGCCGAATACATCACCAAGACCCGCGCCATCTGCATGGTGTGCGGGAATCCCGCGAACCACACGCAGCGCCTCGTCGTCAGCTCCGATCGCGTGTTGCTCGGCGCGCAAGGGACGTACGAAGCGCGCTGCCGGCAATGCTTCGATCCGACGCTGTCGCGCGAAGAGGAGACCAAAGCCGTCAGGGAAGCCACCGGGAAAGCGCGATGACGCTGCAGGAGCTTGCCCCAATACTGCGGCAAGCCCTGCTCGCGCTCGGCCTGTTGTTCGTGATCGTCGACGCGCGCGTCGGCTGGCAGATCGCCAGCTGGTGGCGCCTCCGCAAGCAGGCAGTCGTGACGTGGCCAGGCCCGCGCCCGCCGTTCTACGCGATCAACCTCGCGATCGGCGTGCTGCTCGGGATCCTGTTGTTCGTGACCGCCTACGTCGAGCTCGAGTATCAGAAGCGCGGCCTCGCCGCGCTGCCGTCGATGTTCGGCGTCACGATGATGTTCCTCTATTACGGCTACATGCTGCCGCTGTCGACCCGCATCCGCCGCGGCCTCTACGCGACCGGCATCTGGACAGACTCCGGCTTCATGCGTTACACCGATATCGGCGGGCTCACCTGGAAGGGCGATGATACGCTCGTCGCCGCGTCGCGTCAGAAGACGCTGGCGCGCCGCCTGCGAGTTCCCGGCGTGCACCTCGGCGAAGTCCGGACGTTCCTGCGCGAGAAGATCGGCGATCACGCGATCGAATTCGACGCCGGCCCTGGTCTACATCTCGGCACACGGGATACGCGCGAATCGGTTTAGTTTAATTGTCAATCTGTGAAGTTTGATGAAGGCCGGTGGCTGATAGCCAAAAGCTGACGGCCGATAAGAGGTGAGCAAATCATGGCCGCACGTCCCACCTGGAAGGGCTACATCAAGGTCAGCCTTGTCACGATTCCCGTCCGCGTCTATCCGGCGACCGAATCGAGCGCGACGATCTCGTTCAACCAGCTCCACAACGTTTGCCAGACCAAGATTCAGCAGAAGAAGTGGTGCCCGAAGTGCGAGATCGAGCTGACCCAGGCCGACATCGTCAAGGGCTACGAGTTCGAGAAGGGCCGCTGGGTCGTCGTCGACGATGAGGACATCGCCAAGGTCAGGACCGAGTCGACCAAGATCATCAACCTGCTCCAGTTCACCGAGGTCGACGCGATCGATCCGATGTACGTGGACAAGACCTATTACCTCGCGCCCGAAGGCCCGATGGCCGCCGACGCCTACTCGGTGATGCGTGAGGGCATGCAGGGCAAGGCCGGCATCGGCAAGGTCGCGATTCATGGCCGCGAGTATCTCGTCGCCGTCAAGCCGCACAAGCAGGGCATGGTGATGTACACGCTGCACCACGCCGCCGAGATCCGCACTATCGATCAGATCGACGAGCTGCGCGAAGTGCGCGGCAAGGTCAATCCCGCCGAGATGAAACTTGCACGGCAAGTGATCGAAAGCATCGAAGGCGATCTAAACCTTTCGGACTATAAGGACGAATATCAGGAAGGCCTGCGCAAGATCATCGACGCCAAGATCGCCGGCGAAGAGATCGTCGCGCAGGAAGAAGTGGCACCACCGAAGGTCGTTGACCTGATGGAGGCGCTTCGCAAGAGCCTCGATCAGGTCAGCTCGGGCAAGAAAAAGACGGCCAAGGCCGATTCTGGCGTGGCGTCGAAGAAGGTCACGAACATCAAATCAGCCGCCAAGAACGGCGCGAAGAAGCGTAAGGCTTCGTAGGAGAAGACGACATGGCTCGGAAAGCAGTGTGGGGAAGTTACAAGCCGAAGAAGCGCAAGTCTCGGAAGTAGAACGTTCCCGATCGGTTTTCCGGTTGGTCGTAAAGGCGGGTCTTTAGACCCGCCTATCGAAGAAACGCCAGTAAGCCCATGCCGGTTGCCGTCGGATCGGAAATCCAATCCGGCGGCACCAGCCACACGAACGCGAGAATCACGATTACCCAGATGTCATACGGGAGCGTGGCGCGTTCATCCCGCCAGAAGAAAAATCGCGCGAACCAGCCTTCCGGCATCTTCTTGTTGTTCAGCACAAGGTAGGTGTAGTGGATCCGGTTGGCGACCGTGATGATCGCGAGCACCAGGATCACCCACAACACGCCGGCCATCCGATTGGTGAACGCGCCGATAAAGAAGAGCACGATGCGCTCGGGCCGCTCCATGAAGCCGACCTTGCACTTCTCGATCAGCGACTCGGCGCGGGCGCGCGCGTAGCTCGTCATGATCGAGAAGATCAGGGCGAGCGTCGCGACGAGCACGTAGCCGTTGCGGCCGAGCTCGGCGTAGAGCCAGATCAAGCCGGTGAACAGCGCGAGATCGGAAAACCGATCGAGCGTCGAATCCCAGAACGCGCCGAACTGCGACTGCTTGCCGGTGATGTGCGCGACCTTGCCGTCGATGAAATCGAAGATGTTGGCGGCGATCATGATCAGGCCGGCGATGATGAACTGGTTGGTCGCCAGGTACCAGGCGGCGACGATGTTGATCAGCACGCCGATCAGGGTCAAAACGTTGGGGTGAATGCCCAGCGCGACCGAGGCGTTGATGATGGCCCTGAGGGGGAGCATGCAGGCGGCGCCGATCGCGCCAGTGAAGGTCATGAGCGGCGTCAAGCGTACCCGATGGACCGTGCAGACTCAAGGTAACGGCGAGATAAATCTGCAACGGCACCGGCCGCGCGCCCGATGGCCTCTCCGGCTACGAGGTGCAGCTCGGACCGAAGCTTTATTGGTAAGATCAGAGGTGCGACGGTGCGTAGGTGCGGCGTGCGAGGGACCCTCGCACCTTTGCACGTTCGCACCCTCGCACTTCGGCAATGCCCATTCAGGATCTAAGGGATCAGATCGCCCGGCTGCCTGAGCAGCCGGGCATCTACATCTATTACAACGAGAAAGGCGAGACGCTCTACGTCGGCAAGGCGCGGTCCTTGCGCGATCGGACGCGCTCGTACCTGGGCGCATACGGCATGAGTCCCCGCCACGACGCCCTGCTGGATGAAGCGACCCGCCTCGAAGTCATCGTCACGGACTCGGTCGTCGAAGCTCTGGCACTCGAGAACAACGTCATCAAGCAGCGAGCGCCGCGCTACAACATCCTGCTGCGCGACGATAAGAACTATCCGTACCTGCAGCTGACCACGACCGAGGCGTTCCCGCGCGTGCTGGTCGCGCGTTCGGTCGAGCGCGACGGCAACATGTATGCGGGCCCCTTCCTGCCCGCCAAGTTCGCGCGCCGCACCATGGCGCTGACGCACAAGGTGTTCGGCATTCGCTCCTGCAATGAGGTGATTACCGGCACGCGGCACCGGCCGTGCCTCGAATACGACATCAAGCGTTGCCTCGCGCCGTGCGTGGTCACGATCTGCAGCGAGGAGCGGTATGCGGTCGCGGTTGCCGATACCAGGTTGTTTCTCGAGGGCCGCAACCAGGAGCTGGCCGAGCAGTTGCGCGGCCGCATGATCGACGCATCGGAAGGCCAGCGTTACGAGGAAGCGGCGCAGCTGCGCGACGCGATGCGAACGGTCGAAGCCGTCCGCGAGCGGCAGCAGAAGATGGCGTCGGCCGAACTTGGCGATCGCGATGTGTTTGGCGTGAAGGCCGGCGCCAGCGGCGCTGTCGTGCAAGTGTTCATCGTCCGCGGCGGCCGCGTCATCGAGCGCGTCGAACTAATGTGGGATGCCGCGGATAGCGGCGAGTCCGAGGCCGACGTCATCGAAGCGGCGATTCAACAGTTCTACAACGACCACGATCCGCCGCCGGAGATTCACGTGCCGGTGGCGCCGCCGGAGCAGGAAGTGCTCGAAGACTGGCTGACGCAGCACGCCGGTCGCAAGGTCCGCATCTTCGTTCCCGTGCGCGGTACGAAGAAGGGGATGATGGAGCTCGCGCATCGCAACGCGGCGCTCGGCTATCGCCAGCGTTTCGACGCGAACGCGACCGCGAACTACGACGCGCTCGAATCGTTGCAAGCGGCCTTGCGATTACCCAAACTGCCGCGACGCATTGACTGCTTCGACATCTCGACGATCCAGGGCAGCGAGACGGTCGCCTCGATGGTTGTGTGCGAAGAGGGCCGCATGCGTCCCAGCGAGTATCGGAAATTCAAAATCAAAAAAGATTTCGCAAGCCCGCAAGCCCGCAAGCCCGCAGGACCTCAGGATCAAGTGTTTCTCGATGATTTCGCAGCGATGGAGCAGGTCGTGCGTCGCCGATACTCGAAGGTCCTCGAGAACGGAGGACCCTTTCCCGATCTGATCGTGATCGACGGCGGCAAAGGGCAGTTGAACGCAGCCTATGCCGCGCTCGAGATGGTGGGTCTGTCCAATCTCGTCGCCGTGGGCCTCGCCAAGAAGGAAGAGCTTGTCTTCACGCGCGACAGCATGGAGCCGCTCGCGCTGGATACGCATGGCAACGCTCTTCGACTATTGCAGCGCATTCGCGACGAGGCGCATCGGTTTGCGATCACGTTCCACCGCCAGTCACGCAAGAAGCGCGATTTGCAGTCGGAGCTCGACGTAGTGCCCGGGATCGGGCTGCGACGGCGAAAGACGCTGCTGACGGCCTTCGGAAGCCTTTCGGGTGTGCGTCGCGCCAGCCGTGAGGAACTGGCGCGAGTGGTGGGCGCGAAGGTCGCCGATGCCGTCATCGCCCATTTCACCGCAAATCCATGAGCCTCGCCCACAGAAGGCACAGAAAACACAGATGAGCGTTGATTTGACCGCGCAGCAACGCGAAAAGCTCGCGCGCGCAGCCATCGATTGGGTGCTCGAGTACTTCGCCGCGCAATCCACGCTGCCCGTGTATCCGACCATCAGCGCGAAGGAGCTGTCGTCGCAACTGTCGGGGTCGCTCCCGATCGACCCGCAGGAAATCACCAAGTTGATGTCGGACGTGCAGCGCGTCGCGGACTTCGGCCGCCACAACGGCCATCCTCGGATGTTCGGCTACGTGCAGTCATCGGCGAGCTTTGCTGGCGTGATGGGAGATCTGCTCGCGTCCGCGCTCAATCAGAACGTCACCTCCTGGCGATCGGCGCCGGCGGCGGCGACGATCGAGCATCAGGCGATCGAGTGGTTGAAGCAGCTCGTCGGCTTCGGCCAGAAGGGCGTTGGCGTGCTGCTCAGCGGCGGGTCGATCGCGAACTTCGCCGGGCTCGCCGTCGCGCTTCGAGCGAGCACGACCGTCGATCTGAACCAGCACGGCGTGGGCGCCTTGCCGGGCAAGCCGCGCATCTACACGTCGGCGATGACGCACATGTCGATCGGCAAGGCCGCGTCGATGCTCGGAGTGGGGAAGGACGCGATAGTCGCGTTGCCCGTGAATGGCGCGTTTCAGATGGATACCGTTGCGCTCGCGTCACAGATCACCGCCGATCGCGCGGCGGGCTTCCACCCGATCTGCGTGGTCGCGACCGCCGGCGACGTGAATACCGGCGCGATCGATCCACTCGCTGCGATCGCGGACGTGTGCGCTCACGAACGCCTCTGGTTGCACGTCGATGGATCGTACGGCGCGTTGGCCGCGCAGTCGGCGCATGTCGGCAGTGCGATGAAGGCGCTCGGCCGCGCCGATTCGATGTCGCTCGACCCGCACAAGTGGTTGTTCGCGCCGGTCGACGCCGGCTGCCTGCTCGTGCGCGATACCGCGGCGCTGCAGCGCGCGTTCTCGACGGGCGCAGGGTACATCGACGTCATTGCCGATCGCGACATGTCTGAGTTTGCGTATTGGGATCACGGCCCCGAGCTGTCGCGGCGGTTCCGGGCGCTGAAGATCTGGTTCCTGCTCAAGGTGCACGGCGCGCGCGCGATTCAGGACGCGATCGACGCCAACATCACGGTGGCGCGGCACCTGGCGGCGATCGTCGACGAGAGCACGGACTTTGAGCTGATGGCGCCGGCGCCGCTCAGCATCGTCTGCTTTCGATACCGTCATCGAGACGATGAGTTCAACAAGCGGCTGATGGTGGAAGTCCAGCGGGACGGCGATTCGTATCTGTCGAACGCCACCATCAACGGCCGCTTCGCCCTCCGCGCCTGCATCGTCAATTTCAGGACCACCGCCGCCGACGTCGAGCAGCTGCTCGATACGATCCGCCGCGTCGCGGCGCGAATGACGTGATAACCTTTTAAGGTTCTGACCGGCATCGATCTCACCCAGGTCCTCATCCAACTCGTCGTGCTCATTGCGTCGTTGTCCGTGCACGAGGCGGCGCACGCATGGGCGGCCGATCGTCTTGGCGATCCGACGGCGCGGCAGCTGGGACGGCTCTCGCTCAACCCGGCCGTGCATATCGATCCGATCGGCACGGTGCTGTTCCCGTTGATCGCGATGATGACCAACGTGCCGTTGATCGGCTGGGCGAAGCCGGTGCCCGTCGACACGCGCCACCTGCGGCACCCCAAGCGCGACTTTGCCATCATCGCGGCGGCCGGACCGATCAGCAATCTCACCATGGCAGCGATTGGCGCGGTGATCTTCGCCTGGTTGCCGGATGCGGCGCCGGGCGACCTCGCCGCCCGCGCACTGACGCGGCCGCTCGACACGCTGCTGCTCGAGTTCATCCAACTGAACGTGCTGCTGGCCGTCTTCAACATGATTCCCGTGCCGCCGCTCGATGGCGGCAACGTGCTCATCGGCGTGCTGCCGCACGCGGGCGGCCGGGTGGTCGAGCAACTTCGTCCATACGGCTTCCTGGTTTTGTATGCTTTGATGCTGACCGGCTTCCTCAGCAGAGTGATGATGCCCGTCGCCTTCGCCATTTGGCGTGTAGTTCTGAGATTGCCGTGACCAAGCAACGTGTGCTGTCGGGAATGCGCCCGACCGGAAAACTTCACATCGGGCACCTTGTCGGCGCGCTCCAGAACTGGGTCACGCTGCAGTCGAAATACGACTCGTTCCACTGCGTCGTCGACTGGCACGCGCTGACGACGCATTACAACGACACCAGCGAGATCGTCGCCAACACCTACGACAACGTCGCCGACTGGATCGGCGCGGGCCTCGATCCCGAGAAGAGCACGTTCTTCATCCAGTCGATGGTGCCCGAGCACGCCGAGCTCTATCTGCTGTTTCAGATGGTGACGCCGATCCCGTGGCTCGAGCGCGTGCCGACCTACAAGGAGCAGGTCGAGCAGCTGAGCGATCGCGACTTGTCGAGCATCGGATTCCTCGGCTACCCGCTGTTGCAGGCGGCCGATATCGCCGTGTACGACGCCAACTGGGTGCCGGTGGGTGACGACCAGGTGCCGCATCTCGAGCTCACGCGCGAAGTGGTGCGCCGCTTCAACAACTTCTATCCGGGCGCGAGCCTGATCGAGCCGCAGCAGATCCTGACCAGGACGCCGCGATTGCCGGGCCTCGATTGCCGGAAGATGAGCAAGAGCTACAACAACACCATCGACCTGTCGGACGATGCGAAGACGGTGCAGAACAAGGTTCGCCAGATGTACACCGACCCCAAGCGCGTGCGCGCCGACATTCCGGGGACGGTCGAAGGCAACCCGGTGTTCGAGTATCACGACGCGTTCAACCCGAACAAGGAAGAAGTCGAGGATCTAAAGGCGCGGTATCGCGCCGGCAAGGTCGGCGACGTCGAAGTGAAGACCAAGCTCGCCGCGGCGATCAACGCGATGCTCGATCCGATCCGCGAGCGCCGCGACAAAGCGCTGGCGCGCCCCGGCTATATTCGCGACGTATTGATGGAAGGCTCGAAGAAGGCACAAGGCGTGGCGCACCAGACCATGGAGCGCGTGCGCGAGGCCGTGAAGCTGAAGTACTGATGGCCGACACTCCAGAAACACCCGCCGGCAAGCCGTCGCCGAACGAAGAAGTCTTCGAGTCGCAGCTCGAGTCGATCAAGATCAAGCTGCAGGCGTTCGAAGGCCCGCTCGATCTGCTCGTTCATCTGATCAAGAAGAACCAGATGAACGTGTATGACATCCAGATCTCGATCGTCACCAGGCAGTACCTCGAGTATCTGAACTTGATGCAGGAGCTCAACCTCGACGTGGCCAGCGAATTCCTGGTGATGGCGGCGACGCTGATCCACATCAAGAGCAAGATGCTGCTGCCGCGGCCTGAGACGGCGGCCGGCGATCCGAGCGAGGAAGAAGATCCGCGCGATGCGCTGGTGCGCCGGCTGCTCGAACACCAGAAGTTCAAGGCCGCCGCGGAAATGTTGCACGACAAGGAAGCCCTGCGGAGCGCGCAGTGGGGCCGGCCCGATTCGCGCATCGAGGAAATCGCCGGCGACGATTACGAGCCGGAGATCGAAGTCGATCTGTTCAGCCTGCTGACGGCGTTCAAGCAGGTGCTCGAGCGCGCCCGCGAGCGGCCGCCGGTCGAGCTGCCGCCCGAGCAGATTTCGATCGAGACGCGCATCGATCAGATGCTGGAGCGGCTGTCGGAAACCGAAGCCTGCGGCTTCGAAGATCTGTTCGCGACCGACGCGACCCGCGCCGACATGATCGTCACGTTCCTGGCGATGCTCGAGATGATCCGCCTGAAGCTGATTCGGGTGTTTCAGCAGGGCGGCGTCGGCGCGATTCGCGTCTACAAGCGGGCCCGGCCGACCGATGCCCCGCACCCGATTCACGATCCGGAAGACGAATACAAGGCGCACCACCCGTCGAAGGAAGAGAAAGACAAATGAGCGAGTCACCCGTGTCACCCGACTCACCTGCGGAAGAAGCGAAGCCGCGCATGGAGCTCACGCAGCTCAAGGCCGTGATCGAGGCGCTCGTCTTCGCCTCGCCCGAGCCGCTGACGCCGCGCATGCTGTATCGCCTGCTGAACGACGAGCCGAAAGAGGATGTGCTTGCGGCGTTGAAGGCCGTGCAGGCGGACTACGTCGATCGCGGCGGCCTCCACATTGCCGAAGTCGCCGGCGGTTTCCAGATCACGACGCGCCCCGAATACCACGAATGGGTCCGTCGTCTCTTCCATGAGCGGTCGGCGTCGAAGCTGTCGGTGGCCGCGCTCGAAACCTTGTCGGTGATTGCCTACAAGCAGCCGGTGACGGCGGCGGAGATCGGCGAGATTCGCAGCGTCAACACCTCGGGCGTGCTCTCGACGCTGCTCGAGCGGCACTTGATCAAGATCGTCGGCCGCAAGAACGTCATCGGCCGTCCGTTCCTTTACGGCACGACGAAGGAATTCCTGATTCGCTTCGGCCTCAACGATCTCGGCGACCTGCCGAAGATCGAAGACATGGCGCAGCAGCTCGGATTCGAGCCGCCGCCAATCCTGATGGAACGGTCCGTACCCGAAGACATGCTGCCGTTGGAAGAGGGCGATACTCCGGAAGGCTCAGAGGAGTAGCGCGTCGACGCGATGCGCGTGGACGAACTGTTCGCGCGGCGACCACTTGAAGATCGTGAAGCGGCCGTCCTGCGACGCGACCAGCGCCATCGAGTCGTGTTGATCGTGCACGAACTGCGCCGCCGACAGATGCCTCGTACCGCCTAACTGCGCCGGTGAGGCCACGGTGATCGCGCTGCCTTCCACGGGTTCCGTCACGTTCACCTGCTCGACCGGCGTGCTGCCGCGCCGCCGCGCGATCTTCGCGCCGAACGCCAGCAGGTCGTAGCGATCGTTGATGATCGTCGCGCCATCAACCGCGGTGAGGCCGGCGAGCGCGTCGACGGCACGTTTCAGATCATCCGGATCGGCGTTCTTCATCCGCACCAGCTGCGACAGCTCCGAGTACGGCGGATCGACAGCGTAGAGGACCGGCGTGATGATGGATTCGCGCCAGCTGTCCGAGCCGGATGGCACGACGAGCAGCGCGCCGCCGCGGCCGTGTTGCCGTATCGACGTCGCCAGCAGGATCAGCACCGAGGTCACGCCCGACGCCGAGGTGTGATCGAGCGCGCCGGCCAGGGACGCGACCATATCCGGGCAATCGGGCATCATCTTGCCGACGCCCTCATCGACGACCTTGATCTGATCGCCTTCGATCACCGCGACGTTGACAAACTTGCCGAACGGCTCCGATCGATGCTTGACCACGAGCAGCCCGGACGCGACCACTTCGACGACCAGGCAGAACGCGGGCACTTCGCGCGTCGTGCCCCATACGAAAAAGTCTTCGCCGTCTCGCCACACGCCGAGATGAATGCCGGGCCGCTCGACCGCGGGCGCGACTTTCGACAGCACCGCGGGCAGCAGCGGCAATCGCGATGCGAACATCAGCGGATGACGCGCCTGGTCGGGGGACAGGAACGCGAGCGAGATCTTCGGCGCCTGTCCCTCTTCACGACGCAGGCTCGCCCAGAACGCGGCATCGATGATCGAGGCGATCGCCAGCGGCGACGGCGTGTCGGCGATCGTGGCCCCATTCGCGGCGCGCGCCGTGGCGATGTGCCGGGCGAAGTGGCCCTGGACCACGTCGGCGACAAGTTTGGCGGCGGGGTAGGTGGGCTGAAGCATTTATTGATTGGATGCTAACGAGATCTGCACAGGCACCGACAATTCTGTCATAGCAGGACGTGAGTCCCCCGGGATTTGGCCTGATTTCTCTCGTCTCCGGCCTGAAATCGCTGGCATTGCTCCTGCTACAGGACTGTTAGACATGGTTCAGGATTTCTCTAAATATGCACGGTATGGCCTCACGGCCGCCTGGGTCATTGCAGGTGTCGGGCTCGCCGGCGCCACTGCCGGCGAAATGCGGCGCGCGTGGCACGTCGTGCCGAGGCCACCCGAAGTCATCCAGGACGTGACGGTTCGCAACGTCAAGGACGACGAGGGCCGCGCGGCGACGTTCCGCATCTTGTTGTTCAGCGACGAATTCCGGTGGCGCATCAACTCGTTCGACGCCGTCGAAGCGGGCGGCAAACGCCCGGAGTTCACGCCGGAGATGAAGGCGGTCCTCAATTCCGCGGTCGAGATCATCGCTGTTGGCGCCAGCTCCGAAGAAATACCGCCGGGCATATCGTTTCCTGAAGGACGCGCCAAGGAAGAGCGCCGCGCCGGCCGCCGCGCCGATCAAATCGCCGTCTGGATCCGCGAAGCGCTCAATCGGCCGATCCCGGTCCGCAAGCTGAACGTCGGCCATCACACGCGGACCGGCACCGACGAGACCTCCGATCAGCGCCGCGTCGTGATCATTCTCGTGCTTGCCCAGGACGAGGACGCCAACCTCGATCAATCGCTGCGTTCCGCGATGGCCTCGCAGGCCGTCCGCGCGCCCATCTTCGAGGCCCTGCTCACCAAGTATTCTCTCGGAGGCGGCGACCACTTCGCGTGGGTTCCGTAACCATATGCTGATCAATGATCTCGTCGCTACGCTGATGACGATTCCGCCGATGCTGGCCGCCGGATGGGGAGCCTGGTTCGTGTTCGGATTGGGGCTCTCGATCTGGGGACGCCGCGAAAACAACCGCCTCGTGATCCATCACCACGAGCCGATGCACGCGCCGAAGCACAAGTCCGGCCCCGTGGAAGTTGCGGTGGCCGTCGCCGTCGAGCGCCCGCAGCGTCCGGTGAAAAACGTACCGCACTCGGCGGGTGACGCGTTCGGCGAGCTGGCCGCGCTGCTCGAGCCGCAGGAAGGCTCGCATCGCATGCCTGGTGAAGCACCGATCGAGGCGCACCACGAAACGCCGCTGCTCGCCGCGCCGCGCAGTTTACCCTGAGCGAACGCCCGGCCTTCGGCCGGGCGTGAGTCGAAGGGCCTGCCTCAAATCGCCGACAGCAGTTTCTCAACCAGCTCCGGATCCGCGGGCTTCACCAGATGATGGTTGAAGCCCGCGTCTTTCGATCGCTTGCGATCTTCGTTCTGTCCCCATCCCGTTAGCGCGACCAGCACCATGTCCTTGCCCCAGGGCTGCCTGCGAATCAGCTTCGCCGTCTCGTGACCGTCGAGCGTCGGCATGCCGATGTCGAGGAACACCACGTCGGGATGGAAGCGCTCGGCCTGCTGTAGCGCTTCGGGCCCGTCGTGGGCCATGCGCGTCTCGTGACCGTTGATCGAGAGGAGGGCGGCCAGCGACTCGGCCGCGTCGGCGTTGTCGTCGACGACGAGAATCTTGCGTCGTGCCGGAGCGGCGGCCTGAAACCGGCCTTCGTTGAGGTCCGTCCGCGCGCCCTCGATGGCCGGCAGGCGGACGATGAACTCGCTGCCGAGGCCGAGGCCCTCGCTCTGCGCGGTCACGACGCCGCCGTGCAGCTCGACGATCCGTTTCACGAGCGACAGTCCGATCCCGAGGCCGCCGCGCGAGCGTCCGCCGGTGCGATCGGCCTGCCGGAACATGTCGAACACGCGCGGCAGCATCTCGGGATGGATACCCATGCCGGCATCCTTCACGCGCACCACGGCCTCGTCGCCTTCGCGGCCGATCGTGATCGAGATCGGCTGGCCGGCCTCGCTGTACTTTTCGCTGTTGTTGAGAAGGTTCGCGAATACTTGCGCCAGCCGCGTCCGATCGCCATTCACGAACACCGGACGCGCCGCCGGCGTCACGGTCAGATTCTCCCGGCCCTGGCTGAGCAACGGCAGGCTGGTTTCGATCGCGTCCGTGATCGCGAGCGCGAGATCCAGCGGCTCGTGCCGGACTTCGACTTTGCCCGTCGTAATCCGCGCGACATCGAGCAGATCGTCGACGAGCCGGACCATCTGCGAGAGCTGCCGCTCCATGATCTCGAGCGCGATCGATCGCTGCGGGGGATCGCCCGACGAGCGCAGGATGTGCAGGCCTGAGCTGATCGGTGCGAGCGGATTGCGCAGCTCGTGGGCGAGCGTCGCCAGGAATTCGTCCTTGCGGCGATCGGCTTCCTGCAGCGCATCGACGGCGCGGCGGCGATCGTTGATGTCCATCGCCAGTCCGTAGATCATCGTCGGCTTGCCGTCGGCGCCGTAGATGGCGGTGCCGCGCGCTTCGATCCACCGCCATTCGCCGGTCGCCGCGTTCTGCATCTCGAATTCGACGGCGTAATCCTCGTGCTTGTCGAGCGCCTCGCCGATGACGGCGACCAGTTGCGCGCGATCGGCAGGACGGAGCATCCCGAACAGGCGCTCGCGTGAATAGTTGGTGTCGTCGGTCGCGAAGCCGAACAGCTCGGCGAATTCAGGGCTCCACCAGACGGTGTCGAGCGTCAGGTCGCGCGACCAGGCGCCCATCTTCGCGGTGCTCATGGCGAGCTTGAGCTCGTCGCGGTTCCGTCGCAGCGCGTCTTCGCTGCGGAGCAGCTGCTCCTCCCACTGTTTTCGCGCCGTGATATCGCGCGCCGTTTTCGACGCGCCGATGATGTGGCCGTGGCGGTCGCGCACCGGCGAGATCGTGACCGAAACGTGCACCCGCGATCCGTCCTTGCGCATTCGCTCGACATCGCGGTGCTCGACGCGCTCGCCGCGGCGCAATCGTTCGAGGATGTCGCGCTCCTGCTCGTGGAGATCGTCGGGCACGATCAGGTGAATCGATTTGCCAACGGCCTCTTCGGCCGTCCAGCCGAAGAGGCGCTCCGCCCCCTTGTTCCAGGAAGTGATGACGCCGTCGAGCGTCTTGCTGATGATGCCGTCCGCGGACGAGGCGACGATCGCCGCGAGCAGCGACTGCGCCTCGACCTTGTTCTCGAGCGCGAGGTTGGTGATCGACAGCTCGCTCTGCCGCGTCTCGAGGGCCTGTTGCGCGCGGCGCATCGCGTCGCCTAGCACGATGACCGGCACCGCCGCGACCATGTACATGAGGAAGCCGACGATCTCGTTGATGGTCAGGCCGCCGAAGTAGTTGAGGCCGCCGCGGAAGATGAACCCGACCGCGACCCAGCCGCCGATCGCCACACCCAATGCCGGCGCCCAGCCGGCGCGCCACACCACGAACGCCACGGCTGTGAACATGGTGGCCAGCGGAAATGTGGTGCCGAGCCACGGCGAGAGCAACTGGCGCACGAGGATCGCAACCGCGACCGCGCCAATTGCCAGACCGAGTTGTGCGAGCGCAGAGGGAGCCCTATTCGGCATTCACCAGCCGAGCTAAGCAGCGCATGAAGGAAGTGTAGAACAAAAGAAAAAAGGGACGGACCCTTTCGAGTCCGCCCCTTCGAATGGCTGAGGCAGCTAAGACTTACTGACGTGCAGTGTTCGTGCGCGGCAGCTCGCTGGCCGGCAACCGGAAGGCGATGTACTCGCCCGTGTAGTTGCCGCCGCTCACGCCGACGACGATGTACTGGCGGCCGTCGACCATGTAAGTCATCGGATGGCCGAGGACCTGCGCCGGCACGCGCACTTCGCCGATCTGCGCGCCGGTCATCTTGTCGTAGGCGCGCAGCGACGCGCCGCGGACGTTGTTGACCGTCGTGATGCCGGGATCGCCGGCGGCCACGAAGTTCTTGGTGATGAGCACGCCGACGCTGCCGCTCTGCCCGGTCTTCGGAATGTTGAGGCCCTTCAGCAGCGGATGATTCTTGATTGCGTCAGGCGTATCGCCGTGCGGAACCTGGAACAGGAGCTTGTCCGGGTTCTTCAGATCGATCGCCGACAGCACGCCGTAGGGCGGCTTGACGATCGGCAGGCCTTCGAGACCCTCGCCGAGCTTGCGGCGGCCTTCGCCGCCGGGGAAGTTGATCCCGCCGCCCGGGGCCGGCGCGGCGCCTGGCGCCGGTGCCGGACGGGGCCGGCCGTAATCCGGCTCGGCTTCCCAGCGCGGCGTGCGGTTGCCCTTGTTCTCGGGCGTCACCTTCGCGAACTCTTCTTCGCTGTAGTGACCCGCGGTCACGTTGGTCATGTTGGCCTGTGAATAGAAGATGCCGGTCTCGATGTCAAAGCCGGCGCCCGGCCAGTTGGTGCCACCGGACGTGTTGCCAATGTTGATCCCGCCCAGGAGCTTCGACTCGGGACCCACCGGCGGAACATACGGCGACTGCTCCCAGCGGAAGAACTTGAGGTTCGCGATCGCCTGGGCGCGCAGCGCCGGCGTGAAGTCGATGAGGTCGTCCGGCCTGATGAAGATACGCGCGTACGGCACCGGCTTGGTCACGAAGGGCTGCGTGGGCGACGTCTGTTCGTGCTTCATCGTCGTCTGCGGAACCG
>Ga0137455_1000099_pt1 | contig 19482 bp, 19 predicted proteins | sample EasRivERMGT600_2_FD_102334 | JGI IMG/M metagenome (GOLD analysis project Ga0137455, IMG submission 102334) | Soil microbial communities from meander-bound floodplain in the East River, Colorado, USA - East River MetaG ERMGT600_2 | ecosystem: Environmental > Terrestrial > Soil > Floodplain ... | reverse complement strand
TCAGTGCCGGAATCGGGACAAGCCTCTGTTATACTTTCCAGACGTCGGGGCGTAGCGCAGCCTGGTAGCGTACCTGCATGGGGTGCAGGTGGTCGCGAGTTCGAATCTCGCCGCCCCGACCAAGCCTTCAAGCACTTAGCGCATTTCCCGCGCGGTGCTCAACCTCGACTGCGGGAGTTTTGCGGGAGTTTTCGCAAAAGAACGCGCGTAATTGCCGGGGGTCCGCGATGTGACTGAGGCGAGTTGCCCCAAAGTTGTCCCTGGTCACACGCGATCGCGCCGCGCTGCCGAAGCTGCCGGTTAACTTGCTGACCGGCAACGGCTCGCCGCATCTCCGCACGCGCTCAAGGCGTTCCGCGCGGGACTGCAGCCGAAGTCGCGGTCGTGACGACCGGCGCCTCGCCTTCGGCGGTTCTTGCCGGGGCGTCCTGCTCGCGAGTTGAAAGCTCGGCCAGCACCTCGCGTGAAACGGTAAGGGCGACCGGACCGATCACGAGGCCGACCAAGCCGAGTACTTCGAAGCCGCCGAGGCAGCCCATGAGGACCCAGACGTACGGCAGCTGCGTGCCGTTCCGGGCCATCACCGGGCGCACCAGCTTGTCGCCGCTGAGAAGGACGAGGCACCCCAGCAAGAAAGCCCAAGTCGCTGGGGCGCCGGCGAAGGAGAGTTGCAACGTCAGCGCCACTACGGCGACGTAGCCGAGAAACGGGACAAGCCCGAGCGCGCCGGTGATGGCGCCCCAGAGCGCCGCTTGCGGCACGCCGGCGACCTCGTATACAGCCCAGGACACGACGCCGTCGAACAGCCCGACGACCAACATGCTGTTGACCGACGCCCGTACCGCGTGGCCGGCGACGTCGAGATAGCGCTCCGCACCGCCGCCGACGCGCTGGCGCAGCGCTCGCCTCAACGCCCGCGCCAGCGATTCACCGTGCTGGTACAGGAAGAAGACCAGCAGGATCGTGAAGAGGACGATGAACACATGCCGGACCGTAAACTGTCCCAGCGACTGCGCCCAGGAAAGGAACGCCGCCGGGTCGGCGTGTTCCGCCCACTGCGCGAGCGCGCCGGGCTCCCCGAGCTTGCTCGTCCAGCGCGCCGCCAGCCACGGGCCCGCGAGCGGCACGGTCACCAGCCATGAAGGCGGCATCATCCCGTCCGGGTCGGCGGCCGCGATGGAGAGCATCGTTGCATGCGCTTCCGTCACCAGCGCCGCGAAGGCGAACATCAGCGGCGCCAGCACGAAGAGCGCCATGAGCGACGTGAAGACGAGCGAGGTTGCAGCCCGGTCCATGCCGCGCGGCATGCGCGCCGTGAACCGGCGGTAGAGCGGCCAGCTCGCGATCGCGATGATGCACGCGGCGAGCATCGCTTCGACGAAGCCGTGCAGCACCCACGCCGCGACGGCGATGACGAGCGCCGAATACAACGAGCGCGCAGTCGGCATGAAATTCATGCCGCCATGCTGGGACAGGCGCGCGGCGAAGTCGTAAGGAAACGGTCTGGCTTTCATGCGGATCGCGCCACCGGCCTGATCCAGACCGAATTCCGACGTTTCCGTGACGACTCGGCGCGGAGCCGGCACTAGGCTTGCCAGCATGAAACCGACGCCCAACCTGCGCCGTCCCGCGAAGAGCATCCTCGACCGCTCGTTCCGCTACACGTCCAGCCATCGCACCGACGTGCGCGGGACGTTCGAGCGCGCGCACCGCGAGCTCCAACAGGGGCGGCCGGTCAACGTCGTTCCCCTGCTGACGAAGGAGACGCGGTGAAATCCTCATGGTTGATGCTGCTGTTGCTCTTCATGGCTGCAGGCGCGCGCGCGGCGGACGAGCGGCTGGACAATTGGTTCACCGTCACGCTTGAGAACGATTTATTCGTGGGAAAAGACACCGGCTACACCAACGGCATTGCATTAAGTTGGGCGCATACCGGGTTCACCGAGTTCAGTCCGGACAACATACCTCGCTGGCTGGATTACCTTAGCAAGAACCTCTACATCAGCACCATGCCTGACAAGGATCGCGCGGTGAGCTACATGATGGGCCAACTCATGCAGACGCCGAGCGATCTCACCATACCCACACTGATCAAGAACGAGGCGCCCTATACTGGCCTGCTGTTCTGGTCCGCGAACCTGCACGCCTTCGACGAGCGGGTGGCCGATAGGCTGTCGCTGACGCTCGGTGTGGTGGGCCCCCTGGCTGGCGCAGAGCAGAGCCAGAAATGGGTGCACAAAATCGTCGGTGCCGAAGAGCCGCAGGGTTGGGACAACCAGATCAAGAACGAACCCGTGTTCCAAGTAAGCGCTGAGCGGCTCTTGCGCCTAGCCAAGTTCCACACCGATAAGACAGTCGGCATGGATGTGATCGGCAGCGGCAGCGGCGCCATCGGGACCATTGAGAGTTATCTGGCGGTCGGCGTCAGCGCCCGTCTCGGAAGGGGGCTGGATCGTAGTTTCCCGACAGCCAGCTTTCTGGCCGGGCGGCAGGTAAATCCCCTTGCAGGCGTCACCGGCGGTTGGTACGTGTACGCCGGCGTGCAGGGCAGGTTCGTCGCAAATGATATCGGCATCAACGGGAATACCTTCACGGAAAGTCACTCGGTGCCCCTCGAGCACTGGCAGGCGGCAGCGACAGGCGGCGTCGCGTTCGGCTTCAAGCGCTGGGCGATCCATTTCAACGTGCTCGCTGCCACGGACCGCTACGAGGGGCAGCCCCAAAACACACGATTCGGCTTGCTCAGCGTTACGTACAACTACTGAGCCACGCCCGGTCGCCGATCGCGGCGGCCGGGTGCGCCAGAAACCGGGGTTCCTCCCGCACCAGCGCGGCGCGGATCGATTCCCCGCCCACCGCGTTGCACACACCGCCGCGAACCAGCGATAGGGCCAGCTCGCGACAGCGATGACGCACGCGGCGAGCAGCGCTCCGACGAAGTCGTGCAGCACCCACGCCGCGACGGCGATGACTAGCGCTGAATAGAGGGAGCGCGCGGTCCGCTTGTTATTCATGTCGCCATGCTGGGAGAAGCGCTCAGCGAAGTCGTAAGGAACCCTGCCTCGTTTTCGTCCGCATGGCGCCCGGGCCCATTCCAGACCGAAGGCCGACGTTTCCCTGACGACTCCGCGCGGGGCCGGCACTAGGCTTACCAGCATGAAACCGACGCCCAACCTACGCCGTCCCGCGAAGAGCATCCTCGACCGGACGTTCCGCTATACCCCAAGCCATTGCACCGACGTGCGCGAGACGTTCGAGCGCGCGCGCCGCGAGCTCCAACCGGGGCGGCCGGTCAACGTAGTTCGCCTGCCCACGAAGGAGACGCGATGAGACCCGCCCTGCGCTCTTTTGCCGCGGTGCTCCTTGCCGCCTGGCTTCTCCCCGTCGCCGCCCAGAGCCTCGACAAGCCGGTGATCCTGCTGGCCGCGCCCGGCGCGGCGGCTGAGGCGCTCGGCTCCATCGTCCTCGTCGTTGCTCCGGTCAGCGATGGCGGGCACGTGGGCTTCATCATTAACCGGCCAAGCGACGTCACGCTCGGCGAGCTTTTCCCCGAGCAATCGCTGTCCCGGAAGGTCACCCGGCCGGTGTATCTCGGCGGGCCAGTCAATCCCAACCTGCTGTTCGCCCTGGTGCAGCGGCAGGAGAGCCCGGGAGGAAATTCCTTTCAGATGATGCCCGGCCTCTACGCCGCCTACGAGACCGCCGTCGTCGAACGCGTGATCGGGTCGGACCCCGAGCACGCCCGCTTTGTCGCCGGGCTCTTCCTCTGGCAGCCGGGCGAACTGCAGCGGGAGATCGATCTCGGCGCCTGGCTCGTGCTCGAAGGCGACGCCGCGCTCGTCATGCGCAATCCCGGCAGGCTCTGGGACGAGCTCGTGCTGCGCTGGCAACAGCGCGGGAATTCGGTGTGAAGCGCGTGGCGGGCACGGCTCCATTCTCGGCAAGTGCGGACGGCGAGGTGATCCTGCGGCTGCCGGACGGCGGCATCCATCCGGCATGGCTCGCCGAGCCGCTCCGCGAGCTCGGGCTGAAGGCGAGCCGGTCCTTGCGTCGTCTTCACGTCGAGATGCCGGCGTCGGGCCGATGGAGCACGCCGGAGGCGGCTTTTCTTGCCCGGTGCATCGAAGAGCTCAAGCCGGCCGAAATCAAAGGATTGCCCAAGGAGCTCATGAAGCTTCTCGATCTCGCTCGTCACACGCGCGCGGCGCGCGGCGTGGAGGAGGGCTCGCCTGACGGCGGGCGCGCCGGCAACGCGACGGCCTTCGTCGCGCTGCTCGGCGACATCGTGCTCGACCTGCCGCGCTTCCTCACCGGGCGGGCGAGGATGCGCGGCGCGGACGTGCTCGAGGCGCTCGCCGAGTCGAGCAGCCGCGCGCTACCCATCGTCGCGGTCACGAACCTGCTGATGGGCGCCATTCTCGCGTTCGTCGGCACTGTGCAGCTGAAGGCGTTCGGCGCCGGCATCTACGCCGCCAACCTGGTCGGCATCGCATCGGTGCGCGAGCTGACGCCGATCCTCACCGCGATCGTGATCGCCGGCCGCACCGGCGCCAGCTTCGCGGCGCGGATCGCCACCATGCAGGGCAACGAGGAAGTCGACGCGCTCACGGCGCTCGGTGTGCGGGCGGGGGAGTTCCTCGTCCTGCCGCGCGTCGTCGCCCTGGGCCTGCTCATGCCGCTGCTCTACGTCTACGGCTGCGCGTTCGCGCTTCTCGGCGGGATGGTGACCGCGGTGCCGCTCCTCGACGTGTCGCTCGCCGCCTATGCGGCGCAGACGAAGCTGGCGATCGCAGGAGCGCATTTCGCCATCGGGGGTCTGAAGGCGCTCATGTTCGGCGTCCTGGTCGCGCTCATCGGCTGCCATTGCGGCCTGCGCGCGCCGCGCAGCGCCGCGGGCGTCGGGTCGGCGACGACATCGGCGGTCGTCGGTTCCATCCTCGGCGTGATCGCGCTCGATGCGGTGTTCGCAGTCTGCGCCAACGTGCTGAACGTATGAGCGCCGTGATTTCCATCAGGAACCTGGCCGTCGGCCACGGCGCGCAGACCGCGCAAAGCGGGATCGAGGCCGAGATTCAGCGCGGCGAGATCTTCGCCGTCGTCGGCGACAGCGGCTCGGGAAAGAGCACGCTGCTGCGGACGCTGATCGGACTGATGCCGGCAAAAAGCGGGCAGGTGCTCTTCGGCGGTGCACCGCTCGGGGAGCGCATGCGTGACGGCGCGCCGCCGTTCGGCGTGTTGTTCCAGAACGGCGCGCTGTGGACGTCGATGACCGTCCTCGAGAACGTCATGCTCCCGATGGACCTGCACGGGTATGCGCGGCCCGCCGCGCGGCCCGTGCTCGCCCGCTTCAAGCTCGAGCTCGTGGGGCTCGCGGGCGCCGCGGACCGCCATCCGTCCAGCCTGAGCGGTGGCATGCGCAAGCGCGCCGCGCTCGCGCGGGCGCTCGCCCTCGACCCGGCGGTCCTCTTCCTCGACGAGCCGTCCGCCGGCCTCGACCCGCTCGCGTCGCGCCGCCTCGACGAGCTCGTGCTCAGCCTGCGCGACGGGCTAGGCGTGAGCGTAGTGATCGTCACGCATGAGCTGGAAAGCCTCTACCGCATCGCCGACCGGATGCTGTTCCTCGACGGCGAAGCACACCGTCCGGTCGCGCTCGGCGCTCCGGCCGAGCTCGCACGATCGGCCGAGAGCGCGAAAGTGCGCAATTTCCTCTCGCGGGCGGCGCAATGAGGCGTCCGAACGCCGCCCTGATCGGTGCCTTCATGCTGGGGGGCGCCGCGCTCGCCGTCGCCGCGCTCCTCTTTTTCGGCGGCGAGCTGCGCGAGACGCGCATGGCGGTCGTCAGCTTCTTCGACGGGTCGGTGGCCGGGCTGCGGATCGGCGCGCCGGTGACCTTCCGCGGCGTGCCGGTCGGCGAGGTGAAGTCGATGGGGGTGCGCATCGACCCGCACAGCGGACGCTCCATCATCCAGGTCGATATGCAGCTCGTGCCGGACCGGGTGACGGTGTACGGCAACCAGCCGCCGCGGGAGGCGCTGCTCGCCTCGCTCGTGCGCGACGGCCTGACCGCGCAGCTCGTGAACCAGAGCCTGGTCACCGGAATGCTCAGCGTCGAGCTGGCCTTCCGGCCCGGCGCGGAAGTTTCCCGGTTCGGCGACAGCAGTCTTCCCGAGATCCCCACCGTCCCGGGCGAGCTTGAAGCGCTGAGGAAGCAACTCCAGAGCGTGGACGTCGGCGCCGCCGTCGAAGCGCTGCAGCGCACGCTGGCGTCAGTGGACGCCGTCCTGCGCAATCCCGGCCTCAAGGCGTCGCTCGACCGGCTGCCCGCGACGCTGGCCACGCTCGACCGCACGCTGAGTACCGTGGAGCGCGAGGTCGGCGCAAGCTCCTCCGAATTCAAGCAGACCCTTGTTTCCGTCCGCGCGAGCTCAGACGCGCTGCGCGGAACGCTCGCGAACGCCGATGCGGTCCTCGAGGACACGCACGCCTTGCTCGACCCCCGCGGCCGCACCGCTGTGCAGGCGCAGCGCGCGGTGGACGACCTCGCCGCGACCGCGGCGCGGCTGCGAAACATCGCGGAGCGCATCGACCGCGACCCGTCCGTCCTCGTGCGAGGGAGATGACCATGGCGTCGATGACCCGTTTGGCTGCGATTGTCGCCCTATTGGCGCTCGGCGCGTGCGCGGTCGGGCCAGTCGCCCTGATCGCGCTCCCACCCCCGCCTCCACAGCAGGCGGGCGCCACCAGCGGTGGCATGACCGTGTTCCTGCGCGAAGTGAGCGTGCCGGGCTACCTGGACGGCTTTCCGGTCGTCATCGGGCGCACGGGAAGTGCACTCGTCGTATCGCGCGACACCGAGTGGGCCGAGCGGCCGTCGCTCGGCGCGACGCGCGTGCTGCGCGATGCGCTTTCCGAGCGGCTCGGCGCCTCGCGCGTGCTCATCGCCGGAGACGGCCGGATCCCGGACGCCGATCTGTCGGTCGAGTTTTTCGCCCTCGACCCGGGCGAGCGATCGTTGCGCCTGGATGCCCGGTGGTCCTTCTCGTGCACCGCCGGGAACGGCGGACGCGCCGGCCGCACGCAGCTCGAGGTGGCGATGGCCGGCCGCACGCCCGAGGCGGCCGCCGTGGCGACCAGCACTGCGCTTGCGCGCCTCGCGGACGTGCTCGCCGCAACCCAGACCGAATGCCGACCGCTCGCCGACGACTTGGCGCGCCGCGGCCGATAAAGTGCCCGCATATGTCGCTCAACTCCGAATCCCGATATCCATCCCGGCGGACGTACGTCGTTAAGATGCGCAGCGACGCAACGCCCGATGCGCTCGCCGGCCGGCTCGAAAACCTCGTGACCGGCACGCAGCGCGAATTCAGCTCGGGGCGCGAGCTCCTCGAATCGATCGCAGCCGAGCTGGAGAGCGCCGGCGACGAGCGGCGGAGCGCCTGAACGATGGATGCCGGGCTCATCAGCGTCACCTTCGGCCTGCTCGGCTCGCTCGTCGGCGGAACGGCGACGGTCGGCACCGCGTGGGTCGCGCACAAGACGCTCACCAAGCGCGAGCTCGTGCGCGACGAGATCCGCAAGCGCGAGGCGCTCTACGGCGAGTTCATCGCCGAATGCGCGAAGCTCTTCATGGATGCATTCCTGCACGCGCTCGAGAAGCCGGAGATCCTGCTTCCGGTTTACGCGCTCATCAACCGTATCCGGCTCGTGGGCTCGCCCGGTGTCCTCGCGCAGGCGGAACACCTGGTGGAGCGCCTCACGGACCAGTACTTCTCGCAGAACCTCACGGTGGACGAGCTGCGGCACATCGCACGCTCGCGCCAGGCCGACCCGATGCGCACGTTCGGCGAGGCCTGCCGCGCGGAGCTCGAGTCGATGCGCCGGCAGGCGTAACCCAATCCCAACCAAACGGCGACGGTTCGCTGACGACTCCCACCGCGCCATTCACTAAGCTCATCCCATGCGCAAACCAATCATTCTTGCCGTATCGCTCGCACTGGCTGCTTGTTCCACGCCGGTACTGCAACAGAAGGTCGATGTGGCCGGGCAGTTCGCTGCTACGGCGGACTCCAAGGAGAAGCCGGAGCTCGCCTGGTGGGAGGCCTACGGCGATCCTGTGCTCACCGATCTGATCCGCCGCGCCGCGCGCGAGAATCGCGACGTGAAGATCGCGGCCGAGCGCGTGCGCGCAGCGCGTGCCGGGGAGACGATCAGCCGCTCCTTCCTGATGCCGAGCGTCGGCGCGAGCGCCGGCGCGGCAGACCACCGGACGGGCTACAGCACGTCCATCAAGCAGGCGGTCGCCCCGGCCGCGGATATAAAGTCCGCCAACGCCGGGCTCGACGTCGCCTGGGAAGTCGACCTCTCTGGCCGCCTGCGCGCCGGCGCGGCCGCCGCGGCCGCGGACGCCCTGGCGGCCGAGTACGGCGCGCGCGGCGTGCGGCTGCTCGTGATGACCGACGTCGCCTTGAACTATTTCACCCTCACCGGCGCCTCGCGCCAGCTTGACACCATGCGAGCGATCTCCGCCGCGCAGGACGAAACCCTGCGGCTCGTGGCGGCGCGGCAGCGCGTCGGGCTCGCCACGGCGTTCGATGTAGAGCGCGCGCAGACCGATGCTTCGCGGACGCGCGCCGCGATCCCGCCGCTCGAGACCGCCGTCGCGCTCTCCAGGCATCGCATCGCGGTGCTCATCGGCGACCAGGCCTTCAACGCCGCGGCGATCGTGCCATGGGACGGCGTCGTCTCGGTGCCGGCAGCCAAGCCCGGCCAGCCGGCGGCGCTCCTCGAGCGCAGGCCGGATCTCCTCGCCGCCAAGGCGGAGCTCGAGGCGGCCAACGCGCGCCGGCAGGAGGCCGCAGCCGAATGGTTCCCGCGCCTGTTTCTGAGCGCGTCGTACGGCCGCGAGCGGCTCGAGCCGAACGGGTTCGCGATCGGCGCCGCGCGCTACAGCAACGTCGCCGCGATGCTCGCCATGCCGATCTTCAACGCCGGGCGAACGCAGGCGATCAACGACATCGCCACGGCGGAGCAGTCCGGAGCGGTGCTTCGCTATGAGGACGCCATCGTGCGCGCACTCGAGGACGTGGAGAACGCGCTGGTCGCCCTCGGTGGCGAGCGTCGCAGGGCCGAGGACCTCCGCCAAGCTGCCGATTCGGCGGAAGCGGCGCTCGGCCGCGCCCAATCGCTGTACAACCGCGGCCAGATCGACCTTCTGCCGCTGCTCGACGCGCAGCGCGCGCGCCTCGCCGTACGCCTCTCGGCGAATGACAGCAACACTCAACTGCTGCTCGACAGCGTCCAGCTCTACAAGGCGCTGGGCGGCGGGTGGCAAGTCTTCGAAAACAAGGAGCCCTCGTGAAAATATCCCCTGTCGCGGCCGCCGTTGCCGCAATCTTCCTCACCGCGTGCTCGCACGATAAGCCGGCGGCCGAAGCGCCGCGGCCCGTGCGCACCGTGGAGCTGCGCTACGACAACGCACGCGAAGCGAACCGTTATGTGGGCACCGTGCAGGCGCGCCACGAGGTTGACCAGGCGTTTCGCGTCGGCGGCAAGATCGTGAGCCGCAAGGTGGACGTGGGCCGGGCCGTGCGCGAGGGCGACGTGCTCGCGGTCCTCGACGACACCGACTACCGGCTCGCCGAGGAAGCTGCGCGCCAGCAGCTCGTCGCGGCCGAGACCCAGGCGCGCCAGGCGGAATCCGACCGCAAGCGCCTCGAGGCGCTGAAGGCAGACGGCTCGGTGAGCGCCGCAGACGACGAGCGCGCGGCGAGCGAAGCGCGCAAGGCTCGGGCGGCCGCCGAGGCCGGCGCGAGGCAGCTCGAGCTCGCCGCCAACCGGCTGAAGTACACGGTGCTGCGCGCCTCGCGCAGCGGCGTGGTGACTCAGGTACGCTTCGAGATCGGCCAGGTCATCCCTGAAGGCCAGCCCGGCGTTTCGATCGCCGCCGAGGGTGAGCCGGAGATCGTGGTCGACGTTCCCGAGGACCAGGTCGGTGCCTTCAGCACCGCGCGCTTCCGCGCGTCGATCGCGAGCGCGCCCCAAGAGAAGTTTGACGTGACACTGCGCGAGCTTTCCCCCCAAGCCGCGGCGCAGACGCGCACCTATCGTGCGCGGCTGAAGCCGGCCGGCACGCGGCGACTGCCGCTCGGCGCCACCGCCACGCTCGTCGCCGAGCGCGCCGAGGCGCCGGATGCAAAGGTGGCCGCGATCCCGGCCGCCGCGCTCACGCAGAGCAACGGGCAACCGGCGCTTTGGGTCGTGCGCGCCGGCGGCGCCGAGCCCGCCGGGACCGTCGAGATCGTGCCGGTGGCCGTGCATGGCTACCGGAACGATGAGGTGCTCGTCTCCGGGCTGCCGGATGGCCAGCTCGTCGTGACCGCCGGGGTGCACAAGATGGCGCCGGGGCTGCGCGTCGCGCTCTCCGACTCCGTGCGCGCCGAAACTGTCAAGCAGGCCGCCCGATGAAGCTCAATCTCACAGAATGGGCGCTGAAGCACCGCGCCATCGTGCTGTTCCTGATCCTCGTGATCGGCGTAGGCGGGATGCTGGGCTTCACGAAGCTCGGCCAGCTCGAGGATCCCAACTTCTCCGTGCCCTCCATGACCATCATGATCCTGTGGCCCGGCGCCTCGGCGCAGCAGATCCAGGACGAGGTGCTCAACCGTTTGGAGAAGAAGTTCGAGCAGCTCGACCACTTCGAGAAGGTGAAGACCTTCGCCCGGCAGGGCTACGGCGGCATGACGCTCAGCGTCTACGACGGCACGCCGAAGAAGGACCAGCGCGAGGCCTGGTATCAGGCGCGCAAGAAGTTCAGCGACATCAAGCTCGAGCTCCCGGACGGCGTGATCGGACCGATCTTCAACGACGAGTTCGGCGACGTGTCCGCGCTCTTGTACGCCGTCAAGGGTGACGGCATCGGGCACGCGGAGCTCTCCGACCAGGCCGAGCTCATCAAGCGGAGCCTCCTGAAAGTGCCCATGGTGAAGAAGGTCGACATCTACGGCAAGCAGGCGAAGAAGGTTTACGTCGAGTTCTCGCACCAGCGGCTCGCCGCCCTCGGCATCACACCGATCATGATCGCGGAGAGCCTGCACAACCAGAACAGCGTGGTCCCGGCCGGCTCGATCGACACGCAGGGCGACCGCGTGCTCGTGCGCGTGAGCGGCCAGTTTGCCAGCGAAGAAGACATCCGCAACGTGCCGGTCACGGTGGGCGGCCGCACGATCAAGCTGGGCGACTTCACCACCATCACGCGCGGCTTCGAGGATCCGCCGAGCTACACCGTGCGCCACAACGGGCAGCAGGTGCTGATGCTCGGCATCGTGATGACCGACGACGGCAACGTCGTGGACCTCGGCAAGGCGATCGAGAAGGAAGTGGCGAAGATCCAGGGCGAGCTTCCGTACGGCGTCGAGCTCGAGCGGGTCGCCGACCAGCCGACCACGGTCAGCGAGTCGATCTGGGAGTTCGAGCGCTCGCTCATGGAAGCGCTCGCCATCGTACTGATCGTGTGCCTCGTCAGCCTCGGCTGGCGCACGGGCATCGTGGTGGGCCTCGCCGTGCCGATCGTGCTCGGCGCGGTGGCGATCGTGATGCTCGCGATGGGCTGGAACCTCGAGCGTATCTCGCTCGGCTCGCTCATCATCGCGCTCGGCCTGCTCGTCGACGACGGCATCATCGCAGTGGAGACGATGGTCGTGAAGATGGAGCAGGGCTGGGATCGGATCAAGGCGGCGGCATTCTCTTACGAGTCGACCGCGATGCCGCGGCTTACCGGCGCGCTCATCACGGTCGCGGCGTTCATGCCGATCGGCTTCGCGAAATCGTCGACCGGCGAATACGCCGGGGGCATCTTCTGGATCGTCGGCACCGCCGTGCTCTTCTCGTGGGTCGTGTCGGGACTCCTCACGCCCTACCTGGCCGTCAAGATGCTGCCCGACTTCGCGAAGCACGGCCACGACGGCGCGCACGCCGATCCCTACGGCACCCCGTTCTACAGGAAGCTGCGCGGCGCGATCGATTTCGCGCTCGAGCGCCGTTGGTGGGTGATCGGTGCGACCGCCGCCGCGCTCGCGCTATCGATACCCGCGATGAAGCTCGTGCCGCAGCAGTTCTTTCCCTCGAGCACGCGGCCGGAGCTCATCGTCGAGCTGCGGCTCAAGGAAGGCGCCTCGTTCGCCGCGACCACCGAGCAGGTGAAGAAGATGGAAGCGGTGCTCGCCAAGGACGACGACGTCAAGTTCTTCACCGCCTACACGGGCGCCGGGTCGCCGCGCTTCTATCTCTCGCTGAGTCCCGAGCTGCCGAACCCCGGCTACGCGCAGTTCATCGTCATGACGAAGGACATGGCAGCGCGCGAGCGCCTGCGCTCGCGACTCATGGCGAGCGCCGACGAAGCGTTCCCGGAGGTCTGGGTGCGGCTCTCGCGCCTCGAGCTCGGCCCGCCGGTCGGCTACCCGGTGCAGTTCCGCGTCGTCGGCCCCGACACGCAGAAGGTGCGCGCCGTCGCGCGCGAGGTGGAGAAAGTCATGGCCTCGAGCCCGAAGGTGCGCGACGTCCAGCTCGACTGGAACGACCCGGTGCGCACGCTCAAGGTGGACCTCGACCAGGACAAGGCGCGGGCCCTCGGGCTCGCGCCCGCCGACATCGCGCTCGTCACCCAGACGGTGATGAACGGCGCGACGCTTTCGCAACTGCGCGAGCACGAGGACCTGATCGACATCGTCGCGCGCGCGGTGCCTTCCGAGCGCCTGGACCTCGACGGCCTGAAGGACGTGAATCTCTATACGCGCCAGGGAACGGTCGTGCCGCTCTCGCAGGTGGCGCGCATCCGCTCCGAGCTCGAAGAGCCGGTGCTGTGGCGGCGCAACCGCGACATGGCGATCACCGTGCGCGCCGACGTCAAGGACGGCGAGCAGGGCGTGTCGGTGACGCGGGAGATCCAGCCGATGCTGAAGGACATCGAAGCGGGCCTGCCCTCGGGCTACCGCATCGACGTCGGCGGCGCCGTCGAGGAAAGCGACAAGGCGAACAAGGCGCTCGCCGTGATGGCGCCGGTCATGATCGTGACGATCCTGACGATCCTCATGCTGCAGCTACAGAGCTTCTCGCGCATGGCGATGGTGTTCCTGACCGCGCCGCTGGGGTTGATCGGCGTCGTGATCGCCCTGCTCCTCGCGCACGCGCCGCTCGGCTTCGTCGCCATCCTGGGCGTCATCGCCCTGAGCGGAATGATCATGCGGAACTCGGTGATCCTGATCGACCAAGTCCAGGCCGAAATGGACGCGGGCGCGGATCCGTGGCGCGCGGTGGTCGAAGCCGCGGTGCATCGGGCGCGGCCGGTCGTGCTCACCGCGGCGGCAACCGTGCTTGCGATGATCCCGCTCACGCGCAGCATCTTCTGGGGTCCCATGGCGATCGCCATCATGGGTGGCCTCACGGTGGCGACGCTGCTGACCATCTTTTTCGTGCCGGCGCTCTACGCGGCGTGGTTCAAGGTCGGGCGGCGACCTGCGAGCGCTCCGGCCACAGCAGCCGCGCCTGCGCACTGATCCTTCTCGCAGATCGAGACGACGCTCAATGCATACCTTGTCCAATGAGTAACCACCCCATCCGCCTAGCCATCGCCCTGCAAGGCGGCGGCTCGCACGGCGCGTTCACCTGGGGCGTGCTTGATCGGCTGCTGCAGGAGCCAGGCTTCGAGATCGTTGGCGTTAGCGGCACGAGCGCCGGGGCGATGAACGCCGGCATTCTCGCCGACGGGCTGCGGCGCGGCGGGTCTGCCGAAGCACGAGCGGCGCTCGAGCACTACTGGAAGGACGTAAGCCGCTTGCCGGGCTATGCGAGCTTCGCGCCGCCGGATTTCCCGGGCCTGCCGCGCACCTGGAACATGGAGCGCAATCCGGTTTTCCTATGGCACGAGATGCTCACGCGCATCTGGTCGCCGTACGAGACCAATCCGCTCAACTACAACCCGCTGCGCAGCCTGCTGGAGCGGATCGATTTCGACGGACTGCGTCACGATCCGGGCGCGGCGCGCGTATTCATCTGCGCCACGAACGTTCGCACCGGCTTGCGGCGCGTGTTCGAAAACCACGAGCTCTCCGCCGAGGTGCTGCTCGCCTCTGCCGCGCTGCCCCAGGTTTACCAGGCGGTGGAGATCGCGGGCGAGCACTACTGGGATGGCGGCTACACCGGCAATCCCGCGCTTGCACCGCTCTACCTCGGGACCGAGGCGACCGACTTGATCGTCGTCGGCATCAATCCGATTGTGCGCGCTGAAGTGCCGCGTACCGCACGCGCCATCAGCGACCGCATGGGCGAGATCAGCTTTAACTCGAGCTTCATGGGCGAGGTGGCGGCGATCGCGTTCTTCGAGGAGCTGATGCAGTCACGGCCGGCGGATCCGAGGTTTAGACGCCTCTTCGTCCACGGCATCGGCGACGAAGCGCTCGGCACGTTCGGCGCATCGAGCAAGATGAACAACCACCCGGACTTCCTCGCGCATCTGCGCGAGATCGGCATGCGCGACGCGGACTGCTGGCTCGCAGAGCACCGCCACGCCGTGGGCAAGCGCTCGACGGTTGACCTTTCGGGACTCGTTCCGACACGGCACGGCTCGCTCACCGGCCCATCCACCATCAAACGGCAACTCGAGGTTCAAGCATGAAGATCGAAGACGTCCGGCGCGCCTACGCGATGCCGTTCACGAATCCGTCGTTTCCGCGCGGGCCGTACCGCTTTTTCGACCGCGAATATCTCATCGTCACGTACCGCACCGATCCCCAGGCGTTGCGCGCCCTGGTACCGGAGCCGCTGGAGATCGCCGAGCCGCTGGTGAAGTACGAGTTCATCCGCATGCCCGATTCGACCGGGTTCGGCGACTACACCGAGTCAGGCCAGGTCATTCCCGTACGCTTTGCCGGCGAGGAGGGCGTATACGTGCACTCGATGTATCTCGACGACGAAGCGCCGATCGCCGGCGGCCGCGAGCTGTGGGGTTTCCCGAAGAAGCTCGCGCAGCCGAAGATCAGCCACGAAGGCGAGGTGATCGTCGGCACGCTGCACTACGGCAAGGCGCTCGTCGCGCTCGGCACGTTCGGCTACAAGCACCGCGCCGCGGACGACGACGCCGTGCTGAGGAGCCTGCGCAAGCCCAATTTCCTGCTGAAGGTCATCCCGCACGTGGACGGCACGCCGCGGATCTGCGAGTTGGTGCGCTACCGCCTCGAGGACATCGTCCTGAAGGAAGCCTGGAACACGCCGGCCGAGCTGCAGCTCTTCCGTCACGTCATCGCCGACGTCGCGCGACTGCCGGTGCTCGAGATCGTATCGGGGCAGCACCTGATCGCGGACATCACGCTGGGCTTGGGCGAGGTAGCCTTTGACTACCTCGCAGCCACGCGCCATGCCAAATCGCAACCGGAGCTCGCCGATGTTGAAGCGTAAAGCGGCAATCGTCACCGGCTCGACGAGCGGTATCGGCCTGGGCATCGCTCGTGCGCTCGCCGCGCAAGACGCGAACATCATGCTGAACGGCTTTGGCGAGCGCAAGACGATCGAAGCGCTGATGGCGGAGCTGAGTGCCAGATACGGAGTCGAGGTCGACTACAGCGCGGCCGACATGTCTCGACCCGGGCAAGTGACCAAAATGGTCGAGCAGTGCGCCGCGCGCTTCGGAGCCGTCGACATTCTCGTCAACAACGCCGGCATCCAGCACACCGCTCCGGTGGAAGAGTTCCCGATGGAGAAATGGGAGCAGATCCTCGCCATTAATCTTTCCTCGGCGTTCTACGGCATCAAGGCCGCGCTCCCGCACATGCGGCGCACGCAATGGGGGCGGATCATCAATATCGCTTCGGCGCACGGACTCGTCGCATCGGCGACCAAAGCGGCGTATGTGGCGGCGAAGCACGGACTTCTCGGCCTGACAAAGGTGGTGGCGCTCGAGACGGCGCGTTCGCCGATCACGTGCAACGCCATTTGTCCTGGCTGGGTGCTGACGCCGCTCGTGCAGAAGCAGATCGACGATATCGCCGCGCGCGCGGGCATCTCGAACGAGGCCGCGAAGGCGCAGCTCCTCGGCGAGAAGCAGCCGTCGCTCGAGTTCGCCACGCCGGAGCAGATTGGCGGCGCCGCCGTGTTCCTGTGTTCCAGCGCCGCCGATCAGATCCGCGGCACATGCATCAGCGTCGATGGCGGCTGGACGGCACAGTAATCAAGGTCGTCCAGTGCGCACGCGACGTCGATTGCTCGATCAGCTCATGCACACCAATCGACACGCAGACCGCGTATCTGCGCAGCGTCCTGACGTTCCTCGGCATGAGCAACGTCGAGTTCGTCTTCGCCGAAGGCCTCGCCCTGGCGCCGGCTGCGAACGAACAGGCCGTAACCAAGGCGAGCGCGCAGGCCGAAGCTCCTGCGCTGCCTGCCCTTGCCGCTAGCGCCTAGGCGACCAGCGCCCGCGCCCTCGCCACCGGAGCGGTATCCTCGCCTCCGGTGATCCGGTCTAGCACCTCACGGAGCGACGCCCGGTCCTTGGCGCTTGCCTCCGAGCGCTCGCATTGTGCCGAGAGCGCAAGCATCTCGAGCCACGGCGCTTCCTGAGCGCGCGCTTCGGCGAGCGCTCCGCGGATCGATTCGCGCGCGCGGTCCGTTTCGGCGAGGGCGTCCGCGGTGCGTGCGCCGAGCAGGTGCAGCTGCGTCAGGTACACGCGCTCGCCGAGCTTTTCGGCGAGCAGGAAAGCCTCGTCGAGCTGTTTTCGGGCCCCTGGCGGGTCGCCCCCGAGGAGGAGCACCTCCGCCGCATAGCCCAGGGTCTCGGTCGCCCCCGAGAGCATTCCGAGCCGGACGTTCTCTTCGTACGCATCGCGGACACGGCGGTAGGCGTCGGTCCCGTGTCCCATCCGGGCGTCCGCCCAGGCGCGGAACCAACGGCAGCCGCTGAGACCGTGCGCGAGGGCGAACTCGTCCACGAGCGCGTTCATTTCGTCGGCGAGCGCCGCCACGCGCGCGGCGTCTCCGAGCCGGACTTCGACGAGCGCGTCGTGCCAGATCGCCGCCAGCCGGGCCATCGGCCATCGACGATCGCGGGCGCGGGCATGCGCACGCCGCACGCACGAGCGGGCGTCCGCGACCTGCCCGAGATGAAGCAACGGGATGGCGAGCGACGTCAGAAGCGCGACCTGCGGATCGACCAGGTATTCTCCGGGGGCCACGTCGAGCTCTTCCACAAGGGAGAGCCCGCGCTCGAGCCACGCGCGGGCGTCCTGCGATCGACCCTGGTGGTGATCGACCTGTCCATGCAGGCTGCACGCGGTCGCCACGAGCACGGGATCGTTCGTCGTCGACGCGAGCGCTTCCGCCCGGTCGGCCAGCCGCAGCGCCTCGGCATATTCCGCGCGCAGGAAAAGCATGAACCCGAACCCGTGCAGCAGGCGCCCGCGCATCGCGTGCTGTGGAGCTTTGTCGAGCAGCGAGTACGCGCGCTCGAGCGCGCTTCTCGCTTCGCTGCCCGCGCCGAGCACCCGGGTCGCGGCAAGGCCGCGAAGCGTTCCGATCGCGATCTCGAGCTCGTCGCGCTCGGGACCGCGCGGAGCCTGTGCGAGCAGGGGCGACGCCTGATCGGTGATAGCGATGCATTCTTCGGGACTGAAGCGCGCCAGGGCGGCTTCGGCGGCCTCGGCGCAGTAGCGCAGCGCCGGCATCGGCTCGCTGCCGAGCTGGAAGTGCGATGCCAGCTCGATCGCGCTCACCGCTTGTCCCAGCGCGCGCTCCTGTTCCAGCGTCGCGGCCGCCTTGCGGTGGAGATCCACACGAGCGAGCGGGGCGACGGACTTGTAGAGCACCTCCCGGTAAAGCGCGTGCCGGAAAACGCACCGCTCCTCGACTTCGGTCAGCCAACGATGCTGGCGCGCGAGCTCCGCGCACGATTGAGCGACCGAGGTGGTGTCGCGCTCTATGACGCGAGCCAGCGTGGTCAGCCTGAACTCCAAGCCGCAGACGCTTGCCGCCTCGAGCAGCGTCCTGTCGGCGCCCGAGAGCTGCCGGATGTAGCGTTCCACGATCCCGGTCAGGCTGGTCGGGATCGCCATGGACTCCGGACCAGCGCCGCTCGCCGTCGCTTCCTTCAGTACGTCCGCGACTAGAAGCGGCAGCCCCTCGGTGCGCGCGTGCAGCGCGTGCGCGAACGCCTCGTCGCCCGCCCGCGCGGGCAGGCGGTCGGCGACGAACTGGGCGACCTCCTTTTCGGAGAAGGCGTCGAGCACGATCTCGTCGGCGAGCCCGTGCAGGCGCAATTCGTTGCGCACGGCGTGCAGCGGATGCTCGCCGGCGATGACCTCGGTGAGCCGGAAGCTCGCGAGCCAGGCGAGCCGGGCCGACGAGCGGCGGCGCGCGAGGTAATCCACGAGCTGCACGGTGGCCAGGTCGCTCCAGTGCAGGTCCTCGGTGACGAGGAGGAGGGGACGATCCTCGGTGTAGCGGTCGAGCAGCTCGCCCATCTCGCGCAGCATGCGCGCCTGCCCGGAGCCGGCGAGATCGCGCCGCAGGGCCTCGCGTTCGTCCGCGCTGCACAGCCACGGCAGCTGCAGGAGCCATGTCGGAGCGACCGCGCGGATGAGCTCGGCGAGCGCCGCATCGCGCTTCGACAACGCGGTCAGCGCTTCGAGGACGGGGAGGTAAGGTTCCCCGGCCCCGTACTGCTCGACGCATTGCCCGTGCGCGCAGCGGCCATCGCCCACCTCGGCGGCGAACCGCTCGATGAGCGTGGTCTTGCCGACGCCCGCTTCACCGGCGATCCACACGATCTGGCGCCTTCCGCCGGTCGCGAGCTGCCAGGCCGCGCGCAAACGCTCGAGCGGCTGCGCACGGCCGATCATCGGGGATGCCATTGCAGCGTGCGACACGGCAGGCGCATTCACCGCGGCAATGAAGCGGTAGCCGCGGCGCGAGACCGTCTCGATACAGCGCGGTTGCTTCGGGTCGTCTTCGAGCGCGGCGCGCAATTCGCTGATGGTCGACTTGAGCACCGATTCGGTGACGAACCGATGGCCCCAGACAGTGTCGAGCAGCGCGTTCTTGGTCATCAGCATCCGCGGCGTGCGCACGAGCGCGCACAGGACGGCGAACGGCTTGGGCGCGAGCGGCACGGGCCGTCCGGTGCGGGTAAGCCGCGCGTCCGCCTCGTCGAGCTCGAACTCGTGGAAGCGTACACGGAGCGCCGGGCTGGTCTGTGAGGGTGTCAAACGCTCCGTTGCCATGCCGGGCATTCTAAGGGCGGTGGCCGAAGCGGTGTTCTTGGCGGATTCAACCGCCCCGGTTGCTCCAGTGGCGAGGTCGCGAGCGTCATTGCGCCGAGACGGCAAAACTCCTTGCGGGAGTTTTGCGGGAATCCGTTATGCATTGTCCTGCACGGTTTGCAGCGAGCGTCGTGCGGTTAATGTAAAATAAACAGCGTGTTATCAATTGCAAATGCTGCATGGG
>Ga0137455_1000098_pt1 | contig 19590 bp, 15 predicted proteins | sample EasRivERMGT600_2_FD_102334 | JGI IMG/M metagenome (GOLD analysis project Ga0137455, IMG submission 102334) | Soil microbial communities from meander-bound floodplain in the East River, Colorado, USA - East River MetaG ERMGT600_2 | ecosystem: Environmental > Terrestrial > Soil > Floodplain ... | reverse complement strand
GGGGCGCGATTGCCGGTGTCATTGGCCTGGGGCTGCCCAACCGAAACGAACTGGGTTGGCGATGGCGGGACAGCCTGATCTATCTCACGCATGGCGCTCCCGACGAACCATCGTTTAGTGCCGCTTCCATTGTTGGACGCATGAGCCCCACGCCCATTGCCGCCATCCACTCCACGCGCGACGAATTCGTGCCGCTCGCGGAAGTGCGGCACGTGCTCGACGCCGCCAGGGAACCGAAGCGGCTCTGGATCGTGCCGGCGTCCGATCATCGGTTCAGCAACAACCTGGGGGAATTCGATCGGCGGCTGCTCGAAGCGGTGGATTGGATCCGCAGTTACGCGCCGCAGTGAACCTGATCATGTCCGAACGATTGCGACGCGCGATTCCCGTCACCCTTGGGTTGCTATTGTTCTTCGCGGCCCTTGATGTGCTGCGGCTCGAGCTCCGAGCAATGTCGTGGCACACCCTGACGGCGGCGATCTTCGCGACGCCTGTTGATCGGCTCGCGCTGGCGGTGATGCTGACGGCCATCAACTACGGTGTCCTTACCGGGTACGATCTTCTGGCGTTTGCGTACATCGGCAAGCGCCTGCCCCGCCGCTACGTCGCCGCCGCGTCGTTCCTGGCGTATGCGATCTCGAACAGCGTCGGATTCGCGATGTTGTCCGGCGCATCCGTGCGCTATCGCTTCTACACGCGGTGGGGTGTGACGGCCGAGGAGCTATCGCGAATCGTCTTCTCGTATTCCGTGACGTTCTCGCTGGGCCTCGTCGCTCTCGGCGGGATCAGTTTCATCGCGAGCGACCGTCCGAACGAATTCGGCTGGCCGATCTCGGCGTTTCTGACGCCGGCGGGCTGGCTCCTCGTGGCGCTGCCGCCGCTCTACCTGCTCGCAACGGCGGCGCGGCGAACACCACTCCGGTTGCGCGGCTTCGCGCTGCCGTTGCCCTCAATTCGAATCGCGGCCGCGCAACTGATGATCTCGGTCATCGACTGGACTGTGGTTGCCGCCGTGCTGTACGTGCTGCTCCCTGCAAGCACGATCTCCTTCGTTCAATTTCTCGGAATTTTTCTGGTTGCGATTCTGCTCGGGATGCTCAGCCACGTGCCTGGAGGCATCGGCGTGTTCGAGGGGCTGATGGTGTTGCTGCTCAAGCCGTATCTCGCATCCGAAGCAGTCCTTCCAGCGCTCGTCGTCTTTCGGGTGGTGTACTACTTGTTGCCGCTGTCGATCGCGGTCGCCGGCCTGGTGCTGGACGAGACCTGGCAGCGGCGAGCGCGCATGGGTGATATGGTCGCAGCCGCGGGTCGCGTCACCGATCGGTTGACGCCGCACGTGCTCGCCATCTTCACATTCCTGGCGGGCATGCTGCTGCTCTTCTCGGGCGCCACACCTGCCGTTCCCGGACGCCTGACACTGATTGAAGCGGTTGTGCCACTCGGTGTGATCGAGGTGTCACATTTCCTCGGCAGCATCGCCGGCGTCGCACTACTGATCCTCTCTCAGGGCCTGGCCCGCCGGCTCGACGCCGCCTATTACCTGACCGCCGTCGCCATGTTCGTCGGCATGGCCACGTCGATGCTGAAGGGTCTCGATTACGAAGAGGCGACGCTGCTGTTCGCCGTGCTGATCGTGTTGTGGCGGGCGCGGCCGGCGTTTACGCGCCGGGCGGCGTTCTACGAGACCCGGTTCTCGGCGCGCTGGATCGCGGCGCTCGTCGGAGCGATCGGCGCGTCGATCTGGCTCGGCTTCTTCGCCTTCCAGCATGTCGAGTATTCGCGCGAGCTCTGGTGGCAGTTCGAGTTCCGGGGCGAGGCGTCGCGTTTTCTCCGCGCCAGCGTCGGCGCGGCAATCGTCGTCGCATTGTTCGGGCTCGCGCGCCTGATTGGCTACGCGCCGCACGAGGCGTGCCCACCGAGCGATCAGGATCTCGCCGACGCCGCCCGAGTGATCGCTTCACAGTCACTGACGTTTCCGTTCCTGGCGTTCTTACGGGACAAGTCCCTGCTGTTCAACGACGCGCGCACCGCGTTCGTGATGTACGCGGTCAAGGGACGCACCTGGGTCGCGCTCGGCAATCCGGTCGGGCCGGAGGACCAGTCGAGCGACCTGATCCGGAAATTCCTGGAGCGGTGCGACGATTTTGGCGGCGTGCCGGTGTTCTACGAAATCGACAAGGCGCGACTCCATCTCTACGCGAACTTCGGGCTGGTGTTCGTGAAGCTGGGCGAGGAAGCATCGGTCGACCTGTCGCAGTTCACCCTCGAAGGCGGCCGGGCGTCGAAACATCGACAGGCGATCCGCAGGCTCGAGAAGGAGGGCGCGTCCTTCCGCGTGCTCGAACCGCACGAGGTCGTGGCGGCGATGGACGAGCTGCGTGAGGTGTCGGATTCCTGGCTGGCCACGAAGTCAACGGCCGAAAAAGGATTCTCGCTTGGATTCTTCGACGACGCCTATGTGTCGCGGTTTCCGATCGCGGTGATCGAGCGAGCCGGACGGATCGTCGCGTTTGCCAATATCTGGTGCGGCGCCAACCGTGAAGAGGTGTCGGTCGATCTGATGCGCTATCGCCGCGATGCCCCGCCAAGCGTGATGGAATCGCTGTTCGTACACCTGCTGCAGTGGGGGCACGAGCAGGGGTATCGGCGGTTCGTGCTGGGCATGGCTCCACTGTCAGGAGTCGAGACGACTCCGGTCGCATCGCTCTGGAACCGGGTCGGCGCATTCCTCTACGAACACGCCGAGTCCATTTATGGCTTTCAGGGACTGCGCGCGTACAAGGAGAAGTTCAATCCGGCGTGGGAGCCGCATTACCTCGCCTACCCCGGCGGCATGCGGCTGCCGCGCATCATCGCCGATGTCTCGGCGCTGATCGCCGGGGGCTACCTGGGAATCCTCCGCAAGTGACTCGGACACCACCTCGCCTGTCCGCGCCTTCAACGGTCGCCGCCCCGCGCGCGATCGCGCTCGCCAGCGCCATCGCCGTCGCGTTCTACGCTGTCGCCGGCCTTTCGGAGGCGGCCTTGGTCCGCATCGTCCAGCCGAGCGAGACGACGCTCGACTGGATCAGCGACGCGGTGCTCTCGATCGCGCTCGGCATCGCGGTGTATCTCTGGCTCGACCTGCGCGCCACTCGCCGCGCGCTGACCGAGCGCGAACGGGATCAATTGGTGTTTCACACGCAACTCTCGCTGGCGGAAGCGATGCAGAGGCGGCTGCTGCCACGCGCACCCGATGCGGTGAATGGATTCTCGTGGGCGGCGATGCTGATGCCGGCAGGCCGAATCGGCGGCGATTTCTTCGACTTCCTCAATCCCGATCCCGGCGTCCGGCTGATGCTCATCGCCGACGTGTCGGGAAAGGGCATCGCGGCGGCGATGGCCCTGACGCTGCTGCGATCGACATTCCGGAACGTCGCTCGCGACGCGCAGAGCCCCGCGGCGCTCGCGTCGCGCATGTCCGCGGTATTCCATGACGAGTGGCACGGGTCGCCGTACGTGACCGCCGTGATTGCCCGTGTCGATTCAATCGCGCGGACCCTGACGTACGTGAATGCCGGCCATCCGCCAGGATTGTTGATTCGCAACGATCGCGAGCACGCGCTTGCCGTCGGCGGGCCGCCGCTCGGTCTCTTGAGCCGCGCCGAGTACGACGAGGAGTGCACGCCGCTGAACGACGGCGACGTCTGTGCGTTTGTCACGGATGGCGTCAGCGAAACCTTCGACGAACGCCTCCAGCCGTGGCGCGAAGTGGCCCAGGATGCGGCGCGTGTCCAGCCGGTGTCGGCCGAAGGGGTGTGCGCCACAATCATGTCGCGCGCGCTGGCCGGCCATGGCCCCGACGGCGTCGACGGATGGGCGGACGATCGGACCGTAATCGTCCTGACCGTGGACGGCGCACGATGAACGGCCGGCGGCTCCTGATCGCGGTAGTGACGATCGTCGCGTCTCTTCGCGTCTCGATCGCGAGCGCGGAACCGGCAGAGACGATGAAGGTTCCCGGGTTTGGCGTCGTCTCGATCTATCGCGACGGCGCTACGCCGCGGCAGGTCGTGCTCTTTGTTTCCGGTGACGGCGGATGGAACCTGGGCGTCGTCGACATGGCCAAGCGGCTCCGTGACACGGGCGCGCTAGTAGTTGGCATCGACATCCGCGCGTTCATGAAGAACCTGGAGGCGTCTCCTGGTTGTGCGTATCCTGGGGGAGCGCTCGAAGAACTGTCGCGCGCGGTTCAACGCCGCTACAACCTGCCTTCGTACATTCGCCCGATCCTGGTGGGCTATTCGTCCGGCGCGACACTCGTCTACGCCGCGCTCACCGCCGCGCCACCTGAAACGTTTGCCGGCGCGATCAGCCTCGGATTCTGTCCCGACATCGAAATCCAGCACCCGCTATGTCAGATGCGCGGCCTGCTTGCGATCAAGCGGTCAAAGAGAATCGGATACGACCTCGCTCCGTTCGCGACATCAACGGTGCCATGGATGGTTCTGCAAGGTGAAGTCGATCAGGTCTGCTCTCCCGATGGGACGCGGCAGTTCGTTGGCAAGACCGGCGCGACTCGCCTGTTCTGGCTGCCGCAAGTTGGCCACGGCTTTGGAGTGCCGTCGCGATGGGCGCCGCAATTCCTCGAGGCCTATCGAGCGATCACGGCCACGCACTCGGCCCTTGTCGCAGCGTCTCGCGTGACGGCGCCGGCGGTGGCCGACCTCTCTCTCGTCGAGGTTCCCTCTCGCAGCGCGCCGGTGAAGAAAACTATGGCGATCGTGATCAGCGGCGATGGCGGGTGGGCCGAGATCGACAAGAGCATCGCGGCCGGCCTCGCCGCGGCCGGCATTCCCGTCGTCGGGTGGAGCAGCCTGGACTACTACTGGACGCCGCGAACGCCCGATGGCGCCGCCGCCGATCTCGCTCGTATCATCGAGCACTACGTGAACACATGGCAGGTCGAGCGCGTCCTCATCGTCGGCTATTCATTCGGAGCCGACGTCGCGCCGCTGCTCGTGAACCGGCTCCCTCCCGCACTGAAGGAGCGCGTGACGCAGGTGGCTCTTCTCGGGCCATCAGACACTGCGACGTTCGAGTTCCACTTGTCGGACTGGATCGGCAAACGATCAGCTCCAACGCATCCGACGGCTCCGGAGATTGCCCGGCTCCACCTTCCCATCACGTGCGTCTTCGGCGAAGACGAGCCCGACTCGGTATGCCGGACTGCGGGCGCATCGGGTGTGCGCGCAATATCGATTGGCCGGGGCCATCACTTCGGCGGCGAGTACGGCCGAATCGTCGACGCCATCCTCCGCTAGGGATCTCGGATCTCGGATCGAGCGGATTTCGGATCGGCGTTCTGATAGGTGCTTAATCTGCAATCGTCGATCGCCAATTAATCCGAGATCCACCCGATCCGAAATCCGAAATCGTCCTGCCTAGCGGTTGATCTCCCTACCCTCCATCTCCGACTCCCAGATGCCGGCCAGGCGGTACTGATTCTCGTGGCGCTTGAACATCAGCACCGGCTGTTTGCCCGCCGGATCCGAGCCGGAGGCGGGAATGGTCAGGACGGTGTCGACGGCGTGCGTGCCCTTCTCACCACGAATCCGGATCAGACCGTCCTCGTCTGTCACCTGGTACTGGCCGGCCGGCATCGTCTTGCCCTGGACGACGAACGGAAACGGCACCTTGACGTCCAGTGTCGACGCGCGCGCTGATCCTGCGGCCACGGCGAGGCACGCCGCCGCCATCACTCCAACCTTCAGTAGCTTCGTTCTCATGACTGACCTCCATCTATGAACATTGGACGGTGGCCAGATGTCGTGACCGTGAGCCGCGGATTAATTGCGGTTCATCATGAAACTCTGATCATTAAGTGAACTTAATCCTGGCTTCAGCAAGACGTGAGACGCGGATGCGACGATGACAGCAGAATGCGAATGAAACGCGTGTGGGCGATGTTGATAGGGGCGCTGATTCCTGCGCCGGCGCTCGCGCTCACACAGCCTGTGCAGTCGGCCGCGACGACGACCGTGTCCCAATCGTCCGACGCCGTCCATGCGACGCGCGGCGTGGTCAAGACGATAAGCCCTACGACGCTGGTCGTGTCGCGGCCGAAGCGCCGCGGTGACATTGTCTTCAAGCTAGGTCCGAGTCCTCACATCGAAGGCACGATCGTGGTCGGCGCAACGGTCTCGGTCAGATACAAGGATGATGGAGAGGAACACATTGCCACCGCGATCGCGGTGAAGAGACAACTCGAATAAGCCGTTACTGGAGGCATTTTCAGGGCCGGGAACCCTTTCCCAGGCGCCAGACTCTAATGGGTAAGAGGATGAATCCCACACCCCAGGCCGTCATGGCGGCCACCGCCGCCGAGCTCTCCGACGAGGCCATCGTCGAGCGGGTGCGCAGCGGCGATACCGCCCTCTACGAGATCCTGGTCCGCCGCCACAACCAGCGGCTTTATCGAACGATTCGCGCGATTCTGCGTGACGATCGCGACGTCGAGGACGTGATGCAGTTGGCCTACATCGACGCCTACACGCATCTCGATCAGTTCCGCGGCACCGCGAAGTTCGCGACGTGGCTGACGCGGATCGCGGTCAATCGCGCCATCCGCAGCGGGCAGGGCGAGCGCCGCAAGCTCGCGCTCGTGTCGCGCGATGCCGACGCCGATCTCGCGATCGCACACACGGCCGCGCCAGGCCTGGATCCGGAGCACGCCATGTACGGTCACGAACTGAAGACGGTCCTCGAATCGCTGGTCGACGATCTCCCCGATCCCTTTCGCGTCGTCTTCGTGATGCGCGAGGTCGAGGGCCTGACGACGGCTGAGACCGCAGCGAGCCTCTCGATCAACGAGGACACCGTGAAGACCCGGCTGCACCGCGCCAAGCGGCTGCTGCGCGAACAGCTGGATCGCAAGCTCGGCCCGGCGGCCTCCGAGATCTATCCGTTCCACCTCTCACGCTGCGATCGCGTCGTCGCCGGCGTGATGGCCGCTATTGCAAAGTGAACGATAACTGTTGATTCACGCGCTGCCGGCGCGCGCGCGCACGTGTTTCAGTTGGGTGTCGATGCGCGCGATCAACTCTCGCGCCGAAAACGGCTTCGTCAGGTAATCCTCGGCGCCGGCATTCAATCCTTCAATCCGCGACTCTTCGCCGGCACGCGCCGACACCAGGATCACCGGTATCGCCTGGGTTGCGGCGTGGCGGCGCAGCTCGCCGATCAGCGCGAACCCGTCGAGCCCCGGCATCATCACGTCGCTGACGATGACGTCCGGCGGATGCGCGATCGCCGCCTTCAACGCCTCGTCGCCATTGGCGACGCAATCAACCGTCCATCGCTCCTCGAGGATCCGGCACAGGTAGTCGCGCATGTCGGCGTTATCGTCGGCGAGAAGAATCCGCTCGTCGTTCCGCGCGACCGGTTCGGGGTGCGGCGCGGCGGTGGCATCGGGAACGTCGCTCCAGCGCAACGCCTCCTCCAGGAACGGCGCGACGCCCAGCGCCGTGGACAGCCGCGTGGGATCGGCCGCGACGCGATCCTTCGGAAGGTGATCGAATCCTTTGGGGATCGAAATGGTGAATGTCGTCCCGCCGTCGACCGTGCTCTCGACGGTGGTCGAGCCGGCGTGCAGTTTGACCAGCTCCTGGACCAGCGCCAGGCCGATGCCCGAGCCTTCGTGCGTGCGGGACCGCGCGCTCTGGACGCGATGAAAGCGCTCGAACAGGCGCGGGCGCTCGGATTCAGCAATCCCGACGCCGGTGTCGGAGACGCGCAGCACCACGTGCGAACCTTCATCGCGGAGCGTCACGGCAATGCCACCTTCGAACGTGAACTTCAACGCGTTCGACAGCAGGTTGAGGACCACCTTCTCCCACATGTCGCGATCGACGAAGATCGGCTCGGACAGCGGCGGGCAGTCGACCGTATATGTCAACCCGGCGCGGTCGACCGCCGATCGAAACGCGCTCGCCAGATCGGACGTCAGCCGGCTGAGATCGGCCGCCGCGTAGTTGGCCCTCATGCGTCCGGCCTCGAGACGCGAGAAGTCGAGCAGCGTGTTGACGAGTTTGTTCAGGCGCAGCGCGTTTCGGCGCACGAGCGTGAGCTGTTCGTGTTGTAACGGCGTCAGGTCGCCGTGCGTCCGGCTGAGGAGATCTTCGGTCGGTCCCAGCAGCAGCGTCAGCGGCGTGCGGAACTCGTGACTGACGTTGCTGAAAAAATTTGTCTTGGCGCGATCGATTTCCGCGAGCGCTTCGGCGCGCCGGCGCTCTGCCTCGAAGGCGCCGGCCTTGGCGATCGACGTCGCGATCTGGCTGCCGACCAGCGAAAAGAAATCCTGATACGGCTCGTCAAACGGCCGCCGCGCGCTGATGCCGAGGATCAACACGCCAATCGTTCGATCGTACGACTGCGCCACGAGCGGCAGGACCATCGCTGAGGCCGGCGCCTCCGGCCACGGCCCGTGCGGAACGCGACCCAGCCGCGCTCCCAGACCGTCGACGACTCGCCCTGCGTAGCTCTCGGCAACTTCGGCGAGCGGCCATTGCGCGTGTGCCTGGATCGATGCCGATGCGGCCTTTACTTGTTCGCTATCGATGCCCGAAGACGCAACCAGCCGCGCTTCGGCGTTGGCGCCCTCCAACAAGTACAACAACGAGAACGGCACGTCCGCCGTGTTCCGCTCCAGCATCTCGATCGATGCCCGGCACGCCTCGCCAACCGTGCCGCTATCGTTCGACCCGGCGGCGAGATCGCGCAGGGTTCTCAAGCGCCGCTCGCCGATCACCCGTTCGGTCGTCTCGGTCAAGGCGGAAAAGATCCCGCCAATGCCGCCGGACTCGTCGCGAATCGGGCTGTACGAAAACGTGAAGTAGCACTCTTCCGCAAAGCCCTTGCGCTCGAGGGGCAGCATGATGTTCTCGGACCACGTCGCTTCACCGCGGTGCAGGACGCCCTCGAGCATCGGGCCGATGATGTGCCAGATCTCCGGCCAGCAGTCGCGACCCTTCTGCCCCATCGCCCGCGGATGCTTGTTCGCAATCATCGGGCGATAGGCATCGTTGTACAGCTTGACCATGTCCGGTCCCCACCAGACGAGGATCGGGAATCGCGAATTCAGGCAGGTGCTGACGGTGGTGCGCAGTGACTGCGGCCACTCCGAGACCGGGCCGAGCGCGGTCTGCGACCAGTCCATCGATCGCATCAACGCGCCCATCTCGCCCCCGCCGGCGAGGGCGTCGTCGTTGATGTCGTTCCGATCAGTTGTTGGAGAATCTGGCGCCGGGGGGAAGGCCATGTAGTTGGGGCTCAGCCCACGCGGATCATGGTACGAACTCTACTCAACAATGGTCAAACTCATCCATTGAAAGGGGTGGGCTAAGATGCTGGTTCGCAGCATGCAGCCGATCCAGAACGCGTCCGACATCCTGCTCGCGGTCATCGACGCGACGCCGGACGCGATTTTCGTCAAGGACCTCGAAGGCAGATACGTCCTCGTGAACCAGGCGGCGGCGCGCTTCGTCGGCCGCACGCCGGAACAGGTCGTCGGCCGACACGACTTCGAGCTCTATCCGGAAGAGACCGCGGAAAGATTCGTGCAGGACGACAAGGTGGTGCTCGCGAGCGGCAAGCCGATGTCGTTCGAAGGCGTGGCCACGAGCAAGGCGGGCACGCAGGCCTACCTCGTCACAAAGGGCGTCTTCCGCGACAAGACTGGCAAGATCCTCGGCATCTACGGCATCTCGCACGACATCACCGAGCTGCGCGCGGCGCAGGACTCGCTCGAACAGACGCGTCAGGCGCTGTTTCGATCGCAGAAGATGGAAGCGGTCGGCCAGCTCACCGGCGGCATCGCCCACGACTTCAACAACATCCTGATGGTGATCCTCGGCAACCTCGAGCTGTTGCGGATTCGATTGCCGCACGTCGAGGATGCGACGACGGAGCTGATCGACGAGACGTTGCGCGCGACGCGGCACGGGCAGGACCTCACCGGCGATCTGCTCGCCTTCTCGCGCCGGCGCCAATTGAATCCGCAGCCCGTCGCGATCAACTCGCTGGTCGAGAACATCGTCCGTTTGCTGACGCGCACGCTCGGCGCCAGCGTCAAGATCACCACCGCGGCCAGCCGCGATGCCGGCGTGGCGATGGTCGATCCGGCCGCGCTCGAAGCGGCGATCCTCAACGTCGCGCTGAACGCGCGTGATGCCATGCCGACCGGCGGCACGCTCACGATTCGCACGTCAAAGGCCGACGTCACGCAGGCGCCGCGCACGGAAGACGATCTGCCGATCGGCAAGTACGCGATGCTCGCGATCCAGGACACCGGCAGCGGCATGCCGCCTGACATCGTGCAGCGCGTGTTCGAGCCGTTCTTCACGACCAAGACCGGCGGCACGGGCAGCGGTCTCGGCTTGAGCATGGTCTACGGTTTCGCGAAACAGTCGGGCGGCGTGGTGACCATCGCCAGCGAAGTCGGCCGCGGCACCACGGTGATCATTTACCTGCCGCTGACGAAGAGCATCCCGGCGGCCGCGAATGCGCCGGCGTTACCGGTCAATCCGACGATCGTCTCGCGCACGATTCTCGTTGTCGAAGATGAAGCGTCCGTGCGCAGCACGGTGCGGCGTCAGCTCGAAACCCTCGGACACAAGGTGCTGCTGGCCGACACCGCGGCCGCGGCCCTGCCGATACTGAAGGGCGATGACGCACCCGATGTGCTGTTGACGGACGTCGTGCTTGGCACGGGCATGAACGGCATCGATCTCGCCGAAGCCGCGCGCGTGTTGAAGCCTGGAATGCCGGTGATATTCATGTCGGGCTTCACGGCGGTGCCAGAAGCCCAGAAGCGGATCAAGGAGAGTGGAGCGCCGTTACTGACGAAGCCGTCGACGCTCTCGCAGCTCGAACGGGCGCTGAACGCGACCTGTCCTCCGTAGCGCATCGCGCGAAGGAGGATTACGCCCGGCAGCCCCCAAGATACTTCGACGTCTTGAGCAGCCTGGCGTCTGGGTAATACGCGAACACCAGTCCGCCGCCCTTCACGCGATCGATCATCTGCTTCGCGACCACCGCGCTGATCGCCGGGCAACCCCAGCTGCGGCCGAGCCGGCCGTTCGCCTTGACGAACTGCTCGCTGACGTACGGCGCGCCGTGCATGACGATGGCGCGGTCGCGGGCGCGATCGTTCACGCCGCGATCGAGGCCGTCGAGCCGAAGGGAATAGCCGTTCTTCCCAACGTAGGTGTCACGAGTGACGAACAGGCCGAGGCTGGTCTGATGCGATTCGTCTTCGTTAGAGAACTGCGTCGCCATGTTGGCGCCGCTGCCCTGGCCGTGCGCGACCAGCTCTTCATAAACCAGTTCTTTGGCCTTGAGATCGAACACCCACAGCCGACGTTCGGAGGAGGGTTTTGAGTAATCGATGACCGTGAGGGTCTCTGGCGCGCTCACAGCGCCGGTTCGAACGGCGCAGCTGGCGGCATCCAGGGCCATCTTAAACACATCGGTTTCGATATTGCCGATACTCGTCGAATCGAAATCCGCACGAGCAAAGCTGACGGACGCAGACGCGTCGATCGCGTTCGGGACCAGGAGCGTGGCAGCCACAAGGGCCGCGCCGATGATCGGGAGTCGCAGCATGAATCTGAGATGCCTTCCTGAAAAAGAGACTTCAGGATAGCAGGCTCAGCGTGAGATACAAGCTGGTCGGAGATCAATTTCCCGTGTCTTTGTCGTAGCCGTAAACGTCGGGCTGGAAGTGCAGGCCGCCATTCTCATCGACCCACGCGGTGAAATAGGTGATGTGCACGGGGATTTTCTTCTTCAACTTCACGTGCTTCTCGACGCCGGCGCGCATCGCGGAGAAGATCGATTGCTCGTCCCACTCCGGATCATCCTTCAGCACGTACTTCGCGAGCGTCTCCGGCTCTTCGACTCTCACGCAGCCGTGACTGAACGCGCGGCCAGGTTTCGCGAACAGCGAATCGGCCGGCGTGTCGTGGAGATACACGTTGTACTTGTTCGGGAACAGGAACTTCACGTGGCCGAGCGCGTTGCCGTCGCCGGGCTTCTGGCGGAACACGAGGCCTTTCACGGACTCCGGATCATCCCACTTCACGTCCGAGGCATTGAGCGTCTGCGTGCCGGAGCTCGACACGCGCATGATCTCAATGCCCTGGCGGGCGAGATAATTCGGATCGCGCGCGACGGCGGGGGCAGTTTCGTTCTCCGCAATCGTGTCGGGAATATTCCAATACGGGCTGAACACCACGGTCTCCATGTCCTCGCTGAAGATCGGCGTGTTATTCCCTGGTTTCCCGACCACCACGCGAATGTCCATAACCGGCTTCCCGGATTCGCGCGCGATCAGATGGTAGTACGGAATGTTGACGAAGAAGTGGCGCTCGCCCAGGTCGTCCGGCATGTAGCGCCAGCGCTGCAGGTTGATCGCGACTTGTTGAATGCGCCAGTCGAGCGGCACGTTCAGCGCCGCGAGCGTCTTGTCGTCGACGACGCCGGTGGCCGCGATCGAGTGCAGCTCTTGAAATGATTTCACCGCGGCCTGGAGATCCCCTGGTCCCTGATCCCTGTTCCCTGATCCCTGTTTGAGGTGTCCGCTCGCCTGGAGCCGCGCGCGAAGCGCATCGACGGACTTGGCGGACGGAACGTTCACCCAGCCGCCTTTTTGCTTCTGGCCGTTCAGATCGTCGAGCGCTTTCTGCAGCGCGACGTACTCCGCGTGCGGCGGTCGCACGAGATCGATGAACTCGTCTGGATCGTCAACAGCCTTCGTAACCGACGCAACAAGATCCGGCGCCGTGCGGCGCGCTTTCCAGTTCGCATCACCATGCTGGCGTCCTATCGCGACGTCGCGGCCGAAGGCGAGCAACCCCGCGGTCATCCGCGCGTCGAATTCGGCAAGGCGTTCGAGACGCTCCGGCGATTCCTTGTCGATCTTCTCCACCGCCTGGCTCATCTCGAGCAATTCAGGCGCGGCGTAATCGGATGGATCGAATCCATGCTGGCGCGCGGTGTTGAGGAGCGCGATGACTTTCGCGGCCTTGTCGGTCGGGCGCCGGTGATCCACCCAGGCAGGAGCGTTCTGCCGTTGTGTGTAGAACGTGCGCACATCTGTCCAGATGGCCGGCTCAACTTTGGGAAGGGTGCGCCCCGCAAGGATGCGCTCGATCGCCGGCGTGACTTCGTGGGGCTTTGGCGCGCTCTTACAGGCAACGAGCGCGACGAAACAAGCAGCGGAAAGGACAGACAGCGTTCTCACGCTCTCTGTCAAAGCAACCTCTATGCCACCTACGAAAGGGTGAATTCGAGCGTGACGCCGCTCACCGCGATCAGATCGCCGCTCGCGAGATTGCTCCGTCCGGTGATGCTTTGGCCGTTCACCGAGACCTTGCCGCCCATTGGCGTGATCGTGAAGCCCTCGCCCTTGCGCGCGATGGCCGCGGCGACCTTCGGCTTGAACCATCCCTTCAAGCGGATCTGCGACGTATCCGCCTTGCCGATCATCGTCGTGACGGCGGCCAGGACGTATTCGCGTTGTCCGGTGTTGCCGGACAGGACTTTGATCGTGCCGATGCGCCCTTGCGCGGTTGGAATCGCGGTCTTCGCGATGACGGCGTCGACCGGTGACGGTTTTTTCTGATCGACAGTCGCGAGCAACTCCTTCTGCCTATTGGTATCCAGTACCCGCGTGCCGCCGATTGCGGGCACGACCGGTCGCTCGGCCGGGACCTCGGTCTGCTCGCCGTCCTTCTGCGTGAAGAGCAGCGTGTGCTTGCCGACGAGCACGGCGTCGCCTTCGAGCAGCGTATGCCGCGCGATCGGCCTGTCGTTCACGAAGGTGCCGTTCGTGCTCTTCAGATCCTCGAGCACGTAGTGATTGCCTTCGCGATACACGCGCGCGTGGCGTCCGGACACCGCGGGATTGTCGATGACCAGGCTGTTGTCCGGCATCCGTCCGATCGTCACCGGGTTTGTGCCGACGGCGCATTCCGACAGTTCGCGATCGCCGAACTTCAAAATCAACTTGGGCATCGAATCCTCGAAGTTAAGACCCTGAGACCCTAGGACCCTAGGACCTTCTGAAATACCTTACTCAATCTCGATCCCTGGAATTCGACGACCACCGCCGTGACGTTGTCGGGCCCGCCGTTGTTGTTCGCCATCTCGATCAGGTGATCGCAGGCGCCCTGCGGATCGCCGAGAAACTTATCGAGCGCGGCGGCCAGCCCCTCGTCGCTCACGGTGCGCGTCAAACCGTCCGTGCACAACAACACGCGATCGCCGATCGCGACGGTCGTCTCGCTCAGCTCGACGTCGATCTCCGAATCGCGGCCGAGCGCGCGCAGCAGGATGTTCTGGTGCTCGGACTGCAGGCTCTGCTCGCGATTGATCAGGCCCGCCTTCACCTGCGCTTCGACCAGCGAGTGATCGGTCGTCAGCGCCTCGAACCCCGACTCGTTGCGCAGATACGCGCGGCTGTCGCCGACGTGCGCAATGCTGGCCAGCCCGTCGCCGAACCACATGCCGACGACCGTCGTGCCCATGCCGGCGTGCGCCTGCTCGTCGCGGGCGCGCGCGATGATGACGCCGTTCGCCGCCTCAATCGCCTTGCCGAGGCCCGCCGTGCGCGGCTGGAATCCGCGATGCTCCGCGCCGATCAGCCCGCCGTTCGCCACCTGCGCCGCAATGGTCTCGACCGCGAGCTGGCTGGCGACCTCGCCGGCCGCCGCGCCGCCCATGCCGTCGCAGACCACGAACAAACCCTGGTCGGCCCGCACCAGATAGGCGTCCTCGTTGGTCTGGCGCACCCTGCCAACGCTGGTCGCCACGCCTACCTTCAGCCGCATTGGAGGTATTCTCTCCGGATGAACTGGCTCGTCAAGGAAGAACCTGAGAACTACTCGTACTCGCAATTCGCCGCCGACAGGACCACCGTGTGGGCCGGCGTGAGGAATCCGGTGGCCCAGCGCAACCTGCGCGAGATGAAAAAAGGCGACCGGGTGTTCTTCTACCACACGGGCAAGGAAAAGGCGGTAATCGGCACGGCCACCGTCTCAAAAACGGCGTATCCGGATCCGAAAGCCGACAACCTGGTCGTCGTCGAGCTCGCCGCCGGCAAGGCGTTGAAGCGCCCGGTCACGCTCAAGGAGATCAAGGCCGACAAGCGATTCGCGACGATGCCGCTCGTTCGCATTGCACGGTTGTCTGTGCAGCCGGTCACGGATGAACAATGGGAAATGATCGAGGAGATGAGTAAACGGTGACGGCTGCCGGGAAGTGATGCTTGTCGGGAAGTGACGCTTGTCGGGAAGTGACGCTTGTCGGGAAGTGACACTTGTCGGGAAGTGACACTTGTCGGGAAGTGACACTTGTCGGGAAGTGAGGCTTGTCGGGAAGTGACACTTGTCGGGAAGAGATCCTTGTCGGGAAGTGACACTTGTCGGGAGGCGATACTTGTCGGGAGTTACTTCCCGATAGAGTCGAGGGCGTCCCAACGTTCGAGCGCGACGTGCAGTTCTCGATCGATCTGCTCGACTCGATCCACCGCAGCCTGAATCTCCGAGCCCGTCTTCTTCTAGAAGCCAGGATCGGCTAGCGCGTTTTGCAGTTGTTTGTGTTCGGCTTCGAGCGCAGAAATGCGATTTGGTAATTCGGCGTATTCCCGTTCTTCTTTGAATGTTCGTTTCTTCTTGGATGGATTTCTTCCCGACAGGTTTTTGGTATCTCCCGACGGCTTTTTGGTTGCTCCCGACGGGTTCTTCGTACTTCCCGACTGACGTTGGCGCGCGTAATCCTCGTAACCCCCGACGTATTCCTCTATCCGTCCACCCCCCTCAAACGCCAACGTACTTGTGACCACGTTATCCAGGAAACGCCGATCGTGACTGACGAGCAACAGCGTACCTGGCCAATCGACGAGTTGTTGCTCGAGGAGCTCCAGCGTTTCCAGATCGAGATCGTTGGTCGGCTCGTCGAGCACTAGCACGTTCGCAGGCCGCGTGAAGAGCCGCGCAAGCAACAGGCGATTGCGCTCGCCGCCGGACAGCGCGCGCACCGGCGATCGCGCGCGCTCGGGGGAGAACAGGAAGTCCTGGAGGTAGCCGTGGACGTGGCGCGGCTGGCCGTTCACCGTCACCATGTCGTTGCCGTCGCCGATGGTGTCGACGACCGTGCGATCGGGATCGAGCTGCTCGCGCTGCTGATCGTAATAGGCGACCTGCACGTTGGCGCCGGGCCGCACCTCCCCTCCGGTCGGCGCCAGCTCGCCCAGCAGCAGCCGGAGCAGCGTCGTCTTGCCGGCGCCGTTCGGGCCGATCAAGCCGATGCGATCGCCGCGCATCACGCGCGCGGAGAAGCTGCGAACGACGGGCGAGCCGGTCGCAAACGCGAAGCTCACGTCTTGCGCTTCGAAAACCATCTTGCCTGATGCATCGGCCTGCTCGATCTGCAGGCGCACGGTACCAATCCGCGATCGCCGCTCGGCACGGTCGGCGCGCATGGCCATCAACGCCTTGACGCGGCCCTCGTCTCGCGTCCGCCGCGCCTTCACGCCGCGGCGCAGCCACACTTCCTCCGTTGCCATCTTCTTGTCGAACTTCGCGTTCGATAATTCCTCGTTGGCGAGCCACTCCTCTTTCTTGCGTTCGAACGTGGCGTAATCGCCGGGCCACGACGTCAGGCGCCCGCGATCGAGCTCGACAATGCGGGTCGCCAGGCGCTCGAGGAACGCGCGATCGTGCGTCACGAACACGACGGCGCCGCGATACTCGGCGAGAAAGGATTCGAGCCAGGTGATCGCCTCGATGTCGAGGTGATTGGTGGGCTCGTCGAGGAGGAGAAGATCGGGCTGGCCAACCAGCGCGCGCGCGAGCAGCACGCGGCGCTTCCATCCGCCGGAGAGCGAGTCGACGATCGCGGCCGGTGGCAACTCCAGCCGTGTCATCACCATGTCGGCCTGGTGATGCCGCTGCCATTCATCGTGCGCATCAAGCGTGCCGAGGCCTTCGCCGACCACCTCGGCGACGGTTCGATCCGTCGACAACGGCACGTCCTGGACCAATCGCGCGACGCGAGTGCCGGGCTGGCGCAGCACCAATCCGGAGTCGGGCTGCAGATCGCCGCTCAGAATCTGCAGCAGCGTCGACTTGCCGGTGCCGTTGCGCCCGATGATGGCGATGCGCTCGCCGGCGTCCACCTGGAAGGCGATCTCGTCGAGCAGCGGGAGATGGCCGAAGGCGACGGCGACACGGTCGAGCGCTACGAGCGGCATGGAACCTCCAAGCGTACCATTTTGATATTCTTCGACGCTATGAGCTTTCCTCTACGCGCGGTGTTGATCGCTTTCCTCGTCTGTTCGACAGCCGCGGCTACGGACGCGCAACAGGCAGCCGGCGCCGCGTTCGAGGCGGAAACGCTTCGACACTTCCAGGCGCTGCTGCGCATCGACACCAGCAGCCCGCCGGGCAACGAAACCAAGGCAGTCGACTACCTGAAGCAGGTCTTCGAGAAGGAAGGGATTCCGTATCAGGTGTTCGCGAAGGATCCCTCGCGCGCCAACATCGTTGCGCGCATCAAGGGCAACGGGAAGAAGCGCCCGATTCTCATCCTCGGCCACACCGACGTGGTGACGATCGATCCCGCGAAGTGGACGCATCCGCCGTTCGGCGCCGATCGCGAGGGCGGATATGTCTACGGGCGCGGCACCGTTGACGACAAGGACAATCTCGTCGCCGGCGTGATGCTGATGCTCAGCCTCAAGCGCAACAACACGCCGCTCGATCGTGACGTGATCCTGCTCGCGGAGTCAGGCGAGGAAGGCGCGCCGGACGTCGGCGCGCAGTTCATGGCCGACAACCATCTCGATGCGATCAGCGCCGAGTTCTGCTTCGCCGAGGGCGGCGGTGTGGTGAGGACGGGCGGGCAAATCCGCCAGGCCAATATCGGCACGACGGAGAAGGAGCCGCGCTTCGTCGAGATCATCGCGCGCGGCCCCGCCGGCCACGGCTCGGTGCCATCGCGCAACAACGCGGTCGTGAAACTCACCGCGGCCGTCGGCAAGATCGCGGAGTGGTCGCCGCCGCTTCGCATCAACGAAACTACCGGCGCCTACTTCAAGAAGCTCGCGACGATGGTGCCCGCCGATGTGGCGAAGATGTATCGCGACATCCTGAATCCCGATCCGAAGATTTCAAAGGTGGCATCGGACTGGATGCTGAACAACGAGCCGCAGCACTGGTCGATGGTGCACACCTCGCTGGTGCCGACGATCGTCACCGGCGGCTTCCGCTACAACGTGATTCCTTCGGAAACGAAGGCGACGATCGACGTGCGCCTGCATCCGGATGAAGATCAATCGGTGTTCCTCGACATGGTCCGCAAGGTCGTCAACGATCCAAGCGTTGAAGTGCGATGGGGACGCGAGCGGTATCGCCCGGCCGGTGGCGCGCGCATCGACACCGAGGCGTATCGCGTGCTCGAAGCGCAAACCACGAAGCACTACAACACCACGGTGCTGCCGACGATGGGCACGGGCGCGACCGACATGTCGAACCTGCGCGCAAAAGGCATCGAGTGCTACGGCATCGGGCCGGCGCTCGACACCGAGGATGGCCGCCTGGGGTTCGGTGCGCACAGCGATCAGGAACGCATCCTCGAGAGCGAGCTCCACCGATTCGTGCGCTTTCAATACGATGTTGTGCTCGAGCTGGCTCGGGTGCGATAGACATGGTGCACAGCCGAGCTAGTACCTCGGCCCACTAGAGCTATCATTCCCGTCCCCCGTGACGATGAACCGTGGTTGGTCGTATCGCGAGCAGGTAGGGCGAGACAGCACCGGCCACACGGTACTGTCCTATCTCACCGCGACTCGTTTGCATTCCACGGAAACGGAATGGGCCGCGCGCATCGACCGTGGCGAGGTCGAAGTCGAAGGCACGCGCGTCCGCAGAGACGAGCGGCTGTATCCCGGTCAGACCGTCGTATGGCACCGTCCCCCGTGGGACGAAATGCCTGTGCCCACACACTACGCGCTCATCCACGAAGACGACGCGATCGTCGTCGTCAACAAGCCGAGCGGACTGCCGACGATGCCGGCGGGCGGATTTGTCGAGAGCACGTTGCTGGCGCTGGTGCGTCAGCAGTATCCGGAAGCGAGCCCGCTCCACCGTCTCGGTCGCGGCACGTCAGGCCTCGTCCTCTTCGCGCGCCACAAGCAGGCGGCGTCACAGCTCGCGCGCGCGTGGCGCGATCGCACGGTGAAAAAAACCTATCGCGCGATCGGCCTCGGCATCACGCGCGCGGAGATGTTCGTGATCGATGTGCCGATCGGTCCGGTGCCGCATCCACTGATCGGCACGGTGCAGGCAGCCTGTGAAGGCGGCAAGCCCTCACACAGCGTCGCGGTCGTCCTCGAGCAGCGTCACGATCAGACGTTGTTCAGCGTCGAGATCACGACGGGACGTCCGCATCAGATTCGTATCCACATGGCGTATGCGGGGCATCCACTGATTGGCGATCCGTTATACGAGGCGGGCGGCGGGTTGAAGAAACACCCGGGCCTTCCCGGCG
>Ga0137455_1000097_pt1 | contig 19677 bp, 20 predicted proteins | sample EasRivERMGT600_2_FD_102334 | JGI IMG/M metagenome (GOLD analysis project Ga0137455, IMG submission 102334) | Soil microbial communities from meander-bound floodplain in the East River, Colorado, USA - East River MetaG ERMGT600_2 | ecosystem: Environmental > Terrestrial > Soil > Floodplain ... | reverse complement strand
TTCGCCCGCTGACGTGTCCCAGCAGCGGGAGCGGATCGCCTCCCCGGATGAGCGCGAGGTCAGGCTGGTTTTTGAGGAGGAGTCGTGGGTGGAAATCCGCGACCGCAACGACCAGACCATATTCTCGCAGCTGAATCAGGCCGGCACCACGCGGCGGATTCGCGGCGTGCCGCCGCTGCAAGTCGTGGTGGGAAACGCCCAGGGCGTACGAATGACCTATGCCGGGCGCGACATCGACCTCGCGCGCCACACCAAGATCGACGTCGCCCGACTGACGCTCGAATGAAGTGCTATTCCGAACATGGTGCAGCGCCGCGCCGCAAGAGCCGCCCGGTGCGGGTGGGACACGTCGCGATCGGCGGCGAGTCGCCCATCGTGGTCCAGTCCATGACCAATACCGACACGGCGGACGTGGCCGCGACCGTCCGGCAGGTGGCGGATCTGGCGCGAGCCGGATCCGAGATCGTGCGCGTGACGGTCAACAATGCCGAGGCCGCGGCGGCGGTGCCGGCGATTCGCGAGCGGCTCGATGCCATGGGCATCAGCGCGCCGCTGGTCGGCGACTTTCACTTCAACGGGCATCGCCTGCTCACCCAGCACCCGGCATGCGCGGAAGCGCTGGCGAAGCTGCGCATCAACCCGGGCAATGTCGGCCGCGGCTCGAAGCGCGATGAGCAGTTCGCCACCATGATCGAGTTTGCGTGCCGCTATGGCAAGCCGGTGCGCATCGGTGTCAACTGGGGCAGCCTCGATCCGGAGCTGCTCGCGCGCATGATGGACGAGAACGCGCGCCGCCCGCAGCCTGAGGAGTCCGCGGTGGTGACCCGCCGCGCGCTGGTGGCGTCAGCGCTGGAGAGCGCGCGCCAGGCCGAAGCGCTCGGCCTCGCGCACGACGCCATCATTCTCTCGTGCAAGGTGAGCGGGGTGCAGGACCTCATCTCGGTTTACAGGGACCTCGCGACGCAGTGCGATTACGCGCTGCACCTGGGGCTCACCGAGGCAGGCATGGGCTCGAAGGGCATCGTCGCCTCCACTGCGGCGCTGGCGGTGCTGCTGCAGGAAGGCATCGGCGACACCATCCGTATCTCGCTCACGCCGGAACCGGGCGGAGATCGTGCCCGTGAAGTGGTGGTGGCGCAGGAAATCCTGCAGACGCTGGGATTGCGCTCGTTTGCCCCGATGGTGATCGCCTGCCCGGGATGCGGGCGCACCACCAGCACCTACTTCCAGGAACTCGCCGACCGCATCCAGAGCTGGCTGCGGGCACAGATGCCGCAGTGGCGCGGCCGCTTTCCGGGTGTTGAGAACATGCGCGTTGCGGTGATGGGCTGCGTGGTCAACGGTCCGGGCGAGAGCAAGCATGCCCACGTCGGCATCAGCCTGCCGGGGTCGGGAGAGAACCCGGTGGCGCCGGTCTTCGTGGACGGCGTGAAAACCGTGACGCTCAAGGGCGATCATATTGCCGCGGACTTCCAGAAGATCGTCGAGCGCTACGTCATCGACACTTATTCGGGAAACGCTGCGGCAAACGATAACAAGCCGGTGAAGGATGCCGCGCACGCCTGAATCCCGAATATGCGTGATTCGTGAGTCGTGATTGGTGATTCGAGAACATCCGCCGGTTTGCAGCGCCCGATTCACGAATCACGAATCACGATTTACGCCCTTCCAAGATCGTAAGAACCGCGGCTGCTGGAGCCGCCAATCCCGACTTCAATGACTTCCAAGACGATACAGGCGATCCGCGGGATGAACGACGTCCTGCCGGACGAAGCGCACCTGTGGGAGTACTTCGAGGAGACGGTGCGCGACTGGCTGCGGGCCTACGGCTATCGCAACGTGCGCACGCCGATACTGGAAAAGACCGATCTCTTCGTCCGCTCGATCGGGGAGGTGACCGACATCGTCGAGAAGGAGATGTACACCTTCGTCGACGCGCTGAACGGCGAGAGCCTGGCGTTGAGGCCCGAGGGCACGGCCGCCTGCGTGCGCGCGGTGATCGAGCACAACCTGCTCTACGCGGGTCCGCAGCGCCTGTGGTACTGGGGCCCGATGTTTCGCCACGAGCGCCCGCAAAAGGGGCGCTTCCGGCAGTTCCACCAAGTCGGCGTCGAGGCGCTGGGATTCCCCGGCTCCGACATCGATGCCGAACATCTCACCATGTGCGCCCGGTTGTGGCGTTCGCTCGGCCTCGACGGCATGGTGCTCGACCTCAACACGCTGGGCGACGCGCAGTCGCGCGAGCGCTACCGGCGCCGGCTGGTCAACTACCTGGAGCGTCATGAGGGCGGCCTCGACGCCGACTCGAAGCGCCGGCTGCACGCCAATCCGCTGCGGGTGCTCGACAGCAAGAATCCCGAGATGGCCGAGTTGATCGCAGGCGCTCCGAAGCTGGCCGAAGACCTGGACGAGGTCTCGATGAAGAGTTTCGAGGACTTGCAGGGGTTGCTGCGGGAGAGCGGCGTCTCCTTCCGCATCAACAGCCGGCTGGTGCGCGGGCTCGACTATTACAACGGCGCGGTCTATGAATGGGTAAGCAACCGGCTCGGCGCGCAGAACGCGGTATGCGCGGGCGGCCGTTATGATGCGCTGATCGAGCAGATCGGCGGCAAGGCCGCGCCGGCCTGTGGATTCGCGATGGGAGTCGAACGCCTTCTCGCGCTGGTGAAGGTCGGCGCGGGCAGGCGAGCGCGCGTTTCCGATGTGTACCTGGTGCGGCAAGGAGTCGCCGCCGAGCGCTACGGTGCGAGTGTGGCGGAACAACTGCGCGATGTGGGCCTTGCCGTCATACTCCACTGCGGCGGCGGCAGCTTCAAATCGCAGATGAAACGGGCAGATGCCAGCGGCGCGCGCTACGCGATGATCGTGGGGGATGACGAGGCGGGGGCGGGCGTCGTGAGCGTAAAGCCCCTGCGCGAGGCCGCGCAGCAGGTCCGCGCATCGGTTTCGGAGGCGATCGACCTTATTAAAGGAAAGGCGTGAGTCGTGATTTGTGATTCGTGATTCGGAACGACAACATTCCGGTCTCTGAGTCTTCTCGATTCACGATTCACGAATCACTATTCACGCAGTTGGGGATATTGAATGGCATACGATCTGCAAGAACAGGAACAGCTCGAAGAGCTGAAGGCGTGGTGGAAGGAATACGGCAACGTGGTGATACTCGGTGTCACCCTCGCGGCGCTCGTGGTCGCGGGGTTCCAGGGCTGGCGCTATTACCGGAACAGCCAGTCGCTTGCGGCAGTCGCGCTCTACGAGCAGCTCGAGGAAGCCGAGCGCACCGGCGATCGCAGAAAGGTGCGCGATATCGCAGGCGAGATCACGGCGAGATACGGCTCCACGCCCTACGGCGCATTTGCCGCGTTGAGCGCCGCCCGCGTCAGCTTCGAGGGCGGGGACCTCGCGGAGGCGAAATCGCGGCTCACGTGGGTGGTGGAGCACGCGCGCCGCGACGAGATCAGGGACATCGCGCGGCTGCGGCTGGCCGGCGTGCTGCTCGACGAGAAAGACTACGGGGAGGCGTTGAAGCTCGTCGAAACCAAACCGGAGGATTCGATGGTCGGCCTGTACGCGGATCTTAAGGGCGACATCCTCCTCGCCCAGGGGAAAGGCCCGGACGCGCGCAACGCCTACCAGCTGGCGCTGGACAGGAGCGAGGCGGGGAGCCCCTATCGCGCCACCCTGCAGCTCAAGCTCGATTCACTCGGTGAAGCAACGCCAGCGGTCCGGTGACGCGGCAATCTAACCGGGTGGCCTAGGAGTTTGTCGCACTTAGGGCCGACAAACTCCTAATGCAAGACCTGCACCTGGAAATTTGCAAGAGACGATGACAGATATGCGAATTCACCCTCGCTTTTCGTCACATTCCGCAGCTTCGGCTGGATGTTCATTGAAATTGTCAGCCGGTTTTGTTTTATGCAGCCTGTGCGGACTGTTAAGTCCGACAGGCTGCTAGCAGATGAGGTCGTTCGTTCTGTCGGTGGGGCTGGCGTTGCTTGCCGGTTGCGGCAGCACCCCGGTGCACCCGCCAGCCGAGCTCACTGAAATCCAGCCGACGGCGACACTGAAGATCCTGTGGCAGGGCAGCGTGGGCTCCGCGGAGAAGAGTAGTTTCTTTCCACAGGCGTTCGGCAACGTCATCTATGCGGTCGGGGCCGATGGCAGCGTGACCGGGTTTGACAAGGCTAGCGGCAGGCCGACAGTGAGCTTCGATGCCGACGAGCGCGTTTCAGGCGGCGTCGGGGTCGGCGGTGGCCTGGTGCTGCTCGGCACGCCCAAGGGCCGGGTACTCGCGTTCGAGCGGGAGGGCAAGCCAGTGTGGCAGACGCAGCTCTCCAGCGAAGTACTGGCGCCACCGGAAGCGCAGGAGGGCATCGTCGTCGTGCGTACTGGCGATGGCCGGATTCACGGGCTGGACATCGCGACCGGCAAGGGCAAGTGGATATATCAGCGGGCGACGCCGGCGCTCACGGTGCGCACCCATGCGGGCGTGGTGGTGCGTCAGGGAGGGGTGTTCGCGGGATTTCCGGGCGGACGGCTGGTGGCTCTGGCGCTCGCCAACGGCAACATCGGCTGGGAAGCGGTGGTCGCGCTGCCGCGCGGGACGACCGAACTGGAGCGCGTGGCGGACGTTACCAGCCTGCCCGTGATCGACGGGCAGCAGGTGTGCGCCGCTGCGTTCCAGGGACGAGTGGCCTGCTTCGATGCGTTTCGCGGGACACTGTTGTGGGCGCGCGACGTGTCCAGCGTCGCGGGGATCGGGACCGACGCGCGCTACCTCTACGTCACCGACGACAAGAACGCCGTGCAGGCGCTGGACAAGACGAGCGGCGCCGGCATCTGGCGCCAGGACAAACTCGCCGGCCGCAACGTGAGCGCGCCGCTTGCGCTCGGACGGCATGTCGTGGTCGGGGACCTTGAAGGCTACGTGCATCTGCTCTCGCGTGAAGACGGTTCCTTCGCGGCGCGCATCGACACCGACGGCAGCGCGATCAGCGCGCCGCCGATCGCGCTTGATGCGACGAGCTTCCTGATCCAGACCCGCCGCGGCGGAGTTTTTGCGATCTCAGTTCAGTGATCGCAAAAACTTACGACACCAACAGGGCAGAGGGACAAAGGATTGTTCTGTGTAACAGGATATATCGGCGTTTCTCCCTCATCCCTCATCCCTGAGCCATGCTTCCCATCGTCGCCATCGTCGGCCGGCCGAACGTCGGCAAATCCACGCTGTTCAACCGGTTGACGCGGAGCCGCGACGCGCTCGTCGCCGACGTGCCGGGAATGACGCGCGACCGCCATTACGGCCGCGGGCGGGTGGGCGCCAAGCCGTACCTGGTGGTCGACACCGGCGGTTTCGAGCCAGTGGCGCGGGAAGGCATCTTCCACGAAATGGCGCGCCACACGCGTCAGGCGGTGGACGAGGCCGACGCGGTGCTGTTCGTGGTGGATGCCCGTGCGGGGCTGGCGCAGCAGGACCGCACGATCGCGGAGGAGCTGCGCAAGAGCGGCCGCCGGATTTTTCTCGTGGTCAACAAGGCGGAGGGCATGGAGCCCGCAATGGCGGGGGTGGAATTCCACGCGCTGGGACTCGGCGACCCCTTGCCGGTTTCCGCGGCCCACGGCGAGCATGTCTCGGACCTCATGGATCTGGTGCTCGCGGAACTCCCGTCTGCTCCAGAACCCGCTCCGGAACAGGCCCACCATCCCAAGATCGCCGTCGTCGGCCGGCCCAATGTGGGTAAGTCAACGCTGGTCAACGCGTTGCTCGGCGAGGAGCGCGTCATGGTCTATGGCGAGCCCGGCACGACGCGCGACTCGATTCATGTCGAATTCGAGCGCGACGGCCGCAGCTACACGCTGATCGATACCGCCGGCCTGCGCCGGCGCGGGCGCGTGCTGGAGGTCTCGGAGAAGTTTTCAGTGGTGAAGACGATGCAAGCGATCGAAGAGGCCAATGTCGCGATCCTGGTGCTCGATGCGCGGCAGGACATCACGGAGCAGGATGCGCACATCGCCGGCTATTTGCTCGAAGCCGGGCGCGCGCTGGTGGTGGCGGTCAACAAGTGGGAGAGGCTTCCCCAGGAGGAGCGGGAGCAGACGAAGCGCGTCCTCGCGCGCAAGCTCGATTTCCTGGCATTCGCCCGCCTGCATTTCATATCCGCGCTGACCGGCCACGGCGTGGCCTCACTGTTGAAATCAGTCGACGAGGCGTATGCCGCGGCGACGGCGCGCCTGCCAACCCCGCGTCTATCCCGCGTCCTGGCGCAGGCGGTGGCGCAGCAGGAGCCGCCGCGGGCGGGGTCGATCCGCCCCAGACCGCGCTACGCGCACCAGGGGGGCGTCAACCCGCCTCGCATCGTGATCCACGGCAATGCCTTGGACCGCGTGCCGGAGACCTACCGCCGTTACCTGGAACGATTTTTCAGGGATGCTTTCAAATTGCAGGGAACCCCCCTGCGGGTGGAGTTCAGATCGGGGGTAAATCCCTATGCGAGGCGCACCGGCGCGCGACGCTAACCGCATGGCGCAATTGCGAAAAAGCGAGTAGAGTACTTTTCCCAAAGAACACTATAAAGAGGCGAACATGAGCAATAAAGGGCAGCTGTTACAAGACCCCTTTCTCAACACGCTGCGCAAGGAGCACATCCCGGTCGCGATCTACCTGGTAAACGGCATCAAGCTCCAGGGGCAGATCGATTCCTTCGACCAGTACGTGGTCCTGCTCAAGAACACGGTCACCCAGATGGTCTACAAGCACGCGATCTCGACCGTGGTGCCCGCGCGTGCGGTCAACCTCCCACTCGACCCGAGCCCCGACAGCTGATGCTGCGTCCTCACGGAACCTATCTCAGGGGCGGCCGCGTGATGCGTTGCTACCGAGAGGGGATGGATGCTAGGAACGTGGCCGCAGCAATATGTCGATATTGCAAGGCCGCGTGACAACGCAGACGGCGCGCCGGAGCGTGGAGCAGGGGCCCCGCTTGCGGGGATGCGACCGCGAAGGCGCGCAAAGGCACGCAGATTCAATCTGGCGCGCTTGGCCCACTGCGGGGTCGCACCTACGCCCACGGGCGCAGGCACTGCTCCGCCCTCCGCGGGCCGTCTCGGCAGCAACTCGAAGGGACGGGGCGATTTCGGCGCATACCTTTGTCGCTCACCGCTTACATAGAGTCTATGCGGCGCGGTTCGCTTCGCGGTCTGCATCCAAACTCGCCTCCGTCGCACACGTGTCCGTCCCTGAGATAGGTTCTTAATGTTTGACCGTCCCGGGAACCGCACCGAGGCGGTGCTGGTCAGCCTCGATTTCGGCAAGGCCGGCTACGCGGAAGGCGTGCAGGAAATCAGCGAGCTTGCGTCGAGCGCGGGCATCAAAGCCCGCGCGCTGGTGGGCGGCCGGCGCGCACGCCCCGATCCCGCGCTGTTCGCTGGCAAGGGCAAGGTGGAGGAAGTGGCGCGGACGCTGGCCGCCACCGGCGCGCACCTCGCTATTTTCAATCACGAGTTGTCGCCGGCCCAGGAGCGCAATCTCGAGCGCGAGCTCGGCTGCCGGGTGGTCGATCGCGTGAGCCTGATCCTCGACATTTTCGCCCAACGGGCGCGCACCCACGATGGCAAGCTGCAGGTCGAGCTGGCCCAGCTCGAGCATCTCTCGACCCGGCTGGTGCGCGGCTGGACCCACCTGGAACGGCAGAAGGGCGGCATCGGGTTGCGCGGACCGGGCGAGACCCAGCTCGAGACCGACCGGCGGTTGATCGGCAAGCGGGTGAAGGTCCTCAAGGACAAGCTTGAAAAGGTGCGGGCGCAGCGCGAGATCCAGCGCCGTTCGCGCGGCCGGAACCACCTGTTCATGGCCTCCATCGTGGGCTACACCAACGCCGGCAAGTCGACGCTGTTCAACCGCCTGACGCATGCGGGAGTTTATGCCGCCGACCAGTTGTTCGCGACGCTCGATACCACCACGCGGCGTGTGCACACCGGCAACGGCGCCCGCGTCGTGCTCTCGGACACCGTCGGCTTCATCCGGCGGCTTCCGCACACCCTGGTGGCGGCGTTTCGCGCCACGCTCGAGGAGACCGTGCATGCCGACCTGCTGCTGCACATGGTGGATGCGAGCAGCGAGGACCGCGACGCGCAGGCCACGGCGGTCAACCAGGTCCTGGCCGAGATCGGCGCACAGGCAATCCCGCAGGTTGTGGTTATGAACAAGATCGATCGTACGCGGCTTCCCGCGCGGATCGACCGGGATGACTGTGGTAGAATTTCGCGCGTTTGGGCGAGTGCGCAATCAGGCGCGGGCATTGAATACGTCCGCCTTGCACTCGAGGAATACGCCGCCGCCGCGCCGGCATCCGCTGAACTCAACCATACCGCCGCGGCTTGAGAGCCATTCATTCTTTCATGCTGGCTTACTTGAGAACTTTCCGCGACTCTCTGCGAGACCGCTCGCTGCGGCTGCTCGGCGTTCTCATGTCGATCAACGATCCGCAGTGGGGACGGCGCCCCGGGCAGGGCCCTCCCGATCTCGAAGAGATCTGGCGCGATTTCAACAGGAAGCTGAACGGACTGTTCGGGCGCCGCGGGGGCGGTGGCGGAGACGAGCCGCGGGGGCCGGGCGTCAAGAGGTTCGGCGGCGGTGCAGGGATTCTGCTCGGGCTGATCTTCGTGGTGTGGATGGCGAGCGGCTTCTACATCGTTTACGAAGGCCAGCGCGGACTCGTATTACGCTTCGGAAAGTTCGTGGAAACCACGATGCCGGGTCCGCGCTGGCACCTGCCGTACCCGATCGAGGCCGCCGAAGTGGTGAACGTGGGGGGCGTGCGCAGCGTGGAAGTGGGCTATCGCAACAACGTCAAGAGCAAGGTGCTTAAGGAAGCGCTGATGCTCACCGACGACGAAAACATCATCGATGTGCAGTTCGCGGTGCAGTACATACTGAAGAGCCCGACCGACTTCCTGTTCAATAACCGCTCGCCGGACGATGCGGTGCTGCAGGCGGCGGAGACCTCGATCCGCGAGATCGTCGGCAAGAGCAGCATGGACTTCGTGATCTTCGAGGGCCGCTCGGAGGTTGCAGCGCGCGCGCACAAGCTGATGCAGGAGATCCTCGACCGTTACGGCACGGGCATCAGCATCAGCAAGGTGACCATGCAGAACGCGCAACCGCCCGAACAGGTGCAGGCGTCGTTCGACGATGCGGTCAAGGCGGGGCAGGACCGCGAGCGCCAGAAGAACGAGGGGCAGGCCTACGCCAACGACGTGATTCCCAAGGCGCGCGGCATGGCGGCGCGCCTGCAGCAGGAGGCCGAGGGCTACCGTCAGCGCGTGATCGAGCAGGCCGAGGGCGACGCCTCGCGCTTCCGCCAGATCGTGGTCGAGTACAACAAGGCGCCCCAGGTCACCCGCGACCGGCTCTACATCGAGGCGATGCAGCAGATCATGAGCAGCACCACCAAGGTGCTGATCGACCAGAAGGGCGGCAATAGCCTGATTTATCTGCCGCTCGACAAGATCATGCAGATGACGGGCACGGGGCCCGTCGAGGCCGCGCCCAAGTCCGGCGAGGCCGCCCCCGCCCAGGAGCCTTCCACCACGCGCTCGCGCGAGGCGTTCCGCTCGCGCGAGCGGGAGTCGCGCTGATGAGAAACCATATCGGCACGATCCTGGTGGGCGTGCTGGTGGCGCTGATTGTCGGCGCGTTGAGCCTGTTCGTCGTGGATCAGCGCCAGAACGCGATCGTGTTCCGGCTGGGCGAGGTGGTGGAAGTCCGGAAGGCGCCGGGCCTTTATTTCAAGATCCCGCTGCTCGACAACGTGCGCTATTTCGACGTGCGCATCCTCACCATCGACACCGCCGAGCCGGAGCGCTTTCTCACCTCGGAAAAGAAGAACGTGCTGGTGGACCTGTTCGTGAAGTGGCGCATCACGGACGTCAGGCAGTATTACGTGAGCGTGCAGGGCAACGAGGGCTTGGCGCAGACGCGGCTGCTGCAGACAATCAACGACGGCCTGCGCGCCGAGTTCGGCAACCGCACCGTGCACGATGTCGTGTCGGGCGAGCGCGACAAGATCATGGACCTGATGCGCCAGAGAGCGAACGACGACGCCGGCAAGATCGGCGTGGAGGTGCTCGATGTGCGGCTGAAGCGCGTCGACCTGCCGCAGGAGGTGAGCGTCGACGTCTACCGCCGCATGGAGGCCGAGCGCAAGCGGGTGGCGAACGAGTTGAGGTCCACCGGCTTTGCGGATTCGGAGAGGATCCGCGCGGACGCCGACAAGCAGCGCGAAGTGATCGTCGCGCAGGCCTATCGCGAAGCGCAGCGCGTCAAGGGCGAGGGCGACGCCAAGTCGACTGGCATCTACGCCCGCGCCTACGAGCAGAACGCCGAGTTTTACGCGTTTTATCGCAGCCTCGAGGCCTACAAGGCGAGCTTCCGCGGCCGGAACGACGTGCTGGTGCTCGAGCCCAATTCCGAGTTCTTCAAATACCTCAGGTCGAGCGGCAGGCAGGGCAAGTAGCGCGGGGCGCACAGCGCGCCGCCGCTACGCGCATGACCCGACTGCGCCGGATCCGGTGGGACGATGATGGGAAACATCCTGCTCACTGCGTTCGCACTGATGCTCATCATCGAGGGCGTGCTGCCGTTCCTGCTGCCGGGATTGTGGCGCGATACGTTCCGGCGCCTGACCGAGATGAGTGACGGGCAGATCCGCTTCATTGGCCTGACCTCGATGCTCGCCGGCCTGCTGCTGCTCTACATTGCTCGCCACTGAAAAGCAGGATCGAGGACTGAGGATCGAGGATTGAGGGAACCCCCCCGATGTCCACTATAATCCCCCTCGATCCTGAATTCTCAATCCTCAATCCTAGATGCTCAATCCTGATTCCTGATGCGTACCTGGGTACTGCCCGAATACATCGAGGACATCCTCCCGCCCGAAGCCGCGCGCATCGAGCGGCTGCGGCGCGACGTTCTCGATCTGTTCCGCACCCATGGTTACGAGCTGGTCATGCCGCCGCTATTGGAATACGTCGAGTCATTGCTCACCGGCACCGGCCACGACCTCGACCTGCGGACCTTCAAGCTGGTGGATCAGCTTTCGGGACGCATGATGGGTCTGCGCGCCGACATTACGCCTCAGGTCGCGAGGATTGACGCGCATCTTCTCAACCGCAAGGGCGTGACACGCCTGTGCTATTGCGGCAGCGTGCTGCATGCACTGCCGGCGAGTCCGGGCGCGACCCGCGAGCTGATCCAGGTCGGCGCGGAAATCTACGGCCAGCCCGACGTCGGGGGCGACCTCGAGATCCAGGCGCTGCTCTGCCGCTCGCTGGCGGTCGCCGGCGTGCGCGGCGCGCGCATGGATATCGGTCACGTCGCGGTTTTCCGCTCCATCGTTCAAGCGGCGCGGGTCGGTGCCGAGCTCGAGGGAGAGCTCTTCGAAGCGCTTCAGAAGAAGGACGTGCCCGCCCTCAAGCGGCTTGGGCGCGCCTTGGACGCGAGATCAAGGGCGGCGCTCGCGCTGCTGCCGGAGCTCTATGGTGGCCACGAGGTGCTGGCGGTAGCCGACAAGAAGCTGCCGAGGATCCCCGAGCTGACCCGCGCCCTGGTGACGCTGCGCGCCCTCGCGAAGGCGTGCCCGATTCCGGTGAGCTTCGACCTCGCGGAACTGCGGGGCTATCACTACCATTCAGGCGTGGTATTCGATGCGTATTGCAAGGGCGTTGCCGGGGCGATAGCGCGCGGCGGACGCTACGACGAAGTCGGCAAGGCGTTCGGGCGGCTGCGGCCCGCCACTGGTTTTTCGATCAACCTGCGCAGCCTCGCCGCAGCGGGCGGAACGCCAAGGCCGCGCACGCCGCGCGGGCAAGTGGGCGCTGTGACCTTCAACCGCAGGGGACGCGGAGGACGCTGAGGAAGGCCAATAATTGACGAAATGCGTATCCGAATCCCAAGCAACAGGTGTGTCCGTGCCTGGTCGGTGTTCTCCGCCCTGGCGCCGGGTTCCCCGTGTCCATTTATCCTCTGCGTCCCCGGCGGTGAGAGTTTGAGTTCGACATGACGAAGAACGTCGTCGTCATCGGCGCCCAGTGGGGCGACGAGGGCAAAGGCAAGATCGTTGACTGGCTCACCGATCACGCCCAGGGCGTGGTGCGGTTCCAGGGCGGGCACAATGCCGGGCACACGCTGGTGATCGGCGGCAAAAAGACGGTGCTGCATCTGATCCCCTCGGGCATTTTGCGCGAGAAGGTGGCGTGCTACATCGGCAATGGCGTGGTGCTCTCGCCGCAGGCGCTGATTGAGGAGATCGAGGCGCTCGAGGCTGCCACCGTGGACGTCCGGTCGCGGCTCAAGATCAGCGAAGCGTGCCCGCTGATCCTGCCGCACCACGCGGCGCTCGACCGGGCGCGCGAGGCGGCGAAAGGCGAGGGCAAGATCGGCACGACGGGGCGCGGCATCGGGCCGGCCTACGAGGACAAGGTGGCGCGGCGCGCAATCCGGCTGCAGGACCTGTTTCACCACGAACGCTTCTCGACGAAGCTGCGGGAGGTGCTCGATTTTCACAACTTCGTGCTGCGCAACTACTTTCACGCCGGCACCGTGGATTTCCAGAAGACGATCGACGAGTCCATGCGGCTCGCGGAGCGCATCAAACCGATGGTCGCGGATGTGCCACGGCTGCTCTACGAAGCAACGCAAGCGGGGCAGAACCTGCTGTTCGAGGGCGCGCAGGGCACGCTGCTCGACATCGACCACGGCACCTATCCGTATGTGACGTCGAGCAACTGCGTGGCGGGCGCGGCCGCGGCCGGCGCTGGCATCGGGCCGCGCGAGCTGCATTACGTGCTGGGTGTCACCAAGGCATATGCCACCCGCGTCGGTTCAGGTCCGTTTCCCACCGAGCTCGACGACGAAGTCGGGCGGCAGCTTGCGAGCCGCGGCAATGAGTTTGGCGCCACCACCGGGCGGCCGCGCCGCTGCGGGTGGTTCGACGCCGCGGCGCTCAAGCGCGCGATCCAGATCAACGGCGTCTCGGGGCTTGGCGTCACCAAGCTCGACGTGCTCGACGGCATGGAGACCTTGCAGCTCGCGATCGGCTATCGCGTGGACGGCGCGCGCAGCGACATCCTCCCGGTGGGGGCCGAGGCGCTCGAGGGATGCGAGCCGGTTTACGAAGAGTTGCCGGGCTGGAAGGAGAGCACGGTCGGGCTTACGCGCTTCGGGCAGCTGCCCGGGGCGGCGCAGGACTATCTCAGGCGCATCGAGCAGATCTGCGCCGTGCCGATCGACCTCATTTCCACCGGCCCCGAGCGCGCGCAGACCATCGTGCTGCGCCACCCCTTCAAGTGAGGATTGAGGAACCAGGATTGAGGATTGAGCGGGAGAGGGATACTGAAAAGTTTTTTCTCAATCCTCAGTCCTCGATCCTGTATTTTGGTGCCCAGGAAGGGATTCGAACCCCCACACCATTGCTGGCGCCAGGACCTGAACCTGGTGCGTCTACCAATTCCGCCACCTGGGCGTGAGCGCGCGATTCTAACCGAACGAACCGGTCTGATCAAATGAACCAACGCAAGAATCGAACATCGCGCCCCGCACGGAAGCCTCGCGCTAGCGATCCTCACTACGAGCGCGAGGCAAGCCGCTACGAACGCCCGGTCGCGAGCCGCGAATTCATTTTGGAAACGCTGACGCAGCGGGGCGTGCCCGTCGCCGAGGACGAGCTCGAGCGCCTGCTGCGCATCGAGCCGGCGGAACGTGACGCATTTACGCGCCGCATCGCCGCGATGGAGCGCGACGGCGAAATCATGCGCAACCGCCGCAACGCGATCTGCGTGGTGGCGAAGCTCGATCTCGTGCGCGGCCGCGTGCACGGTCACCCCGACGGCTTCGGCTTTCTCGTGCGCGACGAGGGCGGGCCCGATCTCTTTCTCGGCCCGAAGGAGATGCGCGAAGTCCTGCACGGCGATCGTGCAGTGGCGCGCATTTCCGGTGTCGACCGCCGCGGCCGGCCCGAGGGCAAGATCGTGGAGGTGCTGGAGCGCGCGCAGCAGCGGCTGGTCGGGCGGCTGCGCCGGGAGCACGGGATCCTCTTCGTATCCGCGGAGGACAAGCGCATCAGCCACGATTTCCTGGTGCCGCCGGACGGAGTGGGCGGCGCAACGCCGGGGCAGGTGGTGACAGCGGAAGTGATCGCCCAGCCGTCCCGGCACGCGCAACCGGTGGCGCGCGTAGTCGAAGTGCTCGGCAATTACGCCGACCCTGGCATGGAGATCGAAATTGCGCTGCGGAAGCACGCTTTGCCGCACGAGTTTTCGACGGCAGCCGAGCAGCTGTGCGCCCGACTGCCCGATGTCGTGACCGAGGAGGACCGCCGCGGCCGCACCGACCTCACTCAGCTGCCGTTGGTGACGATAGATGGGGAAAGTGCGAAGGACTTCGACGACGCGGTGTACTGCGAGCCAATCCCCCCCCACCCCCCCTTTGCTAAAGGGGGGGCACACGACGCCCCCAACCCCCCTTTGACAAAGGGGGGTACGCGAAGCGCGGGGGGATTTAAGGGTAGTGCGCACAGCGCGGGGGGATTCCGGCTGGTGGTCGCGATCGCCGACGTCAGCCATTACGTGAAGCACGGTGACGCGCTCGACCAGGAGGCGCGCAACCGGGGCAATTCGGTCTATTTTCCACGCCGCGTGATCCCGATGCTGCCGGAGAAACTTTCGAACGGGCTGTGCTCGCTCAATCCGAATGTGGCGCGTCTTGCGGTGGTGTGCGATATGCAGATCGCCGCAGACGGCGATATACGGTCCTACAAGTTCTATCCCGCGGTATTCCGCTCGCACGCACGGCTCACCTATACCGAGGTCGCGGCGATGCTGGAGGACGAGCGGGGCGAGGCGGCGCGCCGCCACCACGCCCTGGTGCCGCATATGCAGCACCTGCACCGGCTCTACCGGTTGCTCGCGAAGGCGCGCGTGCGGCGCGGCGCGATCGACTTCGAGACCATCGAGACCGAGATGATCTTCGACCCGCACGACAAGATCGAGCGTATCGTGCCGGTCAGGCGCAACGATGCCCACCGACTGATCGAGGAGTGCATGCTCGCCGCCAATGTCTGCACTTCGGACTTCCTGCACCGCAACGACCACCCGATGCTGTACCGCATTCACGAAGGCCCGACACCTGAGAAACTCGCGGCGCTGCGCGAGTTTCTGAAGGGTTTTGGACTGCAGTTGGGCGGGGGAGATGATCCTCACGCGAGCGACTACGCAAAGCTGCTTGCACGCGCCAAGGACAGGCCGGACGCGCAGCTGCTGCAGACAGTGATGCTGCGCTCGCTGCAACAGGCCGTTTACAGCCCGGACAACGTCGGCCATTTCGGGCTCGCCTACGAGTCCTACACGCATTTCACGTCGCCGATCCGCCGCTATCCGGATCTGCTGGTGCACCGTGCCATCAAGGGGGTGCTGCGGCGCCAGCGCTACGACCCGGGTAACTGGCACGAGCTCGGGGCGCACTGCTCGATGACGGAGCGGCGGGCGGACGACGCGACGCGCGACGTCGTGGCCTGGCTCAAGTGCTATTACATGAAGGACCGGGTAGGCGAGAGTTTCACGGGCAGCATCAGCGGGGTCACCTCCTTCGGCGCGTTCGTCGCGCTGGACGGGGTCTACGTCGAAGGCCTGGTGCACGTCTCCGATCTCGGCAACGATTACTTCCATTTCGATCCGGCCAGGCACCAGCTCATGGGAGAGCGCACCCGCAAGCGCTATCGCCTCGGCGACCGGCTGCGGGTGGAGGTGGCGCGCGTGGATCTCGATACCAGCCGGATCGATTTCACCCTAAAGTGAAATCAATGGCGTGAAATCAATAATGTGACGCCATGAGCGAATCGCGATTAGTGTATGGCTTTCATGCGGTGACCAGCCGGCTGCGCCAGAAAGCGGCGGGCGTCAGGGAGGTTTATCTCGACCAGTCGCGTGGCGACCACCGCTCGCGCGACCTCGCGCGGGCGGCGCAGGAGCGCGGCGTGCGCGTGATCATGGTGGACGGCGCCCGACTCGACGGCATGACGCAGCACGCGCGGCACCAGGGCGTTGCCGCCCGGGTGGATGTTGTGGCTCAGGCACGGGATCTCGAGAGCGTCCTCGACGGGCTCGACGAGCCTCCGTTGCTGCTGATTCTGGACGGTGTGACCGATCCCCACAATCTCGGCGCCTGCCTGCGCGTGGCGGACGCCATGGGCGTGCACGCGTTGATCGCCCCCAAGGACCGGGCCGTCGGCATCACGCCGACAGTGGAAAAAGTGGCAAGCGGCGCAGCGGACACCGTGCCGTTCATCGCGGTCACCAATCTCGCGCGCACGATGCGGGAGCTGAAGGAACGGGAGATCTGGCTCATCGGCGCCGACCAGGGCGCCGGCCGTGACCTGTATTCGGTCAGGCTCGAAGGGCCGTTGGCGTGGGTGGTGGGGGCGGAAGGCGAGGGCATGCGGCGGCTCACGCGCGAGAACTGCGACGAGCTGGCGCGGATCCCGATGCGGGGTGCGGTAGGGAGTCTCAACGTCTCGGTATCGGCCGGCATCTGCCTGGCCGAAGCGCGGCGCCAGCGCCAGCTGCGCGGGTAAGGGTCCGCCAGGCCGTTTGGCGTGTCAGGCGCCGCGTGCTGTGCGCGCGGGCGCCGTCTTCAGCAGGAACGCAATCACTTTCTCCACCGATTCGGCAACGGTCAACCGTGCGCCGTTGAGCTCGAGTTCCGGTTGCCGTGGCGGCTCGTAGGGATCATCTATTCCGGTCATGTGCGGGAGCTGACCTGCGCGTGCCTTGGCGTAGAGCCCCTTCGGGTCGCGCCGCTCGCACTCCGTGAGTGGGGTCGAAAGGTAGATTTCCACGAAGTTGCCGTAACGCGCCACCCTGCGGCGCATCTCGGTGCGATCGGCGTCGTAGGGCGCGATGAGCGAGCAGATCGCTATGCCGCCGTGCCTCGCAATTTCCGCGGCGATGTAGGCGTGGCGCAGCACGTTGAGCCGCCGGTGCTCGCGCGAATAGCCGAGCTCGCTCGACAGCAGCTTGCGCACTTCATCGCCGTCGAGCAACGTTACCTGTCGTCCGAGGCGGCTCGCAAGCTCCGCTGCGAGCGCGGTCCCGAGCGTCGTCTTGCCCGCAGCGGGAAGGCCGGTGATGAGAAACGCCGTTCCCCCGGCGTCCTGGATCCCAACGCGTGTGTTTTCGTCGTTCATTGCAGTACGAAGAATAATGCGCAATGTGTCAGCCGCTCGCGCGCGTGTCAACCGATGTGCTGCCTATTTGGCCGGTCCTGCGGCAGCTTTGACCGGATGAAAAAGTCCTGTATAATCCGCGCCTTCATGATTTCGGCCCAACGCGCCGGAATCGTCATTCTTGCCTCACCGCTTGCACCTTGCGGGAGGCTTGGGGATCCTGGGATCAGGAGCCCTTAACCCAGAAGGAGACATGCCGATGCGGCATTACGAGGTTGTTTTCATCGTCCATCCGGACCAGAGCGAGCAGGTCCCGGGCATGGTCGAGCGCTACCGCCAGATGGTCACGGGCCGGAGCGGGAAAATCCACCGGCTGGAAGACTGGGGCCGGCGGCAGCTTGCCTTTCCCATCCAGAAGGTCCACAAGGCCCACTACGTGCTGATGAACGTCGAGTGCGACGGCGAGACGCTGGGGGAGCTTGATCACGCGTTCAAGTTCAACGATGCCGTCTTGCGCCACCTCATCGTCAAGATGGGTGAAGCGGTGACGGCGCCGTCGCCGATGATGAAGGAAGAAAAGTCGAGATCGTTGACCCCCGCCACCGAGGAAGGCCCCAGGCCGGCACCGGTTGCGGAAGAAGCGGCAGCTCAAACTTGACGAACGAGGTTGCGCTCAGCGGAGAACTGGCTGCCATCGAGCCGCTTCGCTACACGCCCGCCGGCATCCCGCTGCTCAGTTTCCGTCTGCTGCACCGGTCGCAGCAATCGGAGGCGGGACTCAAGCGCCAGGTCGAATGCGAGGTAAGCGGCGTGGCGATGGCTGAGGTGGCGGTGGCGATGTCCCGTCTCAAGCCGGGGCAGGCGGCGCGCGTGAAGGGATTTCTCAACCGCAAGAACCGGATGAGCGCGCAGTTGATTTTCCATGCTACGGAAGCACAGGCGATAAAGGAATAGTCATGGCTATGGCACGGCAGGGCATGTCGAGAGGGCCCCGGGGCAGGGGCAAAGGCAAGGGCAAGTTCGCGAAGGGCAAGGGCAAGGACACGCGCGGCGGCCGCGGGCAACTGTTCCGGCGCAGGCGGTTCTGCCGCTTCACGGCCGAAAAGGTCAAGGAGATCGACTACAAGGACATCGGCGTTCTCAAGGAATTCATCAACGAGAACGGCAAGATCATCCCGGCGCGCATCACCGGCACCAAGGCGCGCTACCAGCGCCAGTTGAGCGTCGCGATCCAGCGCGCGCGTTTTCTTGCGCTGCTGCCGTACACGGATCTGCATTGAAGCAGCTTGCAGTAACTGCCAACTGATGACTGATTACTGCCAACTGTCCGGAAGGAACTGATATGCAAATAATCCTGCTCGAAAAAATCGTGAACCTGGGAGGCCTCGGCGACGTCGTCAAGGTAAAGGACGGGTTCGCCCGCAACTACCTGATCCCGCACGGGAAGGCCAAACGCGCCACACCCGGGAACGTAGCCGAGTTCGAACAGCGTCGCACCGAGCTGGAGCAGGTGCAGGCAGACGCGCTGGCAAAGGCCCAGGAAAAGGCCGCGAAGCTCGACGGCCTCATGTTGCAGATCACGCAGAAGGCGGGCGTCGACGGCAAGCTCTTCGGCTCCGTCACCAACGTGGATGTCTCGGAAGCGCTCAAGGCTCAGGGCTTCGATATCCCGAAGGCCGCGATCCGCATGCCTGAGGGACCCCTGAAGACGGTCGGCGGCCATCCGCTCAAGATCGCGCTGCACGCCGATGTGGTGGTCACGGTGACCGTCTCCGTGCTGGGAGAGCAGTAGCGCGCTGGAGGGCGGAGCAGGGGCCCCGCGTATTTTGTGGGGATGCGACCCCGTAAGCGCGCAGGCGGCCGATATGGTGTGCTGGGATCTGTGCCGATGAGCTGTCAGAGGCCACGGCGCTGGAGGGCGGAGCAGGGATCGCCGAAGAGTGGAAGAGGGGCCCCGGTGATTTTCGGGGATCTGACCTCGGAGGCGATCGTGGGCGGCGATCCTTTGCGTCTGACTCGGGTCGCATCCCCAAAAACATTGGGGCCCCTGCTCCACCTCGTCAGCCGCCCCACGTATTTTGTGGGGATGCGACCGCGGAGACGCGCGAAGCAGCCGACACCGTCGAGTTGAATACTTGCCGATCTCCTGTCAGAGGCCGCGCGCAGGCGGCCGATATGGTGTGCTGGGATCTGTGCCGATGAGCTGTCAGAGGCCGCGCGCGACCGATAAGCGGCGATTCGTGAAACTTGATCATGATTAGCCGCTAATTACAAAGATTTTTTTCGCGGGAAAAAAAAGGGCTGGCTTCGGCCCTTTTTTTTATGTAAATTTGAATTGCATCGCGGGGGTTCAGCGCGATGATCCTCCCCAGGCAACAAACACGCACCAGCGAGACAGCGCAGCGCGCGGCATGGCTCAGGCCCAGATAACCTCGATCGTCAAGGACGCCCAGCTCGAGGC
>Ga0137455_1000096_pt1 | contig 19703 bp, 16 predicted proteins | sample EasRivERMGT600_2_FD_102334 | JGI IMG/M metagenome (GOLD analysis project Ga0137455, IMG submission 102334) | Soil microbial communities from meander-bound floodplain in the East River, Colorado, USA - East River MetaG ERMGT600_2 | ecosystem: Environmental > Terrestrial > Soil > Floodplain ... | reverse complement strand
CCTCCTTGTGCGCGTGGGCATCGAGACGCTCGCACAGGTCCAGTCCGAGCGCACGCAACGCGCGCCAATCAGCCGTATCCAGGCCGGCGTTACGGGATTTTTGCAGCAACTCGATCAGGGGCGCCGCGACAGCGCGGATCGCCTTGTGCTCGTCGTCGAGTATGCCGACCAGATCGCCTGCGCCGGCCTCGACCAGAAGCGGAAACAGCGCACGCTCTTCGATATCGAAGTGCCCTGCGATCTCAAACTCAAGCGCGACCTGCAAATCGCGCAGCAGGGTGCTCCATGCAGGATCCGCGAGGTCAGGCATGGAATCAGCCGCGCGCCCGCCGAACGCCCGCGTCACCCGGGCGGCCAGTCTGAATACCGCCTCATGTTCATCGTGCAGGCGGCGAGTGATCTGTTTTCGCAATTCCATCTTGAGATGCCTGAGTGGTTCCGCGCGAGGCCACCTTTACGACCAGGTCGCTTCGCTCAAGGCCTTTTCAAGGATTCCGACCTCCCGGCGCAGCATCGCGGCCACCTTCCTTTGCCGCGCGGCGCTCATGCGGCTCGAGATCGCCCCGACGCTGATGGCGGCGAATGGCTGGCCGTAGCGGCTGATGATGGGCAGGCCGATCGATGTCGCGCCGGGCGTGATGTGGGTGTCGTTCAACGCATAACCCAGCTCCCGCGAGCGTTTCAGCATGCCGGTAAGCGCCGGCACGGTCAGGTTGTTGTAACCGCGCAGCCGGACCGCGTTGGCGTTCACGATCGCGTTGACCTCCGCGTCGGGCAGCGGCATCAGCAAGGCCAGGCCGCCGGCGCCTGCGCCGAGCGGGCGCCGGGTGCCGACGTCCAGCGTCAGCGCCCTGATCGGAAAGGATCCCTCCTTGCGATCGATGCACACGGTGTCGTAGCCGCTGCGGACGGCGAGGAACACTGTGTCACCGGTGGCCTCGGCAAGGCGCTGCAGTGCGGGACGGCAAAGGTCGACGAGGTTGAATTGGGGTGCCGCCGCGAGCCCGAGTTCGAACACGAGGGGCCCGAGCGCATAGCGCCGGGTATCCGCGTCCTGCCTCACGAACCCTTCCTCGATCAGGCACTTGAGCATGCGCCGCACCGTCGAGCGCTCGAGCTGGGAATGTTGCACCACATCCGCCAGGCGCGATCCCGGCCCGCTGCGCGAGGCGATGAGCCGCACCAGCAGCGCGGCGCGCTGAATGCTCTGAGTTCCGGCACGGCGCGCGCTGCGCCGCGGGGACCGGCTGTCAGCCGTCGACGGGTCGGTGGAGGTTTGAGGCATATGGGCACATTGTGGAACAAAATATGTATTCTGGATCGTGGCGGCAGTCGCGTCCGTTGGTGTATTCTACCACGACGATAGCAGCTATCCTGCGCCAAGATAGCGGGCTGCTTCCGGGATATCCGGTTGGTCACAATGTGGCCACCGATGCGGCCGCGGCGCGTTCTCAACAGGGATCGATTACTTGAGCAGAAAGAGGGACAACAATGAATGATTATGCCGAAGCCGCTCGGGCAAAGAGCACGACCCATGACATCACCAGCCTGCGCTCGGCGCTGTCCTGGCTGCGCGCCCAGGGCTATCTGATCGAGACCGACAAGGAGGTCAATCCCGATCTCGAGATCACCGGCCTGCAGAAGCATTTCGACGGCAGTTTCCCGATCCTGTTCAACAAGGTCAAAGGCAAGCCGCATGCGCGCGCCGTCACCAACCTGTTCAGCGACATGCGGGTCGTCGAGCACATGTTCGGCTTTGACGGGCCGCGGGACCGCACGCGCAGAATCGCGCACGCCATCAACCACCCGCTCAAACCGGTGGTGATCGAACAGAAGGGCGCACCGTGCCAGGAGCACGTGATTCTCGACGATCTCGACGTCAACAAGTGGATCACGGCGATCCGGCACACGGCGCTCGAGCCCGAATTGACCGTGGGCTCGGGCATCCGCTGCGTCACCGGCGCGTATTTCGACGGCGGCAGCGACTTGGGCTACAACCGCATGAACTTCCGCTGGGGCAACGTCGGCACGTTCCAGATTTCTCCAGGCTCGCACATGTGGCAGGTGTTGACGGAGCACTACCGCGATGAGAAGCCGATTCCGATCACCATGTGCTTCGGCGTGCCGCCGGCATGCACGCTGCTTGCGGGCGCGGGCTTCGGTTACGCGATCATGCCGAAAGGCTGCGACGAGATCGGCATCGCAGGCGCCGTCCAGGGTTCGCCGGTGCGGCTGGTGAAGGCGCGCACCGTGGATGCCTACGCGCTGGCCGATTCCGAATACGTGCTCGAAGGCCACATCCATCCGCGCGACAAGCGCTACGAAACGGGCGAGGCCGAAAAGGCCGGCGTGCAGGGCAAGACGTTCTTCCATCCCGAATGGGCCGGTTACATGGGCAAGGCGTACAAGGCGCCGACGTTTCACGTCACCGCCATCACGATGCGCAAGCCCGAAAGCCGGCCCATCATATTCCCGCTCGGCGTGCACACCATGGATGACAACAACATCGACACGACGGTGCGCGAAGCGGCGATCTTCGAGCTGTGCAACCGGCTGCAGCCTGGCATCATCCAGGACGCGCACATCCCGTACTGCATGACCGACTGGGGCGGCTGCATCATCCAGGTCAGGAAGCGCAACAAGATCGAGGAGGGCTGGCAGCGCAATTTCCTGTCGGCGATCCTGTCCTGCTCGCAGGGCATGCGGCTCGCGATCGCGGTCTCGGAGGACGTCGACATCTACTCGATGGACGACATCATGTGGTGCCTCACCACGCGGGTGAATCCGAGGACCGACATTCTCAATCCGATTCCCGGCGGGCGCGGCCAGACTTTCATGCCCGCCGAGCGCATGACGGCGGGAGAAAAGGCGTGGACCGCGTCCAACACCCTGTTCGAGGGCGGCATGGGCATCGATGCGACGGTGCCCTTCGGCTACGAGCAGGACTTTCATCGGCCGGTGTATCCGATCGACCGCGTCAAGCCGGAGGACTTCTTCGCCGCGCCTGACATCGCCAGGATGAAATCGCGCATGGCGGGCTGGGTGTTGTCGCTGGCGCGCACCGGGCGCTGACGTGGCGGCCCTTGCCGTTTTCGGGAACGGCCGTGCTTGACGGGTTGCGCACGCTCGACTGCAGTGATTGGCTCGGCTGGATCGCCGGCCGCATGCTGGCCGACCTCGGCGCCGAGGTCGTCAAGGTCGAGCCGCCGGGCGCCGGGCTCGGGGCGAGCGACTGGCAGGCCTACAACGCGAACAAGCGCCTGCTGCGCCTCGATCCGGGACGGCCGCGGGAGCGCGCTGCGCTCGCCGAACTCCTCGCGCATGCCGACATCCTGATCGAGACCGCGGCGCCGGGCTCGCCGCTCGCGGAGCTCTTCCGCCCGGACGAGCTGCGGGCGCGCAACCCCCGTTTGATTCACGTCTCGATCCGCCCGTTCGGCGCGGACGGGCCGCGCGCGCATTGGCAAGCCAGCGATCTGGAACTCATGGCCGCAGGCGGCGCCATGTCGCTCGCGGGGGAGCCCGATGGCGCTCCGACGCGAGTCAGCGCGCCGCAGGCGGGCCTGTGGGCTGGCGCTCAGGCCGCGGTCGGCGCGCTCATCGCGCTGGCTCATCGCGGCGCGACCGGCGCAGGACAGCAAGTCGCCGTGTCGGCGCAAGCGGCGGTGCTGACCGCGCTGGCGCACGCGCCGACCTTCTATGATCTTCTCGGCGAGGTCCCCACGCGTTGCGGCGAATACATCACCGGGCGCACCCTGACCGGCGCGCGGATGCGCGCATTCTGGCCATGCCGCGACGGCTACATCAACTTCGTGCTCTACGGCGGCGTCGCCGGCCGCCGCAGCAATCAGCAACTCGAGAGCTGGATGCGGGAAGCCGGCGCGCCCCTCGGCAGGGTGGCCGAAATCGATTGGGCCGCATTCGACCCGAAACCGCTGACGCAGGCGCAAGTCGATGAACTCGAGCAACCGATCCTGCGGTTCTTCGCCGGCCTGACCAAGCGCGAATTTCTCGAGGGCGCAGCCGCGCGCGAGATGCTCGGCTATCCGGTGTCCACCGTCGAAGACATCGCCTCCGATCCGCAGCTCGAAGCGCGCGGTTTCTGGGATGATCTGCAATCCGCCACCGGAGAACGCGTGCGCCACTGCGGCGGCTTCGCCAGGGTCGACCACGCGCGCGCGCCGCTGCGCTACGCGCCGGGTCAGGCGGTGGATCTCGAGGCGCTGCTTGCGGAGTTTGGCGGCGCCGGCCTCCGCAGGCCTGTCGCGGTAGCCGAGCCGCTGGTGGCGCCATGACCACCGTCGCACAAGCCCTTGCGGAGGTGAAGGTCGCGGAGTTCGGCGCCTATGCCGCCGGACCGCACGTCGGCAAGCTGCTCGCAAACTTCGGCGCGCGCGTCGTGCACGTCGAATCGCGGCGGCGGCCCGACGGTTTCCGGCTTGAGTACCCGCCCTTCAAGGACGGCGTTCCCGGACTCGACCGCGGCGGCTGCTTTGCGTATTACAACGATTCGAAATACGGCGTGACCCTCGACCTGCATTCCGAGTCCGGGCTCGAGCTGGCGCGGCGGCTGCTGGCCTGGGCCGATATCGTCATCGAGAACATGCGGCCCGGCGTCATGCACCGGCTCGGCCTCGGCTACGATGCGGCGCGATCGCTCAATCCGGACGTGGTCATGCTTTCGAGCTGCAACATGGGGCAATCCGGGCCGCGCGCGAACACCCCGGGGTTCGGCTCGCAGTTATCGTCGCTTGCCGGTTTCTGCGGATTGACCGGCGCGCCTGACGGCCCGCCGATGCTGCTCTACGGCCCCTACATCGACTTCATCGCGTCGACCATGGGTGCCGCCGCGGTCCTGGCCGGACTCGAGCGCCGCGGGCGCACCGGCCGCGGCGCGTGGATCGACCTGTCGCAGTACGAGGCCGGGTTGCATTTCATCGCCGGCGCGCTGCTCGATTACCACGTCCAGGGCGCGGTCGCCACGCGCAATGCGAACCGCAGCGACGAGGCCGCGCCGCACGAAGTCTATCGCTGCAACGGTGAACGCTGGCTCGCATTGTCGTGTTGGTCGGACGCCGAGTTCGCGCGCCTGGCGCGGGCAATCGGCAGGCATGAATGGGCTGGCGATCGGCGATTCGCAACGCTGTCGGAGCGCCGGGCCCATTGCGCCGAGCTCGACGCCGGGATCGCGGCGTGGTGCGCCGCACAGGACGCCGGTCGTGCCGCAACCCTGCTGCAGGAAGCCCGGGTTCATGCTTATCCGGTCAATACCATTTCCGATCTGTTCCGCGACCCGCAGCTCGTGCACCGCCACGTCTGGCGGCGCCGGCGCCACCGCGTGATCGGCGACCAGGCCTACTGCTTCCCGGCGTTCGATCTGTCGGACACGCCGGGAGATATCACCTCCGCCGCTCCAGCGCTTGGCGCGGACAACGAAACCGTGTTCCGGGAATTTCTCGGATTGAGCGCCGCGGAATACGAGGCGTGCCAGGCGCGGGGCGCGTTCCAATGACGCCGCAGCGAATCAGGGCAGCCACCCGCGTCGACGCGGCCACCGCGCGCCGATGCCGTCAGACACCACAACGAGGAGCATGCAATGAATGACGCGATGGCAAATCTCATCGGCGGCGTCGCCGCGGGAACGGCGGGCGCTAACGGCAAGGGGAAAGTTGCAGTCGAGTACGAGGACCTGAGGGAATGGGTGGCGCTCGCCGAAAAGCTCGGCGAAACGCGCGTCATCACCGGCGCGTCGTGGGAGGAACAGATCGGCATGGCCGCCGACCTGGTCATGCACTCGGACGCGGCACCTTGCCTCATATTCGACCAGGTTCCCGGCTGCAAAAAGGGCTTCCGCGTGCTGGTCAATTTCTTCGGCGGCAAACGCAAGAACATGACTCTCGGCTTTCCGCTCGATTACAGCCGGCTGGCTCTGTCGCAGGCATTCCTCGAGGAGTACCTGCGCAACCGGCCGTTGGTGCACTACCAGGAAGTCAGCGACGGGCCGATATTCGAGAACGCGCTCCTCGGCGACGACGTCGACGTGACCCGGTTTCCCACGCCGTGGTGGCACAAGCACGATGGCGGACGCTATATCGGCACCGGCAGCTTCAACGTCACGATGGATCCGGAGGAGAAGTGGGTGAATGTCGGCACCTATCGGGTGATGATTCAGGACAAGAGCAGCGTCGGCTTCTATATCTCTCCCGGCAAGCACGGCCGCATCCATCGCGACAAGTACCAGGCGCGCAAGGAACCGATGCCGGTCGCCGTAGTCCTCGGCGGCGACCCGCTCACCTTCCTGATGGCGTGCAGCGAAGTGCCGTACGGCGTGTGCGAATACGATATGGTCGGAGCGCTGCGTGGCAAGCCGGTGAAGGTGGTGCGCGGCCGGATCACCGGCCTGCCGATCCCGGCCAATGCCGAAGCCGTGCTCGAAGGTTTCGTCGAACCCGGCAAGATGAGGCGTGAAGGCCCATTCGGCGAGTGGACCGGCTACTACGCGAGCGATGTCCGCGAGGAGCCGGTCATGGACATCAAAGCCATCTACCACCGCAACGATCCCATCATGCTCGGCTGCCCGCCGCTATGCCCGCCGGACGAGATGGCGCGCTATCGCGCGATCACGCGCTCGGCGCTGCTGCGCCAGGAGATCGAGAAGGCGGGCGTTCCCGATGTGAAGGCGGTCTGGGCGCACGAGGCCGGTGGCGCGCGCATGCTGCTGGGTGTCGCAATCTCGCAGCGCTACCCGGGGCACGCCAAGCAGGCGGGCCACGTCGCATCGCAGTGTCATGTAGGCGCCTACGCCGGCAAGTACGTCATCGTTGTCGACGACGACATCGACGTATCCAATCTGGAAGAGCTGATCTGGGCGATGTGCACGCGCTCCGACCCGGCCACTTCGATCGACACGATCCACGGCGCGTGGAGCACGCCCCTCGATCCGCGTCTCGACCCGGTTGATCGCGCCAGGGGCAACTTCACCAATTCGCGCGCGATCATCGACGCCTGCCGGCCGTTCCACTGGCGCGACAAGTTCCCGCGCGTGAATACCCTCGACCCGGACACGCTGAAAAAGGCGCGCGAGCAGTTCGGTCACCTGGTTCCCTGACAGCCTGTCGGACTTGGGTGATCAAACGCGGCGTGGAGTGAACTGAGGTTGGCGTTATTGGGCGCCGGAGCCGACAGGCTGTAACACAGGGCTCAATTCAGAATCCTGGCTGGTCGACACGCCGCGCGCCGCGCCCAGGGTGCACGCCGCGATTGCCACGGCAATAGCATAATAGTATTGTGGTACCTTAATACTATTATTGGACGGGCCGGAACATTGATTGCGGCCGCGCCGTTGCGCAAGACAGGACAGGACGTGATCGACCAGCCCTCGCCGGGCTCGCTGCGAGTGCGCGCGATCAAGCTCGAGGATCTCGATCAGGTGATCGCCATCGATGCCGACATCACCGGGTTGAAGAAGGTCGACTATTGGTACGAGCTGTTTCACCGCTATGGAACGCGCGGCATGCTGCAGCGTTTCTTCCTGGTTGCGGAATCGGATAGCGATATCAAGGGCTTCATCGTCGGCGAGGTGCGCGACTGGGAATTCGGCTCGCCGCCGTGCGGTTGGGTGTTCGGCATCAGCGTGCGCGGCGACGCGCGGCTAGCAGGCGTCGGCAGCCGCCTGCTGGAGGCGGTCTGCGAATGCTTTCGCCGCGCGGGCGTGAACCAGGTGCGAACCCTCCTCGCGCGGGACAACCACCTGGTCATGTCGTTTTTCCGCAGCCAGGGAATGATGGCCGCTCCGTTCATCGCGCTCGAGCGCGACCTCGACTGACCCGCCCGCCCGGATGAAACTGCAGAAGAACACCAGCATCGCCTTGTGCAGCGTCCTGGAAGCCGCCTCCGATCCGGGCCGGCAGATTTCGGCGGCCGACATCGCCAGCAAGTTCGGCGTGTCCCCCCACCACCTGGGAAAAGTGCTGCGGCAGCTGGGCCGGGCCGGGATCCTCGACTCGGCGCGCGGCGTCGGCGGCGGCTACCGGTTCAGCGGCAATGCCAAGCGCCTGACGCTGATGGACGTGATCGACCTGTTCGAAAGTATCTCGGCGATGCCCGCGGAAAGCGGTGGCAAGGAGTACACGACGGATGTCGGGCGCGCCATCGCGCGCGTGCTCTCCGAGATCGATGAAACGGCAAAAGCGACTTTCCGCTCGATCAGCGTCGACACCATGTTGAAGCTGATCGAGCGCGACCGGCGCGCGCGGGAGGCGCGCCCGCAGGGCCGCGGCCGGTGAGCACGGCTCAGCCGGAAGATTTCCGGGGTTTTCTTGCGGCTCCCCTGATCTTCGGTGCCGGTTCCCCCGGCTGGAGGCCGGGTTCGAAGCCCCCGACTTCGTGATAGATGACTTGGGTCTCCGCCTCAAACGCCCTGACCGCCGGGATTTGACCCGGCAGCCCCAACTCCTTCCAACGCCTGGCGACCGTATCGTAGATGTTCCTTTTCAACGTGGTTCGCTTGGAAAACACCGGCAGGTGGCGGTGCTCCTTGCAGGCGTTGATCAGGGCCTTCGACCCGTAGGGGCGTTTCTCGGGCGGGTTCTGGCTCGGATCGAGCCAGGTGCTCCACGTGTTCCTCAGGATGTCGATGTCATCGATCGGGTTGCAGCGGCTCGCCATCGCCCAGATGACCTGATCCATATCGGTGGGGTCGACGTCCTCGTCCACCGCGATGATCCACTTGGTGTAGTACGCGCCGCCCGGCACCTGGGCGGCAAGTGCCAGCGCCTGCGCTGCATGGCCGGCGTAGCGCTGCTCCAGGCTCACCACCGTCATCCCGAAGCCGCCCGCCGCCGCCGGATGCGAGTACACACCCTGCACGCCCGGCACCCCGAGCTTGTCGAGGTCGTCCCAGATCTTGGCCGAGCGAATGATGGAGAAGAAGCCGCTTTGCTCGCAGGACGGATAGTCCGCCATGAGCGCGTTGGTGAGGATGGGATTGCCGCGGTGGTGCACCGCGGTCACCTCGACCAGCGGAGCGCCCGCCTCGGGCCGGCCATAATAGCCGGGGAATTCGCCAAACGGCCCCTCGGACTTCACCGAATTCGGGCGGATGACGCCCTCGATCACGAATTCCGCATTCGCCGGCAGCAGCAGATCGGTGGTCGTTCCGCGCACCACCGGCACGGGCTCACCCCGGATGCCGCCGGCATACTCGTATTCGGAGACGTTTTTCGGGAACGTTTGCGATCCCACCAGCATGTACAGAGGATCGATTCCCCAGGCCGCCGCCACGTAGATCGGGTCGCCTCGTTGCCAGGCGCGGGTGATGTGCAGCCGGGCGTCCTTGCCCGGTGAAAGATAGAGGCCGACCTGGTTCTTGCTCTGTTGCATCATGCGGTAGGTGCCGACGTTCAGGTAGCCGCTGTCAGGATCGCGCGTGATCACCGCATCGCCGGTCCCGGCGTAGCGCCCGCCGTCGTGCGGCCAGTGCCGGGGAATCGGCAGTTGATCGAGGTCGATCTTGTCGCCGGTGAGGGTGTGCTCGTAGACCGGCGCCTCGCCGCGCGCAACCTCGCGCGGCGGGATGCGCTTCTTCAGCTTGTCCTTGACGCGGCGGATCAGCTCGACGGCAGGCGTCTCGGGAGGTTCCTCCAGCGTGAGGGCGATGCGCTTCAAGCTGGGACCGAGAATGTTCCAGAGGAGCCTCGCGCCGAACGGGCTCTTCTCGAATCCGCTGGCGCGCTCGAAAAGAACCGCGGGAGAGGGTTGCTGTTTCGCCACCAGGTAGGCGATCGCGCTCATCTCCTCGTCGCGGTCGACCGGCTGGGCGACCCGAATGAGCTCGCCCAGTTCATCGACGCGCGCGAGCCACTCACGCAGGTCCTGGATCGGGCCGGATTTTCGTGCCTGCCCGGCCACCGCGGGGCGTTTGGTCTTCTCGGCTATGCGCATGGTTCAGAGTTCCGCAGGAAGGGGCTGTTCAAGGGCTGATCAATCCATCCGCCCCCGAACCCTCTACAGCGGGCGGTCCTACGGCAAGTTGAGCGGAAGGACGAGTCAACCACGGCGCAATCTATCCCGAGACCGAACCGAAGGCAACGACTCACCCGCACCCGGACACGATCCCGATTGCAGGACGCGCGGTCACATTGACGAGAAGCGCGAGATGAATCACCATTCAATCCTCGAGGATATCCCGGCACGGGTCGCGGCGCGCGTGTCGCGCGGGCGATATCGTGGCCGACGCGACTGACACCTTCATGCCTGCGAGCGTCAAGAGCAAGGTCGATGATGCGGCTCTGGTGGCCAGACGGCGCAGCCAGATACTCGGCGCTGCGATCGAGCTGTTCGGCAAGCGCGGCTACTACGCCACGGCCGTCCGCGAAATCGCCGAGCGCGCCGGCGTGAGCACCGGCCTGGTTTACCAGTATTTCGGGGGCAAAGAAGATGTCCTGTTCCTCGCGCTGCAAACCGTGCTGGACGCCTACCGGGAACGCATACCGCGGGCTACCGAAGGGATCCGCGACCCGCTGATGCGGTTCAGGGCGGCAGTGCAGGCCTATTGCCGCGTCATCGACGCCAACATCGACGCAACGGTGCTGGCGTACCGCGAGACCAAGTCAGTGAGCCGGGCCCGCCGCAACATCATCAAACAGAAAGAGATCGAGACCAATGCGCTGATCGAGGCGCACGTGCGCGACTGCGTCAAAGCAGGGCTGTTCGACAAGGTCGACGCGGAGCTGCTCACCTACCAGATCGTGATGTTCGCACACGCCTGGGCGCTCAAGGCATGGCACTTCCGCGGCAAGATGACGGTCGACCAGTACGTCGACCGCAACCTCGCGCTGCTCTTGCATCCGCTGCTGACGGAACGCGGTCGACACGAGAATCTGCACCTGGTCGCCGCATCGCACTGAGCGAAACCTCTCAGTTGCCTTCAAACACGGGCTTCTGCTTGGCGACGAACGCGCGGTAGGCGCGCCCGAAGTCGTTCGTTTGCATGCAGATCGCCTGGGCTTGGGCTTCTGCCCCGATCGCGTCGTCGATCCCCATGCTCCACTCCTGGTGAATGCAATTCTTGGTCATGGCATGGGCAAAGGTCGGGCCGTCGGCGAGTGACCTGGCAAGCGCCCGTGCTTCCGCCAGAAGCGCGCCCGGCTCGCATAGCTTGTTGTAGAAGCCCCAGCGCTCGGCTTCGGCGCCGTCCATGCTACGGCCGGTGTAGAGCAGTTCGGCCGCGCGGCCCGCGCCGATGATACGCGGCAGAATGTTGCACGCCCCCATATCGGCTCCCGCCAGTCCGACGCGCACGAACAGGAACGCGATCTTGCTCGCGGCCGTGCCGCAGCGCAAGTCGGAAGCCATGGCGATGATTGCGCCCGCGCCCGCGCATATTCCGTCGACCGCCGCAACGATCGGTTGCGGGCAGCCGCGCATGGCCTTGACCAGATCGCCCGTCATACGGCAGAACGCGAGCAGTCCGCCCATGTCGCCCGCCTCCTGCATCTGGACCAGCGGTCCGATGATTTCGTGCACATCGCCGCCCGAGCAGAAATTGCCGCCGGCGCCGGCCACCACGACGGCCTTCACTTCCTGCGCGTAGGTGAGATTGCGGAACGTGTCGCGAAGCTCCGCGTACGATTCGAAGGTCAACGGGTTCTTGCGCTCGGGCCGGTTGAGGGTGACGGTCGCCACCTTGCCGTCGAGCTGCCAGCCGAAATGCCTGGGCTGAAAGGTGCGGAAATCCACGTTCGCAGGGGTGAATAGATCCAGCGTTTTCATGATATGCGTCCTCCTCAGCCGGCCATCGTTAACCCGCCGCTCACGCTGATCACTTGTCCGGTAATGTAATCGGAGCGCGGGCTGGCGAAGAAGAATATTGCATCGGCGACTTCCTGCGGCCTGGCCACGCGGCGGAACGGTATGGCGCGCACGAACGCCTCCTTCAGCTTGTCGGGTACGGCCTGCCACAGCGGCGTGTCGGTTGGCCCCGGGCAGACGCAATTGACGGTGACTCCGTAGCGCGCCGCCTCGCGCGCAAGCCCTTTGGTAAAGGCGATCAGGCCTCCTTTCGCCGCCGAGTACACCGTCTCGCCCAGGCTGCCGACCCGTCCCGCATCGCTGGCGACGTTGATGATCTTGCCGGCACGCGCCTCGAACATCGGCGGGAGGAGCTGGCGGGTCAGGCGGATCGGCCCCATCAGGTTGATATTCATCACCTGGTCCCAGAATTCGGGAGGATTCTCGAGGAAGGGTTGGGTCCGGCCCCAGCCGGCCGCGTTTACCAGAATGTCGACTCGACCGGCACGCTTCAACGCCTCGCTGGCGAACCGGCTGGTGGATTCGGCGTCGGTAATGTCGACCTTCAGATATTCGGCCGGCAGGCCCGCTGCTTCCGCTTCGCGCTGCGTATCCGCGCCACGCTGCTCATTGATGTCAGCGATGATGACCCGCGCCCCGGCTCGCGCCAGCTCAAGCGCCGTCGCCTTGCCAATTCCGGAGGCAGCGCCCGTCACGACCGCGGTCTTGCCGTTGAGGTTCATGTTTGCTCCTTATTGAACGATCGTTCATTCAACGAGGATTTTGGCGAATCCAGCGCCCTCTTGTCAACCTTCACCGGCGCTCGCCGGCGGGGCGTTCTCCCGATATGACGCCGCGTTGTCCCGCCGCAAAGGACCCACCCGGAGCCGCAACAAGCTAAAATAAAATAATACTGTTTATCATATAGTTAAATAGATTGTTTAGTTGATCTCACCGCTTCATGGCCCTTGAATGTCGCATCGCACAGGGCAGTAATGATTGACTTATTGTACTGACTGAATCACCATTCAATCTGAATGGGAGTTCAATCCCGGGCCGAGGGTCCCGACGCGGCGCCGGGGACTCATTCGGAGGACGTGGCATGGAGCAGGGTGCGGTTGCGCGAGAGGAGGCGGGGCGCTTCGCCCATCTCAACTGGCCGTTTTTCGGCGAGCCGCACTCGCGCCTTGCGCACGAGGCCGCGCAGTGGGCGAGCCGCGCAGTGGGCAACTGGGCGCACGCGACGGAGGTTGACGCGATCTGCCGCCGGCTCGTGCGCGAGATGGGCGCGGCCGGTTGGTTGGGCTACGCGGTGCCGCCGGGTGGCGGGGACGCGGCCCGGCTCGATCTGCGCTCGATCTGCATTCTGCGCGAGGTATTCGCCTTTCACGGCGGACTTGCCGACTTCGCCTTCGCCATGCAGGGCCTGGGGAGCGGCGCCATCGCCATCGCCGGCAGCGAGACGCTGAGAAAAAACTACCTGCCGCGCGTCGCCCGAGGCGAATCGATCGCGGCATTCGCGCTGTCTGAATCGGACTCCGGCTCCGACGTGGCGGCCATCGCGGCCACGGCAAGGCGCGAGGGGGCGCATTATGTCCTGGATGGGTCCAAGACCTGGATTTCCAATGGCGGGATCGCCGATTTCTACGTGGTATTCGCGCGCACCGGCGAAGCCCCCGGCACACGGGGCCTGTCCGCATTCGTGATTGATGCCGACGTCCCCGGTTTTTCGGCCGACGAGCGGATCGAGGTCATCGCGCCGCACCCGATGGCGACGCTGCGCATGTCGGGATGCCGCGTACCCGCGGACCACTTGCTCGGCGCGCCCGGCGAGGGCTTCAAAATCGCCATGCGCACCCTCGACATTTTTCGAACCAGCGTCGGCGCCGCAGCGCTGGGGTTTGCGCGGCGCGCACTGCACGAAGCGCTCCAGCGTGCGCGGACGCGCCGCATGTTCGGACAGATGCTGTCTGACCTGCAAATGACGCAAGCGAAGCTCGCGGATATGGCCACGGCGATAGACGCGGCGGCGCTGCTGATCTACCGCGCAGCCTGGACGCGCGACGTGGCCGGCGGGGCCATCACGCGCCACGCCGCGATGGCCAAGATGTACGCCACGGAGGCGGCCCAGCAGGTCGTCGACGCCGCGGTGCAGATTTTCGGCGGCCTGGGCGTGGTGCGGGGACATCCGGTGGAGCGGTTGTATCGGGAGGTGCGGGCGCTGCGTATCTACGAAGGCGCGACCGAAGTGCAGAAGCTGATCATCGCGCGCCAGTTGCTCGATGCCGCGGCCGCGTCGGGCGAAGGAGCGGCGCAATGAGTGACAGCGGTCACGTCGATACGTTCGCGCGCGACAATCTGCCGCCGCGTGATCAGTGGCCGGAATTCAGCTACGAGCTGCCGGATTTCCAGTTTCCGGCGCAGCTCAACTGCGCAGCCGTGCTGCTCGATGACCGGGTGGAACGGGGGCAAGGGGAACGCATCGCCATTCGCACGCCAGACGGGCCCTGCAGCTACGGGCAGTTGCTCGACCACGCCAACCGGATCGCGAACGTGCTGGTCGAGGACATGGGGCTCGTTCCGGGCAACCGGGTTTTGCTGCCTTCGCCCAATGGCCTCATGATGGCCGCGTGCATGTTTGCCATATGGAAGGCCGGCGGCATCCCCGTGCCCACGATGGCGCTGCTGCGCGCACGGGAACTCGCGCAGGCGGTCCAGAAGGCGCGCATCAGCCACGCCTTGTGCGACCGGCGCCTCGCGGTGGAGCTCGAGGCAGCCCGCGCGAATTGCCCGTCGCTTTCCCAAGTCCGGTATTTCCGGGATGAAGGTCCCGACTCGGTCGAACACCTGGCGAGCGGCAAACCCCACGAATTCGCGAACGTAGCGACGGCCGCGGAGGACGTCGCGCTGATCGCCTTCACGTCGGGAACCAGCGGCATTCCCAAGGGCGCGATGCATCGCCACCGCGACATGCTGGCGATCTGTGAAGGCTTTCCGAAGCACGTCGTTCGACACACGCAGGACGATATCGTCGCGGGAACGCCTTCGATCGCGTTCACCTACGGACTGGCCGCAGTGTTCCTGGTGCCGATTCGTTACGGCAGCTCGACGGTGCTCATCGAGCGCCACTCCCCCGAGACGCTGCTCGAAACGATAGGCCGCTACGGGGTCACGGTTTTGTATTCGGTGCCCTTCATGTACCGGTCCATGGCGGCGCTCGCCGGGAGCTACGACCTGTCGAGCCTGCGCGCCTGCGTGTCGGCGGGCGAGTACCTGCCCGTGCCCACGCGCGCCGCCTGGGAGCGGGCGACCGGCATGAAGATCATCGACGGCATCGGCTCGACCGAGCTGGGCCAGATATTCATCGCAGCCGCGGGCGCCGATATTCGCCCCGGCGCGACCGGCAAAGTGGTCCCCGGTTACCGCGCCGCGGTGCTCGACGAGCGGGGCCGCATCGCGCCGCCGGGCACGATCGGGCGCCTCGCGGTCAAAGGCCCCACCGGCTGCCGCTATCTGGCCGACGAGCGGCAAAGGAACTACGTGGTGGACGGCTGGAACGTCACGGGCGATGCCTACCTCATGGACCAGGAGGGCTACTTCTTCTACCAGGCGCGCGTGGATGACATGATCGTGTCGGCCGGCTACAACATTGCCGGACCGGAGGTCGAGAACGTGCTGCTCGCGCACCCGGCGGTCGCGGAATGCGCCGTCATCGGCTGGCCGGACGATGAACGCGGCCAGATCGTCAAGGCATTCGTCGTGTTGAGGCTCGGCTATCAGCGCAACGATGACATGGTCGCGGAGCTGCAGGAGCACGTGAAACGCAATATTTCGCCCTACAAGTATCCGCGTGCCGTCGAATTCGTCGATTCCCTGCCGCGCACCTACACGGGAAAGCTGCAACGGTTCAAGTTGCGGCCACCGCCGGCACCACCCGCCGGCGCGAAGAAGGTCGCTGAGATGAAGAGCCGGCCGCGGCGCCCGCGGGCCAAGTCCGTGCCGAAGTCGCCGCGCGCGGGCGTTCGCTCATGAAGCGCATCGTTTCGCTGTGGCTCAACGGCCGGAGCCGCGAGGATGCGGTCGCCGACAACCTGCTGCTGATCGACTACTTGCGCGAGAGTTTGGGACTCACCGGCACCAAGCGCGGTTGCGACGGCGGTGAATGCGGGGCCTGCACGGTGCTGATCGACAATGAGCCGCGGCTCGCCTGCCTGACGCTTGTGGCGTGCTGCGACGGCAGGCGCATCGAGACGATCGAGGCGCTCGCCACGGGTGGCCGGCTGAACCCCCTCCAGCGCGCATTTCATGAAAAACTCGGGACGCAGTGCGGCTACTGCACACCCGGAATGATCATGGCCGCCGAGGCGCTGCTGCGCCGCAATCCCGATCCGGGCGAAGCCGAGATCCGCGAGGCGCTGTCGGGCAACCTGTGCCGCTGCACCGGCTACGTGAAGATCATCGAGTCGGTCCAGGCAGCCGCGTCCGAGCGATGAGCGATCCGATCCCGCTGTCATCCGTCACGTCGCGCGTCGCGGGCCGCCGCCAGCCGCTGCTCGACGGCATCGAGAAGGTCACCGGCCGGGCCCGCTTCACGGCCGACCTGCCAGCAGCCAATGCTCTCACCGGGGCGATACTCACCAGCCCGATGGCCCATGCCGAGATCGTGCGCATCGACACTTCACGCGCGCGCGCGCTGCCCGGCGTGCGCGCGGTCATCACGGGCGAGGACTGCGACGTGCCCTTCGGGATCCTGCCCATCGCGCGCAACGAGTATCCGCTGGCGCGGGACAAGGTGCGTTACTGGGGCGAAGCGGTCGCGGCGGTGGCGGCGGACGACGCGAAGACGGCGCGCGCGGCTCTCGAGCTGATAGAAGTCGAGTATCGCGCGCTTCCGGTCTACACCACTGCCGCCGAGGCGCGGGCCGAGGGCGCGGTCTTGCTGCACCGGGACAAGCCCGGAAACATCGAGCGCGAGGTCGGCAACTCGTTTGGCGATGTCGAGGCGGGCTTTGCGGCGGCCGACCTGGTGCGCGAGCAGAGCTGTCATTACTCGGAAGTGGCGCACGCGCAGATGGAGCCGGACTGCACGCTCGCCGACTTCGATCCCGAGAGCGGCCGGCTGACGCTGCAATCGGTGACCCAGGTTCCTTACTACGTGCACCTGACGGTCGCCGAATGCCTCAAGATGGATCCCGCGTCGATCCGCGTGGTGAAGCCGTTCGTCGGCGGGGGATTCGGCCACCGCACGGAAACGCTCCCTTTCGAGATCATCGCGGCGCTGCTCGCGCGCGCCGCGGCCGGTACGGTCAAGCTGCAGCTCACCCGCGCGCAGACGTTCACGATCCACCGCGCGCGGCCCGAGACCGACATCCGGCTCAAGATCGGCATGAAGCGCAGCGGCGAAATCACCGCGGTCGACGCCGAAGTCGTGCAGCGCGGCGGCGCCATTGCCGGGTACGGCATCATCACCATCCTGTACGCGGGCGCGCTCATGCACGCGCTCTACCGCCTGCCGGCGGCGAGGTACCGGGGTTTTCGCGTCTACACCAACACGCCGCCGTGCGGTCCCATGCGCGGCCACGGCGGAGTCGACATGCGCCACGCGTTTGACGGCCTGCTCGATGCGATGGCCGGGGAGCTGGGGCTGGACGCGTTCGCGGTGCGGCGCGCCAATCTCATCACTCCGCCGTACCGCACGATCAATGATTTGCAGATCAACTCCTGCGGACTGCCCGAATGCCTGGACTGGGTGGAGCAGGCCTCGGGCTGGCGCGCCCGCAAGGGCAAGCTGCCCCGCGGGCGCGGCCTGGGACTCGGCTGTTCGCACTTCATCTCGGGCGCGGCGAAGCCGGTGCACTGGACGGGAGAACCCCATGCTACGGTCAATCTGCGGCTCGACTTCGACGGCTCGATCACGCTCCTGACCGGCGCCGCGGATATCGGCCAGGGCTCCTCGACGCTGCTCGCGCAGATCGCCGCCGAGGCGCTGGGCCTGGAGCTTTCGCGTTTTCGCGTCGTCTCCGCGGACAGCGCGATCACGCCGAAGGACAACGGCTCCTACTCCTCGCGCGTGTCGCTCATGGTCGGCAACGCGGCGCTCGCGGCCGCCGAAGAGCTCCGACGGCACCTGGTCGCCGGCGCCGCCAGGAAGCTGGAAGCGCGCCCCGAGGAGGTCGAGTGCCTGGCCGACGGTTACCGGGTCATCGGCACCGAGCGAGTGGTGGCGTACCACGACGCCGTGCATGCCGCGCTCGAAACCACCGGGCCGATCACCACCCGGGGCACCTACACCGTGCCGCGCGAATTGCAGGGCGGCAAGTACCGCGGGGCAGGCGTCGGCCCGAGCCCGGCCTACTCGTACGCGGCGCAGGTCGTCGAGGTGGCGGTGGACGAGGACACCGGCGAAATCAAGGTCGAAAAGATCTGGGTGGCGCACGATTGCGGATTCGCCATCAATCCGCTTGCCGTTGAGGGCCAGGTCCAGGGAGCGGTGTGGTTCGCCATGGGCCAGGCGCTCAGCGAGGAGACGGAGTTTCGCAACGGCATGCCGATGCGCGCCAATCTTCTGGACTACCGCGTGCCTACGATCGCCGAATCTCCACCGATCGAAGTGAAAATCGTGGAAGCGCGCGATCCCAGCGGGCCGTACGGCGCGAAGGAGGCGAGCGAAGGCGCGGTCGGCGGCTTCGGCCCGGCGCTCGCCAGCGCGGTGGCCGAGGCCATCGGCATACGCATGCAGGGACTGCCGCTGTCACCCGACCGGGTGCTGGAGGCGATCCATGCCCGCCGGCGCAATGAGCGCCTGAAAGCCGCGCTGAAGGACACGCGCTGAAATGGAACTGCTGCCCGAGTTCGTGGTGAGGCACGCGGAAACGCCGCAGGAGGCGGCACGCCTGCTCGCGGGCGATGCCGGTGCGCGGATCCTTGCCGGCGGGACCGGACTGGTCGCCAACATGAGGCTGGGCCTGGACGCACCGTCGGTGCTCGTTTCGCTCGACCGAGTCAAGGGATTTCGCGATGTCACCGAACTGGGCGGCGTGTTGCGGTTGGGAGCCGGTGTCACGCTTTCCCGCCTTGCGACCGATGCCGATGTCGGCCGGTGGGCGCCGGCGCTGGCGGCGGCCGCCGCGACGGTCGCGGCACCGGCGCACCGCAGCGCCGCCACTCTCGGAGGCAATCTCTGCCTGGACACGCGTTGCGTGTTCTACAACCAGAACGAAACATGGCGCCATTCAATCGGCTACTGCCTGAAATATCGCGGCGACCTCTGCCACGTCGCGCCGCGCGGCAAGCGCTGTCATGCCGCCTACAGCGGCGATCTCGCGCCGGTGCTGCTGGTGCTCGGAGCCGAGGTCGAGATCGCGGGACCGGGCGGCGTGCGGCGCGCGCCGCTCGGCGCGCTGTACCGCGATGACGGCGCGCAGCACCTGGCGCTTGCCCGCGGCGAATTTCTTGCCGCCGTGCTGGTGCCGGCGGCGCGGCACGGGACGCGTGTCGCGTATCGAAAGGCGCGGGTGCGCGGCGCGATCGACTTCCCGCTCGCCGGGGTTGCCGTAGCGCTCGAGATCGAGGACGGCCGCGTGCGCGACTTGCGCGTTGCGCTCACCGGCACCAATCCGTGCCCGCTGCTGCTCGCCGGCACCGGGGAATTTCGCGGTCAGGCGCCCGATCGGGCGCTGCTCGACAAAGTCGCGAAGCTGGTGCAAAGGCAGGCAAGCCCCCAGCGCACCACGGTGACTTCGTCGAACTACCGGCGGCAGGTTGCCGCGGCGATCGCCAGGCGCGTGGTGAGCGAACTCGCGGTCCCCGGCTGATGGGCGGCGGTGGCTATGGTCAAGATGATCGTCCGCGGGCAACCCACACAACGACGATCCCGCCTGGGCGCCTCATGAAGCTCTTCGAACCGCTCGAAT